>Ga0209345_10000203_pt1 | contig 83816 bp, 77 predicted proteins | sample Cruoilmetagenom7_FD_187294 | JGI IMG/M metagenome (GOLD analysis project Ga0209345, IMG submission 187294) | Oil polluted marine microbial communities from Coal Oil Point, Santa Barbara, California, USA - Sample 7 (SPAdes) (version 2) | ecosystem: Environmental > Aquatic > Marine > Oil seeps ... | reverse complement strand
ATCCTGGGTTTAGGTTTTTTGACCTTTCAATCTTGCTATTTCATCTTTTAAATGCTGGATTTCTTCAGCTTGCTGCTGAATTATTTCCAGCAATGTGATTACACGCGGCGTCTTTTCGCTTTCAGGAATATTTTTTATTTGATCTGTTATACTCATTTGTTGTATTCATAGTACAATAAATTCTTATTGTATATAGTTTTTTTACTTCTACCACATATTTTTTGAGATGTTACAAAATATTGCTATAACTTATTGAAATTATTGATCAGCACTGTTTTGCAGGAACTATTAGAAAATTCAAAAACTCATGTAACTCTATCAACTGAATATCTTTTTTGAAAACAGGACAAAAACAGGAGCAAACAACATGAAAAATTCTGCAGAGAGCTTACCAAATCAGAAAAATTCCACGAAAATTCTTATCGCAGATGATGACCAAATCTCTCTTATTATTCTCCATAACATATTATTCAAATGGGGATATGATGTAAAAGCAGTTTCTGACGGAGAGGAGGCATGGGAAGTGTTAAGTCAGCCCCAGGCACCAAAATTAAGCATTCTGGACTGGATGATGCCGAAAATGGACGGAATAGATGTCACAAAAAAATTAAAAGCTGTAAATCCGTCAACGTACATCATTCTTTTGACATCTATAGAAAATCCAAATGCAATTTCAACCGCGCTTCTTGCAGGCGCTGATGACTTTATTGCCAAACCGTTTAACATGCAAGAACTCCAGGCTCGCCTGGAAGTTGGAAAAAGAATGATAGCGCTTTATGATAAACTTTCAAAAACCAACACCGAACTAAAACAGTATGTCTCCAAAATGGAAATTCTTGTTAAAGAAAAAGTAAAACAGCTCATACACGTAGATCGTCTGTCATCTCTGGGGATGCTCACAGCAAGTGTTGTCCATGAAATCAATAATCCAACAACCTTTATTAGCGGTAATGTTCAGGCACTTCAAAAATTCTGGCCAATACAGGAAAAACTTATTAAAACCTGCAAAAAGCAGCATCCTGATTATAACAAACTGATTTTTATCTGCAAAGAAATGCCAGGAATTCTGGAAGGGATCAAAAACGGTACGATAAGGATCAGCAATATTGTAAGTGGCCTGAAAACATTCGCCAGACAGGATGCACCCAAAAATATTGACTATAATATTCATCAGATTATTGACGCTGCACTGATGCTTTGTAACAACTTACTTAAATACAATATCACGATTAAAAAAGCGTATTGCTCCAACCTGCCTGATCTTAATGGAAACAGTCAGCAAATTGAGCAGGTGTTTGTCAATCTGTTTAGCAACGCTGCTGATGCCATGGCCGAATTAAAAGATGGAACTTTGATCATCGAGACAAGCATAGTGAAAAACAAAATCATAGTAAAGATAGTTGATTGTGGTAAGGGGATGTCGAAAGAAACATTGGAAAAAATCTGGACCCCTTTTTTCACAACCAAACCTATAGGAAAAGGAACCGGACTCGGCATGTCAATCTCCCATGGAATTATTTCAGATCACGGCGGGGCTATTTCTGCTGCAAACAGAGCAGAAGGCGGCTCTGAATTTATTATAAAACTGCCAATAAAAAATTGATAAAAAATTCAGAAAATAATTTTGTGGTTATTCAATTAAAAATTTAATGGCTTTTTTAATAACAGCCAAACAGCACATAATCTAATAACGGAGGTAAACCGTGAAAACAGATAAAAAGGCCAGAATCCTTATTGTGGATGATGAAGAAGAGATCAGAAAAACCTTGTCGCGTCATTTCAAGTTTGACGGATATAATGTGGATACAGCTGAAAACGGTGTAAAAGCCCTTAATATCATGGCTAAAAAACGCATGGAAGTTGTTATCACCGATATAATGATGCCGCAAATGACCGGTATTGAGCTTCTCAAAGAAATCAAAAATCAGTACCCCATGACTCATGTTATTGTCATCACCGGGTATGTCACCATGGAAAATCTTCTTGCTGCTTTGCGACGCGGGGCTGATACCTGCATATTCAAACCAATCCATGATATGGCAGAGCTGGAAAACGCTGTAATCTGTGCCATTGAACATCTAAACACATGGCAAAAAAAGCTCATGGAGCTTAAGGGATTAAAGGGGTAATGTCTTTGAAGAGTCTGGAGACTTTGGAAAATCATATAACTTAATTAATAATAAGGATTAAAAAATGCAAAACTATGATATTAACCCTGAACTACTTTCAGGATTTATTTATGAATCACTCGAAGGGCTTGAGCCCCTTGATACGTTATTAATAGAGCTTGAAAAAAACCCTGCTGATTCTGAACTTGTTAATACGATATTTCGCCCTGTACACTCCATAAAGGGAAGCTCCGCTTTTTTCGGCCTTCTGAAAATAAAAGAACTTGCCCATAAGATGGAAGATTTGCTCGACAATATTCGACAAAAAAAAATAAAAATCTCCAAAGATGTAATCAGTGTACTGTTGCCAGGATTGGATTTGCTGCGCAGTATGTTTGACAATATCCGGGGAGGAACAAAGGAAATAGATGATGAGGCGTCTTTTCAGAAAACCATTAATTTAATTATTGAAATTTCAGAAAAAAAATATGACCCGTTTAAGGAAGATAAAGTTGAAAATTCTGCCACTTTTTTAAAAGACCTGATATTTAAACTTGAAGATTTGAGAAGGTATATACAACCTGATTTAACTTATTTCATTGATGATGCAGAAAAAATTATTACAAAAATAATGCCTGAAGAAACAACTTCTGTTCTGACTTCAAAGGATTCAGATGTTTGTGAAAATCGTGAATTGGCAGAACTGTTAAAAACGACCCTGCATCTTTTAGAAACACCAATAGAAGATGTACTTGACACTGAAATTAGCAAAAAAATAAAAAAAAAGCTGCTAAAACTTCAGCAGGCAGCAGATTCACCTGAGACAAAGTCAATTATTTCAGAATCTGTGGAAATATATGACGCTTTCATGAAAGACATTGGATTTGATTCACTTTTACAGAAAACACTGACAGAAAACATAAATATACTCCAGGAAACCGGCAAATGGAAAACAGAAAAAATCATAGATGCCGACTCTGAAACAACGGAAAAAAAAAAGTCTGCTGCACAGGAAGCATCAAAGGAGAGAAGGAGCGGAATAGACCGCAGAGATGTTTTCACAGCTGCAGCAGAAAAAACCATGCGTGTTTCAGAAAAAAACATTGATTCGTTTCTTTCCTATGTGAGTGAGCTTGTGGTAGTGGAAGAGATGTTCAACTATCTTCAAAAAAAACTCGTGTCATCATCTGCATCCAGAAGCATTGCTGATGACTTCAAACGAGTCATTGAAACCTTTGGGAATCTTTCCGGCAATTTACGAAAAAGTATTCTTTCCATTAGAACGGTTCCTGTTAAAAGCGTACTGCAAAAAGCGCCAAGAATAATTCACGACATTGCAGCAGCAGGCAATAAGAAAGTGGATGTGAAAATTGAAGAAAATAACATTCTAATTGACAAAAGCTATATTGAAATGCTTGATGCTCCGTTTACCCATATTATCAGAAACGCGGTTGATCATGGCATTGAGTCAGAAAAAGAGAGAATCTCAGCAGGAAAACCACCAAAAGGCAATATCCTGATAACAATGCAGGAATTTGAAAATAATATGGAACTTACAATAAGCGATGACGGTAAAGGGCTTAACTATGGAGCCATAACAAAAAAAGCAGAAGAAATGGAAATTATAGCAAAAGGGCAGATTCTTGAAGAGAATGCAGTTGTTGATCTTTTATTTGTTTCAGGAGTTTCAACAGCAGAAAAAGTAACTGATGTATCAGGTCGGGGTGTGGGTATGGATGTGGCAAAAAAAAATATCGAAGCTGCCGGCGGTAAAATAATGATAGAAAGTAAGCAGGGTCAAGGATCAACGTTTACCATCTCTTTGCCCAAAAGCGTAAGTACCCAGATCATGGAAGGCTTTCTTGTCAGAACCGGTAATGATATCTATGTGATGCCCATGGAACTGATAGGAGAATCTTTTGCGTTAAAAACCGGAGATATAAGCAGTGTTAAAAAAAAAGGTGAAATGCTCCTTCGCAGGGGCGGATTGTTCCCGATTCTGCGTCTAGGTGCAAAGCTTAACAAAAATTACAAAAAATCACCTGAAAATATTTGTTCAGCAGCAGAAGAAAAAATTGCGATTTCAATTAATATAAATAGCAAGCAATATGCTTTGTGTGTGGATGAAATAGTTGGGGTACAAAAAGTTGTTGTAAAAAATATTGAAGCATTGCCAATTAAAAAAAAGCTGTTTGATGGCGCTGCCATGTTAGGTGACGGAAGCGTAGCCATGATAATCGGAGCAGACGGTCTTAGTAGACTTACAGCATAAAATATCTTTTTTTACTCCACAGGCTGTTTAAGCTGTGACATGGCAAAAAATGGTAAAGAAACTGTTAACACCTCCTAAACCTTTTATAAGTATAAGCTTCTTAAGGTATCAACAGTTTCAGGTAAGACCATAACTTCTTTTGTTTTTTCAGAAAGTGGCTTTGATATATTCTTGATAGCACTCAGCTTCCGCTATGGGTGTAGTAGTATGAAAAAAAACGAATTTTTTCATCCATAGGATCTCCAGCTATATGGTCATCGATAACTTGGAGAAACACTTCATCAATATTATTAATTGTTTCAATCGAAGTTTTTCTACCGGCACCCTTCTTTAGGATTCTGTTTTTTAATTCAGTGTTCGGATTATTTAAATCCTCGATACCTCGGAATAACGTCTTTTTACTACAACCAAGAAGCCGAATAATATACGCTTTTCCGCCTCATGGCAATTTTAGGGCATCTATTGCTGCGTACAATCGTCGGTCTTTTTCTGATAAGTTGGAATAAGTATCTTTGATGGGTTTTTCAATTTCAGCAGGATATGGTGACAATAGTTTCGGAGCAGGCTTTATATTGTTTTTTATTAACGGTGCCTCATCTGATTAATGGTTGAAATATCACCGCTAATATTGCATATTAAAATAAAAAAATATAGATTTTTATAACCTGCTATTATTATTTATGACTACTTAATTAAAATTCTTTTCCTTAACCATTTACTTGAACTTGGAAAAAATACAGCAGACTGATGAATACAAAATTAAAAATACTTTTTACGTTTCTCATGTCAACAGCTCTCATATTCGGCTTTGTTCATCCTTTTTTTACAGAAACCAGTTACAACTTTGAACGTCTTCACATTTTTCTTTTTAATTTGTGCAGTGGCGGAACAATTATTATTTATTTTTCCGAAAGAAAAAAGGCGTTTTCAGTAAAAGCTTTAATATTTCTTTTTTTTGCTGTTTTTTTTGCTGTTTTTGCTTTTTTGGAAATTTATATCCCTGCAATGATAATATCCATTATTCTTGCCGTAATTGTCGAATCCGTAAGGATCAGGCTGTTTTCATTTTTTCCTGTTGAATTTTTCAAGAAAAAAGAACCTGTTTATAAAAAATTTCATCAGGCATCTCTTTTGTGTCTTTCCTGCGGCCTGATAATATCTTGTGGTGTGATTTTGAATAATGAATACCTGCATTTTGTTTCTATGCCCAAACTGAAACTTGATACTTTTTTTCTGGGTTTCTCCTTTCCTGTTTCACTGATTACCATGTCGGTTATTTTTTCATTTATGAAAAAAGAGACAGGCGCAGTTTTTTCTATATTGAAAGAAACCGGATTCTGGAACATAAACCTTGGTGTTATATTTTTTTTTATTTTCATACTTTTCGAAATGCTTTTTTTCCAGGCAATTATATCTTCAATACTTTTTTTTACTGTTATCATGATTTTTTATCTCTACTATGTCCTTTCAAAGTCTCTTCAGCAGAAGCTTTTTCTCACATCCGGGATCGGTTTTCTTGTTGTTACAGCGATTACAGGAATTGCCTATATACTTATCAAGTTTATGTCCATATATGACCATGAACAGTTTAAATGGCTTTTATGGATTCACACCTTTGCGGCATTATACGGATGGAATTTATGTGGACTGGCTATAATATGCAGATTTGATGATTTTCCTGTAAAACTCCATTCCTTTCCAGTTATTACCCTCCACTGGATAACAGTACTTCTGCTTGCCCCTTCCGGAAAATATTATGGCATTTTTGCCATACTTGCTGTGGTTTGCTACTTATCAGTTCTCTACTTTATCCTGTTTAGCCAAAAAACGGAAACAGACCCCAGCATTGGTTTATTATAATGTTGCCGTGGCCCATTCCGATGCAGCGAGAATTGTAAGAATGTATATCTACAGCCCTTTTTGTTACAACTTATAAGGAATTTTTTTGTTTAATAAAATTTTTTTTAAATCAATTCTTACATCATAGACAAGAATTTCAACTCCGTTTTTAATAGCTTTTCTTAACTCTTTTCCATAATCAGGATCAATGGCATCTGCAGGTTTAAATATCTTTGCATCCATCCTTTGTATTAGATAAAACATCACACATCTGTTTCCCTGAGCTACCAGTTTTTGAAGTTCAACTAGATGCTTTAGCCCTCTTTTTGTTACAGCATCCGGAAAGCTTGCAATACCATTTTCAACAAGCGTGCAGTTTTTCACTTCAACATAGCATTTTTCTTTGCCGCTTTTGTTTGTGAGAAATAAATCAAGCCTTGATTTATCACTTACAGTTATTTCCGGTTTAATTGTATCATAATTATTTAATTTAGAGACAAGCTTGTTTTCTATGGATGTTTTTACAAGCCTGTTAGGAATCATTGTATTAACTCCCACCAGTGAAGTTGGCATGTCAATCATTTCCCAGGTGTATTGCAGTTTGCGCTTAGGATTATTGTTGTGCGAGATAAAAACTGTCCGCCCGGGTTCAGAGCACTTTTTCATTGTACCTGAATTTGGACAGTGGGCAGTTACTGTTTTACCATTTTGAAGTTTAATATCTGCGAGGAAACGTTTATATCGTTTTATTAATGTGCCTGAAATAAGATCAGGCCACTTAATTCCGTAATGTGTCATTGTTTTTTTCATTTATTTTTTTAAACTACAATTAAAGCATAGTGTGTGTGTCATTATTATTTTTCTGGTAAAAAACAAGACATAAAACAATAAGCTGTATACAAAAAACAAAGCTTGATGCCATATACTACAAATACAACAGGCGCAATTTTGTTCATCTATATCCTCATTTTTTCCAGGATTAACTTCTGAAGGTAAAGACTATTTTTTTAATACATGTTAACAGCTTTCACTGCTTAAAGATAGCATTTCAACAAAATATATTACAACTATAAAAAATAAAAAAAGTGTGTGTAAATATATCTTCTTGACCTGTGAGATGCTTTGTAGTAACGAAAACTTTTATAAGGATCATTATAACAAGGTTATTTTTTGATTGTGGATGATAATGGTTAAGTAATAGAGTATATGTGGGTTTTGAAATCAGCTTGTTGTAATAAAAAAACATAAATTTTTTAATCTAAGGAGAAGCAACTTATGAGTACTGATAAAATAGCAAATTATATTGTTGATACAAGTTATGACCAGATTCCTAAAGATGCTGTAAATACAGCAAAGCAGGCAATACTTGATTGCATTGGAGTTACGCTGGCAGGATATAAGGAAAGCGGTTGCTCTATCTTAAATGAGTATATCAGGGAAGAAGGCGGGAATCCCCAGGCAGGAGTGATAGGGTGGGATTTTAAAACAACTGCATCACAGGCAGCATGGGCAAATGGCAATATGGCACATGCATTGGATTATGATGATTATGCTATCTGTTTTTTGGGACATCCAACTGTTGCAATTTTGCCGTCAGCGTTAGCTCTTGGTGAAAAAAATAAAATTTCAGGAAAAGATTTATTGTTGTCATATATTGTAGGCTTTGAAGTTGGAGCCAAGATCGGTCCTGTTTGTTTACAGCACTATCTGGTAGGTTGGCATACAACAGCCACTTTAGGATCTGTCAGTGCTGTTGCAGCTTGTGCTAAGATTTTAGGTTTAGGAGCTGATCAAACAAAAGTCGCACTTGGAATAGCATCTTCACTTGCAGGAGGATTAAAAGAAAATTTCGGAACTATGACCAAACCATTTCATGCGGGAAATGCAGCAAGAAATGGTGTTGTGGCTGCTTTACTGGCTCAAAAAGGGTTTACTGCAAATACTGCCATTATGGAAAGCAATCAAGGATTTTGTAAAGCCTTTGCAGGTGGAGTTGATCTTGAATTGGAAAAAATTAGTGAAGGACTTGGTGAAAGATACGATATAGCAACTGGAATAACAATAAAACCATGGCCCGCTTGTGGTGGAACCCATACAACAATAGAAGGTACTATATATCTTGCAGAACAATATAACATTAAACCAGAGGATGTTGAGGAGATTGAGCTGAGAACTCATCCTGCCATACCTACTGCTACAATTCATTCAAGGCCAAAAACAGGACTTGAAGGAAAATTCAGCAATGAATATTGTGCAGCAAGAGCTCTTTTGGACGGTGAGGTATGCTTGAAACATTTTACAGATGAGCAGGTAATGCAGCCAGCAGTACAGGAGCTTATCCCCAAAGTTAAATATAATCACCCTGAAGAAATGTCAATGGATATGGATGCAGCATTAGCCTCAGAGGTAGAGATCAGACTTAAAAATGGGCAGTCATATTCCCATAGAGTTAATTTTCCGAAAGGTGAAGCGCGCAATCCTCTTGGATGGGAAGGGGTTAGTTCAAAGTTCAAAGATTGTGCAAAAGTTGTCCTTTCAGAAGAACAGACACAAAAATGTCTTGATCTTATCTCTGATCTGGAATCTGTGGAAGATATTTCACCTTTGATGAGAATCCTTACATCAGGGCAGTAATATAGTATATAATAATTACAGACTTTAGTTAGACTAAAATATAAAAGTTAATATTTGGATATATTTTTAGTGTATATTTTTTTAGACTGGTTGATCATAATCAGTCTAAAAAAAATATAAACATATAATCAACTATATAAAATAGAGCTGATTTAAGGCGTTAACGATGAAAGATCAGTGGCAAAAAGCTCTAAAGCAAATACCTTATGAAATTCATATTTTAACAACATTTTGTAATCACAGTTACTGAATTCCATGAATATTCCCTGTCTTGTAAAAAAGTGATTGATTTTTTTTAGTATCTTGTAAAAAAGTGATTGATTTTTTTTAGTATCTTATATAAAAGGCTATCTGGTATTTGGCATGCTATTTTAGTATACTGATTTATTTAATATTTCACAACAATAAGGAGAAAGCTTAAAAAATGAAAAAATTTTGTTTTATTTTGCTGCTGATAACAACAATGTGTTTGGGTTCAATGATGTCTGCAATTGCAGAAAATGACGTTGATGAGATTACATCTATTAAAAAAAGGATAAAGGAGCTGGAAGAAAAGCTATCTTTTTGTGGGGCATCAAAAGGTAAAATAGCAAGTTTTAAAGATAAACACCAGTTCAAGACAGGGTTGCGGGCACAGGTTTATTATCAGGCAATAGAAGATGCAGCAGGAGATAATGATAAGTATATAAATGATTTTGTTGTACGAAGATTATACTTTTACATGAAAGGCAAGGCAACTGATAAAATTGGATATTTTGGGCATGTTGCAGCTGACAAGGTAGGACAAGATGGCCTTGATAACCCCTCAATGGGATTGGGCAGCGGTCTGGCAGTAAGAGACTTGTGGCTTTCTTATGAGTTTGACAAGGAATATAAGATTCAGGTGGGTAGAATGTATATTCCCTTCACAAGAGCTTATGGTACAACAACAACCTTTGCAAATCTTACACTTGATCTTCCAATTTCTCAGGGCGGATTCAGATGCGCACCTTTTTATTCAAACAAAGTAGGAAGAGATGATGGAATTGTTGTCTGGGGTAATGTTTTTGATGACCATGTGCAATACCGTGTTGGTATTACAGAAGGTATTGAAAGCAGCATAAATAATCCTGATGATAATTTAAGATATGTTGGAAGGGTTACTTTTTATGCAAAAGGGACTGAAAAAGGCTGGTACAATAAAGGAACTTATCTCGGAAAGAAAAAAATTGTTGCCTTTGGCGCAGGTTATGATTATCAGCAGGACCTTGTTTTAGACAATATGACTGATCAGAATAATGAGGCATGGACAGTGGATGCTTTTTTTGATTATCCTGTGGGAGATGGAGCTGTTACAGTAGAAGCCTCTTATGCTAATTTGAAAAATTCCACTCAAACGTTAAAAGTTAGCAATCTTAAACAGGGTGCAGATGCTCAGATATATTATATTCAGGCAGGATATCTTTGTCCCTTTGAAATTGGAACAGGCAAGAAAATTCAACCTTATTTTCGCTATGAGTTTATTGAACCAGATGATGCACCTGACACATCAATTCCTTCTGTTGGAATAAACTATTATCTGGATGGTAACAGCGCAAAATTGACCCTGGACTGGACACAGATTCATCAGGAAGAGGCATTTGCAGGACCTTTGGGCTGGATTAGCGGAGACAGGAATCAAAATATAATTACATGTCAGTTTACTGTTGGTTTTTAGTTTAAGACCATAAAATATTGTGACAGTTTTTTAAGGGGCTAAATTATTTTTAGACCCTTTTTTTTTTAACATATCTCATACCACTATTAACTTTTATTTTTTTCTCTTTTCTTATAATTTTCTAAAGGCTATAATGCTTAGTGTTAAAATTATTAGGTTTTATTTTTTTTACCGAACTACTATTGGTTTAATAATATACTGTTTTAAAACTTATTTTAATGTTTTTCCAGATAAATAATTAATTATTTAATAAAATCAAAATTTGATTTTGTTGATTTGTGTTGTGGACAAGATTTAATTTCTTTTATCTTTTACTGTATTTGGAGGTTGAAGTAATGAAGAGTTTTAAGTTAGTTGTTCTTGGCATTGTGATGTTTGGAGTGATTGTTGAAGTAAGTGTAAATGATGTAAAAGCCAGAAACGCAGATGCAAAATATCTGTGGAAAATGGCAACAGTAGCGCCTGACGGAGTAGGCTATACTATTTATACAAATAAGGTATTTACAAAAAAAATTAAAGAAGTAACAAACAAAGAAGTTTTAGTTAATTGGTACCATGGCTGCATAATGGGAGATGAGGAAGATTACCTTGCAAAAATGCGAATTAATCAATTGCAGGGATGTGGTGTTTCCGCAGGCGGCATTCTTATGATAAGTCCTGAAATGTCTGTTCTGCAGCTTCCATTTCTGTTTAACGACTTTTCTGAAGTGGATTATATTAAAAATAAGATGAGAAATAAGTTTACATTACTTTTAAGAAAAAGAGGATTTAAAGCGCTGATGCTTATTCATCAGGACTTTGACCAGATATATTCTACTAAATACAAGATGGCAACATTGGCAGATTTTAAAAAGAGCAAGTTTGTAAACCATGCTGGATTTATAGAACATATGGCAATAAAGGCCCTTGGAGCAAGTCCTATTCCATTGGGCATACCTGAAGTTGCTTCTGCAACAAGATCTGGTGTGATAGATACATGTATCTGTCCGCCCATGTGGACTTTAGGAACTCAGCTATATACAATTGACAAGTATGTAAATACATTAAAATGGAAATATTCCAATGGAGTGTTTGTGCTTTCAAACAGAGCATGGGACAGTTTGCCTGAAAAGCATAAAATTGCAATTAATAATGTACTGCCTGAACTGGAAGCAGGGTTTAATGATATTGCAATTAATTCTAATATCAAGGCTCTTAAGGCTATGATAAATTACGGAATGAAAGAAGTTGTGCTGACACCTGACCAGGTTGAGAAATTTAGAAAAAGATTGCTTCCATTATGGGACACGCTTGTGGGGAAAAAATTTTCAAAGGATGTTTTAGATGAGATATTAGTGCATTTAAAAGACTACAGAACACAAAAAAAATAATTTATAGTTTGATTGACTAAAATAACAGGCTTATATTTCAGGCCTGTTATAATTTAAGGTAATATTTAGAAATATGTCCTTTTTACTAAAACCTGTACTGATTCTTCTCTTTATGGTATATTTTTTTGTTCCATTTGACTTAATTGCTGATTTTATACCTTTTGTGGGATGGTTGGACGATACAATAATTTTATGGATGCTTGTATATTATCTTAGGCATGGAAATATTTCAGGCTTTTTTCAGTGGTTTAATAAAAGTAAAAAAACTTATCAGGAAAACAGCCAGGAAAGAGAGGATAAGAATTATTCTTCTAGTTGGGAAAAGGTCAAAGTTAAAGATCCCTATAAAATTCTTGGATTAAAACCAGATGCAGATTCTGATGAAATTCGCGCAGCTTACAGACGTGTGGTAAAAATTTATCATCCTGACAGTGTTGCTCATCTTGGTAAGGAATTTCAGGAGTTGGCTAATAAAAAATTTCGTGAAATTCAAGGTGCTTATGAAGAAATAAACAATAAAAAATAGGAGTATGTTAAACTTTTTGCGTTTATCTTGTTAAAGAACTTATATGGTATATTTTTCTTGACATTGAGCTTTTATGTTGAGTATGAATAATGTCGACAATGTTTATTTTAAATGTTTAGATGTTATTAGCATCCATGATGATGGTAAAAAAAGATGGTGGTAAAAAAGATGGTGGTAAAAGCTGTCAGCAATTAGTCCTAAAAAAAAGGATAAACAAGAAAATATTACATAATCCTGGAATAACAAAATAAGGGAAGTAGAATGGATATTTTAAATTATACAAAAGAGCATGTGAAATATCGCCTGAGAATTCAAGAATTTGTGAAGCAGGAAATTTTGCCTGAGGTTGATAAGTGGGAAGAAAATCGAATTATGCCCAAAAGCATGTGGAAACGTTTAGGTCAGGAAGGTTTTTTATGTAATACAATACTACCTGAATACGGAGGACCTGGCAGAGATTTTCTTTATGATGTGATTGTTGCAGAAGAACTTGTCAAAAGCAATCATAATGGAGCCGGGCCTTCCACCCATAGTGACATAGTTGTTCCCTATATCAACTCATTTGGCTGTGAAAAGGTCAAGAAAAAATATCTGCCAGGCTGTGTTTCCGGAGATATTGTCACTGCAATAGCAATGACAGAGCCAGATGCTGGCAGTGATGCAGCTTCAATTAAAGCCACTGCAGAAGAAAAAGGTGATGAAGTAATAATAAATGGCAGTAAAATTTTTATCACAAATGGAATAAACTGTGATCTGGCCGTGGTATCTGCTCGTGATCCTTTGGCTGATAACCCTTATGAGGCAATTTCCCTGTACCTTGTTGAAATAGGTTCTCCAGGTTTTGAAAAGGGCAAGAAGCTGGATAAGCTTGGTATGCATAGTCAGGATACTTCGGAACTTTTTTTCTCTAACTGCCGTATTCCATTAGAAAACAGATTGGGAGAAAAGGGCAAAGGGTTTTATATGCTAATGCAAAAGCTTCAGCAGGAACGTTTGATAACTTCGCTTTGGGCTGTTGTTTCGGCTGAATATGTGCTTTCCCAAACCCTTGAACATTTTCAAACAAATGCTGGTAAAGGGAAAATGGTTGCAAATTCTCAGGCTAATCAGTTTACTTTGGTTGATGTTGCAACAGATGTTAAGCTGGGCAGGCTGTTTTTAGATAAACTGATTGCTGATCATATGGAAGCTAAAGATATTGTTGTTGAAACATCCATGGCAAAATTCTGGACAACAGAGATGGTCAGACGTATTTCAGATAAGTGCCTTGATCTTTATGGCGATATGGCTATTATGGATTCTGTTTCTGCTGTTCGTTACTGGAAGGATGCCCGTGCAATGTCGATTTTTGCCGGAACAAATGAGATTATGAGAAAAATTGTAGCAAAATTTATGAAAATATGAGCCATATTTAAATAACTTGCATGAGAGTATCTGGCTCACAAAAGCTGTGAAATAGTTCAGAATATTTTATTTTATATTATTCATGTCTGCATTATTTCATATAAAATTATTTAAGTCATTTAAAAATACCTCATTACCTTAAGCAGTTTGTGACATGTCTTATTCACAAGGCTTTTAATGTGGTTAAATAGATAATATGTTTTTTTGAAAAAATTTTGTGAGAATGATAAGAGTGCGAAAGATTTAAGAAAAAAGGGTTAAATTTATGGATTTGGAGCTTACAAAAGAACACTTGATGTTGCAGGAGAGTGTCTCATATTTTGTCAAAAAGGAGCACTCTTTTGATCGGTTAAGAGAGTTAAAAGAGGATGATTTAGGTTATTCAAAAAAAATTTGGAAAAAGATGGTAAAGCTTGGGTGGACAGAGCTTCTTGTTCCGGAAAAATATGGTGGTCAGGAGCTGGGTCTTGACTACGTAATGGTTTTGCTGGAAGAGTTTGGAAAAGTTATTGTTCCTGAACCGTTCATTTCAACAGTTGTTCTTGGAGGAAATCTTGTAAACATGGGCGGGTCTGATATGCAGAAAAAAGAGATACTTTCTGCCATAGCCGCTGGTAAACTTTTTATAGCCCTTGCTTATCTTGAGGAAAATGGGCGGTTTGATGCCTGCTATTGTGAAACAACAGCTAAAAAAAATGAAGATGGCTTTTTACTTTCAGGGAAAAAAATATTTGTATTAGATGGTATCGGGGCAGATAAGTATATTGTATCTGCGCGTACAAAAGGTTCTGTTTCGAGTAAAGATGGAATTACTCTTTTTATTATTCCAGCAGATGCAGATGGCCTTAAAATAAAGCCGATAAAAACCATGGACGGGAAAAATGCATCTATCCTTGAATTTGATGATGTTAAAGTGAAAGATATTGATCTTCTTGGAGAAGTTGATTCAGGATATCAGATATTATCAGAAGCACTGGATCAGGCTACAGCATGCATATGTGCTGAGATGATCGGTGGAATGAAAGCAACAATTGATTTGACTTTGCAACATATATCAAACAGGGTACAGTTTGGCAAACCAATAGGTACATTTCAGGTACTGCAGCATAAGGCAGCAGATATGTTTATCCAGAAAGAACTGGCTGTTTCAGCAACATATTATGCAATGGCTTCAATGGTTGAAAAATCCGATACCAGGTCTCTGGCAGTTTCAACTGCAAAGGCAAAGTGTTCTGCGGTTTATGTGGACATAGCAAAGGCCGCAGTTCAGATGTCCGGGGCATTTGGTTATACAAATGAAGCTGATGTGGGTTTTTTTCTTAAACGTGCAAAAGTAACTGAAATTTTATTTGGTGATGTCTCTTATCACCTGGATCGATGTGCATCGCTGGAAGGTTATTAGTCTTTTTTTCGTATAACAAAGATATTGGGCAAAAAGATTATTTATGGATGGGCACTAACTATATTTAGCTTTAATGTTTAGTTATTTCATATTAACCAAGGAGTAAAGAAAAAAATGCGTGCGCAGTATTCCAAAGATGAGGAACTATTTCGTTATGAGGTAAAAACATGGCTGGAAAATAATATGCCTTCTGAAATCAAGGATAAAACCCTTGGCGGCAGCACCCTTGATATGGATCTGATGATCAGATGGCATAAAACTCTGTATGAAAAGGGCTGGATTGCACCTGAACTTCCGCTGGAAGATGGCGGCTCAGGTTTCAGCCTTGCAAAACAGTTCATATTTAATTTTGAATATGGTTTGGCAGGCGGTCCAAGACTCAAAACAAAGGTTGTATCCCTTGGAATGCTTGCTCCTTTGCTTTTGCAGTTTGGAACAAAAGAGCAAAAAAAACGTTTTATCCCTGATTTATTGTCAGGTGAAAGTATTTGGTGTCAGGGATTTTCAGAGCCTGACTCAGGATCAGATTTGGCGAGTTTAAGCACAGAAGCTGTTCTTGTTGATGATAATTTTATTGTTAACGGTCAAAAAACATGGACAAGCATGGCAGATCAATCAGACTGGATTTTTATGCTTGTACGAACAGATACGTCAGTAAAAAAACAGGCAGGTATCAGCTTTTTACTCGTGGATTTGACATCTCCAGGAATAACCATAAGACCTGTTGAAACATTGACAGATCAAGCCTCATTTTGCGAAGTGTTTTTTGATAACGTAAAAGTACCTGTGGAAAATATGGTAGGTAAGGTAAATGAAGGCTGGAAACTTGCAGGAGCTCTTCTTGAGCATGAAAGATTGAATGCTTTTCCGATTGGAGAACTTGTATATGCAGTAGAAACAGTAAAGAACAATGCTGAAAAAATTTACTATAGAGGGAAACCATATATTCAAGACAAGGTTTTTAGAAACAAGCTTTCAGCTCTTGAGGTGAACTGTAAATCTTTGCTTTATACTTTTTTTAGAATACTTTCCCGTTTGAATCTTGGTTCTGCGCCAGGTCCTGAATCCTCATTGCTAAAGGTATATGGAGCAGAGCTTTATCAGGATGTTATGGATTTAAATATTGAGCTTATAGGGCCCTATGGACAGTCCTGGTATAACACTGACGAATTTGATAATTCTGTACATCAGGCTACAAAAGGATGGGTAAATGCAAGAAGTCTTACTATTTGGGGAGGTTCATCTGAAATTCAAAGAACGATAATTGCAAGTCGTGTCTTACATCTTCCAAGAAAGTGATGGCTGGAAATAGTTAGGCGAATTTTAAAAAGATAAGATATTTTGTATTTTAACTATTAATTTTGTTTTAGTGAACATAAAAATAATTTGATCAAGGAGGAGTTTAGATGGATTTAGAACTGGCTGGAAAAACTGTTATCGTAACAGGCGGAGGCTCAAATATTGGACGTGCTATATGTTTAAATTTTGCCAAGGAGAAATTGAATCTTGTTATAGCTGAGCTGGATGAAAAACAGGGCAACAAGGTTGCAGCAGAAGCTGAAGCATTAGGATCCAAAGTTTTGTTTGTTCAAACAGATGTCACAAATAATGAGCAGGTTGAAAGCATGGTGCAAAAGGCCAATGATGAATTCGGCCCTATTGATATTCTTGTTAACAATGTGGGATGGAATATTGATCAGATGTTCATGCAGGAGACCAGGGAAAAATGGGAAAAAATTATTAATATCAATTACTGGGGACCTATAAACTGCACCAGGGCTGTGCTTGATCAGATGGTGGAACAAAAAAAAGGCGCCATAGTCAATATTGGTTCTGATGCTGGCAGAATGGGTGAGTTCAGAGAGGTTGTGTATGCAGGATGCAAGGGAGCTGTTATTGCATTTACAAAGGCTCTGGCCAGAGAAGTAGGTAAACATGGTCTCAGGTTAAATGTTGTATGTCCTGGACTGACTGTTCCGGAAAGTAACGATGAAATTGGAGATAACAGTTTATGGTCAGGTGAAATGATGAATGTTTTTACCCCTGATGCACAAGCCAGAGCTGCAAAAGCATATCCTTTGCGTAAACTGGGAAAAGCAGATGAGGTTGCAAAAGCAGTTCTTTTTATAGCTTCACCATGCGCAAGCCATATTACAGGGCAGACACTTAGCGTTAGCGGTGGGTATACAATGATGTAGATCATTTAAGTGTTTTTAGATAAAAAAAAATTAAGATACTGTTTGTAAAACAGTTAAAAACTATAATTATAAAATAAACCAGCGCAATAGATATCATAACATGATTTTTTAGTGTTTTGGCCTTAAATTGTTTTTAAGCATAAAATTAACGATTTAAGGCTTTTTTTTTTGAAAGGAAACTATAACAAAGATGGCCTATGGTAAGTATAATACTATTAATGTAACAAAAGAAGAGCAGATCACAACAATTGTGCTGAGTAGACCTGAAAAACTTAATGCTCTTTCACCGGAGATGATAGATGAACTTGACAGTGTAATACCATTAATTGAAAAAGACAAAGATACAAGGGCAGTTGTTATTACAGGTTCAGGCAAGGCTTTTTCGGCAGGAGGTGATATTGAGCTGGATCTTATACCTGTATCAAAGATGAATCCAATGCAGTGGCGAGAGTATATCAAGCAGTTTTGTATGGTAGTTAAAGGTATTTACTATATGGAAAAACCTGTAATTGCTGCTATAAATGGAGTAACTGTAGGAGGAGGATGCGATATTGCAATGGCCTGTGATATTCGTATTGCATCCAAAAAGGCAAGATTTGGTTATGGTTATATTAAAATGGGTATAATATCTGATATGGGAGGCCATTTTTTTCTGCCCAGACTTGTAGGTAGAGGAAAAGCAAAACTTTTTGCTTTTACTGGTGATCTTATTGATGCCATGGAGGCCGAAAGGATTGGGCTTGTAGACAAGCTGGTTTCAGAAGATGATTTTAATAAAGAGGTAAAAAAGGTTGTAGAGAAAATTGCCTGTGGTCCAACAGCAGCTATTACACTGATTAAAGATGCCATGGAAAAGTCCAGATCTGTAAATCTTGATGCATCTTTAGATTATGCAGTTAACCTGCAGAGCGCTTTGCTAGACAGCGAAGATTTCCGGGAAGGTTACACAGCATTTCTTGAAAAGAGAAAGCCTGTTTTTAAGGGAAGATAACTATCTGTATTTCAAAATATTTATATTTAAACTAATTTAAAATAAATATTTTATTTTAAGAAAGCAACCAAATCTTTTTTTAGGAGTAGATCATGAGCTACGATTATGATGTTAAAGGGTATGACGAAATATATAAAAAATATAATGAAAAAAGATCGCGTATTTTGGAAATGGGTGGTGAAAAGGCTGTAAAAAAACAGCATGACAGTTCAAAGCTGACTGCCAGGGAGCGAATTGACTACTTTTTTGATAAAGGTACCTTTACTGAGGTCGGACTTTATATAAAGCACAGAGCAACATCTTTTGGAATGGAGAAGAAAACAATTCCAGCAGAAGGGGTTATTACAGGATTCGGAAAAGTAAATGGCAGATATGTCATGGTTGCTGCTGAAGATTTCACTTCATTGGCAGGCACTTTTGGAGAGTACCACGGTAAGAAGTTTGCCGATGCAATTAAAAGAGCAAAAGAAATGGGAGTTCCTTTTGTTGGATTAAATGATTCCGGTGGAGCAAGACTTCAGGAAGGAGCAGATACTCAACAAAGTTATGCCTGGCTTTTTAAAGAGCAGATACTGGCTTCAGGAATAATTCCTCAGATAGGAATGATAATGGGGCCTTGCCTTGGGGGGCAGGCATATCATCCTGTGATGCAGGATTTTGTTTTTCAGTGCAAAGATACCGGATTTATGGGAATAGCCGGGCCAGCATTTGTCAAGGCTCAGCTGGGTGAAGAAATCAGTCTTGAAAAACTGTGCGGTGTCAGTGCCCATGCTGTTATGTCAGGTGAAACCCATGTGGTTGCAAAAGATGACAAGGATGCACTGGATAAACTTAAAAAACTGCTTAGTTTTTTACCTTCCAATAACAAAGAAAAACCTCCAGTAGTAAAATCATCTGATGATCCTGAAAGGCAGGATACGGATTTGGATAGTATAATGCCTGAAGAACCTTTCAAAGCTTTTGATATTCATAATGTTATTTCTCGTATTGTTGATGATGGCGATTTTTTTGAAATTCTCAAGGATTTTGCAAAAAATGTTGTTGTGGGCTTTGGAAGATTTGACGGACGCACAGCTGGAATAGTGGCCAGCCAGTCCAAATTTAAAGCAGGGGTGATAGATTGTAATGCAGCAGATAAAGTTGCAAGGTTTGTCAGGTTTTGCGATCTTTTTAATATTCCCCTTATAAATTTGCACGATACACCAGGTTTTCTTATCGGGTCAAAGCAGGAATGGAAAGGGATTTTAAGGCATGGAGCTAAAATGCTCTACGCTTATATTGAAGCAACAGTACCCAAGATATCTATTGCTTTGAGAAAATCTTATGCAGGTGCTTATTTAGGTATGTGTTGCAAAGATACAGGCGCTGACTTTTTTTATGCATGGCCAAATAGCAGAATCAGCATAGTTGCAGGTGCAACTGCTGCAAGCATTATTTTTGCCAAAGAGATCAAAAATGCTGATGATCCCAAAAAGATGCAGGCTAAGCGAATTAAAGAATATGAAACAGAATTTGAAAATCCTTATGAAGGGGCAAAAAGAGGATATGTTGATGATGTGATTATGCCAAGAGATACAAGAAAATTTATTAACCGTTCTCTTGATATGCTTGCGGATAAAAAAGTAGTAAGGCCTTTTAAAAAATATGGAAATATAAATCTTTAACTAAAGCATAAATATTTTGTGCAGGTTTTAGCCTTTTTCATAAAAAAATAAGTATTTAAGATCAAAAAGGCATTGTTTGAATTTGTTTATGATAGAGAAATAAAAAAATGGTATTTAAGATATGAAAACTGTAATAGGTTTGGATATAGGTTCACTGGCAACCAAGTGTGTTGTGTTTGATTCGGATAAAGGCATGCTCGCCTATCACATTTTGCGCAGTGGCCATGCTTTTGAAGAGTCAGCCAAGCAAGCTGTTTCTACGGCTCTTGATAAAGCTGGTATTAATAAAAAAGATATAGCCATGACAATAGCTACAGGTTATGGAAGAGCACTTGTTCTGGCCACAACAATGGCAGATGCACAGGTCACCGAGATAACATGTCATGCAAAAGGAGTGAATTGGGTTTTTCCTGATGCAAAAACTGTCATTGATATTGGAGGCCAGGATAGTAAAGTAATTGGAATTGAAAAAAACGGTGTTGTGGCAAATTTTGTTATGAATGACAAATGTGCTGCAGGAACAGGCCGTTTTTTAGAGGTTATGGCAGTTGCTCTTGCAGTGGAAATTGAGGATATGGGAGATTTGAGTTTATCTTCTGATTATACGGTTGAAGTAAGCAGTATGTGTACTGTTTTTGCAGAATCGGAAGTAATATCGTTATTTGCTAAAAATCATAAAAAAGCAGATATTGCAGCTGGCATAGCAGATTCTATAGCAAGGCGTATTACAGGGCTTGTTGGCCAGGTTGGCCTGAAAGAAAAAGTTGTTATGTCGGGAGGAGTGGCAAAAAATAAAGGTGTAGTGCATGCAATTGAGAAAAGAATTGGCACAAAGCTTTTTATTGCAAAAGAGCCGCAGATAATAGGTGCTCTTGGCGCTGCAATTGTGGCTTCTTCCCGTGTATCGTAACTCCTTATATGAGACAGATCAAATATAGATGTTTTGAACTGTTTTATAGTTTACTTAAGGCCAAAGAACTTGCAAATAAAAAATGGAGTATTAAAAGAAATTGAAGGTTAAGATTGATTTGCATACTCACTGTGGAGAATCAACAGGGGATTATGTTCCAAAGGTTTCTACTGTTAGAAAAATTATTGATCACATTAAGATGCGCGGTTTAGATGGCATTGCTGTAACAGAGCATGATAGTTTTGATTTTGGATACAGGGTGAAAAATGTTGTTGACCGTTATTTTCCTGGAGAAGTCATAATAATACCAGGACGGGAAATTTGTCTTTACAGAGAGCATATTGTTGAATTGGAGTTGCAGGATGGTGTTGCTTTCAGATTTTGCGCACATCCTTTTTTTGGAAGCAGTTTTGATGATTTGCTGGAAAATGAAAGCAATAGCCTGCATGGTATTGAGATTAAAAATGCTGCATGGCAGCTTCAGGAGACAAAAATAAAAAAACTTGCAAAGGAATATGATTGGATGATTCTTGAAAATAGCGATGCCCATTCACTCAATGAAATAGGGCTTCATTATAATGAATTTGATCTTGAAGAGTTATGCAATCGTTGTAATGCCCGCAAAAAAATGTAATATTGGAAAAAATCTGAAATGTTATCGGGTTTTTTTGATGAGGAAATAATAATGGATTTTAGTCTTTCAAGAAAACAGGAAGTTTTTAGAGATGAGGTTCGAAGTTTTTTCAATAGAGAAAAGCAACTGGCAAAAGAAGCATTGAAAGAGTATGAACTAGGCCAGGGTTTTGGCTCTTCCTGCTGGGAAATGTTGCAAAAAGTAGGTGAAAGAGGATGGCTTTGCCCCACATGGCCCAAAAAATATGGCGGGCTTGAGCTTTCCTTTATGTACAGATATTTGATTCAGGAGGAGATGCATCGTGCGATTGGCCTTTTTTCAACTGTTGGAGCAGGCATGGCAGGGCCGATTATCATGAAGCAGGGCAGCAAAGAACAAAAGGAAAAATATCTGCTTCCCATAGCAAAAGGTGAAGTTGAGTTCGCGTTGGGATATACAGAGCCTGATGCTGGATCAGACCTTGCATCTTTGAAGATACAGGCAGAGGACAAAGGGGATTATTTTCTTTTAAACGGAGAAAAAATGTTTAATACCAGAGTCCATTTTGCACAGTATCACTGGCTTGGTGTCAGGACAAAGGAAATTCTGCCTTTGCATAAGGGAATATCTCTTATGATTGTTGATCTGAAAAATACTCCTGGCATTAAAATAACTCCTTATTATACATTAAGCGGTACAAGAACAAATGGTATTTTTTATGATAATGTTAAAGTACCAAAAAAAGCTCTTGTTGGTGAAAAAAATAAAGGGTTTTATTATATACTTGAAGCACTGGCCTATGAAAGAATTGTAACTGTTGCAGGGTTGGAGCGTGATTTTAATGAACTTGTAGATTTTGTTAAGTCCAGCAATATGGGTAAAGACCCTTTAATAAGACAAAAAATGGCTGATTTGGCGATTGATGTTGAAGCTGTCAGGCTTTTTGCTTTAAAAGTTGCCTGGATGCTTGATAATGATGTGATTCCAAGCCATGAGGCTGCAATGCTGAAAATTCATGCTTCAGAAACAGATCAAAAGCTTGTTAATATAGCTATGCAGATTATGGGTCCATACGGTCAGCTTAAAAAAGGATCAAAATGGGCACAATTGGATGGAAAATTTGAGTGGCGGTACAAAGATTCCCTTGAGTTTCTGATTGTTATGGGTACTTCGGAAATATTAAGAAATGTTATAGCTGACAGAGGGTTGGGATTGCCAAGAGTATAGATTCTTTTATTGCCAGACACCTGGGAGGGTTTTTATGGATTTGTCATTTACAAAATCGCAAGAGCTTTTACTGAAAAGTGCGAAAGATTTTTTAGAAAAAGAGTGCAAAGATATTGCCAGAGAATCTGAAGATACAGATGATGGTTATTCTCCTTTAATATGGAAAAAAATGGCTGAACTGGGCTGGCTTGGAATTGTTATTCCTGAAATGTATGGTGGCTTGGATGGTGATATTTTAGAACTTATAATACTTATTCAACAGATGGGCCGGGTTCTTCTTCCAGGACCATTTTTGCCAACTGCCATTTGCAGCAGTATACTTTTAGAATACGGAACGAAATTGCAAAAAGAAAGATTGCTGCCGGAAATATCAGATGGAAAGGCTATAGTTATTCCAGCTGTTATTGAACCGCTGCCATTTGCAGGTAAAGCAGATGGTAAAGATATGATTTGCATCAAAGATGAATGCTTTACTGTAAGCGGTACAAGACTTTTTGTACCTTTTGCCCATACAGCAGATTGGTTTGTCTTCAAAATTTGTAAAAACGATGAGATGTTTTTATTTTTAGTTGACAGCAAGTCAGATGGTGTAAAGGTAACTATGCTTGAATCACTGGCTTCAGATAAGTTGTGTGAGGTTGTGCTTGAAAACGTTAAAATACCCAGGGAGAATTTGATTGACGACTCTTCTCAAGGTGTGGATATGATAAAAAAGTTTGAGGAGGCAGGCTCTATTTGCCATAGTGCATATCTTCTTGGAATGTTGGAAAAAATTCTTGAAATAACAGTAGATTACGCAAAAAGTAGAGTGCAGTTTAATAAGCCTATAGGAAGTTTTCAGGCAATTCAGCATCAATGCGCAAATATGTCAATAGCAGTTGAACAAGTTAAATATCTAACATATTTTGCTGCATGGAAACTAAGTAAGGGGCTGCCTGCTATAAAAGAAGTGGCAATGGCAAAAGCAAGAGCAAGTGATGCTGCAAGAGAGGTTTCATTGATAGGCGTTAAGGTTCACGGGGGGATTGGGGTAATTGATGAATATGACATGCAGCTTTACTTTCGCAGAGCAAAGGCTGCTGAGCTTTCCTTTGGTGATGGCGCGTTTCACAGGGAAGTTATTGCTGGTAATATCGGACTATAGGAAAAGTTGTTTTTTTTCTATGCAAATTGGATATTTATAAATAGTTAAATGTATGAGTCTGTTGATTTAGTCGATTTTTTAAAATTGACGCACATCATGCGGTGTATTCCAGTGTCGCTATACTACATGTTGTGGGTTGCATGTGTGTTTGGTAGTAAATCAACAGACTCATGTATACTTATTGAAACTTGTTGAAAAAAGGAGTTGACTATGGAAAATACGTTGACGAAAATAGCCAGGATTACATCAGATCCGTACAGTTTTGTTTCTCAGGTGAAAGAGGAAACTGGCAAAAAAATAATTGGCTGTTTTCCCATGCATGTTCCTGAAGAAATCATTCATGCAGCAGGTATGATTCCTGTTGTAATATGGAGAGGAAACGAACCGGTTACCTGGGGACATGCCCATGTACCTGCTTTTGACTGCGGAATTACGAGAAGTTTTGTAGATGATGCAGTCAAGGGAAAACTTGAGTTTATGGATGGTATGGTTTTTCATGTTAGACAGTGCCTTCAGGTTGGTGAATTCCCTCTTATCATTGATCGTAATGTTAAACCTGAATATCATGAGATTTTATATCTTCCTCCCTGTTATGACAGTAATTCTGTAAAATCTTTTGCATTGGATGAAATAAACAGGTTTAAAAAATCATTGGAAAACTATTCCGGCAACAAGATTGATGACAAAGCAATTAAAAAAAGTATAAAGATATATAATACAAACCGCATTCTTCTTGAACGGATTTATGAAATACGAAGAAAAAATCCTGGTATATTAAAAGCAAAAGAGGTTATGCAAATAGTATGGTCTAGTATGTTGATGCCTAAAGAGGATAATAATGTCTTGCTCAAAGAGCTTATAGAGCAAATGGAAAAGGTAAAAATTGACGGGGAACAAGGCAAATTAAAAGTTATTCCAATAGGTTGTCTTTGCCAAACTATACAATTTGATATCCTTGATTTGATTGAAGACCTGGGCATGATAATTCCTGATGATGACTTATATGTTGGTTCAAGGTATTTTGCAAACAAAGTCGATGAGAATATCGACCCTGTTGAAGGGCTTGCAAATCGATATTTTGCGAAATCACCGCTTTGTCCGACAAAGGGAATTTGGGATGTGAACTGGGGAGACGAGGTTATTGCCAAGATGAGAGAAAATAATGCCCATGGTATTATTAATATTATGGTGAAATATTGTCCTCCTCATACATGTTATTATCCTGATTTCAGATATAAAATGAATGAAGAAAAGGTAACTGAAGTTACAATTCAGATGGAGCATGAGATTATGTCGCTGGAAGGGATAAAAACCAGGTTGCAATCATTTGCTGAGACAATAGGAGGAGTATAATATGGGCATTGACTATAAAGTAAACAGACTAAAATCCACAAACAGTATAAGGCCCATGGTTGATAAGCATTGGGACGATCTTAGACAGGCTAAAGAAAGAGGAGAACTTGTTGGCTGGGCATCTGGGCCTAGTTTTATTTTTCCTTATGCAATGGGTATGAAATGCCATTTTATGGCAGGATATGCTGCATACTGTGGCGGGATTGGAGCAGCAGACGAAGTGCTGCGAGCCGCGGAGACAGCAGGAGAGCTCCCGGAAACATGTTCATACCACAGGCTCCATACTGGAATGATTGAGGCAAGAAAAAGCAATCTTGAAGTTAATCCGCAGGCTTTACTGCCTTTGCCTGATGTTATGATGTGTGGTCGGTATTGTACAGAGCAGGCTCATTATTCAGAGGGGTTTTACAGAAGATTGGGAATTAAAATCATACCTCTTGAACTGCCCTTTGTTTTCAGGCCGGAAGACAGACCCATGATAAGAGATTTTGTTTACAACCAATATAAAGAGGTTGTTATTCCAGCCTTGGAAGATGTATGTAAAAAACCTTTTGATTATGACAGATTAAGTGAAATAATAAGTGTTTTAAAAAAGACTGCTACTTTAAGAAATAAATGCTGGGAATATTTCAGGCCCAAACCTGCTTTGTGGACTTTATGGGATTATGCTGTCAGCATGGCTCCTGTTATATATATGATGGGTGATCCAGCAGGAATTCCATATTATGAAAACCTTTTAAAAGAGCTCGAAGAGAGAAAACAAAACAACATACCTGCGATTGCTCCTAAAGGGGAAAAATATCGTATTTATTGGGATGGCTGGATTCCATGGGCATTTTTAGGTAAATTTATGCGGAAGTTTACTCCAAGCGGCGCTGTCTGTTTATGCGGAAGATATCCGTGGGAGATGTTTCCCCATCCTGAAATATTAGATCCTGAAAATCCCCTTGAATCTGTTGCTGACTGGATGTATGGTGAAGTAGGAATGGCCAATCATATGGCTCCCAGCGGTTCTATTAAACTTATAAGTGAATTAATTGAAGAATATTCAATTGATGGTCTTGTAATGTTTTCTTCCAAATCATGCAGGATGTGGAACTTGTCTCACAAAGATGTGATAGATGCCATAGATAAAAAATGCGGAGTACCAGGGGTTGTTATCGAAGGTGATATGATTGATAAAGATATGATTTCTGACTCTCAGATAGATACTCGTTTACAGGCGTTATTTGAAACAATAGACGGAAGAAGAGCATAATAATATACATGGGAACTTTAAGTTGTTTATTTTAAAATCAGTTAAGCTATAAGAAATTGTAAATAAAGGAGGCGAAAGGTTAATTGTGGAAGATATATTGAAAAAGTTTACTGCAATCAGTCAAGATCCTTATACATATCTGGATGATTGGAAGAAAAAAAATAAAAAAAAAATAATCGGTGTGTATCCTATGTGGATACCAGAAGAAATTATTCATGCTGCAGATATGCTGCCTGTGGTTATTTGGAGAAGTAATGAACCTGTTACTTTGGGGCATTCTCACGTTCCACCTTTTAACTGCGGACTAACAAGAAGTTTTGTTGATGATGCTGTTAGAGAGAAACTGTCATTTTTAGATGGTATGATATTTTATCGGATGTGTCTCCAGGCGGGAAGCCTAAGCTTTATTATTGAGAATAATGCTCAGCCTATGCCTGAATATATTTCAGAGCTTCATTTGCCAGGAGTATTTAATAAGGATGCGGCTATTGAAGATTATCTGATTGAGCAGCTGCATTCGTTTGCTGGTGAAATGGAAAAAGTTAGCAATAATAAAATAACAGATGAGTCTTTAAAAAACAGCATAAAAGTTTATAATAAAAGCAAAAAGCTATTGCGAAAGTTGTTTGAGATTAGAAGATCAAGCCATGGAAAAATTAAAGCTAAAGAAGTTCAGGCTATAGTTCATGCAAGTATGATAATGCCTAAAAACAGGCACAATGAAATGCTGGAAGAGCTGCTTCCTCAGCTTGAACAAAGAAAGACAGATGGGCTATCTGATCAAAAAATTAAAGTTATTTTAGCTGGCGCTTTGTGTCAGACCGTGCAAAGTGATATTCTGGATTTAATTGAAGATCTTGGAATAGAAGTTGTTGATGATGACATGTATGTTGGGGCCAGATATTTTGCTGTGGATGTAGATGAAAATTGTGATGGAATAAAAGCTGTTGCTGATCGCTATATGGAAAATGAGCCAGTGTGTCCGACAAAAGCTAACTGGCAAAAATGCTGGGGTGATCATCTTGCAGAAATGTTTGAGAAAAATGGCGTAGATGGAGTCATATCGCTTCTTATAAAATTTTGTCCGCCTCATATGTGTTGGTATCCGGCTGTAAGAGAAAAGCTGTCAGATAAAAAAATACCTCATCTTATGATAGAAGTTGAGCATGAAGTAACTTCACTTGAACCAATAAGGACAAGACTGGCAGCTTTTGTTGAAACAGTGAAAGGAGGATTATAATGGAAAAAAGTAAGTATATACCAAACAGGCTTGAAACAACAAGACTTATGGGGCCTATGGTTGACAAACATTGGGCTGAATTAAGAGAGGCAAAAGAAAAAGGACGGAAAGTTGCATGGTCGGCAGGTCCAGGTTTTTTGCTCCCCTATGCTATGGGAATGAAATGTCATTTCATGGCAGGATATGCTGCTTATTGTGGTGGACGCGGTGCAACAGAGCAGGTGCTGGAAGCAGCAGAAGATGGTGGTGATCTGATTGATACATGTTCATATCACAAATTACATACAGGTATGTTTTATGCTGTTGAAAATAATATTCCCATAAGAGAAGATGTTGTATTGCCAATACCGGATTTGATGCTAAGTGCCCGCCTTTGTTCTGAACAGTCTCATTACGGGGAGTCTCTTTCTCAAAGATTTGGCGTGCGCGTAACAGGTATTGATTTTCCCATACCAACGAAAAAAGAAGATCTGCCAGAGATTGAAAAATTTGTTATAAGACAGCATAAAGAAATCCTGATCCCGACACTTGAGGATGTATGCGGAAAGCCTTTTGACTATGATGAGATGCGACGCATATTGAAAATGGAAAAAGAGGCATGCCTTTTAAGAAATGAATGCTGGGAGTATTTGAAGAAAAGTCCTGCAATGTGGACTCTTTGGGACTATGGAGTAAGTATTGCTCCAATTTTTTATATGATGGGTAATCCTATTGGTATTGATTATTACAAAAAGCTTTTAGCTGAATTAAAAGAAAGAGATGAGAAAAATATTTATGCTTTAGGGCCTGATGGTGAAAAATTTCGTATTATGTGGGACGGTTGGCTGCCATGGGGATTTTTGGGTATTTTTATCAGAAAGTTTATTCCTTACGGAGTAGTTCCAATTTGCGGAAGATACCCCTGGGAATTTTTTCCTCATCCGGAAAAAATAGATCCGGATGCTGATGATATTATCGAAAACTGGATTAAGCAGTGGTATTCTGATGAAGAGATTATGTGGCATAACAGTCCCAGGGGCGGTACAGAGTTTATTGGTGATCTCATAGAAGAGTATTCAATTGATGGAGTAATTTACTATACCTCAAAGACATGCAGGGCATTTCAGGCACATCTTGATATTAAAAACATTATTGAGAGAAAGTATGGTATTCCAGGTGTTGTTATTGATGCAGACATGATAGATAAAAGAATGGTTTCTGAAAAACAGGTTGATACCAGACTTGAGGCCTTTATCGAGAGAATGGATGCGCTTAAGAGATAAAAGATAGCTTTTTGCCTGTTTGATAATCATATCTTAATTTATATAGTGCAGACTTTACATTGAGTCTGTAGAAAAGTTATTTTATTGTATTTATAGAATTTAGAGCCAATAATGTCAGCATGCTAAGTGGATTGGCAATTGGATTTTACTGTTGTTTTTTTGCTTTTACTACAGACTCGCTAATTTGGTATATAATATTATTAAATTAAGGTATATGTTTAGATTAGGTTTATCAAAAAAGGCATATTTATTTGTTATTGTTATAATAAACGAGGCTTTTTATTTAAGGATTAAACAGTGTAGTAAAATGAAATTGTCTGACATACAAACTGTAATACCAAGGATGGATCTGCACATTCATACAACATATTCGGATGGACAAAGCAGTATGAGAGATGTTGCAAAAATAGCTCAAAAAAAAAATATTAACTATATTGCATTTACAGATCATGCTTTTAGTAATGGAAGTGATGGAATAGATGAAGATACTATCAATATGTATATAGAAGAAGCAGAGAAAGTAAAAATAGAGTCTTCAGTCAATGTGTTTGTTGGAGTAGAAGCTGAGATAGCCACAATTAAAAAAGTCATGAAATACAGGGATATGTTGGATTTAGTACTGATTTCTAATCATGGCCCTGTTAGGGGCACATTTTGCAGTGCAATTTTAGGTATTATGAATGACTACCCGGTCGATATTATTGCTCATCCATGGTATATTAAAAATTCCGACTGGGATAAAATATCGGATGCTGCCATAAATAATGATGTTGCCATAGAGTTAAACTGTTTTAGAAAGGTACCAGAATTTTCTGTCATTAAAAAAATAGCTTCAAGAGGAGTTAAATTCAGTGTTGGTAGTGATGCGCATTTTGAAAGAGAAATAGGTGAGATAAGCTGGGCATATGATATTTTAAAAATGTTGGATATTGGATCTGAATCTATGATAACTTTTTAATATCATTTAGGTCATTTTGAATATTTATACTGCAATGGCAAACTCATATTGATTAATAAATATTATGATCTATCGCGCATGCAAAGCCAAAGTTGATTCTCTTTTTTATTTATAAAGCTCTACATTTCGTTTATCTTTGTTTTTTCAACCTCTCAAGTTTAAAACACTGCCAGATGATTTTTTTTTTTAAGTGGTTTTTTAGCCTGAAGGAGCCATAATGGGAATTCATAATTTAGACAAAATTTTTCAACCAAAGTCAATTACAGTTATAGGCGCTAGTGAAAAGGAAGGAAGCATTGGCTCTGCACTCATGCGTAACCTTATCAAAGGCGGATATTCCGGAGAAATTTATCCAGTAAATTCTAAGCGTACTTCGGGTATGTGGAGCCTGCCTGTTTTCTCCTCAATTTCGGATATCAAAGCCCCTATTGATCTTGCAGTGATTGCTACGCCAATTTTTACAGTACCGCAAATTGTTGAGGAATGTGCGGCTGCCGGCATAGGAGGCGTTGTTATCATCTCTGCGGGAGGAAAGGAGGCCGGAGAAAAAGGCAAAGAAATGGAATCCAGGATAAAAAAAGCTGCTGAGGGTACAGGGATTCGTATTATTGGTCCAAATTGCCTTGGAATTATTTCCAACCCATCAAAGATGAATGCCAGTTTTGCAAGCCATATGCCATTGCATGGAAAAATGGCGCTGGTTGCCCAGAGCGGTGCGGTCTGTACCGCTATTCTCGATCTTTCCATTCAGGAAAAAATGGGATTTAGCTATTTTGTCAGTGTGGGATCAATGTTGGATGCGGATTTCGGTGATATAATTGATTATTTGGGTAACGATCACAGGGTCAGCAGTATCGCCATGTATGTTGAGAACCTGACCAACTTCAGAAGTTTTATGAGCGCTGCCCGGGCAGTATCCAGGATAAAACCGATTATCGTTTATAAAGCTGGACGATCCCAGGCAGGAGCAAAGGCTGCCGCGTCTCATACCGGCGCATTAGCCGGTGCGGATGAAGTGTATAATACCGCATTCAAACGCGCTGGAATTGTCCGGGTCAAGACATTTGAAGAATTTTTTGACTGTGCGGAGTTTCTTTCCAAACAGTTTCTGCCCAAGGGACCCGGTCTTGCAGTTGTCAGTAATGCTGGCGGTCCTGGAGTTATGGCCGTTGATGCACTTGATGATTGCGGCATGGACCCTGTCCGATTAAGTGCGGAAACCCTTAAGAAACTGGATGCGATTCTTCCGCCTTATTGGAGTCACGGAAATCCCATTGATATTTTGGGAGACGCTTCTCCGGAACGGTTTCAAAATGTGGTGAAAATTTGTCTGAATGCTCCTGAAATCAATGCAGTTCTTTTGATAACAGCACCCCAGGGCTTGATTAATTCTGCAGATACGGCCAGGGCAGTGGCAGACCTTCTTAAAGGAAAATCCTTTCCCGTGTTTGTTTCATGGATGGGCGGGCAAGATATGGAAGAAGGGCGGAAGATATTTAATGACGTAGGTATCCCGACCTTTGATACATCGGAACGGGCAGTGCGGGCATTTATGGATATTTATCATTATTCCCAAAATATTGAGCTGCTTCAAGAGATCCCGCCAAAACTTCCAGGAGGGGAACTTAAATTTGACCGTGAAAAAGCCAGAGCTATCATTCAGCAGGGTGTTAAAAGGAAAAGCAAGCTGCTCACGGAAATAGAAGCAAAAGAACTTTTTTTAGCTTACGGAATTCCTGTGAACCCAACGCAAATAGCTATTTCCGAGGATGAAGCAGTTTGTAAGTCTCAAGAAACAGGCTTTCCAGTTGCCATGAAGATATATTCACGAGACATCACCCATAAAAGCGACGCAGGAGGGGTGAGGCTGAACCTGACAGATGAGAAAGATGTACGGGATGCGTTTAAAAAGGTTATGACAGATGCCAGAGACTATGATTCAAATGCTAAGCTCGAAGGCGTTACTATTCAGCCTATGCTTAGCAGACCTGATTATGAACTTATTATGGGCGCGAAAAATGACCGAGATTTCGGACCTGTAATTCTTTTTGGCATGGGAGGAATTATGACGGAAATCCTCAAAGATCGATCACTTGGTCTGCCTCCCTTAAACCGGCTTTTGGCAAGACGGATGATTGAGGAGACGAAGGTGTATCGTATCCTTCAGGGCTATCGAAATCATTCTCCTGCCAATATGGTACTGCTTGAAGAAATGCTGATTCGTCTGGCCCAGCTTGTAACTGATTTTGCTGAAATTGAAGAACTCGATATTAACCCAGTCCTTGTAATCGGAGATGAAGCCTGTGCAGTGGACGCGCGGGTCATTTTGAAGTCTTCTGATGTTCCCTCACCCCTGCATTTGGTGATAAGCCCCTATCCCAATGAACACGAAGCCCATATTAAAACAAGGGATGGGATACACCTATTTATCCGACCTATCCGACCTGAGGATGCGCCGCTTTTTACAGATCTTTTTAATTCACTTTCTCAAAGAAGCGTATATTACCGTTTTTTTTCTCCAATAAAAGAACTCAGCCATTCCATGCTGGCTCGATTTACCCAGATTGACTATGATCGCCATATTGCTTTGATTGTAATGAACGAATCCCCGCCTAATGAGGAAATACTGGGAGTTGCCCGTGTCATTTTGGAGCCAAACGAGAGAGAAGCAGAATTTTCCGTGCTTGTGAGAGATTCATGGCAGGGAAAGGGCATTGGAGCAGAATTGCTTGAACGCTGCCTCAAAATAGCCAGAAGACGTAATATTGAAAAAGTATGGGGGATTGTGCTGCCTGAAAATACCCAGATGCTGAAGCTGGGACGAAAACTGGGATTCAAAATTAAAAAAGACGCAGATTCAAACGACTATATACTTACTGTGGAATTTAAGAAGTGTTAAAGTTAAGGGAACTGTTTCTTATCTTAAAAGCATAGTTTTAATATGCACAGTACAAATGAAAATGTTTTGAAAAGTGTGTTTTCATTTTAGAATAAATTGATAGACCTATTTTTTTTATTTCGCTAAAAAAACAATATTTATATTTAAGATAGTTTCAAAAAGAGGAAATAGCTATCTGTTTTATATTTTATTTTCTTTTACAAGACGTGCAAAATGTTCAAATGAACGATCAAAGGTCTTTTCTGCGTCATTTGAAAAGCAGCATGCAGGCAGCTCCCGATTTTTAACATGATAGCTTATACATTCACAACAGATACCTTTACGTGCACAGGGGTCATAACTACAGTTGCAGGATTTTAAATTTTTTTCTTTTTTACATTCCATATTCCTTCTCCTTTACATAACACTAAATTTATTGTTTTATTGTTTATTTGAAAAAAAAAATATTTTACTGAGCAAATTAGAATAAATTCGACAGCCTGTCGATATGAATCTGAATTTATTTTTTTTTATTTTAAAATGTTGATTTGGTATAGTTACTTTAAAAGTAATCCTTCTGCAAACATTAAATCTTCTTTTGTTGTTATTTTAATATTATATCTGCTTCCATTTATAACTTTTACATTGACTCCTGTTCTTTCCAGTAAAGAGGCATCGTCAGTTCCATAATATCCGGATAGTTTTGCACTTTCATGTGCTTTTTTTAGAAGAAAATAATTAAAAGTCTGTGGAGTTTGGGATAACCAGATATTTTTTCTTTTATAAGTTTTTTCTATCAAAAAAGAGCTGTTAACTTTTTTGATTGTATCAACCACAGGTATTGCTAAAATGCAACTTCCTGTATTTTTAGTACACACAATACTTTTTATCAGCTGATCAGAATCTACAAAAGGTCTGACACCATCATGAACAACAACTATACTGTCAGCAGAAGCACCATTTATTGCAATAAGTCCGTTATAAACAGAATCCTGCCGTTTTTTTCCTCCAGGTACAAGTTTGACAGTTAGTCTGAATTTATGAAAAAAAAGTATTTCCCTGCGGCAGTATTCAAAATCATTTTCAGGAATTACAAGAATGATCTCATCAATTAAATTGCAAAAATCAAATGCTTTTAAAGTATGAATTAAGATCGGCTCACCTGCAAGCAACAAGTACTGCTTACGAAGTGGATTTTGCATCCTTATGCCTTTTCCGGCAGATACAATAATTGCTGAAACCATAAAAAAATTACCGTAGATATTTCAGTTCATTTGGAAAGGGAATTCCCTTTCCCATGGTATCTTCACCATAATTTATATTAGCAAGCACTTCAATATCCTTTAGTGCACGGATGTCGCCTTCAAAAATAACTTCTGTAATTTGTTCTTTTTGAATTTTTCCTCCTGCCCACTGCATATCAAGAACACTGCTTGCATCAAATTTGCTGTTACTCACACACATTTCTACCTGCCCGCCATAGTGCTGAACAATTTTTGCGATTAGCAAGCTTGGTCTTATATGAAACCCAACTCCATCAGGAATACCCACTGTAATAGACGATCGTTCAATATTTTTGTTGAGTATTGTACTGGCTAGATTTTTTCCTGAAGTAAGAAAATGGCACACATAATAAAGCCCATAATTTATCGTCCGATCAAGTAATATTTCAGGATTAACCAAAGATGCCAAACGATCCTGAACTTTTTTATAAGTATTTTTATATCCTGCTTCGTGAAGATGGCGTTCATAAAAATGGAGAAATCGTCCCAACATTTGTAAAAGATGGAATACAACTGAAAAAAAACCACGGAATTCTTTTAACTCTTTGTTGGCAAATCTTAAGCCGCCATGAATAACATATGTGTCAAAAGAAGATTGAAGATTATGTACTAACATTTCAAACCGTCTGATTTCAACTTCATTGATCTTACCAGGAACAATTGAACGTATCTGCTCCATATCATGAGATTTATATATTCCAAACTGATCAAATGTCCTTGATATACGAATAAATTCACTTGCGACTTTAACTATATATTTTTTCTGTTGATCTTGGTCTTTATCGTCAATATCGTAGTCTAACATATCGCAAATTGTAATGCTGGGAAAGTCTGCTGTAATAAATATTTCTTGAGGTAAAGGAATGTTCAGGCGCTTGGCTTCTTCAATAATAACAGGCGCCATATTTTTAATACTTTGTGTTAAAAAAGCAAGAGTGGCTTTGCCTTCATTTTGAAAATTGTCACTATCTTTGAGACGGTAAAAAAACAAACGGTTTAAAATATGTTTTTGCGAATAACTGCCAGTACTTAAATGCCTTACTGCTGCTGAAAGTTCTCTATAAAAATACCAGTTCTTATTATTTTTTGCGCCATGAAAATCGAGAAAATCTTCCAACAACTGCGAAGAAGATATCAATTTCGAATATAACATTTTGCTGAAAACATACTCTGTCCCATTTGATTTTGAAATATAAATACAACATTTTAGATAATCATGGGAAAATATTTTAACTTTTTCCGCAAAAGAAAGACTGTTTATTGATTGTTGCATAATATTCACCTTTAAAAAAGTGGCCAGAGCAGTCAGTAAGCCGAATTCTGTTTCCGATAAAAGTTACCTTAAAATCGGACAATGATCATTCATCTATGGATGCAAGTTACCCTGCACCTCTTGCGACCTACCCGGGAATTTGGACGGGTTATCCTCAAACATTCCTCTATTTGGTCTTGCACCAAGTGGGGTTTACAAAGCTTCTTCGGTCACCCGAAGAACTGGTGCGCTCTTACCACACCTTTTCACCCTTACCTGTTTGATAGCTATTATTTTTTTAAATTACAGCAATAAACAGGCGGTATATTTTCTGTTGCACTTTCCTTCACGTTACCGTGACTCCACGTTATGAAGCACTTTACCCTGTGGTGTTCGGACTTTCCTCCGGGTCATATTAATTACCCGGCGATCATTAAGACTACTCCAGCCATTTTTTTTAATAAATTTGCTATAAACGCAGGCAGATAAAATAAATCCAACTTAAAAAAAGACCTTATTGTTTTTTCTATGTATCTTAAAATTAGATGTATACTAAATAATAAATATTTAAAAAATTTATTCTAAAAGATTGTTCCAGTAGATAATTTTCTGACAGTTTGGACAAAATTTCAAACTGTCACATTTTTGGAGTTCATTAAAAAGTTGCGGAGGAATATTCATATTACATCCTTGACAGACAGCATCTTTTACTGGAACAACAGCATTTTTCCCATATTGTTGTTGTTTTACCAGAATAAATTTTTTTAGTAAAACAGGATCCAGATTTTTTGTAATCTTATTTCTGCCAATATCAAGTTGAATAAGTTTTTTTTCACCTTGCTCAGTTTTTTTTTTAAACACTTCCTTTTCTTTACTTGTTTGCTCTTTGCACTTTAAAAATTCATCTTTTTGTTTTGCGATCGTTTGTTTGGCGGCATCAATTGACTCCAAAAAATTAAGCATGTGATCTTCAATTGCAAAATTTTTTGTATTTGCCTGATCAATTTCATTTAACAAAGCCTGGTATTCTTTGTTGTTTTTTATAAATTTTAGCTTTTCCTGATTTTTTTTAATCTTTGACAAATTTAAATCAGTTTCTATTTCATTATTTCGATATTTTTTTTTAAACTCATTTATGGATAATTCTTCGTCAGCTATGGTTTGTTCAAATGTTTTAAATCTTTTATCAAGCCCATCTATCTTTTCAGGAACACTTTTTATCATAAGTTTAATATTGTTAATTTCATTCTCAATCTTCTGCAGTTCCACCAGAATAGTTATCTGCTTTTTTATAGTATTTGTCATATAATATGCACCAGTAATTATTACAAACAATCTTTTTTTTAAAGTTTGCTACCTTAAATTATATGCAGCAATATGTTTTAAACAAATTTATTATGCAAGTCTACACCAAGTTTATAGGAAAAACAACTGTCAGAATATGAGTTATGGTATATAATTAGCATTTTTGATGTAAATTATTTTTACCTGATATCTGATGATTACCCTTTCATAAATGGATCTTTTTCAAGAGTGCATTGTTTAATATTGACATCAATACCTTTATCATACATTTTTTTTTCAAGCAGCTTTGTAAAATACTCAATGAAAATTAATTCAGATGCAAAGTGGCCTATATCAATAAGTCCGAGATTAGATGCTTGCACAGCCCTTGCATCATGATATTTAAAATCTCCACTTACATAAACCTGAGCACCTGAAGAAAAAAAATGGTTTAAAAGGCTTGCCCCACTACCTGCACAAACAGCCACTTTTTCTATTATCAAATCCGGATTCCCAGCATAATTTACATAACTTAGATTCAATTTTTTTTTGATTTCCAATGCAAAAGATGAAAGTTTAGTGTTATTTTCAAGTTTGCCAACACGGCCAGTTCCCTCTAAACTATCTAAATCCAATATTTTATATACGTCATAAGCCATTTTTTCATATGGATGAACTTTTTTTATTTGATTTATTACATCTTCAAGGTCGTTTTCTTTCACAATTGTTTCAAGCCTGACCTCTTCAACATTAGAAATCTCATTTGATTTACCAATAAATGGTTTTGCAAGGTAGTGTGGTTTAAAAGTGCCTTTTCCTTTACTTCGAAAGGAGCAACAAGAGTATTTTCCTATTACGCCAGCTGTTGTTTCAAAAAAAGAGTTTAAAACAGCGGTTTCATATTCAACAGGTAGAAAAATAACAAGTTTATATAGTGTGGAATGTAATGCATTTAACACTTTTAGACTTTTCAATCCAATTTTTGATGATAATATATCGTTCATTCCGTTTTGAGCATTATCATAATTTGTATGAGCTGAAATAATTGCCAGTTTATGTTGACATGCCTTTTGAATTATTGAACCTGTGGAGGTGCTGAAATCAACAGATTTTATAGGTTGAAATATCAATGGATGATGAGTGATTAAAAGATCAACTTTATTTTGACATGCAGCATCAATCACTTCAGGTAAAGGATCCAGAGCGACCCATATATTTTGTACAGGCCAATCATTGTGCCCTACCTGCATCCCTGTGTTATCCCATTTTTCAGCAAGTCTTAAAGGAGCTATTTTTTCTATAACTTTAATGATATCTTTTATTCTAAAAGTCATTATTATAGCTAAATTGCCTTGATTTGTTGTTAAAGGAATATAAAAATATTATTTTTTTTGCATGGAGGGGGCCTTTGAATGATATGGGCCCACCAGGATTCGAACCTGGGACCGACCGGTTATGAGCCGGTGGCTCTTCCAGCTGAGCTATGGGCCCTATCTAAAAACTTAGTGTTAATAGCGTTTAAAAAATATTTTGTCAAGAGTTAAGTTTGAATAAAACTTTTCAATTTTCTGCTTCGGTTGGGATGTCTGAGCTTTCTTAAAGCCTTGGCTTCTATCTGTCTTATTCGTTCACGGGTTACTGCAAAATCCTGACCGACTTCTTCCAGTGTATGATCAGCTTTTTCACCTATTCCGAACCGCATACGCAGCACTTTTTCTTCACGTGGAGTTAATGTGGCAAGAACTTTTCTAGTCTGCTCTGCAAGGTTAAGACTTACAACAGCATCTGATGGAAGCATGAATTTTTTATCTTCTATAAAATCTCCAAGATGACTGTCATCTTCATCACCTATAGGTGTTTCAAGTGAAATTGGTTCTCTGGCAATTTTTAAAACTTTACGCACCTTTTCAATTGGAATTTCCATTTTTTCAGCTATTTCATCAGGAGTTGGCTCACGTCCATATTCCTGAACAAGATATCTTGACGTCCGAATAAGTTTATTAATAGTCTCGATCATATGAACTGGGATTCGTATTGTCCTTGCCTGATCAGCTATAGCTCTTGTAATAGCTTGTCGTATCCACCATGTGGCATAGGTGCTGAATTTGTAACCTCTACGGTATTCAAACTTATCAACTGCCTTCATAAGGCCTATATTGCCTTCCTGAATCAAATCTAGAAACTGCAAACCCCTATTGGTAAATTTTTTTGCGATACTAACAACTAAACGCAAATTTGCCTTTACCAGTTCACTTTTTGCTATTTTTGCCTTATTGCGGCCTTTCTCAACCTTTTCTATAACTTTTTTTAAAGTTTGGACATTAGAGGCAATCTGCAACTGTTTATTTTCAACCTGTCCACAGATATCTGCAAGTTCGGTATAAAGTATATCAACTTCATTACTATTTAAGTGGCAAGAATACTTTATCCAATTAACAAAACAATTTGAATCTTTAAGTTTATCAGTAAATTCGGATTCAGAAACACCAATAGTATCAGCGCACATAACGATCATCTTGTGCATTGAATCAAACCAGTCGATGTGTTTTAGAATTTTTTTTTCAATTTTACTTATAACCTCAAACTCAAAGCGCCATCTTTTAAGTAATTCAAAAATTTTATTGTTTCTGCGATTAATAAAATGTTCAATTCTATTGCATTTAGTTGGCTCAAGATTGTCTGAAAAAAGTCTTTTTCTATAGTTTTCATTTTCTTCATTTATTTTACTTACAGAATTCATTGCGTCCAAAAATTTGTTAATCTGCAATGATTCATCTGCATATGGATCACCTTCATTAATATCTCTTAAGATGCGTTTTGTGGGACGATCACCGTCTGCAATGCATTTTCCAAGATTTAATATATTTTTAACTCCTATAGAAGTTTCAAGTAATGCTTTTAAAACTTCCTGTTCTCCCTGCTCTATTTTTTTGGCAATTTCTACTTCTCCTTCTTTGCTTAGCAAGGTAACATAACCCATCTCACGCAAATACATTTTTACAGGATCTGTTACAGAACCAAAATCTGATAGTAAAGCGGTATTACCAGCACTACCTGAATCAATTTTTACCTGCTTTATAGATGCGTCTAAATGGTTTTTAGGCAGCTTTTCTTCATCCACAATTTCAATTGAAAGATCATCAAACATAACTAGAAGTTCATCCATTTGCTCAGAAGAAAAGATATCTTCCGGAAGAGCTGCATTTATTTCAGAATATGTCAAATATCCCTGTTTTTTCCCCTGGGATATTAATGTATCCAATGTCTTTTTTTTAGGCCGTTTGTCTTTTTCCCACTTTGTTGTGATTTTATTTTTCATTTAGTCAAGCCTCCCACAGACTTATATTGTCATCTTGTAGATTTTTCTGCCTGAATTTGTTTATTTTTTAAAAGTTTTAAAATTAATTCGAAATCATTATTATTTTCTGCAGCCTTTATTTGTTCTAACAAGGCAGTATCATCATATCGACTACGACTGCATTCCAACTGTGTCATCAATTGGAAACAACCTTTGTAATCCAAAAAAGTATCTTCAATGGCTAAAGAAACAATAATTTGTTTTTTATTGTTATCTTCGATCATATTTAAAAAATTAACTATTCGATTAGCAGAAACATTCAAATACTTTATAATATCTGTTCCCAAGGACTTTAAGATATCAGACCTGAACAGCTCAAGTAGGTTTCGCTTATTTACTTCAGCAATTATATCAGGGAATTGAAGCATCATAGCAATGATTTTGCATTCAAGTTTATCTAATTTTTGATGCGTAATCTTATTGTGCGTGTTCCCCATTAATTGCGATTTTACTAATTTATTTTGTGGGGTTGTCAATGGTCTGTTAAATCTTTTAACCTTGTTTTTTTCTTTATAATCCAGATCCCTTATGTTTTCTATAATCAATTTTTCATCAACTTTAATGCAATCTGCAAGTTCCTTAATGTATAACGATTTTGCCATACGATCACCAATAGATAACAAAGGGTTTTTCAAATCCTTGATTATAGCTAATTTTCCTTCAACAGAAAGACCATGTTTTTTAACTGAATTATTAATCAAAAAAGGAATAATACTTTGCACTTTTGAAGTAATATTCATAAATTTTTCATACCCAAATTCACAAATGTATGAATCAGGGTCATATCCATCAGGTAATTTTACAACACCTGCATTCACTCCCTCTCTAATGCAGATATCTATACTGCGTAAAGCAGCTGTATCTCCGGCCTTGTCAGAATCATAAAGCATAAACATTTTTTGAGCGAATCCTTTAAGTATCCGGATATGATCTGATGTTAAAGCTGTTCCACATGTTGCAACAACATTTTTAACACCATATTGAACAAGTGACAGAAGGTCAAAATAGCCTTCAACGATAAAAACTGAATCATTTTCCCTGCAATTTGATCGTGTCTTATCTAGTCCATACAAGCAACGGCTTTTACTATAAACGGATGTTTCTGGCGAATTTAGATATTTTGGTTTGGAATTATCCATTACACGTCCTCCAAAACCAGCCACCTGTTTATTTAAGTCAAGAATTGGAAATATAATGCGATTTCTAAAACGATCAAAAAAGCCCTTTGTGTTTTCTTTTGCAATAATTAAGCCAGCACTTTCAGCCAGTGACAAGGATATACCTTTTTTTGAAAAATATTGCAAAAGGCTATTCCAGCTTTTTGGGGCATATCCTATTTTGAAAGCTGATATTGTATTGTCTGTTAATCCACGTTTTGTAAGATATTGTCTGGCATTTTCCCCCTTAGGCCCATTTAATAAGGTAGAATGAAAAAAATCCATTGCATGGTTATTTATTAAAAACAGTTCTTTTTTCGCATTTATTTTTTTTTTTTGCTCCTTTGACATTTTATATGCAATATCAATGCCTAATTTGCTTGATAACATACGCACAGCTTCAGGAAAAGCAATACCATTATACTTCATTATGAAATTAAAAACAGTTCCACCAATACCACACCCAAAACAATGGAATATCTTTTTTTCAGGACTCACCGTAAAAGACGGTGTTTTTTCAGAGTGAAATGGACAAAGTCCAATATAGTTTGCACCAACTTTTTTCAAAATTACTGTTTCGGAAATAATATCAACAATATCAGTGGCTTGCTCAACTTCAATAATCTTTTCTTCTGGAATATAAGTTGTCAAAAAAAGAAAACCCCATTATAAATACATTTAAAAACGGTGTAAATTAAGGTAGGCTAAAAAATGATACACAAAATAAATAGAAAATTATATTTTTTTATTTATTAATTCAGGTAAAAAATAATGATTGTTTTTATTACGAAAGAATTTTATTAGTGAAAGGATCTGTAATAATATACACTTTATCCTAACAAAGATAATACATTTATTACCTTTAGTAAAGTATTTTTTATCCGTATTCAAAAATAAATAAAAAAAATAGAATAAAATAATTATCAAATGCATATTGTTGATTTGAATTAAGTTTTTTAATGCAAAAAGATTCGAATATAAGTACTTTAAAATGTTTAATATCTTGATCAAAGCTACAGAACTTATGCTGTTATGATATATAGATTATCAAAAATTTAGTTTGTTGGCATTTTAGTTTGTTGTATTAAACAGGCTGTTTTGAAATTCTGATCGCTTCTTCAAAATCCAGGGTGCCGCTATATAATGCTTTTCCGGTAATAGCACCAATAACTCCAACCTTTTTAAGAGGTAAAAGATTTATGATGTCATCGATTCCTGAAACACCACCTGAAGCAATAACAGGGATGGATATCGCCTCTGCAAGACGCATAGTCTCTTCGAGATTTAGCCCTGATTGCATTCCATCTCTGGAAATATCAGTAAAATTTATGGCAGCAACACCACAATTTTCAAACTGTCTGGCAAGATCTATGGCCTTGACCTGACTTGTTTTAACCCATCCTTCTATCGCAACTATTCCATTTGTTGCATCTATAGCCAAGACAATTTTATCTGGATATTTTTTACACAAATCCTTAACCATTGTAGGGTTAGTAATTGCTTTTGTACCAATTATAACTCTTCGAACACCAAGATCAATGAACATTTTTACATTTTCTTCATTCCTGATTCCACCACCTACTTGTACGTCTATATTAACATTTTCAAGTATATCTTTTATTGTGTCTAAATTTTGCGGACTTTTTTTAATCGCCCCATCAAGATCAACTATATGAATCAGTTCAGCCCCTTTATTTTCCCACTTTTTTGCCATTGCAGCAGGATTATCCGAATAAACCGTTTCATCATTCATACGGCCTTGAGATAGCCGAACACATTTTCCATTTTTAATATCTACAGCAGGAATAATAATCATTTTATTTTTAGATATAATTTTATATGAAACATATTAAATATAAATGTTTTAAATTTTTCATAGCGCGCGTGTGCTTAAAGCTAACCTAAAATACCCTTGGTTGAACAGACTTCTTTTATTCTGCTGTCAACTATGGTCGCATCGTCTAACGCTTTGCCCAACGCCTTGAAGATAGATTCGATGATATGATGTTCATTTTCGCCATAGTAAACATTTATGTGTAAATTCATACCGCCTTTTGTAGCAAATGCCCTGAAAAATTCTTTTGCAAGATAAATATCAAAATTATAATTTGAACTTAATGGTTCAGGAACATTATAGACTAAAAAGGGACGTTTTGACAGATCAATAGAAACTGAGGTCAAGGCCTCATCCATTGGGACTAAAGCATGACCATACCGTTTTATACCTTTGCGATCCCCAAGTGCTTTGTTAAACAGATCTCCCAATACAAGGCCAACATCCTCAACTGTATGGTGGGAATCAATCTGCAGATCTCCTTTTGCTTCAAGATACAGGTCAAAGAAACCGTGAGCTGCAAATAATTCTAACATGTGATCGAAAAAAGGAATACCAGTAGATATTGCATGTTGTCCCGTACCAGCAATATTAACTTTCATGCAAATATTGGTTTCTGTAGTTTTTCTATTAACTTCTACAAAACCTTTCATAACCTAATACCTAAATTTAATAATATTCAAAAACGACTTTTTATTTAAAATAACATTGAATAGTAAAACACATATTTTTGCAAGTCAAGTTATTATTGCAATAATTCAGGTAAAATTATGTTTCAATTACTAAAGTTTAATTTATGCAGCGCCTATTTTTGAGTAAATTTGATCGGCCTTCTTGTTTTGAAAAAATGTATCTATAGATAATTTTTTATTGAGTAATAAAAGTTTAGTTTGAAAAATTTTTAAAAATGATTTTATTTTCTGTAATGGAGACATTGTATTTCAGCGTAAAAAATGCTGTAAAATTGTACAATAAATGTGATTTTGCAGCAGGTCAGATACTGTGGTAATTTAATAAATGAGAACGAAATAATTTCCTCAAATCTATGCGTCTGTTTGTGGAAGTTATTTTGCACCCCGTTTTCTTAAGTTGTAATTTGTAACTGAAAATTCCGGTTTGTCCGGGTTAGGAGAATAGACTTGAAAAAAGATATACTAAACCAAATTGAAATAATGAATGGTGATATTACAAAGCTTAAAATTGACTGTATTGTAAATGCTGCAAACAATTCACTTCTTGGAGGTGGTGGTGTTGACGGAGCAATTCATCATGTGGCAGGACCAGAGCTTCTTCAAGAATGCCGGCAAATTGGTGGCTGCCTTACCGGAGAAGCAAGAATTACAAAAGGGTATAATCTTCCTGCAGATTATGTAATTCATACAGTAGGCCCTGTGTATAGCAATACAGATGGTGATGAAATACTTCTTTCCAACTGCTACAAAAACAGTCTTCAACTTGCTGTCAGGCATAAAATATCAAGTATTGCATTTCCTGCAATCAGCTGCGGAGTATATGGATATCCAATTCTTAAAGCATGCCCAGTAGCTTTTAACACAACCTGCAACTTTCTAAAAAGCAATCAATCAATTAAAAAAGTCATATTTATCCTTTTTTCATCCCAAAATTACAATATTTATAATGAATATATAAATAAATATAATTAGGTACTAAAAAAAAATCAACAATTACAAGATTTTGCAAAACACCTGATTGACAAATATTACTAAAATTACTATTATCTAATAAATATGTGGGTAAATATTTATATTTTCAATACATGCAATTTATTAAGGGGGGCATTATGGTAGAGGTAACAGAAAGCGCAACGCAACAGATGAGTGCATATTTTACAGAAAAGGATATTGTTCCTGTCCGTATTTTTTTAAACGACGGCGGATGAGGAGGGCCATCACTTGCTATGGCTCTGGATGAGACTAAAGATAGTGATAAAATCTACGATATTGATGGTTTTACGTATATAATTGACAAAGAATTTCTTGATAAAATAAAGCCTGTAAAAGTTGATTTTCAAGGGTACGGCTTTAAGCTGACAGCTAATATAGATTTTGGAGCAGGAAAAGAATCAGGTTGCTCAGGCTGTGGGACAACCTGTTCCTAATGCAAAAAAAAGGAAGTTTTCTCCTAAGAAAGCAGGAGAGTTAATAAACTAAAACATATCTATTATTGTTACAAGGCTTTAAAAGCTTGTAACAATAATACCATACTCCAAACGAATATGTTGAAATAATAGTTATCTTGCAATCATTGCACGCATCATATCACCTGCATTTTCCGCATGGTCAGCTATTGAACCTATTATTTCAGCCAGCCTTACCATATGAAATATGGTTACAGGATCAGTCAGCAAATTAAAAACCTTTCTTTTTATAATATCTTCCACTTTATCTGCCTCATGTTCTTGCATTCGCAAATTTCTAATGATCTGCTTTACCACATCTCTTTGATTTTCTGAGTAAGTTTTAAAATACTTCCGTGCTTCATTAACCATTTTGCTTAATTCTTCTATTGGATCAATAACAACATCCACCAAAAGCAAAAGATCTTCTCTGATTTCTTCAGGAATACCTGGCGTGGATCTGTAAGAAATCCAGTCCAAAGCGTCTTCAACTGAATCTAAAACACCATCTTGCTCTCTTAAATACCTGAAGAGTTGGAATTGATGGACAGGCATCATTGTACCTTTTGGAAGATGACCGCGTATACGCCTTTTGATGGCATCAGCTTCACTTTCGAGTCTAACTACTTTTTTCCTGAGCTCTTCAAATGTTTTACATTTATTTGAAATATGACATTCAATAGCCTGTTGGAATGCCCATGTACATTCCTTAACTTTTTCAGCATGTTCTTGAAGGCCATTAAAAGGCGAAGTCATAAACAATGAATAAAAAGGTATTCTCATAGCCTTATCCTTTTTATATAACAAGTCGAAGTATTTTAAAAATTACCATACTGGTAATAGCAGATACAGGTACAGTTAATATCCAGTAAAGCATTATTTTAAACACTATTTGAAAGTTAATTACCTCAATCCCGCGAGCGAGACCAACACCTATAACACCACCGATTGCTGCATGAGTTGTTGAAACCGGCAAGCCCATTTTTGAAGCAATAAGTACGGTTGTTGCAGCTGCAAATTCAACAGCATATCCTCGTGAATTACTTATCGCTGTAATTTTTTCGCCAATGGTACGCATAACACGTTGCCCGGCCATAGCTATTCCACAAGCAATTCCTATGCCACCGAATAATAGCAGAAAAACAGGTACATGTACAGTTGAACTTACAGCATCAGACTGATTCAGCAAAATTCCTGAAAAAACCATAAAATGAATTACAGCAAGAGGTCCTATTGCATTTGCCACATCATTGGCACCGTGTGCAAGTGAAACATAACACGCTGTCCCAATCTGAATTTTTTTAAAAATCTCTTCAGTTCCCTCATCATTTTTATTGCTTGTGAAAAATCTTAATAACAATTTTCCAGTAATTCCAAAGACAAACGATATGAAAAGCGCAGCAAGCAAGGCCGTCCATGTATTTATTTCCATGGTTTTACCCAAAGGGGTTTTAAACAAAAAAGATAATACAATAACAAATATAACAATGCCAATAAAAAAGGGAGCAGCTTTCAGTGCCTGTACATACGATTTTTTTTTGGATAAAACAACTTTTATAATGATTTTGAATAAAACAAATGAAATAAAAAGACTAAAAAGAGGTGAAACAACCCAACTGATTACTACAGCTATAACCTTACCCCACTGCACTGAGCCTACCCCACCTGCCATAATTCCAAAACCAATCATGGCTCCAACAATCGAATGGGTTGTGGAAACAGGCAATGATTTCCAAGTTGCAAAACTTACCCACAAAGCTCCTGCCAGAAGAGCTGAAAGTGCACCCAGAAGAGGAAGTACAGGATCTGCAAGAACTTCCGGAGATACAATACCTTTACTTATTGTATTGGTTACATGTGTTCCAATAAACACAGCACCAACTATATTTAATATTCCAGCTAAAAAAACTGCCTGACGAATTGTAATTGCTTTGGAAGCCACAGAAGTTCCCATGGAGTTAGCAACATCATTAGCTCCAATATTCCAAGACATATAAAACCCAAAAATATAACCTACAATCAATATTATATATTCAAAACTCATATCAAACGTACCTAAAACAATTTTTATATTTTTATTTTAAAAAAACTTTATTGAGCATTTATAAATCGTATATAAATTAATGTTTTACATTTTGTTAAACACGTAATTAAATCACCTTGAGATTTTACGCTAATGTTAAATAAAGATCACACTACCGGATGTCTGGCTGCATATTTTATACACATGGATGTGGTTGGGAAAAGCAGTTGGCACGCTAAATAGCTTATTTTTTTATTATAACACTTTTATGCATTTAATAAAAATGGTAACTGCTATGATTTAAAGTCAATTACTATTTTAAAGTATGATGTTTTTTCAATCTGATTAATCATATTGACTACAATTATTTTGACTCCAATTATTTTTTCAAGTATATTTAATCTGAAAATATAATAAAAAGTACAATGTATTTTGCTTTTAGTCCCTTAACAAGACATATCTATATCCTTAAAATGAATTACTTTAATACCGTTTGTAAAAAATCTTTTTTACAGATATTGAAAGTATTGCATTTAATACAAATGTAATTTGTTTTTTACAAGGAAAAAATTAATAATGACCGAAATTCAATCATTAATTCTCGGAATTATTCAAGGGCTTACTGAATTTTTACCTGTTAGCAGTTCAGGACATCTTGTATTTTTTCAGCATGTTTTTGGACTAAAAAAACCCGAGCTTTTTTTCGACATATGTGTTCATCTTGGAACACTTTTATCGGTAATAGTCGTATTTTGGAAAGAACTCCGTAAAATAATAATCGCATTTATTCATTATAGTATGTTATTTTTTAAAAAAAAAAGGTTTGACAGTGACAACAATAGTCTAACATGGGATGTTAAAATGGCAATTTTTATTTTTATTGGATCTATTCCTACAGCAATTGTGGGATTTTTTTTAAATGAATTAACAAACAGACTATTTTCATCCCTTGTAGTTGTCGGAATATCTTTAATTATAACCGGAACGATAATCTGGTCAACTAGAATGATAAAACAAACCAGTCAAAATAATGCTTGCTTTGATAAAAAACGCGCATTTATCATAGGCATTGTTCAAGGAATAGCGGTGATTCCAGGAATATCAAGGTCAGGTTCAACTATAACTGCAGGACTTTTTTTAGGGCTGAATCGTGACATGGCAGCCAGATATTCATTTTTATTATCTATTCCTGCTATTTTAGGTGCTGCAGTTTCCAATCTAAGCAGTATGCCAACTTTTACATATTGTTTTTTTTCGACACTATTAATAGGCACATTAACATCATTTATTGTAGGTTTATGTGCATTAAAATCGCTCCTTCATCTGGTAAATAAAGGTCAACTACATTATTTTGCGCCATATTGTTGGATAATAGGTATTACAGTGCTTTTTATTAATTATAAATAGGGAGGATTAATGAATCCAGAAATATTCAGAGAATATGATATCAGAGGAATTGTTGATAAAGACTTTAATTCAAAGGATGCTGAACTAATTGGTAAGGGTGTAGGAACATTTTTGCAAAAACATGGATGTTCAAAGCTTTCAATTGGCCGCGACTGCAGGTTATCATCAAACCTGTTATCACAAAAAGTTTTAGATGGACTTGTCCAGACAGGTTGTGAAGTTACTGATATAGGAATTTGTCCAACTCCGGTTCTATATTTTTCTATTCAACATTTTAGATTAGAAGGCGGCCTGATGGTTACAGCGAGCCACAACCCGCCTGAATACAATGGTTTTAAACTTTGTATGGGTGCAGAATCTATACATGGCGAAGAAATTCAGGAAATTTTTGATATCATTAAAAACAAATCGTTTATACAGGGAAAAGGTTCAACTGCTACCTGCGATGCTGTTGAGCCATATAAAAAATTCGTACTTAACAATATCAATCTGACAAAACCTATTAAAGTTGGCCTTGACGCAGGAAACGGCACAGGAGGAGTAGTTGCAGTTCCTATACTAAAAAGCTTGAATTGCCAGGTTCATGATCTTTATTGCGAAATGGACGGTAATTTTCCGAACCATGAAGCAGATCCCACTGTTGCAAAAAACCTTGAAGATCTGATATCTCTTGTAAGAGAAAAAAAACTAGACCTTGGAATCGCATACGATGGAGATAGTGACAGGATTGGGATTGTCGATGAAAATGGCAATATTATTTATGGCGATAAGCTTATGATAATCTTTTCAAGGGAAATTTTATCCAGAAAACCAGGCGCAACTTTTATTTCTGAAGTAAAGTGTTCAAAGATCATGTACGATGATATTGAAAAACATGGTGGTAGAGCCATTATGTGGAAAACAGGTCATTCATTGATTAAAAAGAAAATGAAACAGGAAAAAGCTGAACTTGCAGGTGAGATGAGCGGACATATTTTCTTTTCTGATCGATATCTGGGTTTTGATGATGCAATATATGCTTCTTGCAGATTACTTGAAATATTATCAAACACAGATAAAACGATATCAGATCTCTTGTCTGATGTTCCGTTGACATTTGCAACACCTGAAATTCGAATTGAATGTCCTGATGACGAAAAATTTAATATTGTCAAAAAAGTGACTTGTTACTTTAAACAGCATTATAAAGTTATTGATATTGATGGTGTGCGTATTTTGTTTGACGACGGATGGGGGCTTGTAAGAGCTTCAAACACACAACCTGCCCTTGTTCTACGCTTTGAAGCTTTGTCGGAAAAACGGTTATATGAAATAAAAAATCTGATTGAATCGACTCTTGAAAATTTTCAAAAAAGCTGAAAAGACAAAAGTTTTTATAAACAGATATAGCTTACCTGAAAAAATTTCATATTGATGGTTCGGTAAAATTATATCACAATCTCCCTAAATTAAAGAGTTTTTGTATGCAGCGCGTATTTCTGGGCAGGGTTGAAAAGTGATAGCTGAGTTATTTTCAAATCAATTGATCAATCTGCCTGTCAACAGCATAGCGATTTTTAAAAATGTTTAATTTTATTTATATTCAAAGACGTGGCAAGTCTGTGACGTGGCAAGTCTGTGACGTGGCAAGTCTGTTTTTGACTCTTACTTACAAAGTGGATACAAAAAAAATGAGTCAAAGGCAAGCACGGTGGAAATACCTTACTACCCAGCCCATTTTATTTTATGTTCCATTTGTTTAGAATCAAAAAATGTGCTGGATTTTGATGCAATCGGCCTGGCCAATTACTAAGAATTTCTTGACTTTTTATTAACAGTCCTATAACGTTAAGTATATATTATTAATTATCTTATTATATATACTTTTCATAAAATGTTTGTTATTTTTAATTACAATTATTATATTGTCACACAAAGATCACAAACGCTTGTTACATTATTATTGTTAAAATTTTTATATCTCAAGAATGCACTCATTAATGAATTGTCTTATACCTAATTAAAGTAATTCCCTAGTAATTGAGAATTAAAAAGGCTACTTTTAAAATCTTTTGATTGTCAATTTTTATCTTAGTTTAAAAATTTTTTATAAAAGTTACAAATTTGAAAAACATTTCAAAAAACAGCCTACTATGGAATAGAGCTAACTTTAAAAAGGCACATTTCAAATAAAATCGTTTAAAGTATAAAATTATTATTTATAAATTAAAATCAGCCCCTATATGAAGTTGTTTTTACGTTTCAAATAATATTGCATAAAATAATATAAGTTTCGACTGTATGCAAAATAATATTATTGTAGGAGAAATATGGACAAAATCAACTCAAGTGGTCAAAGAAAAATGATACGTGTGCGTTCTCCAGGATATGCGAAAATAAAAACATTAGATAAACAAGAATGTGAAAAATTGCGATTATCAAAAGCATCAGTGATGGGGTATAATGACGATTTTATCCAAAAAGACGCATTTAATACTGCATTTTTAAGAGGTTCTGAAAATACTGATTTTTTAAATTTTTTAATTCAAATTGATAATAAGTTAAATAGTATAATCGATTTTTTAAATGGCCACAAACAAAATAAAGATATTATAGGCGGCAATAAAATTGTTAATATAAGTGGAGCAGGTGTCTGCCTGAGGTTCCAATACCCAATTAAAATAGGCCAAGGTATAAGTGTTTTGCTGGAAATTCCGGATTTTTCCCGTGGATTTTTAAAAATATTCGGGAAAATAATTCATGTTACTCCTTTTGATAAAAACAGAATATGCGAATATGATATTGGAATAGCATTTCAAAATATTGGTGAAAAAGAAAGGGAAAAACTGATTTCCTATTCTTTTGCACAGCAAAGAAAAACAATAAGAAATGCAAAAAAGTGATAATATTTGATTCATATTTATAATGTTATTACTTGAGTTGACTAAACATTGGGAGATTACAAAAAAATGGATGCTAAAATGATCAATCCGTTTATCATTGCAACTAACAATGTTATCGGAATAATGGCACATTTAACTGCTAAACTCGGCAAACCATATCTTAAAAAAGATGATATTGCCAAAGGAGATGTTACAGGTATAATAGGAATTACAGGAGAGACTAACGGTACAATATCTGTCACTTTTGATTCGGAAAGTATATTAACCATTGTTTCAAATATGTTTGGAGAAGAAATAACTGAAATAGATGATGATGTTATTGATGCGGTTGGTGAACTGACTAATATGATTTCTGGCCAGGCACGGAAAGAATTAGAAAAAGTTGGTATAATATTTCAGGCAGCAATTCCATCTGTAATATCAGGTAAGAATCATCGAATCGTACATATTGCAAAAGGCCAAAAAATCGCTATACCATTTTCTATTGCTAATGGCAAATTTACCATTGAGGTATGTCTTGAAAAGTGATTCCGATATTATAACCACTGGATATAAATATAAAACATCTCACCGTAAACTAAACAATAAACAACAAAATTTAAACAAATTGGACTTAATAGTTCAAAAGACTTTTGTGCCCTCCACATTCTATCGTGCCAAAAAAAAAATAAAACCTGAAGTATATTATGATTTTTTACGTTTGGTAGTGAGCAAAAATAAGATGTATAAGTTATTTTCACTCACTGCTTTAGTGTGAGTAAAAACACTATTTCCATATATTGACAATAAAAAACAATATAAACAATATCATAATGCCAAAAATTCTTCTTTTTGCAAATAATTCTTCTGATATGGATTATCTTATTAGCGTGCTGGAAAGTGATACAGCAATGCAATTTGATATGGTTTTTAATAAAAATGATGCTATTAATTTATTAAAGCATATAGTTTATGATATTGTTTTTACTGAATTTATTAGTACAGATTCTGTTGGTTCAAATATAATTGATTATGTTTCCTGTAACTGTCAGCATACAAAGTGTATTGTCTTTACAAAGCAGCCATCTATTAAAAATTCTGTTGAGGCAATCAGAAAGGGGGCATCTGATTACTTAACGATATCTTCATCACCTGAAGATATTTTTTCAGTAATTGAAAAATCCATACAAAAGAAATCTGACAAGAAAAATCAGGAAAAAAAAGTATTTTGTGACATTAAAAAATTTGGAGAGATTGTAGGAGAAAGCAATAAAATAGTAGATATTTACAGAACTATTGAAAAAGTATCAACTTCAAACAGCACAGTTCTAATTTTGGGAGAAAGTGGGACAGGTAAGGAGCTTATAGCACGTGCAATCCACTTCAATAGTAAAAGACGTGAAAAAGCACTGATTACAATCAATTGCGGCGCCATTCCAGAAGAACTTCTTGAAAGTGAACTTTTTGGCCATGAAAAAGGAGCCTTTACAGGAGCCCATCGTACCCGCATTGGCAGATTTGAAATAGCAGATGGAGGATGCATATTTTTAGATGAAATAGGAGATATGAGTCCTAACCTTCAGGTCAAAATACTGAGGGTTTTGCAGGAACAAACATTTGAACGGGTGGGTAGTGTAGAATCAATAAAGGTAAATGTTAGAATTATGGCTGCTACGAATATAAATCTGCAAGAAGCAATTAAGAAAGGAAAATTTCGTGAAGATCTTTATTACAGATTAAATGTAATACCAATCAATGTTCCTTCCCTCAGAGAAAGGAAATCAGATATTCCGTTGCTTGTTGATTACTTTTGTCAAAAATTGCAAATAGAAAATGGGGAAAAATTTTTTTCAGAAAAATCCTTGGAAACTTTAATTAAATATCACTGGCCAGGTAATGTTCGTGAACTTGAAAATTTAGTTGAAATGTTATTTGTTATGACTGAAGGGAATAATATTCGGTTTGAGGATCTGCCCGATAAAATAAAACAAGCCAGCCAGGTAAACCAAAAGAAAGATTTTTCTTTTCTAAATAGCGATTTATGCTTTAGTGATGCAGTAGAGCAATATGAAAAACAACTCATCCTTCAGGCCTTAGAGCAAACAAACTGGATAAAAGCAAAAGCAGCAAAGCGGTTGAAAATGAACCGTACAACACTGGTTGAAAGAATAAAAAAGATGAAGCTTAAAGCTGCAAAAGTATCGGAAAACAAGTAAATTATTTGAAAATTATTAACTTAAACAAATGTGTTAAAGTTTTTTATATATTATATTAACTGATTTCTATCCTTATCCTTTTTATTTATTAAAATGAATAAGTGCCAAAATTATACTTATTTATTTATTTTTTCATTATGCCTCATTGTAATACCTGCGTTTTCTTATTATGCACATGCTAGACAAAAGGTTATAGTTGAGCAGTTGCATATAGATAACAAACTTTATGATTTATCAATAAAGTTAAATAAAAAAACGCGTTACAAGGTTGTACAAATAGACAAAAAAGAGGTCATAATAGCCTTTAAAGACAGCATGCTGTCTGATAATCTTTTCACAAATGGATCAGGGAAATTTTTTGTAGATACAATAAGTGTAAAACATCTTCCTGATAATATTATTCTGTTTTCAGTTAATACAAAAGAAAATCTTAAGGCAATCAGTTCTAAATGGAGAAAAAATAAGTCAATAATAGTTATACATTTCAAAACAAAACGTAAATCTCCTGCAATAACTCCCCGTACTTCCTTTAGAAAAACAGATGAGAAAAAAAATACAGAAAAAAAACAAGAAGATCTGCCAATATCAAATATTAGTAAACATGATGCGTTATTGAAAAGTGATCCTTCTGATCAACCGATAAAAAGTTTTATCAAAAGTTTTGAAAATATAGGACAAAAATCACCAAAAGTTTTAGGTAAGAACAAAAAAAAAGATAAAATCAAAATGTTAGGATCTATTGATGATTTTATTTTTGAAGTAAAAAACAGTAAATGTATAAAAGATAAAATCATAAAAGCAAACATGACTTACTGCGATAGAAAGCTTTATAGCAAGGCTTTTTCAAATTTAAGCAAATATATTGAAGATAAAAGTTCAGGGCAATGTATTGAAAGCGCTTTTTTTTTAAAAGCATATTGTTTTTATAAAATGAATGGTCAGGCAGGAATAAATTTTGAAGCAACAAATTATTTTCAAGATGCTATTAATTATTTTCCGGATTCTAAATACATGCCATATGCAATTGCAGCAATGGGGAAAATTAACTCTTCATTATCAAATTATATTGAAGCAAAGGGGTATTTAAAAATAGTACTTAGCAAATATAAAAATTATAATGGAATGCCTGAAGTGTTGGTTGAGCTTGGTAATATATATTTCAAACAAAAAAAATATAAACTGGCAATTTCTACTTTTAAAAAAGTTATCTCAAATTATCATGATGCATTATATACTTCACAAGCAAAATATATTCTTGGTAAAGCCTTGTATAAAACCAATGAATTTGAAGAGTCAATTAATATTTTAACAAAGTTTATCAATAATACGAATAAAAAATACGAACATGCTGATTTATTATTATATATTGGCAATAGTTATTTTCAATTAGGTAAATTTGAAAAAGCTTTTGAAAATTTAGCTGAAACTTTCAATTTATTCCCGGAAGCAGATTCCAATCATCTAACATTAACGAGAATGGCAGATATATGTAACGAAATGAACGCGACTAAAAAAGCACAAATATTCTATCAACTTGTAACTGAAAAATTTTTAGGTACTGATGGTTTTGTCATAAGCTCAATGAGACTTGCTGATAACTATTCAGACCCCGAAGAAAAAAAAGCAGTATATAAAACCATAATAGGTGAATATCCAGACAACCCTATGGCAAGGCTTGCATTGCTTAAACTGGCAATTGTTTTTAATAAAAATGGAGAATATGAAGAAAGTATTGAAACCATAAAAAAACTTCGAGTCGAATATCCGAATGTACTTAGAAAAGAAGCAATGTACACAATGAAAGAGTCGTATACATTTTTATTTGACAAATTATTAAATGTGAATAACTATCCTGAACTATTATTTTATTTTGAGCAAAATAAACAAGATATAAGAAAACTGAAAAGTCCTGACTTATATTATATTGTTGGTAAGGCATATCAGTCAGCTCGCCTGTTCGACAAGGCAGTTGATTATCTAAATCAATCCTATGCGCTTTTTGACAAAAAAAAGAGAACAGCTGATCTTACATTCAGATTAGGCTTATCTTTGTATGAATCAGGCCAGCAGGAAAAGGTTCTCGAAATACTCGATATTTATACAGCATTATATTCAACAGACCATAATTTCGGTAAAGCATTTAATTTGAAAGGAAAAATTTATCATAAAAAAGGAAAGTTTGGAAAAAGCATAAACAACTTTGAAAAAGCATATAAGTATACAAAGCTAAATGATGAAAAAGCTGCCATATTGATAGATGAAGCCAAAGGATATACAGAGCTTAACAATTATACTGCTGTATCTCCATTATTAATAAAGGCAATAAATATGTTATCATCATCAACTGAAAATCATTTTGATTCAATATTTATAGCTTACAAAATGCTTGGAGAAAACTATCTGAAATTAAAATTTTATGATAAAGCTGCTGACTCTTTTGGCATGGCCATAAAATTTTTGGATAAGGAGAAACCAAATATGGATCTTCTTTTTTTAAAAGGAGAGTCATATCAGAAAGCAAAAAAAATAAAAATGGCGGAAAAAACATTTAAAAAAATTGTAGATTCTGAAAATTCGTTTTGGAAAAAGCTTGCTCAGGAAAAACTAAGGGAAATGAAGATAAATTCAAAACTTAATAAATCATAAAAATAAATTCATTCATTTTTTTATTATGCTAAACAGAAATATTTTGCTTTTAGAAAGTATTCAAAGAGGAAAATCTTCTCTTTATCAAAGCCTTTCAGGCGCTGGATATCGCATACATGTATCTCACAGCGTAGAAAAAGCAATTGAAAAAAGTAAAACTCAACGATTTCCCCTTGTTATAGCAGATCTTGAAATTTCAGGAGACAATGTCATTAAGCTTTTAAACAGTCTAAAATCAGAAAATAAAAATACCCATGTTCTTGTTACTGCCATGCACGCTTCAGTAAAGACTGCTGTTGATGTAATGAAAGCTGGAGCACTTGATTATTTAGTAAAACCAATTGATTATGCTCAAATAAAATGTATTATAGAGAAAGTTTTCAAACAAAATAGAGATAAAAATATTTCCAGTACACAACAAAACAGATCCACACGTATTGTTACACAAAACTATGCTATGCAAAATTTGCTTGAATTGGCAAAACAGATTGCTGACAGTAAAGCTACAGTTTTGATTCAAGGTGAAAGCGGCACTGGAAAGGAACTGTTTGCACGATTTATCCACGAAAACAGTCCTCAAAAAAATGGGCCATTTATAGCTGTAAATTGCGGAGCACTTCCTGAGATGCTTCTTGAAAGTGAACTGTTTGGACATGAAAAAGGGTCCTTTACAGGAGCTTTTTCAAGAAAACCAGGCAAGTTCGAACTCGCTAATAATGGTACTATTTTGCTGGATGAAATTACAGAAATGAAAATGCATCTGCAGGCAAAACTACTTAGGGTCCTTCAGGAGCATGAAATAGATACATTAGGTGGGCTGCATCCTGTCAATGTTAATATAAGGGTTATTGCAACAACAAACAAAAATATGAAAGCAACAGTAGAAAAAGGTGAATTTCGGGAAGACCTGTTTTATAGACTAAATGTTATTCCTCTTACAATACCTCCCCTGCGAAATAGAACCGATGATATTTTGTTTTTATCACAGCATTTTATTGAAAAATACAATTCAATTGACGGTCGCAATGTCAAGTGTTTGACAAAAAAGGCAGCTAAAAGACTTCTTAACCATCAATTTAAAGGCAATGTTCGTGAATTGGAAAATATCATAGAAAGGGCAGTGATTTTATCGAAAAATTTGTCAATTAGTGAAAAAGATTTTTTATTGGAAAATTCTTCCGATGCTGATGAGCAAACCTTGAACTGTCAATGTGAATCACTTACAGGCCCTTTAAAAAATATTGAAAAAAAAATTATATTTAACACTCTTGACAAGGCAAATGGAAATAGAACTCATGCTGCAAAAACGCTTGGAATAAGCGTGCGAACATTAAGAAATAAACTTAATGATTATAAAAACAGATAATTTTTTATTTCTTATAAGGTATTAAAATTGCATAATCTTTAACAAATCTTTGATTTTTTGATTGGAGCCAAAAAAAATGTCTGAATTTGCAATTTCTGACAACACAAGCAAAATTTTGAAAAAAGCACTGGACATATTAGCCAAAAGGCAAAGCCTTATCACGTCTAATATTGCAAATATGGATACAATAGGCTATAAACCTAAAGATATAGATTTCAAAAAAACACTTCAAAAAGCATTTGACAGTACAGGTAGTAAAAAACAGGTTTTTTTATCCACTTCCCATCCTAAACATTATATTCACGGAAAAAACAATTTTCTAGAAACATCTTTGATCTCAGATGAGAATATCACAATTAATGAACATAATCTTGATAGTGTAAATATTGATACTCAAATGATTAAATTAATAGACAATAATATTAAATACAGAACTTGTATTGAAATGCTTTTGAAAAAAAGCAGTATGTTAAAGTTTGCTATTTCAGAAGGAGGGAAGTAAATGGATCTTTTAAATTCAATTAATATCAGTGGCACAGGTTTATCTGCCAACCGTATTAAAATGAATGTTATAGCTCAAAACCTGGCTAATAGTGAAACAACCCGTACAAGTGAGGGAGGACCCTACAGAAGGAAAATGGTAGTTTTTAAATCAAAACCCCACTTTTTACAAAATTTAAAAAATATCACACCTGGAAACAAACAGACGAATTTATTCAGAACACATATGAAACACTTTGATACAATAAAAGATAACATAAAGGAAAGCAGGAAAATGTACGGCGGGGTAAATGCAGCAAAGGTAGTAAAATCACAAGATGATTTTAACATGGTGCATAATCCTGCACATCCAGATGCCGATCCTGTGACAGGATATGTGGCAATGCCTAATGTAAGTCTTCTTTCTGAAGTTGCAGATATGATTGTTGCAAAAAGAGCTTATGATGCTAATGTAACTGCAATTTCAAATACAAAAAGTATGGTACTAAAAGCTCTGGAAATAGGAAAATAAAAATCAATAATAAAAACTAAATAAAACTTTGCTTTTTTTGACAGGAAAAAAATGAAAATACTTCCCACAACAGATAAAGGGCTTACAAACAGCTCTGGTTCTATCAGTACTTCCGAAAATATTAAAACAGGATTTAGTGAAAGAATGAAAAAAGCTGTAAAGGAAGTTAATCAACTCCAACATACAGCAAATCAGACTATTGAACAGACAATGCAGGGAAATAAAGGTATTCATGAAGCTATGCTGGCAATCGGAAAAGCAGATATTTCCTTAAAACTCCTGCTTCAGGTCAGGAGCAAAGCAATTGAAGCATATAAAGAAATAATGCACATGCCAGTATAGGTCTGACAATCTTAAATCCTCGTAGATTTGTTTTTTCCTCTTATATTTTTCTCCTTTTATTTTAATAGATTACAGTTGATTTTTCTGACAAAAATACCAGTAAGTGTAAACCGAGCAAAAAAACGCTTTTGTAATTTTACTAAAATTACAAAAACCTTATTTGATTTCATCAAATATAATTTAAAGGTACTAAATTTATCTTTTCAATATAACAAATATCATTATACCATAAATTCCATAAATTTATTATGAACCAGGTAACTGAACAGATTGTAAATATTTATAAATCCATGCCTCTTTCAAGAAAAATATTGATAGGGGTCATGCTGGTTTTTATTATAATTTTTTTTACTTATTTAATTATTAGAGCAAATAGAATAGATTTCAGTCCTCTTTTCGGCAATTTATCAACTGAAGACGCTTCTGAAATTGTCAGCAAACTTAAGGAAAAAAAAATTTCGTATCGCCTGGAAAACGGCGGCAGTGTAATTTCTGTACCAGTTGAAAGTGTATACGAAACAAGATTGTATTTAGCAGGCGAGGGACTTCCAAAAGGCGATAATGTAGGTTTTGAAATATTTAACAAAACCGATTTTGGTATAACTGAATTTGTCCAGAAATTAAACTATCAAAGAGCACTGCAAGGAGAATTGGCAAGGACAATAAAACAGTTTGACGAAGTTGAAGATGCAAAAGTTATGGTTGTCATGCCTAAAGAGTCAGTCTTTGTTGAGGAGACAAAGCTCCCTTCTGTATCTGTTCTTTTAAAACTTAAATCTAATTTTTCAAAAGAGAAAGTTGCTGCAGTGGTGCATCTTGTATCAAGTTCTATTGAAGGTATGACTCCGGAACTTGTCACTGTAGTGGATACAAGCGGTAAAGTTTTGACAGAAAATATGTCGGGGTCTAAAAATGCAGATGCCATAGCATATGCACAGCTTAATTATAAAATTACCTTTGAGAAAAATCTTACCCAGCAGATTCAGTCAATGCTTGAACGAATGATTGGAAGCGGAAAAGCGATTGTACGTGTTTTTGCTGATATGGATTTTAATCAGGTTGATACAAATGAAGAAATGTACGATCCTAACCAGCAAGTAATTCGAAGCAGGCAAAATGTCATCGAATCATCAGATATCAAAACAAAGCCATACAGCTCTATCTCTAGCGTTAACCCTACTGTGCCTCCTGGTGAACTGGATGAAACAAAGGAAACTAATCAAAGTTTACAAAAACAAAATGAAACATTAAACTATGAAATCAGCAGAACTATTCGGAAGATAGTAAAACCTGTTGCGGTTTTAAAACGTATTTCAGTTGCTGCTGTTCTTGACGGAAATTATGAAATAGAAACTGATGCAAACAATAATCAAATAAAAAAATATGTTCCAAGAACAGAAGAAGAGCTGAATCAATTCACAAAAATAGTACAAAAAGCCATGGGATATAATGAAGATCGTGAAGATCAGGTTTTGGTTGAATCATTTCCCTTCTCTCATATTATTGATGATATATCTTACGAAGATAGTGATATTGGAAAAACAAGCTGGCAGCTGTTTATATCAAAATATGGATTTATTTTATCATGCGCTTTGCTTGTATTGCTTATTTCTTTTTTTATTGTAAGGCCTGTTACAAAAACTGCAAAGGAATTACAATCTACTGTTTTGCTTGAACAAGAGGAAAAAGCAAAGTTGCAGGAACTTGAAGAGCAAAAAAGTTTGCCAGAAATTGAAGAAGAAAAAACTCCTAAACAAAAAGTTGCTAATCATACGGATAAAAATCTTGGAAAGGCGAGTAACATAATAAAAAGGTGGTTAAATGAGGCTCCCTCATGACACAAATTAAAACTGATCCGCAAAGTCTTACAGGTCCTGAAAAAGCGGCCATATTTCTTATGATAATGGGAGTGGAGTATGCTGCATCGATTTTTGAAACAATGAGTGAACCAGAGATAAGAAAAATCGCTGAATTAATGTCTGAGATTGCTGAAATATCACCAGAGGTTCAATCTGCTGTAATTGAGGAGTTTTTGACTGATTTTGAATCTGATGGCAAGCTTATGATTGAAGGTAATACATTTTTTAAAAATGTATTAGGAAAGTATATGGAAAAAGATAAGGCAGCTAAAATAATTAATGATTTAGAAAATAAAAAACTCGAACAACCTTTTTTATGGTGCCAAAACATTGATACATCTGCTCTTGCCTCGCAGGTTATAGGAGAACATCCTCAGACAATTGCAATGATTTTGTCATATATGCCTTCTGAGATTGCGTCCGAGATTATGGCGGCAGTTCCTGATGAAAAAAAAGGAGATATAGGTCTTAGAATAGCTCAACTTGGTCAAATTCCCGGCGAAATTGTGAGAGATATTGATCAGGCTCTAAAAAATTCCATGGGTGACAAACAAGGAGCAGGGAAAATAAAAGCCGGTGGTATGCAGGCTTTGGTTGATATTTTAAATGATGCTGACAAGGCTACTGAAGATATTGTTATGGAAACTATTGAAGAAACAAATGAGGATATGAGCAAAGCTATCAGAAAAATGATGTTTATTTTTGAAGATCTGCTTAGTATTGATGATAGAGGAATCAGAGAAATTTTGAAAAAAGTTGAAACCAGCCAGCTTGTTATTGCTCTGAGAACAGCAAGCGAAGAAATGAAGCAAAAAATGCTTTCTAATCTTTCATCAAGGGCAGCAGAAATGCTGAAAGAGGATATGGAAGTTGCAACTCCTGTCCGTGTATCTGAAATAGAATCTGCACAGCAGGAGATTATTCGAGCTGCAAAAGAGTTGGAGGCAGAAGGAACAATTACCTTAGGCGGAGGAAAAGACGATGAACTTGTCTGATAAGATTTCAAATGATGCTGATGATAATTTAGATTGGGTACCTCTCAATGTTAATAATCTTGCGAAATTTGATGATGAAGAAAGCAGTGACCACGAAAATAATGATTCATCTCAGCCTGCTGATTTTAATAAACTTTATGAAAAAAACAATAAAGAGGATCAGTTTGCAGCACTATATCAAAAAGAACATGATGGAGCGAAAAGCGATGAATTGAAACATGATAAGCTAAAAAATGATGAAGAAAGAGTTGCTTTAGAAAGCGAAAAGATTATTTTACCAGAACAGACCCAAACCTCTGTTTCAAATCAGATAAATGTTGCAGAACATGAACAGCATTTTAAAAAAATTGAACAAGAAGCGTATGATAAGGGATTTTTATCGGGTGAAAAACATGGTTTTGAAGCAGGTAAGGGCAAAGCCAATGAAATAATTGAAAGCATGCAAAGTATTTTGATAAATATTGAAAATGCCTGGAAAGATATGACCAAATATTATGAAAAAAATATCATACAGCTTGTAAGCAGTGCAGCTGAAAAGGTTGTTTTGGGACAAGTAGAAATTGACAATGAAGTTGTTGAAAGAACAATCCTGCATGCTTTTGAACTAATTCCCGAACCTGTTGAAGTTACAATTGAAATTAACCCAAAAGACACCGAATATGTTGATGCAATTAAAGACGATTTTTTTAAAAAAGTAAATAATTTAAAAACTGTCTCAGTCATCTCAAACCCTTCAATAGATCGCGGAGGGTGCAAGATAATAACAAAATCAGGTGAAGTTGACGCAGGTATTAACACAAGACTTGATGCGATTACACAAAGCATAATAAAAGCATATGAATAACTCAGCTAAATTTAATCAAAATGGTGAAATAGTAAATGATAATTTTCACATAAACTGGACAAAATACCTTTATGCCATAAAAACTTGCAACTGTCTTTATTTAGAAGGTAAAATAATCAACATTATAGGTTTAATTGCTGAAGCTAAAGGGCTTGGGATGTGTATAGGAAGCCTTTGTACAATTGAAAATGATTTTGGGAATATAATAAAAGCTGAGGTTGTAGGCTTTAAAGATGACAAAATTTTGCTCATGCCATACGGAGATACCCGGGGTATAAGATCAGGAAGCAGAGTTGCCCTTATTTCCAAAAGTCCTAAAGCAGATGTAGGTGATAAGTTTCTTGGCAGAGTAATCGATGGAATGGGATTTCCCATAGACGGGAAAGGCGAAATTGAGCCTTCAACCAAATATTCTTTATACGGAACCACAACAAACCCAATGGCAAGAAGGCCTATCAGGAATTTATTGGATGTTGGTATTGCTGCTATTAATGCTATAATACCCATAGGTCAAGGTCAAAGAATTGCTATAATGTCTGGCTCTGGTGTTGGCAAAAGTATTCTCATGGGTATGATGGTACGAAATACTAATGCTGATGTAACAGTTGTTGGTTTGGTAGGAGAAAGAGGCCGTGAAGTAAAAGATTTTGTTCAACATAATCTTGGCGAAGAAGGTATGAAAAAAGCTGTAGTAGTAGCTGCAACATCTGATTCTCCAGCGCTGGCAAGAATGCGAGGTGCATACCTTGCAACAACTTTAGCTGAATATTTTAGAGATCAGGGGAAAAATGTTCTTTTAATTATTGATTCAATTACACGTTTTGCAATGTCTTCAAGGGATGTGGGACTTGCTGCCGGAGAACCTCCCACAAGCAGAGGATATACTCCTTCATTTTTTGCAAAAATTCCAGTTTTACTGGAACGGGCAGGAAGTATAGAAGGTAAGGGAAGTATAACAGGAGTTTATACTGTACTGGTTGAAGGCGATGATTTGAATGATCCTGTTGGCGATACTGTACGCTCTATTCTGGATGGTCACATTGTTCTTTCAAGAAAACTTGCAAATAAAGGTCATTATCCTGCGATCGATGTTCTTGAAAGTGTGAGTCGTGTAATGTCAGATATTGTTGATCCTGAACATCTGGAAATAAGAGAAAAAGCGATCAACGCTCTTGCAACATACAAAGATGCAGAAGATATGATATCTATTGGTGCTTATATAGACGGATCTGATCCAAAAATAGATTATGCCAAAATAACAGTTCCAAAAACCTACGATTTTCTGAGACAGAGCATAAACAGTAAAGTTTCATATTCATCAAGTTTGAGTCAGTTAAAAGAAATATTTAAGGTATAGAATGTGAAAAAATATACTTTTAAATTAGAATCTGTTTTCCGTTATAGAAAGTTTCTCGAGAAAATAGCTAAGATTAAAGTTAGCAGTGCCAGATATGAAGTTGTAAAATGCAAAGATCAAATCGAGATGTTAAAAAAGCAGCATAATGAAATTGTAAAAGCTCTTACTGATCAACTGTCGTCAGGTGTTGACTCTGATCAATATCAAAATTATACAAAATATATTTTAGGTATTGATTCAATGATGGAATTTAAAAATAATAATCTTTTAAATTTTATAAAAAAAATGGTTGAAAAACAAAAAGAACTTGAAGCACAATCAATAAAAAAAAAGACAATCCAGACTTTAAAAGAGAATCGTAAAATACAATATTATAAGGATCTTTCAGAAAAAATTCAAAAAGAAGCTGACGATGCAATATTACTCAGAAAAGCAAAAAATAATATTGAAAGGCAATAAAATATGAATCAAAGGCAAAGCTCATACATGATATCTGTTTTTGTAATAATTTTATCAGCAAAAATATTTATTTCATTGATATATATGGCAAAAACGTTCAACTTTTCAAATATTCTGTTTAAAGAACAAGTTGCGGTTGCAGCAGAAAACAAACAGGAGGAAAAAAACGACAAAGACAGTGAAGCAAAAACTGAAAAAAGCGATAAAATATCTAAATTTGATAGTGTTGAAATTACCTTGGATGGCCTGGAGAAAAAAAGGCTTTATATCCAAAAAGAACAGGAAAGGTTGGAAATGCAACGTTATGATCTGGATGCATTGAAGTTAGAAATTGAAAATAAGATTGAACAACTGTCAACAATTCAAAAAAAAGTTGAATCTGATCTTGCAAAAATGGAAAAGAAAATATCAGAAAAAGAGCGTAAAAAAATAGCTGAACACGAAGCAAAGATCGTGAAGCTTGTAAAGGTATATTCCAGTATGAAGCCCAAAGATGTAGCTGTAATTATCAATAAACTTGATATAGACATTTCCAAAAAGCTGCTGATGCTAATGAAAGGAGAAAGGGCAGGCAATATCCTTTCATATGTGGATAGCTCATATGCAGCAAAAATAAGTGAACTCCTGGTCAAGAAAAAATAATAAACCTTTCCAATTGCTAGCAGATAATAAAGTTGACCCACCTCAAATATGTAATTTTTTAAAGCAGCATAAATTGTTTATGCTGCTTTTTTTTGTTAAATGATAGGCAATTATTTCCTTCCTCTGCTTTTAAATCAAAGAAAAAAAATCATTTTCCATTAATCAAATAACAAACTGTCATATATAAGACTTTGATTTTTAAAGATTATCTAGTATTATTTTTATTTGGCACATACATTGCTTAAAATATATTAAAAAGTGTTTTATTTTGAACAACATACATATTTTTAGAAATTGGGCTTTGTTTTAATAATTTAACCCATTATTGTTTAAGTTTGTAAAAATCTGGAAAATTTTTAATGACTATACAAAATCTAAATATAATGCAAATATCAAAAAATCTGTCTGAAACAAAATCATGCCGATCTGATTCTTCAAGTCCCAATAGATCTTTTTTTGATTTAATGCAAAATAAAATTAAAATACAAAAAAACCAAAGTAAAATTTATAAGCAGGATATTGCTAATGTAAAAGGCCATCAACTGATTGTAAGTCCAAAAATGCTTGATGATCTAAAAAACATTTTTGAGCATGCAGGTTTTGATAAAAGACAAGTAGCAAAACTTATAAGTGAGTTAAAATCTTATACTGCCAAAACCAGCTTAAAATTGTCTGATCTTTTTACAAGCCTTAACGCACTTAAAGATGATATGGAAAATGGAGCCAAAAAACGAAAATTAGAACTTTCTGCTTTGCCTTATATCGAAATAATTTTATCAAATTTTAGCCTTAAACCAGATGAAATAAATAATGTCCTGGAAAAATCAACAAAAAAAAATAAAGGCATCATCATATCTGACCTTATAGCAAATCTTAAAAAAGTTCAAAAAAACAAACCTGATATAAAAAAAATATCCATTAATGAAACTTCAAGAAATCAACTCAATAAAATGCTGCAAAAAATCGGACTTTCAGAGGAGTTGTCCTTCAAAGGCTTTGTAACTCTTGAAAGATTTATAGCAGATCTTGAAGCCTTGCCTAATGAAAGCTGTAATGCAACAAACAACAAATTAATAAATGATATAGATCATTTATTAAGTAAAATAAAAGCCAAAAAAAATGTGAGTCAATATAATAAAAATTTTGATTCAAAGCATCAGGAATCAACAAATTTCAGTTCAGATATCCTAAAGCTATTCAAATCATCAGAAAACAGTTCAAAAATTAGTAAAGTGTTTTTACAAGAAAATCAAAACAATTTAACAAAAGCATTAAAAGAAAAAAATAAGGCAATTGATAAAAATATTCATTTGTCTGGAAATAATGATGAAAAAACAACAGGTTTCGCAAAAGCATTTAGTGCATCAGGCAAAAGTCAGACACCTCGCTTTTTGCCAACATATGTTATAAATCAGGTCAGTAAACAGATAATGCTGCTTAGACAAAAAGGGCAAACAGATATAACACTATCGCTTAAACCGCCTGATTTGGGTAAACTGCAACTTAGCCTTATTAATACAGAAAATGGTGTTAACGTTAAGATTCAAACTCAATATCAGGCTGCAAAAGAGATACTTATTTCTCATATCAGCGAACTAAAAGCAACTCTTTTAGAACAAGGTATTCGTTTTGAAAAAATTGATATTCATGTAAATCACAATTTTGATCAATCAATGGCAAACACCAGGCAGGAATCAAACAAACCCAAAGCTCGAAGCAAACAACAAAATTTTATAAAAACAGCAAAAGAAAATTTTAATTCATCAACGGGAAATATATCTGAAATGATTCATACAAAAAATAATATTCTTGATCTTGTTGCTTAAAAACAGATAAAAAAAATTTAAAGAGGTAAAAATGGCAATAAATAATATTATAGCAAATGATAATGCAATAAATCAGATTCTTTCAGGTAATAATACAAAAATCGAACAAAAGGGAAAAGAATTGGGTCGCGATGCCTTTTTAACAATGCTTGTAGCCCAACTTCAACATCAAGATCCACTAAACCCATTAGAAGGAACAGATTTTGCCGTACAGCTATCACAATTTTCCAGCTTAGAACAGACGATTACTTCAAACAAAAACCTGAAAGCCATATTAGAAGCCCTTGAAAACCAGGGTAAAGATAATGTCCTTGACTATATCGGCAAACAAATAGAAAGCAAAGATAATACAATTACAATTAAAAACGGTGAGGTTACTAAAGGCTTTTATACTCTTGAGGAAAAAGGGCCTGCAACAGTAATGATTTCCATTATCAACGCAACAGGTAATGAAGTTAAACGTATATATTCGGATCAGAAAGATTCCGGAACATACCAGTTCAAATGGAATGGAAGAGATAATAATAATAATGCTATTTCTGACGGATCATATCACTTTGAAGTCAAAGCTGTAAACAACTCAGGCGCTTTTGTTCCGGTTAAGGCAACAACAAACGGAATAGTAAAAGACATAATATATCAAAATAGTATCCCTTACCTTAAAATAGGAGATAACCTTGTCGATCCTAACACTGTAATAAAAGTCAGCCTTCCTTTGAAAAGTGTCACTGAGTAAGAGTAATCAAAATAATACTACCTAAATTAAATAGAATAATAGTTAGTTATGTATCAGGTATTCTATTACTTGAGTTGTAAATTGTATGTTTTCATAAACTTTTATACGAATAAATATATCAAAAATTTATTTTATCCATAGTAACTTAGCAGTTTTTTTAAGGCACTATATGTATTAATGTAATATAAGGGGGTATCATGTCTTTAACCAGTTCGCTTTATGCTGGAATCAGCGGATTAGCAACTCATGGCAATTCCATGCAGATTGTAGGAGATAATATTGCCAATGTAAATACCGTAGGCTTTAAAGCAAGCGACTATATTTTTCAGGATCTGTTAAGCCAGGAAATAGCAACACAGTCAGGAACATCCCAAATCGGACGAGGTGTTGCCATTGGAGATATAGTAGGTGATTTTGAGCAGGGTTCTTTTGAGTCAACAGGAAATACCACAGATCTTGCAATCGGAGGAACAGGATTTTTTGTTTTAAGAGAACCAAACTCTGATAGTTCTTTTTATTCAAGGGCAGGAAATTTCAGATTTGATAAGGATGGATATCTTGTTAATCCTGAAGGATACATACTTCAAGGCTGGCAACTTGATGAAGATGGTAATAACACAGGCTCTGTTTCAGATATTTTACTTGCTTCATTCACATCACCACCTGATGCGAGCGATCATATTACACTAATTAGCAATCTTGATTCAGATGCATTAAGCAAACATGCATGGCTACCAAACGCCTGGGATGCAACAAACACTACGCCCATATCTCCAAGCAATTATGAATATCAGACAACTTTAAAAGTATTTGATACCCTTGGAAGTGCCCATGACATAACAACATATTATGACAAAATTTCAGGATCAAACTGGGAATATATCATAACTTGTAATCCAGCAGAGGATCAAAGAAGATTTCTTACTGCAAACGATCCTTCTGCAGGTCTTCTTGCAAGAGGCACAATTGTTTTTTCAGAAAGTTCAGGAACAATAGTTACAAATGGCCTTACTATGGAGAATCTCACAACAACAGGTGGTCACAGTCAGGAAATATTAAATACAACTGTTTCAGGACCTGGCACTCTGGCAGCAGGCGATGTTACAATAACTGTAAATGACTATGACGAACTTACAACAGCAGGAACTGTTGCTCTTGAATGGAATGCCGGTTATTTAAATGGTGAAAATTACAGTGGAGCCAGTGGTTTTGTTGCTGGTAATACAACTATAGCTGTTACAAATACGCCAGATATAACCGATACAAACGCCGGTTTCAGGCTTAACAGGACAGCAGGAGGGCTCTGGACAGTTCAGCAAAATACAGCTGTTGGTTACACAAGTGCCAGAATAATTCCTTTACCTTTAAATATGACCGTATCAGGCGTAGCAGGAAGCACCAATGATACATATACATTTACAGTTGCATCAGGAGGTGGTGGTGCAGTAGGTACAGATACACTTGTTGTTAACTGGAACAATACGACAGGAGGCTCTGGCACTTTTTCAATTCCTGCAACAGGTCCATTAAATCCAACAGTGGATGGTACCATGACTTTAAATTTTGCATCTGGCGACTTAAGTGCTGGTAATGCTTTTGTGGTCACAACAGATAATGCAGGCGTAGGTACTCTATCAAGCATACCTACAGATAACGGCTTTTCCGTAGACTTAAACAGTGATAATACTTCAGATATCACAGTTGGATTTACTGCACCTGTTACAGGTGCAGGCTGGGTAGAGTTTGATCTTAATACTGGCAACTGGGATGTTACAAGTTCCCCTTTGGCCTATACCGGTATAGGTCCTGCTCTTCCCTACAACGTAGGAGGAACAGCCACAGGATTAAACATTGATCTTGACGGAGATCTTTCCAATGATATTACAATTGGTCTTGCAACTGCTGCCCAGGATACAGATACGATCAGTTTTGATATTACAGCTTCTACAAGCTGGACGCCTAATACTGCAACAAACACAGATGGATACTACGAATTTATGTCTGACTTTATTGGTGCAGCTACTTCAACTGCACTTCCAAACGGAACAGAAATGCAAATTGAATTTGATGTGGGCGTTAGGTATGACGGAACAGGATTTGTAAGAGATTCAATGACAACAACTCAGTTTGCCACAGCTTCAACTACCACATTTCAATCATCCACCGGTTATGGTGCCGGAGACCTCCAAAATGTTGACGTTGACGGAGATGGTATTATTACAGGTATATACTCAAATGGCCAACTTCTGCCGCTTAACCGTGTGGCACTGGCAAAATTTCTAAATGTTCAGGAGTTATACAAGGAAGGGGGAAATCTTTATCGAGAAACAAGAGATAGCGGCGATGCCATTACCAATCGTCCAGGCACCAATGGACTTGGCAGTATTTCACCAAATTCATTGGAACAGTCAAACGTAGATATTGCAAGTGAGTTTGTTAACATGATTAAAATTCAAAGAGGCTTTCAGGCAAATTCCAAAATTGTCACAGTTGTAGATGAGATGTTAAATACAGTTATTGGAATGAAAAGATAATTTTTGAAATAAAATAAAAACGCAATTTTTTATTTTTCGCCATATTATTGACATTTAATAATATTTTGTCGTTATTTTCTAATGCTGTTTTCAAACCTTTTTGTAAGAAACATTTATTTTCTGATAATTTGTTTTATATTATTTCATACAGTTATATTGTAAAATAGATACTAAGGTTATTATTTTTTAAAAAATGTTTCGTATTGGCATACATGTTGCAATAAAAATAAACAGTTTTTTTGAGATATTTTATACTACGCTTAAAAGACAAAAATTTTGTGACTGGTTCTAATTTTGGCCACCTGTAAATGTTGTAAAATTACAGGATTAAATTTTGCATTCGCACTATTTAATAAGGGTGATAATAAAAATTGCCTCTCAATATGAAACAATACATATAAGCACGTTCAAGTTAAATGGCCGATATTAAAATAACTTCCAAAATCCTCATTGTATACAATATTTTCAGCCTGTTTTTTTTGTCAAATGCATATCATTTTATAACTTACTGTAAACTTTTTTTATTATAAAACAATCATCATTTACAAATAAATAATACCTTTAAATATAGCAAATTATCTAAGATAATGGATATCGCGACTTTATTCGGTATATTTTCTGCGTTTGGTCTTGTAATATTAGCTATATCATTCGGATCAAACATATCAATATTTATAAATCTCCCTTCTTTTATGATTGTTATGGGGGGAACTATTGGTGCAACTATGATCAACTATCCGTTAAAAGATATGTTAACCTCTGTTAATGTTTTAAAAAATGTTCTTTTTTGCAAACCTGTTTCTTCAGAAAAAATCATAGAAAAATTTATTGAGTTTGCTTCTACAGCAAGAAGAAATGGGATATTGTCACTTGAAGCAAGCATAGAAAACACCAATAATGATTTTATAAAGAAATCACTTCAACTTTCTGTAGATGGGCTTGACCCGCAATCAATTCACACAATTCTTCATACAGAAATTGCTTTGATAAAAAAACGCCATCAACTAGGAGCTGAAATATTTATGACCATGGGAACTTTTTCTCCTGCTCTGGGTATGATAGGAACACTTATTGGGCTTGTTCAAATGCTGCAATCCATGAGTGATCCCAGTACAATAGGCCCTGCCATGGCAGTAGCTTTATTAACAACCTTTTATGGTTCAATATTGGCAAATCTTATTTTTATACCTGTTTCAGGTAAGTTGAGAAAACGCAGTCAGGAAGAAACTCAGATAAAAGAAATGATTACTGAAGGTGTAATATCTATTTCAAAAGGTGAAAATCCGAGAATTCTTGAACAAAAAATGCTTGTGTTTTTACCCCCAAAACTAAGAAAAAGTACTTACAGCTAAAGCAGTTAAAAGATGGGAACTGGCAATAATGATAAAGTAGCTCAAAGATTATCCCAGATGTTGACAGTATCTCTTTTTATAATTCTTCTTTCTTTTTTTATTTTGCTAAATTCCATTGCAACTGTAGACACTAAGAAAAAACAGACTGTAATTGATTCTCTTGTGAAAAATTTTTATCCTTTACCTGGCAGGTCGTCTGAAAATGGAGATATTTCGGATAATGTTTATGAAATCACAAACATTAAAGAAAAATATTCAGATTTTTTCAGCATCGATACAAACACAGCTGGTAAACAGATAAAGATTTTTGCAAACAACAGAGGAAGTGTTATAAGAATACCTTCTGCCACTCTTTTTTCAGGTGTAAAAAAGAGTATAAATCGATCTGCTTTTCCCTTTTTAAAAAAAATATGCAATATTATAAACAGTAATAACTATCCTGTTGACATCATATGTCATACGCACAATATGCCGATAGATAATGCAAAAAAAATATCAAACCGTGAATTATCTGTTATGCGTTCATATTATCTGTCCGAATATTTTATAACAAAAGGAGATGTTTTACCTAAACGCTTTCTGGCATACGGTTGGGGAAAACACAAACCAATTGTTCAAAACAGCACAAGGCAGACAAGATATTTTAACAACAGAATAGATATTGTATTGATTCATAAAAAAAAACCTGAAAAACCAAAAGGGTTTTTTATTTTCAAAAATTTCTTTTTTAAAGTTTTTGAAAACATAAAATAAAATGTCAGAACAAGGTGAAAAAATAGATCCAAATGCATGGATGACAACTTTTTCTGATCTTGTAATGCTTCTTCTTTCTCTTTTTGTTTTACTTTTGAGCATGAAATCAATAGATGCTAAAAAAATTGCACAAATATCTAATTACAGGTTTAAAAATTATCTGTTTCAAAATGCAATGATAGCAATACCTGATGACAAAAGTATTGAAAAAGGCGGAATTATCGAGCGTGTCAAGCCAGTAAGAGTCCCTGCCTTAATTGAAAGCTGCAGTAAACTTTATGAATTAATAGAGAGTTTAAGCAGCAAAAACAGTTTTTATTCAAAAAAAGAAAAACCTGACTATTTAACTGATATTATTGATGTTTCAGATAGTAAACGGGGCATCGTCATAACGATGGAATCTGATCATATATTTAATAAAGGCTGCGTTCAAATCAAACCTGATAAACTTTTAACTATTGATAAGATGGGAAACCTGTTTACTAATCTTTCAAATGATATTCTTATATTATCTTATACAAAAGATTTGCCTGAAACATTCAATAATTATGAATCTGGGCATGAGGTTTCTTTTTATCGTTCATTAAACATTTATTACTATCTGGCAGACAGCTTTGGCATAAATGCAAAGCGTATTGCTCCAGGATGTTTAAGGATAAATATTATCCCATCTCAGAATGGAAAGACAAGTTCAAAGGTGGAATTTGTTTTATTGAAAGGCTAATAAAAAATATTTGGGGAAGATCCTTTGACAAAAAAAAATGATAATAATACAAACATAAAAAAAAAATTGGGTAACTTATCGTTACTAAAAATAATAATTATTACAAGTAGTATTGCCATAATAGGAACAGGAGTATTTTTATGGATTAAATCAGATAAAAGCGCTGTGAAAAATGAATCTGACACTGCACAAAACATTTCAGGAAATAACAAGTCTGTTTTTTTTGACATAGACGATTTAATAGTAAAGTTAAAAGATTCTGGTAATTACCAGAATCAATTTTTGAAAATTGCAATTGTGATCGAATCTTTAAACAACAACACAAAAAATGAAATTCCTTTAAAACTTGCAAAAATAAAAGATGAGATGATTCTTATTTTAAAAGATAAAACAATGCAGGAAATTCAAACCATTGAAGGTAAGATATCATTAAGGAATGATCTTATCAGAAAAGTTAATAAAATATTACAAAAAGGGACTATAAGAAATCTTTATTTTACAGAATTTTTAATTAACTAGGAAAATAAATAAATGGGTGAAGTTCTCTCACAAGAAGAAGTCGACAGTCTTTTATCCGGCTTAACAACAGGAAAAGTAGAAACAAAAGAAGAAGAAGAAGAAGGAAAAGAATCTTCTGTTGAAGGCGATGGGGAGATAAAAAAATATGATTTTGCAAGTCAGGAGCGGGTAGTAAGAGGCAGGATGCCCACCCTTGAGGTCATCAACGAACGTATTGCAAAAGAAATGAGAGACAGTATATCAAGCATTCTTAAGATCAATATTGATATTGTAATATCATCGACGGAAACCTTGAAATTTGCTGATTTCGGACGATCACTACCTGTTCCAACAAGTCTTCATATTTTCCGTCTGGAACCATTAAGAGGCTTTGCTCTTATTATTTTTGAAAGTCAACTGGTTTTTAAAATTATTGATACCTTTTGTGGCGGTACAGGTACAGGTGATGCAAAAATAGAGGGAAGAGATTTTACAGTTATTGAGACAACAATGATAAAAAAAGTTGTGTCATCATGCTTAAAGGATATTGAAAAAGCATGGGCACCGGTGGAGGCTATTTCCACTGCATATGTCAGGGCAGAGGTTAACCCTCAGTTTGCAACCATAGCACTTCCTACAGATCTTATAATAGTAACAAAATTTGAGTTAGAAATGGAGCAAAATAGTGGGGTTATTTCAATATGCCTGCCATATTCAATGATAGAACCGATAAGAAATAAACTAACAGCAGGTTTTCAAAGTGATGCTCTTGAAATAGACAAGGCATGGCAAGAACGTATGATGTCAATAATAATTGATTCGAAGATAAATTTTGCTGTTATGCTTGGCTCAACTGAAATTACAGGAGAACGATTAATTCATCTGAAACCAGGAGATGTGGTTCAACTTGATCAGGATGCTGATAAATTTTTGACAGGACTTGTTGAAAGTGTACCAAAGTTTTTTGGATTTGCCGGTATACAACGAGGATTTCAATCACTGAGAATTGATCAAAGGATATATATTAAATAAAAAGATATATAATACATAATAAAAGGTAATAACAAATGGATGACGCTCAAAAAAATGAAACAGCAGAAACAGCAGAAAGTCAGATATTAGAAAATGAAAACAATGATGTCTCCTCTGTTGAGAAAAGTCTGGATTTTATACTTGATATTCCTCTTGAGTTGTCAGTTGAACTTGGAAGAAGTACTATGCTTATTAATGATCTTCTACAGCTCGGTCAGGGATCAATTGTGGAATTGAATAAACTTGCAGGTGAACCCCTTGAAATTTTTATTAACAAAAAACTTGTGGCACGAGGAGAAGTCGTTGTTGTTAATGAAAAATTCGGTGTCCGTTTAACAGATATTATAAGTCCAATTGAACGGGTTAGAAGTCTTGGATAATTAAATAATGAACTCATTGGATTCTGCTTCCACAGCTTTTTATGCGCCTGAATTATGGATTACATTGCTTAAAATTGCTGCAATGTTATTTTTTATATTAGGAGCCTTGATATTTGTGTTATTTGTTATCAAATATATTTTACGTCGTTATGGAAATAATTATGGGCAATCTATTATAAAAACTGTAACAACTTATTACCTTTCCCCTAAAGAGCGTATTGTTTTAATCGATGTCCTTGGTGAAAAAATTCTTTTAGGTATAACGCCTCAAGGTATGAGCAGGCTTGCTAAAATAAATAAAGATATTACACTGGAAAACTCTGATGTGCCTGAAGGCTTATTTATGAGTCTGCTTAAAAGGAAACAGGGTAAATGATTAAAAGGATATGGAACGTAAAAATTCATATCATGTTGTTAACTTTACTTACCATATTTTTTTTAACCACAGATACAGTAATCAGCGCTCCTTTTCCTGCAGCTTCATTAAAATTTGCTATTGAAGATGCAAAAAATCCTGAAGAAGTTGCTGTCACATTAAAGATTGTTGCTTTATTAACCATTTTATCTTTAGCACCATCAATTTTGATTATGATGACTTCTTTTACAAGACTTGTTATTGTATTTCACTTCCTGAAACAGGCAATGGGAACACAACAATCACCGCCAAATCAAGTAATTATAGGTCTTTCTCTTTTTATAACTTTTTTTATCATGCAGCCTGTCTGGAATGAAATATATAAAAATGCACTGGAACCTTATCTTGATAAAACAATATCCTATAAAAAAGCATTTGAAAATGCAAAGATTCCCATGCGGAAATTTATGCTCATAAATACCAGAGAAAAGGATATATCGCTTTTTGTTAAAGCCTCAAAGGTTAACAGGCCAAAGACAAAAAACGATGTACCTTTTTTAGTATTGATACCAGCATTTATAATAAGCGAATTACAAACAGCATTTATCATAGGATTTGTCCTTTATGTCCCATTTCTGATACTTGATATGGTTGTATCAAGTGTTTTGCTGTCTATGGGCATGATGATGCTTCCACCTATAATGGTTTCACTTCCTTTTAAAATAATGCTGTTTGTACTTATAGATGGATGGAACCTTATTGTTGGATCACTTATCAAAAGTTTTGGAATGATATGACTCCTGAATTTGTTGTAAGCTTTGGAAAAAGTGCGATATATTTAACACTTATTGTAGCAGCTCCAATGCTAGGGATAGGCCTTGTTGTAGGGCTTGCTGTGAGCATTTTTCAGGCTGTAACCTCTATCCAGGATATGAGTTTAACTTTTATTCCTAAAATTTTGGCTGTGCTTTTTTCCCTTATTTTTTTTGCTCCGTGGATAATAGAAAAACTTACAACTTTTACATCCCAAATAATAATAAATATTCCCAGGTATATAAGATAAAATTTATATAATTTTTTTATGCACTACATAAATTTACAAATTCAAAGCACTTTATGGAAATTTTAAATTTTCCTTATGACCAATTAAAAATATTTCTTTTGGTTCTTATAAGGATAAGTTGTGTTCTTTTTCTGTTTCCTATTTTCGGAAGTAAGGTCTTTCCTAATTTAGTCAAAGCAGGGCTTGCTCTTGTTATGGCACTGGCTCTTACTCCGGTTGTAAAAATTGATCTTACTTTATTTCCTGAAAATACTGTAACTGTTGTTATTTTTATAGCTTCTGAAATTTTTATTGGCCTTGTATTAGGACTTAGCATTCGTCTTTTTTTTGCTTCAGTACAATTTGCAGGACAACTTATAGGTTTTCAAACAGGCTTTATGATGGCCAATGTAATTGATCCTCAATCAGGCACCCAGGTCTCTTTAATAGAACAGTTCGCATACTGGATAGCACTTATTATTTTTTTGATTTTAGATGGTCACCATATGCTTATTACAGCAATGGTACAAAGTTTTGATGTAATCAATGTAGGCATTATCTCACTTAAAAAAGAGCTGCTGTCTCAAATGCTGCTGCTTTCAAGCAATATGTTTATTTTGGCAATTAAGATAGGATCACCTGCTATTGCTGCACTGCTTTTTACAAGTGCCGGGTTTGGTTTATGTGCCAGGTTTGTACCTCAAATGAATATTCTTATTGTTTCATTTCCATTCAAAATCGCTGTGGGATTAATTTTTTTAGGAATAACCTTCCAGATAATATCCATCGTAACGCAAATATATTGCAGCAATTTTTTATTTTTATTATTTACTCTTGTAAAAATGTTGGGAAACGTTTGAACAGGATTTGTTATGTCAGAAGAAAAAACTGAACAACCAACATCTAAAAAATTATCAAAAGCTCGCTCAGAAGGACAGGTCGCTAAAAGTACGGAAATTTCTTCTGTTGCGATTTTACTTACAAGTATAATAATATTATATTTTTTAAGTTATTCTTTTTACCTGAACATTACAGGTATAATGCGTGAAAGTTTCAGTTTTGATAAAATTCCGAATATTAATATTGTATATTGTATAAATCTATTTAGCAAAAACGCAGGCAACTACTATTCAATGCTCCTGCCGCTTTTAATACCTATTGCTTTGACTGCTTTGATATCAAATGTTCTTCAGGTTGGCTTTAAAATGTCAAGTGGAGCAATTGCTCCCAAATTTTCAAAGCTTAATATGCTAAAAGGGATAAAAAAGCTTTTTTCCGCAAATTCCATTTCAGAGATTATAAAATCTATTCTGAAAATTATAATCATCGGCACTGTAATCTATCATGTTTTAAAATATGAAATCACAACTCTTGGCATATTGTATGACACAAGCATAGAATATATTTTGCTTTATATTCTCAAAATTTTTTTCAAGTTGTTTATCTATGTGATATTTATTATGATTATTGTCGCAATTCTTGACTATGCATTTGTGAAATATAAGTTTATGCAAGATATGAAAATGACGAAACAGGAAGTTAAAGAAGAGACAAAACAGGCAGAAGGAGATCCTCTTGTTAAGTCAAGAATCAAAAGTATGCAAATGGAGATGGCACGCAAACGAATGATGCAGGAAGTTCCGGAGGCCGATTTTGTGCTAACAAACCCAACACATCTGGCACTTGCAATAAAATATGATCCCGGCGCAATGAATGCACCTACTGTGCTTGCAAAAGGAGCAGGCACTATAGCCGAAAGAATAAAGCAGATTGCAAAAGAACACGGCATTCCAATAATTGAAAACAAAAATCTTGCACAAAACCTGTATAAATTAGTTGAAATAGGTCAGGAAGTTCCATTACAATTTTTCGGTGCAGTGGCAGAAATACTGGCATATGTTTATAGGCTTAAAGGAAAATCATTGTAATTATTTTTATAGTTTTTGACTAATAACTGTTATTAACAATTTATGTTGATTTAATTATGAATTCAATTATAAACAAAGGCTTATCCAGTTTAAGTGAAAACTCAGCTGATTTTATAATGATTATAGCTGTTGTTGGAATTTTAACAGCTATGATACTGCCTGTTCATCCTGTTTTACTTGATCTGCTTTTGGCTTTTAATATTACAATTGCATTTATTGTCCTTATTACTTCAATGTATGCAAAATCTCCTTTGGAATTTTCAATATTTCCTTCTATGCTGCTTATTCTTACATTATTTAGACTTTCTTTAAATGTAGCATCAACCAGGTTAATTTTATTGCGTGGAAATGAAGGGATCGGTTCAGCTGGAGCAATTATCAAATCTTTTGGCAGTTTTGTTGTGGGAGGAAATTATATTATTGGCCTTATCATTTTTATTATTCTTGTTTTAATCAACTTTATTGTAATAACCAAAGGATCAGGTCGTATAGCAGAAGTTGCAGCACGGTTTACCCTTGATGCCATGCCAGGAAAACAGATGGCAATTGATGCAGATCTTAATTCAGGTATAATAGATGAAAATGAAGCCAGACAACGACGTAAAGAAATTGCAAATGAATCCAGATTTCATGGTTCAATGGATGGTGCCAGCAAGTTTGTGAGAGGTGATGCCATAGCTGGTATAATAATCACATTAATTAATATAATTGGTGGATTAATAATAGGTATATTCCAAAAAAAAATGTCATTTGCAGCTGCGGCACGATCATATACACTTCTTACCATAGGAGATGGGCTTGTTACACAAATTCCCTCACTTATCATTTCCACAGCATCTGGTATCCTTGTTTCAAGATCAGCATCAGAAAATAGAATGGGACAAGAATATGCCCAGCATTTTCTTGCTAACAACAATCCAATTCTTTTGGGATCTTTGGTTATAATATTACTTGGCCTTAGTCCAGGTATGCCTGCTTTACCTTTTGTATCCCTGGGTGTTTTGATTGGAGGCGGCGTTTTGCTTTATAATAAATATGCAGACAGGCAAAAAGCCTCCCAACAGGGAGAAGAAGAGAAATCTCAGGATGAAGCAGGTCCTGAAAATGTGGATCATCTGCTTACCCTTGATATCATAGAGCTTGAAATGGGTTACGGGCTTGTTTATCTTGTGGACAACAAAGATCAGGGAAGTGACCTACTAAACCGAATACGTGCAATAAGGCGTCAGTTTGCATCAGAAATGGGAATAGTTGTTTCTCCTATTCATATTAGAGACAACCTTAAACTCAAACCTTCGGATTACCGCGTTCTTATCAAGGGTGTTGAAATTGACAAGGCAGAACTTATGGTTGATCATCTCCTTGCAATGGATCCTGGAGATGCAAGCAAAAATATTGAAGGAGTGCCGACTATGGAACCAGCTTTTAAGCTGCCTGCATTATGGATCCACAAAAGTAAGGAAGAAGAAGCAAAATACGCAGGCTTTACAGTTGTTGATATCCCAACTGTCATTGCCACGCACCTGTCTGAAATAATTAGAAACAATACTGCAGAATTACTTGGGCGACAGGAAGTCCAGCATCTTCTTGACAATCTTGCCAAAACTTATCCAAAGGCAGTTGAAGAGCTTGTTCCCAACCTGCTTTCAATTGGTAATGTTCAAAAAGTTCTTCAAAACCTTTTACATGAAAGGGTTTCGATAAAAAATCTGTTAACAATTGTTGAAACTTTAGCAGATTATGCTCCAGTGAGCAAAGATACCGATCTTTTATCAGAATATGTAAGACAAAAATTTGCCCGCAACATACTCGAAGAATTAGTTACGCCTGATAAAATACTTTCTGTAATAACCCTTGAAAATAAAGTTGAAGATCTTTTGACAAAAGGAATTCAGCATACAGAGCAGGGTTCATACTTGTCAGTTGATCCACAAATACTTGAATTAATCAACATGTCGATTAAAAAAGTAACTGAAAAGGTAATAGAGCAGACCATAGTCCCTGTAATATTATGTTCACCTGTTCTTAGAAGACATTTGAAAAGAGCTGTGGAAAATTTTGCTCCTACACTAACTGTAATATCACATGCCGAAGTAATTCCAAACATACAAATTAAGTCTGTTGGAAAGGTAACCATATAGCATGGAAATAAAACGTTACAAAGCTAGAACAGTCCATGAAGCTGTTGCAAAAATCAAACAGGAACTTGGACAGGATGCTATGATTCTTTCAACTAAAAAAATACCTGTTAATCCGCGTAACCCATACAAATGTGAAATGTATGAAGTTACAGCTGCAGACAACATTGCTTTATCAGAACATAAAACTTTAAACATTCAGCATAAAGCAAATAAATATAATATGGAAAACGATTCAGGTTGTTATCGTACTCAGGATATTTTTCCAAAAATAGATAAAACAGATTATTACAGCGTACTTAAAGATGAACTTGTTAGTATCAAAGATATGCTGTTTTTACTTAACAAAACAAAATGCATTATAGACCTTTCTAAACTAAATCCTATATGCATCAATATTTATTCGCAATTGGTTAAAGCGGGTATTTCAGAAACACAAATTAAGATATTTATGGAAAAAAGTGGTGCATTTGAGACAAATCAAAGTTTAAATGCCGATGAAATTAAAAAAAACATGATCCAGCAGATCATATCATCTATCAGCGTATTTGATCCATTTCAACCAGATGGAAATAATCAACACATTGAAGCTTTTATAGGACCTACAGGTGTTGGTAAAACAACAACTATTGCAAAAATTGCAGCAGAGTTAAGCTTAAAACAAAAAAAAAAAACTGGCATTATCTCTATTGACAGTTATCGAATTGGAGCTGTGGAACAACTCAAGACCTATGCTTCCATAATGGCTCTTCCTTGTATGCCTGCATTTTCAATACAGGATTTGGAACTTATTATAAAAAAAATGCAGCATATGGATGTAATACTTATAGACACTGCAGGTCAAAGTCAGCATGATGAGGGGCGCATAAAAGAACTACACAGGTTTTTACTAAATAAATTATCCATCAGGTGCCATCTTGTATTAAGTGCTAATACTAAGGTGCAAGACTTAAAAACAGCAGCAGATAACTTTGGTATGATAGATCCTAAAACATATATTTTTACAAAGATTGATGAAACACAAAACTGTGGAAATATTATCGATCAAACGCAAAACTATAAACTTCCCATATCTTTTATAACAAATGGACAAAAAGTGCCTGAAGATATTATGCTGGCAACTAAAAAAAATATTTTACAGTTGATATTAAATTAAATTTTTTTTCTAAATAAAATAGCGATTGCAACTTAATCAAGGTTACACAATATCAGGAAATAAATTGTACAATACTTGAATTATTTCGTCCTTGTTTCTTATGTCTTAAAAAATGGGCAAAAAGCTATCTGAATATCACCAAATTATAGGGGAGATATGAAGTGGATCAAGCAAATAGTCTCAGAAAAATAATCGACTTTAAAACTTCACAACTAAAAAAAAAATTATCAGCTTCAAATACAAATAATAACAATGATAATAGTCATCATCGCTGTGCCCCAAGAGTTTTTTCTATTACAAGCGGAAAAGGAGGGGTCGGAAAAACAAATATAGTTGGCAATCTGGCTCTGGCATTTGCAAGACTTAATAAAAATGTCCTTATACTTGATGCTGATCTTGGGCTTGCAAACATTGATATCATTTTTAATATTTATCCCAAATACAATATATGGCATGTGATAAATGGACATAAAGAACTTTCCGAGATAATAGTTGACGGTCCTGAAGGAATCAAAATTATTCCAGCAGGCTCTGGATTTGCTGATCTTACCAATCTCACAGAAGGCCAGAAGTTAAATCTTTTAAATGAATTTGAAATTCTTGATAATTTTGTTGATATCTTGTTGATTGATACAGGAGCTGGAATATCGTCAAATGTACTTTATTTTAATATTGCTGCAGATGAATGTATAGTTGTTGCAACTCCTGAACCAACTTCAATAACAGATGCTTATGCCATGATAAAAGTTATGGCAACTCAGCATAGTATGAAATATTTTAAACTTCTTGTTAATATGGCAAATAGTGAAAATGAAGCAAAATCCGTATATCTTAATTTAAACAGAGTATGTAACCGTTTTCTAACAAATGTGTTAATTGATTATATAGGATTTATCCTCAATGATAAGCTGATTAAAAATGCGATTTTAAATCGTAAAACAGTGATGCATTTATACCCCCATGCAAAATCAAGTAAGAACATAAAGCAATTGGCTGTAAATATTCTTGGCAGTCGAAGAAGAATTAATTCAGATGGAAATATAAAGTTTTTTTTTAATAGATATATAAGTTCTATGATTAACTAATGTAGGTCTAAGCAATTTGGATAAATAATTTAAGCAAAAATAAAAGTAGACAATATATGATAGAAAAAGATGAGCGCGAAGCTAAAATAATAAAATATGCAAGCACAGTAAAAAAAATTGCCAGAAAAATTGCTATGCGTATTCCTTCAAGTGTCTCATTTGATGAACTTATAAGTGCAGGATGCCTTGGGCTTATAAGTGCTGTTGATAAATTTGATTCCACAAGAAATGTAGATTTTAAAACATATGCTTCTTACAGAATAAAGGGAGCTATTCTTGATGAACTGCGCAGTAAAGACCTGTACTCAAGGACAATGCGTAAAAAAATTCATCAGATTGGAAAAGCAATAGAAGCAGTAGAAATTCGCAAAAAAAGGCCTGCTAAAGATGAAGAAATTTCAAAAGAATTAAATATCGAATTGGAAGATTATTATAATATACTTAATGATATTTATAAAATTAGACTTTTAAGCCTTGATAAATACATAAAAAATGATGATAACGACAGCTCATCAAACTGTTCCTTTCAGGAAAGAATGGTAAGTAAAGATAATCCATCTGATAATGTTATGAAGCACGAATTGAAAAAAGTTATAGCAAAAGCAATCATGAGTCTTTCAAATAATGAGCGTATGGTTATTTCACTTTATTACTATGATGAACTGACATTAAAAGAGATAGGTAAAGTACTTAGCTTAACTGAATCAAGAATCTGTCAGATACATACATTATCAGTTGTAAAGCTTAAATCAAAACTTAACAAATATATCAATGAATAAAAAAAATAATTGTAACCTTTTATATAATTAATATTTTTTTGTACCATAATTATTAATAACAATGTCAGAATCAACTGTAAATGAAGGAATAACAGAGTATATTACCCAGGGTGAACTGGATCAGCTGTTAAATTCAGCCGAGGAAGGTGATCAGTCAGAGGAGCCTGATAGTAAAAAATCTCCAGTTTCTCAGGATGATATTGATCAGCTGTTAAAT
>Ga0209345_10000202_pt1 | contig 83816 bp, 80 predicted proteins | sample Cruoilmetagenom7_FD_187294 | JGI IMG/M metagenome (GOLD analysis project Ga0209345, IMG submission 187294) | Oil polluted marine microbial communities from Coal Oil Point, Santa Barbara, California, USA - Sample 7 (SPAdes) (version 2) | ecosystem: Environmental > Aquatic > Marine > Oil seeps ... | reverse complement strand
AATCAGTGAGATGAGCGGCGCATTGGGTTTGCCGGCCACGGTCCCACCGACAACCAATCGTTTGCCTTTGCCGGCGCGGCGCAAGCGTGCCTTGACGGTCATTGAGTAAGTGGGGTCGGCATCCGCGGACATGCCATCTGGTCGATTGCCTGCTGGGCGATGTCCGACGCCGACCGTCAGGAACAGACGGACGCCATCGTGATGCGAAAGACGCGTCTGAAAGAGAAGATCGCGAAGCTCAAAGACGAGACGGGACGCCTGGAGACCAAGTGGCCTGTAATCATAGAACAACCAAGCTCTCCCCAGCATATCTCCCTGATTTCTACAGGATCCCATCAAGTCTGCAGACACTGCTTTTCCTATTGTTGGACATCTCTTGAAGAACCAGCGAATGGAAGGATGAGACAATGAACGTTCCCTTAAATTTGACGAAAACCATCACCAAAGACACGGCGTTTGTGCAGTTCTGGAACAACGTACTCGCACCGAAATTCATCCACTTCCGGCATGTGCTAGTGGGCGGCCTGACCCATCATTCTGAAGCTGTCTTTCCAGAACTGCCTGTTCGTGTGGGCGATAAGGTTCTGGATGTCGGTTGCGGTTTTGGCGACACCGCGATCAAGCTTTCTAGGATCGTGGGACCGACGGGCAGTGTCGTCGGGGTCGATTGCTGCGATGTCTTCCTGAACGAGGCTATCAAAGACGCCAATATCGCCGGCATCACCAACTTGCGGTTCGAACGGGGGGACGCCGAAGCCTCCTTGCCCGAGAACGAGTTCGATTTCGTTTTTGCGCGCTTCGGCACGATGTTCTTTGCGAACCCTGTCGCAGGGCTGCGCAATATGCGCCGGGCGCTGAAGCCCGGCGGTCGTATGGTGCACATCGTCTGGCGCGAGCGCCGCGACAATCCTTGGCTCTCGATGGCCAAGGACGTGGTTCTGCGGTTCCTGCCGAAACCAAGCGCGGATGCACTGACTTGCGGGCCGGGACCGTTCTCGATGGCGAACGAAGACACGGTCCGAGGCATGATGGTCTCAGCCGGTTACACCAACATTGCATTCCACCGCGTCGACGCACCGGTTCTAGTAGGCCGCGATGTCAAGGATGCGATCGCGTTTCAACTGGCCATCGGGCCAGCCGGCGAGGTGTTCCGCGAAGCAGGGGACAAGGCCGAAGAGATGCGACCCCAGATTGAAGCCGCGATGGCAGCGGCCATCGACGCGCAGCGCGCCGAGGCGGATGGCATCGTCATGGACAGTTCGTCCTGGGTCATCAGCGCGACCAACCCGACTACCTGAACCAACACGAAGGAGACTGAAAATGAATGCCATCCAACAGCTGAAGTTCGACCGTCCAGGCTGCGGTCGCGTCTATAATTCGATACTCGAGACCATCGGCAACACCCCATTGGTCCGGTTGGGCCGCATGGCAGAAGAGGCGAACTGCCAGGCCGAGGTGCTAATGAAGCTCGAGTTCTTCAATCCCCTCTCCAGCGTAAAGGACCGCATCGCGGTAGCGATGCTTGAAGCGATGGAAACCGATGGCACCATCGGCCCAGGCAGCGTGATCGTCGAGCCGACGTCCGGCAATACCGGTGTTGGCCTGGCTTTTGCCTGTGCGGCCAAAGGGTATCGCTGCATCTTGACCATGCCCGACAGCTTCTCGATCGAGCGGCGCAAGCTAATGAAGTTCCTCGGCGCCGAACTGGCGCTGACCCCGCGCGAGAAGGGCATCGGCGGATCCATCGAAAAGGCCAAGGAGATCATTGCCGAGACACCGAACGCCGTGATGCCTTGGCAGTTCGGCCATCCCGCAAATCCCGAAATTCACAGCAAGACGACGGCCGAGGAAATCTGGGCCGACACCAGCGGAGTAATTGATGCCGTGGTACTGGGCGTTGGCACCGGAGGCACACTGACCGGCGTGGCCCGCACGTTGAAAGCCAAGAATCCCGAAGTGCAGATCGTTGCCATTGAACCCGAAGCCAGCCAGATCCTGTCCGGCGGTAGCCATTCGCCCCACATGATCCAGGGGATAGGCGCGGGGTTCGTGCCTGATGTGTTGGACACTGATCTGATTGACGAGGTTATGCTGGCCGGCAACGAAGAATCCTTCGAGGCAGCCCGCAACGTGGCGTTGCTGGAGGGCATACCGGCAGGCATCTCCTCGGGCGCAGCCATCGCATGCTCGCTCCGACTGGCACAGCGAGACGAAATGAAGGGTAAGACCGTGGTAACCTTGCTTCCCAGCTCGTGCGAGCGGTACATTTCAACAGCATTGTTTGATGGGCTTGCCGAAGAATAGGCGCACATAGCGACTGCCGTTGCCCAGCGGACCGCCGCTTAAGACCGGCCCGCAAGGTGAATGATAAGGAGACGCGCGAAACGGGGGCTGGTAATTCCGCCTAAGACCGACTTCGCCCAATCAAGGACTCTACCATGCAACGCAAGCTCACCAGCATTCTTTCCATCGACGTTGTAGGGTACAGCCGTCTCATGGAACGGGATGAAGGTGGCACCCTCAGCCGGCTTAAGCAAATCCGCAGCGAGGTGATCTCCCCTTCCATTGAGCGGCACGCGGGCCGCGTGATCAAGCTGATGGGTGACGGCGCGCTTATGGAGTTTTCCAGCATCGTTGACGCGTTGAGCCGCGCCATTGAGCTTCAGTCATGCATGGGGACGCGCAACGCGGAACTGCCAGACGCTAAGCGGCTGCAGTTCCGCGCGGGCCTCCACCTAGGCGATGTAATCGTTGATGGCGAAGACATCTACGGTGACGGCGTGAACGTGGCCGCGCGCCTCGAAGCACTGGCCCCTCCAGACGGGATCGTCCTATCAAAGCAGGTCTTTGGCCACATCAACGGCAGTGTGCCAGTCTCGTTCATTGCGCTTGGCGAGCAGTCGGTGAAGAACATCAGCCGACCTATCGAAGCCTTCAAGGTGGATCTGGAGATCCCCGAAGCCACTTCGGTTGCCATGGAGTTTGGCGACTTCGTGATTGATACCGATCTCTTCGAGCTGCGTCGCGGCGGCGAGAAGACCCCGATGGAGCCGCAGGCCTTCGATCTCCTGGTCCTATTGGCTAAGAACGCAGGCAGAATCGTCACCAAGAACGAGATTTTCGCCGAGATCTGGGAAAACCGCATCGTTTCTGACTCTGCGCTCAGCAGCCAGGTGAAGGCGGTTCGCCGGGCCGTGGGCGATACGGGCTCGTCCCAGTCCATCGTCGCAACGGTCCACGGTCGCGGGTTCCGTTTCATCGCAGAGCTGAAGAATAAGGCCGCCATCGAAGTGAGCGCAGCGTCGGACGCTGGCGACGATTCCGTCGTCCCGAACCTGATCGGCGCTCGCCCCTCTGTCACGGTTCTTCCGTTCAAAAACATGAACGCCGACAGCAGTGAGGATTACCTGGCCGACGGCATCACCTAAGATATCACCATCGCGCTGTCGAAGAACCGCTGGCTGACCGTTGTCGCACGGAACCCCGCGTTTGCGTTCCGGAACTCCAGTGAAGGGCTGCGCGCCATTGGCGTCAAGCTGGACGCGCAATATCTGGTGACCGGCAGCCTCCGCAAGGCAGGTAGCCGTTTTCGGATCACCGTCGAGGTGGTCGATGCCGTGTCCGAGCACAGCATTTGGTCCGAGCGTTTCGACCGCGACTCGGTCGACATCTTCGAACTTCAAGACGAGATTTCGGAACTGGTCGCCTCTCGGCTCGAGTCGGAGCTTGGTCTCGCCGAACAGAAAAAGGCTGAGCGCACCCCGCGCCAGAACCGCGGCGCCTGGGACCTCTACCAGCTCGGGCTTTCCGAGTTCTACAAATTCACCCCCGAGGGCAACTACAAGGCACAGGAGCGCCTGCGCAAGTCGACCGAGCTGGACGGCACGTTCGCGGCCGCCTATTCGCGTCTGGCCTATGCGATCATCCTGAGCATGATCTACTTCGACGCCGACAACGATACGGCGCGCATGGACGAAGCACTGGCAGCTGCCCGAAGAGGTATCGAGCTGGATGACCAGGACGCCAACGGCTACTTCACCCTCGGGCGCGTTCACTTGGCGCGGCAGGAATACGGCGATGCAATCGAAGTGCTGGAGCATGCGCAGGAGCTGAACCCCTGCCTTGCCGTCACCTATTGCGGGTTGGGAGACTCGTTGGCATATGAAGGGCGCCTTGACGAGGCAATCAAGCAGTTCGAGATCGCCATCCGCCTCAGCCCTCACGACCCGTTCCGCTGGGCATTCTACTCATACCGGTCGCTCGGCACCTGTTTCAGGGCAAATATGAGATTTCAGCTGAATGGTCACGTCGGTCTACCCGGATCCCGAATGCCCAATACTGGGCCTGGGCACATCTCGTGGCGGCGCTTGGCTATCTAGGAAACACGCAGGATATCGAAGCAGCTAGGGCGGATTTGTTAGAGCGTAAACCGCTATTTACCATTGCCTTTGCGAAGGAAAGACTCTTCTATCTCAAGCTTTCAAAACAACTGGGGACGTATATCGAAGGGCTGCGCCGCGCCGGTATCGCCGAGGAATAGGTGATATGCCGGCTGTGTCGTCAATTGGCTCAGACCACTTTTATTCCAGTCGGCAGCTTCTGAATGTCGAGCTGCCGCAACGTAAGCGTACGGTGAGCGTCCAGCCCTGGTCCCAACTCAGCTTCGCTGAGTGAATCGCCAGGGCAGCAGCTCGTCGATCCGATTGATCTTGTGGTCGGCTATCAGCATCCATTGAGCACTTATGATGCCTTGCTGAAGGAGCATGCCGCATGAGCAATCTCCAGCACGAACGCATCACCGAACTAGCCGCGGAGTTGCGGTTCGGTGCCATGGCCGACCTTTATGGCGCCATCGCACAGGATGCCGCCTCACGCAAAGATACCTCCTACGCTGACTTTCTTGAGCAAATCGCTGGTGGGTCAGATTCAAACTGGACTTGTCCCGCTTTAGTTCCAATCCCTGTACTCGTTTATGCTGCTTTTCGTTCGAAAGCGAGCGGACTTTTTCCGCCTAGATCACGATCTCATATAGGCGATGATACTCTCAGCTTTGAGCTGCTCTTCGGATGTGATGCGCGGATAGGATGAGCCAGTTAGGGAACGCAGATCTCGACACAATCCATTGATGTCGCCTTTCTCAAGTTGACTGCGACCGACCAGATCCGAAATGATCAGCTCTACGTTCTCTTTGAAGCGCACATCAGGCGGCGTTGTCGTAAGCATTGCTATTCTCATGATTGTGGTTGTCGTTTTCAGCATGCCCGCCTTTGGCCAATTGGCCATAGTCACGGTCAAAATAGATCAGGGGAGCAGTACCAGGAGCGATAAAGACGTCGGCAACGTCACCAAACACGACCTGATGCATGCCGATTAATTGGACTCGCGAAACGCGGCAATCGAATGCGACCAGCGGATTGATTAAACGCGGCGAACCGCTTCTTGCAGGAACCCAATTCGCGCAGGAGAATTTATTGCCGTCGCTCGTTCTGGATCTACCGGCAAAGACGTCGGACACGTGTGATTGGCTTTCCTGCAGGGCACTCATGCAGAACATACCATTGTTGAGAACCACCGATCACGCCTTGCTTGATCGGTTCAGGCAGACAAGAAGCACGGGATCAGCTGCCTCGGCGGAAACCGATGTCATAGCCGTTACGGTCATACCGGCCCGGCCATGAGGTCCTTCAGTTGTCACGATATGCACTGTCGATGCGATCTTGCTCATCGCTTCGACAAAACCATCGTGCGATGCAGCCGTTCTTTCAAACAATCGGCGAATGAGGGATTTCATCGGCTTCCACCTTTCATATCAGGCTGCAACGGCTTGAAACCGTTTCACCTTCGCTGTTTCGATTGGATCAAGCCCAAGTGCCAGTCGCCCAGTGAAGTGGTGCTGGCGCTTTTGCTGGAGCGGATGGAACTGAGCGGCGTGAGCGTCACGCAGCAAACGTTCCAACTTGAACCTGCGGAAGAATCCGATCCCGCCCGAAATCTCGAGTGCCTTCTCTGCCGTAGCCAGGACCGCGTTGGCCGCAATCGTCTTGCGCACAAGGATCGCGTTTGCTGTTTCAAGCGCCGGCTCAAATTCATAGTCGTTGGCAATCCGCACCATATCGTCTGCTGCCAACTGCGCGGTTGTCAGAAGATTGGTGAGCTCACCAAGGAAGAAAGGAGCCGCAGCATCGTCCTTACGTCCGGCGGCCTGGGTGATAGCAATTTCTGCGGCCGCTTCAGCGACGCCTGTGTAGACTGACATGATAAGCGGCAGCGCCACCGTTAGGATGGTGTTCCAGGCCATGTGATACGTGCCGCGGGGCCGTCGCAAAACCACTGCTTCTTCCGGTACAAAAACCTTGTCCAGAACGATTGTGTTTGAGCCGGTCGCACGCATGCCCATCGTATCCCAGTTATTAGCCAGAGACAGGCCTGCCGACGCGAACGGTACCGGGAAATGCAGAACCTGACACCCTTCTACTGGATCGTTATATGCAGCGGATGTTACAAGGATCTCGCCGGCCGGCGAACCAGAGCCGAACGGCTTTTTGGCCGTTACGAGATAGCCGCCTTCAGCCTTTTCGACGGTCCCACTTGATTCCAACCAGTCATTGGCGCCGGTACTAATGAGAACTGTTTCACCACTCGCCACCCGCTCAAGAAGCTTTTGCCCAGGTCGACCGTTGCGATAATTAACAACGGCCGCAGCAACCAGATGTTGATGCATGGACAGCGACAACGCGGTTGACGAGCAGTGGTGTGCGAGGCTTCTGACGAACGCACACATTTCGCTATGCTGTGCGCCACCACCGCCAAGCTCGGCAGGGACAAGCGCGGAAAACACTCTGTGTTGTTTTAAGAGCTTGTAGTTATCTGATACGAACGTTCCTGCGGCGTCGCGCTCCGCGGCGCCATTGGCGATTTGCGGACCGATCGTGGTGACCAGTGTGTTCAAGTCTATTTGGGTATTCATGGCTAACTCCTTGGTTCGTGCCTGTTGTTGGCGAAACTGGGATCAAAGACGAAACTATTCAACTTCAATAAGTGAAGTTGATAGACGAGCTCTGTCCTGCTAAATTTCGACACATGGCAAACAAAGGTGGATACGGGCAGTATTGCCCCATCTCAGTGGCGGCAGAAGTCGTCACTCAGAAGTGGACGCCACTGGTGTTGCGCGGCCTATTTTGCGGCTGCAAGCGTTTCAATGAAATTGCCAAAAGCGTGCCGCGAATGTCGTCTGCGCTGCTCTCACGCAGGCTCAAAGAACTTGAGTATGCGGGAATTGTTGAGCGGGTCCGTGCTGAGAAATCTGCAGCGGTCGAGTATCGCCTGACGCAGGCCGGACAGGAACTATGGCCGGTCCTTGATCGTATGGGCGCTTGGGCGCAGACGTGGCTTCGCCGCGAAATTACCAAAGATGAAAATCTCGATCCCGACATTCTAATGTGGGAGATTCGACTGCTTAACCCGATGCTTGAAGAAACCTCATCCAAACGCCGCGTGGTCAAATTCCATTTGCAAGGCGTGCCCATCGCCAACCGGTTCTACTGGCTCGTTCATGAGCCGGAAGAAAACGAGGTTTGCATTAGCGATCCCGGCTATGAAGTTGACCTATTCGTTACGGCTCATATCAGGACTCTGGTCGAGATCTGGATGGGGCACAAGACGATCGCGCAGGCCCGACGCATTGAAGAACTCGCCCTCGACGGCCCCGGACGCGAGATCAGCGCGTTCAGCAAATGGTTCGCGTTGAGCCACTTCGCACAATACGGCGTGCGATCGCAAAGCGATAGTTGTGCGATCACTTTGTCGGTAGCTCATTGCCCATCTGGACATGATGAAGAGCCGTAGCGAAGAGGCGCTCACGCAATAGCAAGATTGCCAAAGCTCGTTGTTGGGATAGAGGACATTGCTTTTGCATTTCCTATAGCTTCGCGGGCACGCCGATAATTTCCGATGCCGCGGGGAGATCGGCGAAAACGCAGTTTCTCAGCCATCTATCAACTTTTCTAGTCAACGAGCTCGGCCCGGTCACAATGAGATGTCCCGCAGCAATCGCCGATTTGTGGATTGTCCGACGTCAGCGCTCATGGAACAGTTGAGCATCTGAGCTAAGTGAGCGCTGACGTCGGACATACACTCTAACATGAGCGCGTGAAAATGCAGCAGCAGGACGTCTGCTACTGCTGCATGCACTTCCTGACGAACTTGATCCGATCGACAAGGCCCAGGCCCTGCGCGAAGGCCTGTTTACGGCAGCCCTGCCGCTTGGAGATCCGCAATCCGACCTTCTCACGCAGGCTCAGGCCAATGTTGCTCGACACTGAGACCTTAGTTGCCTTCGTAGATGCAGAGTGGGTGTCGGACGACGGTCCATCCTTTGCCACGCGTGCTGTTTCCCGCAAGCGCTTGATGTCGGCGGGGCTGAGCTTCGGCCGATCGATGGTCAGCGTAATTTTCTCAAGCTTGCCGGTGAAAGCGAACGGCGTCGAGTAATCATCGTCATCGACCGGCGTACCCGTGTCGGAACCGATATCGAGCGCTTCGTCCCATTGCAGGATGAATGGCAACGTGTGCGCCATCTTTTTGGTCGCGACAGTTTTGCCATCAACTTTCAGGATGCCGGTGCCGCCTTTGCCGATACCGCTGAAGTTGCCGAAGGCGATGGTCGCCGGGCCAAGACCATCGTATTTGAAATCGAACTCGATCGTGTGCTTGCCGGACGTAAGCTCGGGCCCTTCCCACCGCACGCGCTTGAGATCCACGAGGTTCCACAGAAATACCGGTTTGCTTTTGAGCACATAGAAGCCGTACCCGCCGAAGCGACCACCTTGGGTGATCAACACGCCCTCTGCGCCGCCCTTCGGGATTTCAACCTCAACCTTGAAGTTATAGGAAGAGTTAAGAAGGCTCGGTGCATCGCCGTTCGGCGTTCCAGTCATTGGTCGCGTCCAGGTGAAAACATTCCGTCCTGCAGCAAGGCTAGGTCTAGGCGCAATCATCCGTGATACGACCGAATTGTCGAGCGGCAGGACCTGATATTTCTCAGCTTCCTTCCAGAACAGCTCTTTCATCTGCTTCAACTTCTGGGGATGCTTGGCCGCAACGTTCTCATATTGCGTCCAGTCCTTGCTCATATCGTAGAGTTCCCAGGGATAGTTGGTTACGTTAGGCAAGCCTTTGGCGACTGTGACCCAAGGCGGGCGCAACACTTTCGTGCTGGCAATCCAGCCCTTGTTATAGATCGCGCGATCGCCCATCATCTCGAAGTACTGCGTCTTGTGCGTCGAGGGGACCTTCGCGTTCTTGGCATCGAACGTATACATCATGCTGACGCCCTCGATCGGACTCTGCTTAATGCCATCCACGAACTCGGGTTGCTTGATGCCGGCCGCTTCCAGGATCGTCGGAACGATGTCGATGACATGGTGGAACTGATGGCGGATGCCGCCCTTGTCCTTGATCATCTTAGGCCAGGAAATCGCCATCCCTTGTTTCGTGCCGCCGAAGTGAGAGACGATCTGCTTTGTCCAGGAAAAGGTGTATCGAAGGCCCAGGCCCAGCCGATCGCCATGTGATTGTAGGTCTGGTCGGTGCCCCAGACGTCATAGAAGTATTTGAGTTGGTCTTTGACTGACGGGTTCATCTGGTTGAACATCGCTACTTCGTTCGGTGTGCCATTCGGCTGACCTTCCGAACTCGTTCCGTTATCACCGTTGATGTAGATTATTAAGGTATCGTCGAGCTTGCCCTGATCCTTGACCGCCTGAATGACACGACCGATCTCATGGTCGGCATAGGCCGTATATGCCGCGAAGACTTCGACCTGACGGATGTAAAGCTTTTTCTGGTCAGCTGTCAGCTTGTCCCATTCGGGGATCAAGTCTTTGGGCCATGGTGTCAGTTTTGCATTTGGGGGAATGACGCCAAGCTTTTTTTGGTTTGCGTAAATCTTCTCACGCAGCTTGTTCCACCCATCGTCGAACAGACGCATATCTCTGATTTTCTTGACCCACTCCTTGGTGGGATGGTGCGGGGCGTGCGTGGCGCCGGGCGCAAATTTGATCAGCCAAGGCTGCTTGGGCGATAATGTATCCATGCGGTTCATGTAATCGATTGCCTCATCCGCTATGGCGGTCATGAGGTTCCAGCCCGGCTTGCCCACATATGGGTAGATCGGCGTAGTGTTGCGGACCAGATTGCCGGGCTCCCACTGGTTCGTATCACCACCCATGAAGCCGTAAAAATATTCAAAGCCCATACCGGTCGGCCATTGGTCGAAAGGACCGGCCTGGCTGGCTTGGTATTCCGGCGTGTTGTGGTTTTTGCCGAACCAAGCGGTGTGGTAGCCGTTATCCTTGAGCATTCTGCCAATGGTGGCCTTGTCCTTGGTGATCACGCTGTCGTAGCCGGGATATCCCGTAGCTTGCTCGCCGATCACGCCGAAGCCGACGGAGTGATGATTGCGTCCTGTAATCAAGGCAGCGCGCGTCGGCGAACAGAGCGCCGTGGAATGGAAATTCGTATAGCGGATGCCCTCTTTAGCGAGTTCGTCCAAGGTTGGTGTCGGGATGGCCCCACCGAACGTGCTTGGGACGCCATAGCCAGAATCATCGGTTATGATGAGGAGGACATTGGGTGCACCCTTAGGAGGCACAATGCGTGCTGGCCAGTATGGCTTAGATTTGGACACCTTGCGCCCGATCTTGCCTCCGAACTTCTGCGGCGGGGCGGGAATCCGTGATCCGTCAATCGTGGTGGTTGCACTCGGCGAGCCAGGCGTGCCCGTCATTTCTTGGGCTGCGGCTGCCGCAGAATAGCAAAACGGTGCCAGCAGCAGCATCAAGCTCTACGCAACGTACTTTCCGGGAATCATTTTGAGTCTCCTCAAGGGACGAACGCAAAGCAATCTCAACCGGATCTTATCATTATGTTGTCGTTCAAGATAATCATCTTTGATCAATGTCAAAAAACTCACTTAGCTGAGCGACAGTTCAGCAAAGGATCAATGGCACGATCCCTCACAAAACAACGGCAGTCAATCGGCTGGTCAAGAGACTTCAAAGAAGCTTGGCGTGATTGAATGTGTCTACGAAGCAGGGCCTTGTGGGTATGGTCTGCAACGTCATCTGGCAGGTCAAAATGTATCATGCAGGATCTTGTGCGAGCACGGCGGACGGCATCACGTCAAGTACGCAAAGCCCGTCAGCGCATAAGTAGGCGGACCGAACCCAGTTCGAGATAGCGGGCAAATATCGTGCACACGATCTCGGCTTCGGCGGTGTTAATGATCAGTTTCTTGTCGATTGCATCAAAGCCGAGCGGCACACTCCCGCCCATCCACATGCCTTTGGCTTCTGAGGCCCCTATCTTGTCGCAGATCCGCTCACCAGCAATTTCGCGCTCGAACTGCGCGATCTACACCCGCAAATCCTCCGACGATGGCTTCGAGCAGGAGTTCAACTCGCTTGATGCACAACGTGAAGCTTGTGAGGCGTATATCGCCAGTCAGAAGCATGCTGGAAGGGTCGCCCTGCCCGACTTCTATGATGATGGAGGGCTTGTTGGGCGGCACGATGGAATGCCCTGCACTACAGCGGCTGCTCGAAGACATCAAAGCCGGCAGGGTCCAGATCATCGTTGTCTACAAGGTCGACCAGCTGACGCGCTCGCTGGCTGACTTTGCAAAGATCGTCGGCATTCTGGATGCCAATGGCGCGTCATTCGTATCAGTCACGCAGCAGTTCAACACGACAACCTCGATGGGCCATGAATATCCCAGCGGAAGTTTTGCCCGTCGGGGTGCAAGTAATTTTCGATCAAGTCGGCTATGTCGGCTCCTTTGAACGCACCATAAAAGATATCGTGGTAGACGCCATCCTCAGCGAAGCAGGCAGCGGCGCCATTACCGCTAATGGCAGCCGTAGTCATGCGCGCGATGAGATCTGCAAAATTCACGCTTAATTCTTTTCAACGGCCCCGCAGAGCTCACCTGCCCTTGAAGTCAGGCTTTAGCTTATTGGCGAAAGCGTGAACCCCGCCGCGCCCGTCGTCCGTGCGCGCAATGGATGCGACGCCGACCGTTTCATTTTCGAGTTGGTTTTCCATGCTGGCTTCATACGCCGACAGCAGCAGGCGCTTGGATGTCCCGAACGCCTTTGTCGGTCCACGGGCAAAGGATGCAGCCAGTTTGTGAGCCTCATCCATTAGTCTATCGGCGTCCACAACCCGGGTGACCATACCCCAGCTCTGAGCCTCCTCAGCCGTCAGTACGCGATTTGTGAGAACCAGTTCTTTGGCTCGGAGCAGTCCAACATGCTTTGCAAGGAAATACGTTGTACCTCCGTCCGGCGATAAGCCTGAGGCGGTATAGGCACAAACGAATTTGGCTTGGTCGGCTGCGAGGATGTAATCCCCACACAATGCAAGACTGAAACCCGCGCCCGCGGCGGTTCCGTTGACCGCCATGACCAATGGCGCATCCATCCGTTGGAACCGTACAATGGCGTTGTGCAGCGGTGTAGCGGTTGCTGAGATGTGGGCTGCGATATCCTCCCCTTGCGCGTCGAATTCCTTGAGATCGCCGCCGGCACAGAACATCTTGCCGGTCGCCGTTATGATAACGGCACGGATATCGGATTGCCAAGCACATCGGCTGGCGACGTCGAATAACTCTTCGCCCATGCGCCGGGTTAGAGCATTGGCGTTGTCCGGCCGGTTCAGCGTTATTGTTGCAATGTTGCCAGTGACGTTGAACGTCAGGGTTTCATAGTTCACGGGTATCCGCCTCCCAATCTCATAATTGTCGCTACTATTATCGGTTGTACCTTAGAAACAGCGCCAGTGAATAGGCTTCTCGTGCTTATCTCCAGCCTGATTACGCACAGCATTTTGGGACTCATTTGGATCCGTATGCGCGATGATGGGCTGGCCTTCCCGGCGACGAACACGGGCAGCAAACAAATCAATGTCAGCATCGGCCCCCTGGTGCAAACAGCAGCGGCGCACCTTGGACTAATAATACTTGGTGACACAGCAGGGTGTAGCATCAGGGAGCGCCGATGAAACGCTATATCATTTTCGCAGTTCTGGTACTCGACACGTCAGGCTTGCCATTGCACGCCATGGCGGGCGCATTGACCTATGCGATCCAGGCACCACCGCTGCATCAACTGGCGGTTATCAAGCGGCAGAAGACGAGTAAGGCGTGTTAGGAAAAGTGGATCAACGGCGTCGCCAGCAAAGGCATCATCCCAACTGCCGAATGTCAGGTTTGATGTCAGGATGATCGATCTTTTTTCATAGCGCCTGGCAATCACCTGGAAAAACAGATTGGCCTGCTCGCGTGCGAAGGGCAGATGGTGCACTCGTATCCCGCCATATCATCACAATGCTGCCGCCCTGCAGTGTCGCGTACCAATCCTCCAGGACGCTCCACACGCGTTCGCGAACACCCTTGGAGAGCCGTGGTCCAACATAAAGGCTGGGCGATGCCTCCAGCATGACGGATCCGAGAAAACCGCGATAGCGCATCTCGACGTCGCGCGTAACAACAATGCAAAGAGGCATGTTCAGCTTTCCTTGCGGCCCTGACCATCCTCTGGACTTGTTGCATCCTATGATGCCGCCGTCGGCAGCGACAGGTCCCCAGCCTCCGGAGGCGCGAACAACTCCTTGATGTGGTCGATCAGTTTTGAGATAACCTTGTCGCGATTGAATATTTCCGCAGCTCGCCTGCGAACAACGGGCTCGAGATTGTCATCACGGCCCGTTGCCCTTATGGTTTTCTTACGAATATTCCCGCAACGTATGGCGAGCGATGACCATGCGGTGGACTTCGCTCGGCCCTTCATAGATGCGGGCGAGGCGGAGGCGTTGTGACATGATGGCGAGCGGAAGTTCACGCGTCATACCCATCGCGCCAAAGCTTTGCATGGCATTGTCGACTATCTCCTGCGCCATTTCGGTCGCGAAGACTTTAACCATAGAAGCGACGGTGCGGACGTCCTCGCCGCGATCCTGCTTTTGGGCAGCATCCATCACCATTAGGCGAGTTGCATGAATTTTGGTGGCTGCGTCTGCAATCCACCATTGGATCGCCTGCCTATCTGCGAGTTTCTGGCCGAACGTCACGCGCTGTTGCACATGCTGGCACATCATCTCCAGAGCGCGCGATGCGATCCCAACGCTCATCGCACCCATTTCCAGCCGCCGGATCGTCAGGCGTTTTTGCATCGGCGCGAAACCATTGCCAACGTCGCCTAGGACTTGGGCGTCTTTTAAGCGGACGTTATCCAGCACCAATTCGTAAGTTCGCACCCCGCCCAGCATCGGAATTTCCCGCTCGATGGTAAAACCAGGCGTGTTCCTCTCGAGAATAAAGGCGGTGATGCCACCGCGCGCACCCTTTTCAGGATCGGTCACAGCCATCAGGATGACAAAGTCGGCCGTTGGTACATTGGAAACCCAGATCTTGCGGCCATTGATCACCCACTCGTCGGCCTCGCGGACGGCCCGGGTCTTCATTTGGGCTGGATCTCCGCCAGCTTCAGGCTCGGAAATGCCAATGCAGGATTTCATTTTCCCCTGGGCGTAGGGTTCCATGTACTTGCGCTTTTGCTCTGGTGTTGCCACGGCCATCAGCATATGGAGGTTCGGCGAATCGGGCGGGAATATAAAGGGAGTGATCGTGCGCTTGAGCCGTTCCTGGACCGCCAGCATCACAGTCGACGGTGAGCGGCACCCCTACTTCCTCTGGCGCATCGAGCGCCCAGAGACCTAGTTCCTGACACTTCTTGAGAAGCGGCGCTTCTTCTTCCGGCAACAACCCAACCGGCTGGCCGGCAGCCTCTCGCACCATTACGGCTTTCTCGAGCGGCATCAGTTCATTCTCGACAAACTTCTCGACGAGTTCGATTAGCATTCGCTCTTCTTCGGCGAATTCCATAGCCATGAAAGCTATCCTTTCGATGTTATTACACTGAACCGCCCCGACCTTTTCGGAGGCTGTTTCGTTTGATTGATGCTGTGACAGCACCGTGTCACCTGCAGCCGCTTCTTGCCGTTCGGCGTGGCGCTCGGATTGATGGCGCGCTCACGCCTCACCCAGGAACTCTTTCGACCAACTATAATTAAAGGCTCTGCGCAATGCCCTCATGACGACACAACTCGGCGATGGTCTCCTCACCATGCAGGCCATCTAGCACGATGCGGATCTTCTCCTTAGTTGAATATTGCTTGCGCGTTGCCCAACGGATGTCCTTGACGATGCGCTCAGACGACGTGTTATGTCGAGTTTTGGTTCTCTTTCCCATCTTCGCTCCTTGATAGCTACAATGAGCCAGACCCCCCCTTATCAAATCCGACTAATCTGTCCCAAGGCGCTGACATTAGATATGCTTCCCAAAATTGGTCTCAGTCTGTGGAATCGAGGTCACAATTTTTCGGGTGCAGAAACATTCAACCACTCGCTGTGATATACGTCAGTGATGAGTGAACAAATCCGAACACCAGCCTACTGCGCGCAGTGTCGCTCGCGTTGCGGTTGCGAGGCGGTGGTCAAGGACAACAAGATTATAGGGATCGAGCCGTTAGCCGGCCATCCGAGCGGCGAAAGGCTGTGCCCGAAAGGTAGGGCAACGCCTGAGTTGGTCTATCATTCCGATCGTCTCAAACGTCCGTTGCGCCGTACATCGCCCAAAGGGGCCGGGGTGACGACCTGGAAAGAAATTTTCTGGGAAGACGCCTTGCGGGAGATTGCGACACGGATGACGCACATCCGAAATAAGCATGGGGCCGAACAGGTTGCTTTTTCGGTCACGACACCGAGCGGCACATCCATCTCCGATGGGATTTCGTGGATCGAACGCTTCATTCGGTCGTACGGCAGCCCCAATACGATCTATGGGACCGAGATCTGTAATTGGCACAAGGACGTGGCATCGAAGTTCACGTACGGTTGGGATATTGGCACACCGGATTTTGCCAATACCGACTGTGTTCTTCTGTGGGGTAATAACCCTGCTGCCACCTGGTTGGCCCGATCTGTCGAGGTGCAGAAAGCGACCAAACGCGGTGCGCGTCTCATTGTTGTCGATCCGCGGCCGACATTGTTTGCTCGGCGGAGTGATTGTTGGCTACGCGTCAAACCAGGGACGGACCAAGCCCTTGCACTCGGACTAGCCAACCAACTCATCCAGCACGGCGGGGTTGATGAGGCTTTCGTGCGCGAATGGAGCAACGGGTCGTTGTTGGTGCGCAACGACAACGGCATGTTCCTTAGGCAATCGGATCTGTCCGAGGATGGTGATCGGGATATCCTGATAGCTGTCGGAAGCAACGAAAAATTGCTGCGCTATGAGGCCGGTAGTGGCATCTGGCTGGACGACCCGAGCGATGCGAAGCTGGACACCTGTGTGACAATTGCCGGGCTGTCCGGCGCAATTCGCTGCCGGACGGCATTTGGTATTTTTGCAGGGACGGCCGCTGATCTTACGCCCGAGCGGGTCGAAGAGATCACGGGGGTACCTCCGGACACGTTACGCCAAGCCGCGGAGCTTCTGACACGAAGCGGCTCGACGGCCTATTATGCGTGGAACGGTGTCGGCCAAAGCAACACGGCAACGCAAACCGACCGCGCAATCTCAATCCTTTATGCGCTCACTGGTAGCTACGGCAATCGGGGAGGAAACGTGCCAGGGAGTGCTGCCACGTTCGCAGATATCTCAGGCCATGAGTTGTTGAGCCAGGAACAACGATCCAAGGCGTTGGGCCTGTCGCGGCGACCTCTAGGCCCCGCGCAGACAGGTTGGGTAACAGCGCGTGATGTCTATCAGGCGATCTTGGACCAAACGCCATATCCGGTCCGGATGTTGTTTTCGTTCGGCACGAATTTGCTGGCATCGCAACCGGATCCCGGCCTGGCGCGGCAGGCCTTCGAACAGCTCGAGTTTCATGTCCACGCGGATCTATTTCTCAACCCAAACGCAGAATACGCGGATATTGTTTTGCCCGTTGCAACGTCATGGGAGCGTGAAGGATTGCGCACTGGTTTTGATGCGAGCCTCGAAGGTATGCGCCGTGTTCAGCTACGCCCAGCGGTCATCGATCCGGTCGAAGACGCGAAGAGTGATACTGATATTGTTTTGGACCTGGCTCGCCATCTTGGGCAGTCAGAGGATTTTTTCGGCTGCGATGCTGACCGTGGTCATGATTACATTTTGGCGCCAGCTGGCTTGAGCGTTGAGCAGTTACGAAAGACACCTGAAGGCATCGATTTGGAGTCGACAGTTCCCTACCGAGCCTTTGCAATATGTGCTGATTCCGGCGTTCCTGCTGGGTTCCCGACGTCAACCCGAAGGTTGGAAATCTATTCGGAGCTCCTGCAGATCCATGGTTATGAGCCAGTGCCGACGCTTCATGCGCCGGTGGGTACGGATGGCAGTCACGAATATCCATTGCGCCTCAGTTGCGCCAAAACTATCGCGTTCTGCCATAGTCAGCATCGTAATATTGCGTCCCTGCGCCGGTTGATGCCGGATCCTATACTGGAGATGTAGCAGGAAAGCGCTGTCGCGCGTGCTATCAAACCGGGCGACTGGGTGAAGGTGTCGACACGTATGGGGTCGTTCGTTGCCCGTTGCAAAATCGTGAGAGACCTGGAGCCAAACTCAGTGTTTGCCCAGCATGGGTGGTGGGTTGAAGGGCCGGACGGGAGCCCCTACGACATACAGAATCCAATGGCTGCCAATATAAATCAAGCCATCGATACGTCATTGGCTGATACGGTCAGCGGATCGATTCCGCTTCGGTGTTCGCCTTGCGAAGTCGAAAAAACCGTTGCATTAGTCTCGGCGCGTTAGCCAATGAAGCCGTTGATCGCTCTACGGGACGCACACGGTGGCTCATAGCGCTTAGCACCGCTAATATAGGTGTGGTGGAGCGCGCAGCGGAACGCGAGTTCCTCCTGTGAGAGGCCAAGCTCTAATCTATATTTCTTAATATTGAGGCCAACCCGGCGCCGCACATCCATGCGGTTTTCGATACTGCAGCGTGTGTCGCCCGACATGGACGCGGCTGATGTTATCGTGCTGAGCTGCATGACGACAATCTCGAGCATGTTGAACCATAAACGGGTCCATTTCGGTCAGCCACTCAGGCGCCACTTCTCGCCGAAAACACGTTCGACGATCGAACGCCGGCTTTTCGATTTGCGCGGACGGCCCGCCGGATTGCCCGACTGACCCTTCTTGAACTAGTGTTCTTTCGGTGGCCGATCATCGGGGGGTTGGCAGTCGAAGATCTCGAACTGAAGGTCCTCGGGCAGATCTTTTGTGACCATATAAAAGCCGCCCTCTATTGGAGGTGGCGGTTGCTTGATCACGCCATGCTTCACGCTGCAACAGTCACGGCAAAAGTTACCCCAAGAGCCGACATTGAGCATGACTGACAAAATAGACTGTGCTTACTTGATTGATGGGAATGGTCCTTCCGTAATTCTCATTCACGGCATTAGGCGGCCTTGGCTGCTCTGGGAGACGATGAAATGGTACCGAGAGCCCCAATTGCGGAACTCCACACGCACGACGTCACCAACATGCCACCGCATCTAGGCGATCAGGATCTTTGGCAAAGTGACACGGTTCTGCGTGAGAGCGTTGAACGGGAAGGAGCAGGTTGGGCAGAAAAGGAACTTGCAATGTTCGGCAGGCTTACCGGCGCCGCCGAAACGTTCGAGAAAGCAGAAGCGGCCAACAGGCATCCACCGGAATTGAATGCGTTTGACCGCTACGGCATGCGCATCAATCAGGTTGAGTTTCACCCCGCCTACCATGACCTCATGGATCTTGCGATCAGCCATGAAGTACCAAGTTTCGCCTGGACACACCAAGGCCCGGGCGCACAGGTCGGTCATATGGCGTTGACCTATATGCTCAGTCAGGCCGAGGGTGGCGTAATGTGCCCAATGGCGATGACCTACTCGGCCATCCCGGTTTTGCGCGCCAATCCCGGTGCAGGTGACGATTGGATTCCACGGCTGCTCTCAACCTCCTACGATTCGCGCGACATTCCTGCGGCCGAGAAAACCGGCGCCACCATCGGCATGTTTATGACAGAGAAGCAAGGCGGCTCGGATGTCAGATCTAATTCAACGCGGGCGACCGCAATTGGTGCGACGACGGGAGAAGGCGTCGAGTATCATCTGACTGGTCATAAATTCTTTTGTTCGGCACCGATGTCGGATGCATTCTTGACGCTGGCCTACACGGAGGCTGGTTTGTCTTGTTTTCTTGTCCCGCGTTGGAAGCCCGACGGACAGCGCAACAACCTCGCGCTGCAGCGCCTCAAGAACAAACTTGGCAATCGCTCGAACGCATCTTCAGAAATGGAATTTCAGGACACCTGGGGTGTGATGATCGGGGAGGAAGGCCGTGGCATCCGCACGATCATCGACATGGTTCAAGGTAATCGGCTTTATTGTGCAGTCAGCTCGGCTGCAATGATGCGTCAAGGGCTAGTTCAGGCCTTGCATCACACGATGCATCGCTCGGCGTTTCAGAAGCGTCTCATCCAGCAACCGTTGATGCGCAACGTCCTCGCAGACCTTGCTCTCGAATCCGAAGCAGCCGTCGCTATTGCGATGCGCATTGCCCGCGCCATGGACGAGGCCGAGTCCAATGAAGCTGAAGCGGCGCTAGCCAGGATAGGCACGGCAATTGCGAAATACTGGATATGCAAACGTGCGCCAAGCCATATTTTCGAAGCGTTGGAATGTCATGGCGGCCTTGGTTATATTGAGGAGTCGATCATGCCGCGGCTCTATCGTGAGGCACCGGTTAATAGCATTTGGGAAGGCTCGGGCAACGTCATGTGTCTCGACGTGCTTCGGGCTTTGCAGCGCGAAGCCGCGTCTCTTCCAACTGTTCTCAGCGAACTTGAAGCTGCAAGAGGTGGAAATGCAGCGCTCGATGCGGAGATCCGCCAACTCAAGAATGACCTGACTGACCCGGATGACCTGGAAGCTCGGGCACGGTCGTTGACCGAGAGGATGTCTGTCGCTTTGCAAGCCTCGTTGTTGGTGCAGCATGCTCCATCAGCCATCGCCGATACCTTTTGCGCTTCTCGCCTTGGCAATCGATGGACAGGCACGTATGGAGTCCTGCCAAGTGGAACAAACTACGACGCCATAATCGACCGTGCGATGCCGGCTGAGTAGAAACATTTTTGATAGTCTGGAAGGTATTGTCATGTCTGGATGGCACCCGTTTAGCAAGGTGATTTCTCGCAAGACACTTCGCCAGTTTCGCGGCGAAGCAATGACGAAATGGCAAGTTGTCACAACTGCGAAAATATTAGAGACATCAACCAACTTCAGCGATCACTAAACTCAGAGATTGATTTAATAATATGATCCACCATCGAATGGCTGCCTTCATGGTTTTGGTCACCATGAGCCTTTCCACTGCCGCTACAGTATCCGCTCGTACTCCGGATGTTACGCGGGCCAAAACTGCAACTGGGTCGCCACAGATCCATTTAGCCTTTGGAAGACGTGGATTCGGCCGATACCGGTACCGAAACAATTTCAATCGACGCAATCAGTACCGCATGAGACAGCAGCGCATGCGACAACAACAGCTGCGCCAACGCCAGCTCATGCAGCAACGCCGTCAACAAATGCGCACACGCCGCGAGCGTATGCGACGCCAGATGGCTGAACGGCGTCGCCAATTACAGGCGCGGCGACAACAAATGCTGCAACGCAGACGAGAACTCATGCGCCGACGTCAGGAGTTGGCTCGGACCCGCAAACGGACGCTTCAGCAGCGGCAAGCCAGAAAGCTAGCAAAACGAAAAGCTGCCACAACGCGGAGAACGCAAACAGGAAATGCAGCGCTCACAGCAACGTCCACGGCGAGAAGTTTTATTCGGCCTCGATTAACCAAGCGATTGCAGAAATTGACGCGAAAATTGCCGAAATTGCGCACCGATAAACAAACCCGCCAAGCAATGCGCAAGGACGGAAAGTTAGGCACAGTAAAATCACTAAGAAGCGCACCCTCCGTCGCCACAAAGATAACAAAGCCAAACAGGCCAACTCGCTCAACCACGGCAACTAAGAGGGCCAAAGCACATTTTGGGAAACCTGCACAACAAAAGCTTAAGACACTATTTAAGAAACTTGCGCGTATCCGCCCAAAGACAACAAAACAATCACCATTCAAAAACAAGATTACCCCAGTGGCCGTTCGAAAACAGCCTCAGCCTGACAAAAAGTTGAAAAGTCAGGGGGCAATCAAAACAACGGCACATAAAGCTGTCTCTGATAAAAACCTACCATCCGGCACTCGCCCTCTCGGAAGCATGGGTGCCGCAGCAAATCACACCGGTGGGTTCTCCAAAGGTTGGAGACGTGCAACCGATCAAAAGACCGGCAACACTGTCTACGTAAGCCCGCAAGGAAAAATCCTTCACAGAGAATTCAAGACACAGGCCTCCAAAGGCTACAAGCCCACAACCCGGACTAACGACAAAGCATCCTCCCAAAAAATTCCCCCAGGCTTCTTTCAAAAAGCCGTCAAGCCGAAGCCAGCTGCTCGTGGCTTAGCTGCTACCAAACCAATTACAAAGCGGTTTAATAAAGTAGCAAACCCGGAAACAATAACCGATCCAAGCGGCGGCGGAGGCGGAGGCGGGCAAGGAAACAAGGATGGAAACCGGTTAGAGCCACCTGGCCCAAAACTAGATTACAAACCATAGATAAATTGGCACAAGCTGTCATATCCAGACGGACGCTTATAGCCCCTCATGGCGCAGCTACTTTGTTGAACTGTGAGTGTATATCGGTAATGATTTTTGAAATTTCCCGAGCGAGATGGGTGCAATGAACCACACAAAAATTTCTTTCAAACGTAACATTGGCACCCAAATATCAAATTCTTATTTGGTGTGGTCAAAGTTTTGTAAAAATATTTCTTACAGTGCCTTTGCTCAAAAAGCTCATTTGCTTCTTGTATTGACTTTCCTTTCAATTTCATTTCAACCAGTCTCAGCTCAATCAAACCCGTTTAAAGATTTGCTGCGGCAAGCCCCAGAAAATATAATTAAAGGATTGATTGAGAAAGAGTTGCGCAAAAAGCGCAGCCGATATCGCGAGAGAGAAGGTCAAGCAACCGGTCAAAGAGATTTCATTGATCAACGCCAAATCCAGTCTGCATTGGCCAAGCGTGGATATGATCCAGGCCCGATAGATGGCCAGCCGGGTTCAAAAACACGCACAGCAATTCAAGCTTTCCAAAAGAAAAACGGGTTTCGGGTAACTGGATATCTCACAGAAGAAGAGTTTGCGGTTTTAACATCGCCCACAGGACAATCATCACCATCAAATCAAAGCCCAGTTAATGTTGTAAAATCGGACGATAGAGCCCCTTCGGTCTGGATGCACAACGGATCAAAGATGACTTTAATTGAAACAGGTGCACGTCGTTCATTTCAATATGTAAAACCAGCACGCGACGTCCTTCAAGCATGTGCTCGTTCTGGATACGACCTTTTCAAAGGCCGGAGGGTCGGTGAGCAATATATCGGCGTCGGATATCTCTTTTCATGTCAGTGCGGTGAACAAAGTTATCGGGTTGCCGGGCGCATAGAAAAAGATGGTAAACGTGTTGTCCTCAGCGGGCGTGCGCCTGTTCGAAACGGGTCTTGTCGAACAATCGGTTATAAAACAGAAACGTTGGTGTTTGATTTCCTTAGCCCCAGCCAATCAAACTCAGATGCCCCGCGTGTCGCCAATCAAGCTCCCACAAATGGCGGCAACACTCTTGCGTTAAAACCGGTTCAGCCGACACCAACGAACAATAAGGATGCAACCGCAGCTCCAAGCGGCATTTGGAAGGGACACTATACATGTCGCCAAGGCCTTACTGGCGCAACATTGTCGTTCAACGGCATGAATGGAAAATCCGGGACAGCAAAATTTGAATTTTACCAGGCAAAGGGCGGTCCACGCGTACCATACGGCTCAATGGAATACGCTGTACGGTTTGACCCAAAAAATAAAAATCTGAGACTAATCCCGAAGCGATGGATAGTAGGACCTCCACCGACTTTCCGGATGATCGCCATATCGGGGCGTTTCAACGACAGCATGACGCATTTTGACGGCAAAGTGTTGAATAGCGCTTGCGGAACTATCGTGCTCACGAAAGTCCCTGCCAACAAACCACAATCTCCACGTGTCGCCACCAGCAACAATTCAAGAGACACGCCTAGGGTAGCTAGCCTGTCAGCAGACAAACGCCGAAGGCATACTGCTGATCGACAGAGTGAGCGGCGAAACAGAGATCGTCGCAAGCAGATTACACGACGCAAGCGATCCGTAACCTCAAGATTGTCACAAGTCAGACTGGCTGGGCGAGGTTATGTAAAGTTGGGTTTCGCGAAGAGCGGCTACTGTAGCCGTGAAATGATTTTCCAAGTGACCTCAAGTCGTATCGACATCTATGCAAATGACCGCGCGGAGCTTCGGGCACTTGTGCCCAAAATCCTAGAACACGCACGTCGAGATTGCCCTGACCTTGAGCTCATCAATCTCAAAGGGCGAGTGACCAGAAGAAAATGGTCCGACACCCTGCTCTATACCGGCGAATTGGGTTTTAAAACTGATTGGCAGCTTCGAGATCTCGTTACACCGTTACAAAAAGCCATGTCCGAAGTCATTAAACTTACAGGTAGTTTTGAAAAGCTTTCTGCATTTCATCGCCACATATCCAAATACAAAAAAATATTTGGAGGCGACAACAGCCCCGATACGCTTACGCTCCGCAGAAAACTCGATGAGCGGATAGATCACCTCGCGTGGCTCTACCTCTCCTATTATGAGGGCAAGCTCGCCAAAGAACCCATATCAATTGCCACTCTCGATGGCCTTACCAAGCGCCCCCACAAGATGCTGAAAAAGATAGAGAAAAACGCGCCAAACCGTCTTTCTATCTATCACGCTGCTATTGAGAAGCGCACCAAAGAAGTCCGGGATGCTTTGGAAGGGCAGTTCAGCGCTAAAGTTGACAAACTTTCAACTGATTGGCGACAGGCAGCGAAGACAGTCACAGAATGCCGAAAAATTCTTAGTTTGATGGATGATCGTTTGCCTATGGCAAAGGCCAAAACTGTCGCAAAGATCAGTAAAATCGAAAAAATCGTAACAGCCGCATACCAAGGATTTGCCTCGGGGCTTGCTGACTACAATAATGATTGGAAGGGACACGCCGAACTTCTGAGAGAACGCACAAAATTATCTGCGCAGACAGGACAGATAAAGGCATTCTCAAAATTTGTGCAAACCGCAGATGTACGCCTTGCCGAAATCCTTGGTCAAATATTGAAGGCAGCAACGAGCAAAATTTCAGACTTCGGCAGCACCATCCAAGACATTGAATCTCTGCTGGATCACGGCACTGCAATGGCAAAGAAGTTTTCTGACGCCAAGCATCAGGAAATGGCTGACACGATTAACCTTGCCATAGCTAACCGTATAACATCGCTAGTAGAATCCAACTTCACCACATTCAAGACAACATTAAGTGAGCTTGAATCCACCACGGCGTCAATTGAGAAGTTGCATGACGCCATCCAGGAGTATGGCGGTCTCGCCAGTGCTATTCCTGCATTCGCTAAGTATCAGGGTTTTGCACAACAGCGCTTGAAAACGATCGAAATCGCTATCTGTGAGAGCGCTGTTCAAAAATCTGGTGCGAGCCGCTCTGTGGCAAACAAGGCAATAACTGTCGCTGGCTTAACAACGACATTAGGAAATTTCATTTGCCGGACGAAGCGTACCAATAATCCGGTTACAAAAATATCAACCAGCTGGCTGAGCTGGACAATAATTGCGAACATCACGACAATCGAAGGCGTGAAAGTGGTCATCGCCTTAAAGCCTCAAACCAGCAAAGACGGCAAAGCAAGCGTCCTTACGGGCGTCTCGCGGAAAGACGGCAGCGGGCCGGAAACAGCATTAACTGAAAAAGAATGGGACACATTCAGCGCAGAAATTGTGCGTCCCAGGCCAACCGGAAAACCAGATCGAAACGGGATCACAGAGTGCGATCGACTGGCTTCACACCCAAAAGATCCAGCAAAACTCGCGGCTGGCCTTACAGACGAAAAAATCGACGCCGAACGGGCGCTTGAGGCTTGCGTAGCCGCCGTTGAACGCAGACCAACCGAGGCCAGACAGATCTATCATCTCGGGCGCATACTCCAGCTTGTCGGCGAACAGAAAAAGGCGATGACATATCTGCAAGCCGCCGCAGATGGAAATTATGCTGCAGCCCATGTTGAGCTTGGCGACATATATTTCGGAGACCAGAAAACTGCCTCCAAGGCGCTAGCTCATTACAAATTGGCACTAAAACATGGCTATAAATCAGCCTCTGAATTGGTCGAAATGTTGAGTGTTTCAAATGAAGCAGAGGCCGAAATGCCAGCACCAACACCTTCCGAAGTGCTCAGCAGCATTAGAACAAATAAATGCACAACCTTCTTGGGCGTCCGCACGTGCGTAAGAATTGTCGACGTCACATTGAAGAATTGTTTTCAGGTGTCGGCGACAGATTTCTCGTGCGAATTCCGCCCTCAAATTAGATGCAAAACTAGTGCTAGTGCAGTCCACAGCAGATTCTTGCAGATGGCATGCAATAAAACTGAGTTCAACTTCGGAACGTTTCGCAAGATCAGTGCAGGACAATGGAAAAAGATTGACTGACGAACGACAAATTGACCGCAGAGGCATGACTGCACCCGACACGCCAGGCTTCAACGCCAAGCTTCAATCATCGACAGAAATCACCTTGCCAAACGGGCGCCATCCTGACATGACAGCACCGTTTAGTTGATATGCGTTACACTATTTCGCTCTCACGGCCTTCCCAATAGTGCAAGCGCAGTTCTCTTTTCAGAATTTTGTCGAGCGCATTGCGTGGAAATGCGTCGCGGAACTCCACGCCCGATACGCGTTGATATTTAGCAAGCTGTTCGTTGCCCCAATTCATCAGATCGGTCTCGCTCACCGCCGCGCCGTCCTTCCGTAGGGCCAGCAATAACGGTGTCTCGCCCCATTTATCGTGCGGCACGCCAATGACAGCGACCTCACTGATGTCGGGGTGCTTCATGAACACTTCTTCGATATCGACAGGATAGATATTGACGCCGCCGGATATTATCATGTCCTTGCTGCGACCGACGATGTAGATGTAACCATCATCGTCGATGCGGCCCAGATCGCCGCTGCGCAGATACGTCCGCCCCGCGCCGTCGTGCCATAAGGTCTCTTCGGTGCGCGCGGGGTCCTTGTAGTACCCCTTCATCACCAATGCGCTGGTGCCGACGATTTCGCCAATTTCGCCGGGCGCGACTTCCTTGTCGTCCGGGCCGATCAGTTTCACATCCGTATTGATGAAATGCAACGGCCGACCGACCGAGCCGCCTTTGCCGCGGGCATAATCCTCGGGACCTATCATCGTACCGAAACCCTCGCTCATGCCATAGATTTCCATGAGGTCGGAATGCGGAAACCGTCTTTGCACATCGTCGAATGTGGTGCCGGGTAGCGGCGAACCACCGGTAAAGATCAACTGCAAAGGCCGCGTGTCGTAATCGTCGAAGTTGGCGAGTTCCATCGTGACGATGAGCTGCGTCGGCACGACGAAACTGTGCGTGCATTTTTCCGCCTGCACAAGACGCAGGAATTCCGCAGGGTCGAACTTCGGCATGATCACCACCTTGCCGCCGAAATGTAATGTTGGCAGCATGGTCATCCATGTGCCGTTGTGATAGAGCGGCGTCGCTAGTAGCGCCGTCGTGTGGCTATCGATGCCGATCGCCAGGCCCCAGCCGAGCGGATAGAGTAAACGGGAGAGATGGCTGTGTATTGTGCCCTTTGGCTCGCCGGTGGTGCCGGAGGTGTACATGATATTGAAGTCGTCATCGAGCGACAGCGGCACCCTCGGATCGTCCGCCGAGGCTCCCGCGCAAAAATCGTCGAATCCGATCCAGCCATCCATCTGAAAATCAACGGCGATTTTGCAATCTTTCGACAAGCCGGTGAGGTCGTTTTGAACTACTTCGATCTTTTTCAGATTGCCTTCGGTGGCGAAGAGCAGACGGCCATCGCTACGGTTAATCATGCGGGCGATGCCTTGCGGCTCGAAGAGAGGGCTGAGTGGTACCACAATACCGCCAGCCTTAACCACGGCGAAAATCATCACCACCATTTCGGGGCAGTTGCGCATTAGCAAACAGACCTTGTCGCCCTTCTTCAGACCCCAAGCGATCAGTGCGTTGGCCGCGCGATGATAATCGGCGACGAATTCTGCCCAGGTGAGCCGTTGGTCACCGCATATGATGGCCTCTCGGTCGGGTTGCCAATTGGCATAGCCCGACATCACCTCCGGGATCGTCAGGCCGGGGATAACGACTTCACTCATGGCATTCACTCCATACCGGTTTCATGTCTCGCGGCTTGGCGAGTCAGGAATCGAAATGCGCGTAATCGAAACGCGCGCCGGCACCACCGGCACGCCCGGTGCATCGGCGCGCAAGCGGTAAATCGTGCCGGCATCTTCGCGTCCCGACCCTTCCGAGCCCGAGACTACATAAACGTCCCGCAGATCTTCGCCGGCAAAACACAGGCTGGTGATCATAGGTGTGGAAAACTGGAAGCGGGTCCGTTCGCTACCGTCGGGGTTATAGACTATCACCAAGCCGGCGTACACGGTCGCCACCCAGATCGAGCCATCCATGGCCACCGCGAGCCCGTCAGGCATGCCTTCGCCCATATCGACGAAGACCTCTCTATCGCCAATTCGGCCATCGTCACGAACATCGTAGGCGTAGATCAAGTTCTTCCAGGTATCAGCGTGGTAGAGCCGCCGGCCGTCGGGCGAAAAGCCCATGCCGTTGGTGGTTTGGACGCCGGTCGACAGCACCTGGGTCGTCCCGTCCAGGTCGATCAAATGTAGCCGCCCAGGTTTCGGGTCGTCACTAGGGATCAACGGACGATACGCCAGTGAACCAGCATAAATCCGCCCCGCGGCATCAGTCGTGATATCGTTGAAACCGATAATGCCATCCTCGGGCGCGTTCGGCAGCAGCACAGCCGTTAGTACATCGTCGGGCCCTTTATAGGCGATGTTGCGGCCCGAGACGATGACTCCGCCATCGATATGCAGCGAGATGCCGCCGATGCCGGTGCGGTGCTTGACAACGGTCTCCAGCCTTCCGTCAGGAGCCAAACAGAACACGCCGCCAGCGGTTGCATCCGTAAAAAGCAAACCGCGGTCAGGGTCGTAGACCGGGCCTTCCAGAAGGCCAAAGCCGCCCATCACCGTTTCGATCATCGGAGGGTCCCTCCACACGGGTCCAATCTAGCCTGACATCGCACCCAATGCACGTCAGGCGTTGTGCGCAACCTTGATGCCGACCGAGCGCTCAATGATATCTGAAACGGCATTTCTGTTCCGTTACTACTGGACCCCCAACTTCCGGTGGTTTTGCCCTTGCCTCCGACGCGGTCGGGCTACTTTTCAGGGCATCTCGGATGCGAATTTGAACATTCTCGGAATGCAAGGCAAACAAATCCCGCGCCGCCGTTTAAAGTATCTTCTGCGTCCAGCGTCACTTGATCTCCCGTAACGCACTTCGCCAGTTCCGAGTCGAAGCAATGAAGAAATGGAGTTTGACGACCACTACAGCTTGATAGAAGCACAGATAGAAAACATCTGCGACCGTCAACTAACAGCGTGACAATGCTAAAACTGACCTACATCAACCCGCCGATATAATCGCCGCGATATATATGTTTAGTTTTTTGCGGCTGCCGGTCGCCCGATTTTGATGGGGACTCGACAGAGGCCAGAGTGAAGGATTATCGCATGCAGGTTCCAGTTCAAATATCATTCGAGCATATCGATCATTCCGAAGCCATCGAAGGTCGCCTCCTGGAAGAAGTTGAAAAATTGGAGGAATTTTATGGTCGGATTACGTCCGCGCGTGTTGTGGTTACTCGTCCCCAACACCGTCGCCATAAGGGTGACACTTATGACGTTCGCATCAAGCTTGAGCTTCCTGGTGCAGCCGATGTTGTTGTGAGCCATAAGCCCGGAGACATCCACGCGCACACCGACGTTTATGTGGCCATCCGCGATGCTTTCAACGCAGCGCGCCGTCAGCTGCAAGACATTGCAAACATCCGTCAAAATCAAGTCAAGATGCATGAGACCGTACCGCACGGACGCATCACCACGCTCCGTCCCGAGGAAGATCACGGTTTCATTGCATCCGCAGATGGTCGTGAAATCTATTTCCATAGAAATAGTGTGGCCGACGGAGATTTTGACGCGCTTAAAATTGGTATGAATATCCGGTTTGCGGAAGGGCGAGGCGATAAGGGACCGCAGGCGACCTACGTGAAGGCCATCGGCAAACACAAGCTTGAATGAAATGGCGTTGGTCATTCCGTCAGAAAACCGTAACCTCGCGGTGAGGCTTTGGTCGATGGCCGACATCCTCGAAGCTCAACGGGCTGATGGGTTCCGTAAGCAGCGGTCGGAGTTCTGAAAATTATTGCACCGAAACGTTTCAATTCCGATGGGCGGCTTGGGTTTCTGTCCTGCATGCAAAATGGGAAAACTGGGGTTTCAGGGCGTTATCCTCGAACACGAAGCGGCCCATGGTCTCGCTCGAAAAAACCCACGATTGGGTCACCATCTATTCTCACGATGAAGAAGTCGGGTTGGAGGACCGAGTTGGAGAGCCGAGTTGGAGAGACAGCGTGTATGGTCGTCACGGCATCATACATGCCGCTTGAGGGCCGCCGCGTCATAAGGGGGCGCGAGGGTGAATCCATGTCCTATTTTGCGGATTCAAATGCTAATTGGGAGTATCAGCAACTATATTGATCTTTGTCAACGCAGTACGACGCGGATGGGTCCATACAAACAATCGTTGATGCTGATTGGATTAGAGCTTTTGCACTAACGCTGCCGTCCGAATGCTACGCTACTTGACGGTCGAGCTTGTGCTCCCAGGCTCTTTTTCAGTTGGCTTGAGAGGTTGCATTCTAGTGAAAAGTGAGGTGCATGCCATGAAAGTCCGTGAAGCCATGAGAGTCAGTGAAGCCATGCATAAGGGTGTCGAGTGGATGGAGCCAACGACATCACTCAAAGTATTGGCTGAGAAAATGCGCGAGCATGACATCGGCGCAATCCCGATCGGTGACAATGACCGACTTGTTGGAATGGTGACCGATCGCGACATCGTTATACGTGGCCTTACCTCTGGCAAGGATACTTCCACGATGACCGCGCGTGACGTTATGACGAAGGGGATCGTCTATTGTCGTGACGAAGAGGATGTCGAAGACGCCGTTCGCGTGATGGAGCAGAAGAAGATACGTCGTCTTCCGGTGCTGAATGAAAAGAAGCGAATGGTTGGCCTGTTGAGCCTGGGCGATGTTTCGCACGCGACCTCGCATGAGATCTCGGGCGAGTTGGCATCGGCCGTATCTCAGCATCACGCCTAGGCGATCGCATATGGTCATCGCGCATTGTCAGGCGGGAGTGAGGCCTTGAGCGGAGATCTAGGATGGATTCGGGATTGCCGATTGCCGCAGGGGCAACGCTTCTACCGTAAGGAGGTTCTCGGCGGTCGGCCGGTGCGGTCGGCGAGTGCCTACGTTCGTTCTAGTTGTCCGACAGTAGTAAAGAAGATCTGAACAGCAACAGTGGGGCCGATATGTCCGTTCCTCCAACTATTTCACATGCAGTCCAGCAAAGCCAGGAGTGGCTTAAATCGCTTCGTGATAGTGCCGGACTGGTCGATGAGACCGAAGCGCTTGGCGTTTTTCGGGCGGTTTTGCATCAACTACGTGACCGGCTTACGGTTACCGAGTCCGCGCAATTGGCAGCCCAACTCCCGATCTTCTTCAGGGGCGTTTATTATGAAGGCTGGGTCCCGGCGCATGTTCCCGACAAGACTGTTCGCAATCAAGAGCAATTCTACGATAAGGTAGCCATGCGCCTGCTGCCCAAACGGCTACCTCCCGAGCCGATGGTTCACAGTGTTTTCGCCATCCTCGCGCACAATCTCGACCCGGGTGAGGTTTCCGATGTGATTGATCAATTGCCAAGCGACCTCAAGAAGCTATGGCCATTAACGGCCCGCACGTTCAAGGAGAGAGCGCGCTGAGTGCCAACATCAGCGAGCGCGTATGCTGACGTACAGGATTGCTGTAATCGGGCCAGAAATCTGATGCCAGAAATCTGATGTCAGAAATCCGGTTGTAAACGCTTGGGGCCACGGGCTGATCCGGCAGCAGAGGGGGCACATTTGTACACTAAGACTTTCTTCCGGATCTTCCAGCTAACTCCTTGGTAATGCCTTCATGTCGGAATTCCTGTGCATCCGGCCTCAACGGTCGTCCGCTCCATAGACCTCATCCTGCATCAGCACATCGTAGAGAAGTGCCGCCGTTCCGGTCAGGTCTTTTGATGAAGATTCCAAGGCGCCGGTTTCACCGCTTGCGTACAGCGCCGCAATTTCCAGCTCATTAATACTAGGCTGCATCGACATGATTTCGACAACAGTATGGTCGGTCACAGAACCAGCTATAACGCGGACTTCGTCTGCGCTTGTGACAGGAATTCTCCCAGAGTTGGAAGTTTTGCGATTTGACATTGGCTCCGCCACTCAATGTTGTGTTCGATCTCTCAGACCGATAACGCCGCCTTACCGCTCATGGATCTCGCCCTGCTTAATGACCGCCTCCGCTACTCAACTAATTCACCTGATAGCTGCTATGGACCCGGTGCGAGTTGATAGAGGTCAACGTTGCGTAATTTCTTTCTCTGGATTTCTCAAAAATGGTTTGATCTGAGCCACCAGAGATCAGGATTACGGTCTTGGGTTTTTTGTGTTTGCGTTAGTTTCTGCCCCTGTCAGCAACCAGAGGACCACTTGAGATGTTTCCTGACGGAGGGTTTTTGCATCATCGTAGCCCTCTTTGATGAGCGAAGATGAGAAATCCGGAACACAGAGCGTGGCCGAAACGCATGTAAAAGAGATCCGCTGGATTTCAGAGGAGATCCCGCTCGATATCCTCTGGCGAATAGCCGAGCTTCTCGAGTCCTTCCTCGAGGTAGTCGGCAAGTAGGGGCACGCCGAGGAGATAGGCCGATGTCTTGTTGACGCGTTCGTTGCGGGCCGTAGACATTGCTTCCTTGAGTTCCTCCGGCTCGTAGGTGCTGCGTCCAATCCATGTCAGCGCGACGAGCGAGACCTGTTCGTCCTCGTTAAGGTCGTCGATGAACGTCTTGAGTTCGGCGGCAATGGGATCACCTGGCGTATCTTCGAGAATGGACGCGATGTCGTCCTCGCGTTCGTCGGAGCGATTGTCGTCCCAGGTGCCAACCTTGGCATTAAACTCGCGAGCTCGGATGATGATGTGAGCAACCTTTTCCATCGCGATCTGTAGCATGATAGAAACTCCCTTCTCGTGGACCGGATAACCGAGAAACAATCTACACCAGTTGCCTGCTCCCCGTCAGCACTCACGGGACAGATTGAGCTGATTACGCAAGAAAAATTTTCGGGTCATAGACTGACAGTGGAATTCCCATCACATCAACAAAGCCTTCCAGCGCCGTCCACAATGCCGAAATTCTGGTCATGGCGGGGCGAGGTCTATTTCTCGCCTAAGCCAACCATGTGAGATCGGCCCTTGTAAGTCACCGGTTGCCAGCCTGTGCGAATGGGAACAAGCCGCTGCCGCTAGTGTGATTTCGAGTGCGATTTCTCTTCCGCGATGAGCCGCCGAAGCTCGCTCACCGGTACGCCCAGATTGGAGCCGCCATATTCGGGGAGGATGGCGGAGTTGATGGCCACCACTGACCCGTTGATGTCGAGTACTGGTCCGCCTGAACCGCCATAGGTCGTCTCGGCATCATAAACAATGGTTTCCTGGGATACTCGCCCGACTATGCCGCGGCTCGCAAGCGGTACAATGCGTCCCGCGGCAGCAAGCCGTGCGGTGACGTTCCAGAAATCGATCTCTTTCTCTTGTTGCAGCTTATTAATAAATCCCGATCCTGCCTGCGCCAGCATCGACCGGATGCCGGTTGGATAACCTATTACGATCACCTCTTCTCCAGGCTTGAGTGGCTTCTCGGCCAATTGCAGCCCCTTGGTGTCTTGCAGAGGCTTTTTAAAACGCAGGATCGCCAGATCGGCTACTTTGCTCGCCCGGATCAGCGCCACATCTCCAGCTTCCGCGGTGTCCGGAAAATAGGCGATGAACTTGATCAGCACCGGTTCAAGCCCCTGGCCGGCCAAGGCTTTCACATTGACATCATGTAACCACGGTTGACCAACGTGTCGGCTGGTGACAAGGATGCCATTATCGCCCAAAGCGAAACCGGTGCCGGTAAATTGGCGTTCCGCCACGGGCCCCTTGCCTTTAAGCGACAACAGCGGGACCCTGTTCGGGAGAACAAGTAGTTTCCCGTCCTCTCCCACCGCATGGCGCAACATACGGCCGGTGGCATTTTCGCGGAATGCATACGCTCCTTGTAGAAACAGGATCGATGATCGGGATTTAGCGATGACACGCGCGATCGCCGTCGAACGATGCTCGAGTTCTGACAGGCGCTTGGTGGCTGTCGTCATCCGGCCGGACAACTCCTCGCGCAATCTGCCCAAATCTGCGGGAGTCAAAGCCTCTTTTCTAACCTTGGCCACTAATCTCGAGAAGCCTTCGAGTTGCGTCATGCCGGTTTCGATCTGTTGGAGCAGCAGCCTGTTGATGCGGCTCTGCTGATAGACGACAAATCCAAGCGCAATCAACGTAACCGTTACGCCGATGCGGAACAGCAACGTTGTTTCTCGCGCCAGGCGCCGCAGAATCTGCATCGCGGCTGCCGCTAGACGGTTGCCTAGGGGCAGCCGGCTGGAGCGAACATAAGCTGCGGCATCGCTCAAGATGTCAGCGATACCAAGCTGCAGAGGTCGCCTGTTACGGCAAAGATACACCCGCGACATCGGCCCCATGTCACAAAACTCAATCATGTCGTGGTGTTCGAGGCGCCGGGATTGAATCAGCCTGCCGTTCACCCAGATCGGCCGTCCGTCAACAGCCTCTATTTTATACGTGCTGTCTGATCGGCGAAGGCGCGCAACCAGTTCGCCGTCGTCATCCTCTGGCTCTTCGGCAGATACGTTTAATAGGCGCCCCGGACGAAGCGTGACATTGAGCTTCTCTTCTCCCACCCAGGTGACGGTTCCGAGCGATGGCCCCGTAAGGTGCTCTAAGACGGCCACCGGAGCGGCAACCAATTCAGGTTTTTCTCGCTGCATCCAACTATGGGCTTTCTTGCTGTATTTCGAATTGGACCAGGAGCTTTTAACGAAAATGGCTCATGGACGAAGTGGAGCTTACATTTCCTTGCGGGGCAAGGAAACCGATCGTGGACTGCGCGTGCTTTTCTTTGACAATTTTCTCATCCCTAGGCGCCTGACTGCCCATTTGCCCTTGGTCTGCTGCAAGCGACGCGACCGTAACCTTCGTGGATCGCTTTGTTCCCCGTCAGCAACCATGAGGCGAATTGAGGTGTTTTTCTAACGGAGGATTTTAGGCTCATCGTAGCCCAATGAGGAGCGAAGCTGAGACAGAAACCCGGGCCGCAAAACACGGCCGAAGCGCATGAAAAAGAAATCCGTCGCGCAATGTTGAGGCAGCACGTGCGGAGGAGAGGGTCCGTATCGTCGTGGAAGTTTGCGTGGTGAATATCCGATCGCTGAGCTGTGCCGGCTCTCGGGCTTGCGAGAGGCTCTGCAGGCGATGCGCTGAACCTGAAGTGCGTCAGGAATGATGTCTAATCTGAAAGACAATGCTAAGCTTTGGGAAGAAAAGGTTGCCGTGAGGAGCACTCGCAAATGAAGATCACCGCCATCCACGCCCACTATGTCCGCATTCCCTATGACATGGGGGCGCCGAGCGAGGAGTTCGCAGGCCTGCATTTTCCCACTATGGACCACATGTTGGTCGAAGTGCGTACCGATGCCGGCATCACGGGCTGGGGCGAGGGTTTCGGCCACAACATCATTCCCGCGACCATGAAGGCGCTTGAGTGCTATGTCGCCCCGTGGTTCATCGGCAAGGACCCGACAAACATAAATGCGCTGCATCGAGAGGCTGCACAGTCGTTTCACATCTTCGGGCGCAACGGGGTGGTGGTCTATGCGCATTCCGGTATTGACATTGCCCTCTGGGACATTGCTGGGAAGCGGGCAGGGTTGCCGGTCTCAGACCTTCTCGGTGGCACACGGCGCGAAGAGGTCACGGCCTACGCGAGCTTGATGCGCTATAACAACCCAGAGACCGTAAAGCGTATCTGCGCCGAGCGGGTTGAAGCTGGGTTTACCCACATCAAGCTGCATGAACACACGGTCGAGGCTGTGATGGCGGCACGCGAGGGCGCGGGGCCGGGCGTTGCCATCATGAATGACGTCAACTGCCCGTGGACTGTCCCGCAGGCGCTAGAGATGGAGCGCGCCTACCGGCCAGCCAACCTCTACTGGCTTGAGGAACCGGTCTTCCCACCAGAGGACCACAAGGGTCTCGCACGCGTGCGCCAGGAGGGGCAAACCCGGATCGCGGCTGGTGAGAACGGTGCCGGGCTACACGACTTCGTCGACAAGTTCGAAAAAGGATCGATCGACGTAGCACAACCGAGTGTCACCAAGATCGGAGGCATCACCGAAATGCGGAAGATCATTGCAGCCGCTGAAGCGCACTCGGTCGAGCTGATCCCGCACTGCGCCTACTTTGGGCCGGGCAATCTCGCCTCGATCCATATCGTCGCGTCACTATCGACGGACACGCTCCTGGAAAACATCTACGCCAACTTTGAGGCGAGCCCGTATGGTGATGCGATGGTCGCAAAAGATGGCAAGATAAGCGTTCCGCAGGGCCCGGGCCTCGGCGTCGAGCCGGATATGTGGCTCGTCGAAAAATATCGGCAGGGGGCGATGGTTACTGTGACTTAGCTGCAAGGTTACAGGTTGGTTTCACGGGTAGACGAAGCAATAATCGGGCAGAGAACTCTCACCCGCCGATCCGGCAGAGAGAACGACGAATGCAGCGCATCAAGTCAGCCGATTCAACCCAGAAATTTCCGTCGCCATCGCATGCTTCCTTCATTAAGGGTGTCACAGACAACCGCCAGGCATCTCGAAAAATGCTAATCCGAGACTACTTCAGCTCAATCTCAATGAACGCGAACGCCCCCTCGCTTGCATTGATCACGTCGTGCTCGACACCAGCTTCCCGTGCATACGAAACGCCTTTCTTGAGTTCGGCGATTTGCTCACCCTCCGGCGTCGCAAGCTTCAGTTTGCCGTCCATCAGCGGCACCACCACATAATCGTGCGCATGTTTGTGCCAGCCCGTGTTTTCGCCCGGACCAAAAGACCATAGGGTGACAATTACGCGGTCATTCTCGATCTGTTTGGTAGCCTTCGCCGTGCCTGACATGCTCATCAATCCCCATTCTATTTTTTACTGCCGCCAAGTATGCACTAATACAGGCACGCGAAAAGGGTTGCGGGATTGCCCGGAACTGATGGCCGATTTTCAAGAAAGGTATGCAGAATGATCCGGGACCAACAGGCAATCGATGAACTGCTTGCTGCAACACGATGCTTTGTGCGTGAAGTAGCGATTCCCAACGAGGATCGGGTTGAGGCCGAGGACCGCGTGCCCGACGAGGCTGTGGCGGCGATGCGCGAGCTCGGTACGTTCGGCTGGTCTATCCCCGAACAGTATGGCGGGCGGGGACTGACCAGCGAAGAGCTCGCACTCGCCTTCATTGAGCTGACGCAATGCTCGGTCGCTTTCCGCGTTGTCGGCGCTCAGAATGCCGGCATCGGCTCGGAGTGCATCGTCCGAGACGGCACCGCAGAGCAGAAGGATCATTACCTCCCGAAGCTGGCCACAGGCGAAATGCTCGGCTGCCTCGCGCTAACGGAAATTGACGCCGGCTCGGACGCAACAGCACTCAAAACCATCGCTGAGGACACCGGCGATGGGCACTATGTTTTGAATGGGATGAAACGTTACATCACGTTGGCGCCGATCGCGGACTTGTTCTCCATCTTTGCGCGCACTGATGGCCGCGAGCGTGGCGGCGGCGGCATCACAGCCTTTCTGATCGAGCGTGGCACACCGGGCCTGACGACCAGCGGCTCGACACCGAAGATGGGTCAGGAGGGAGCTCCCATCGGCGAGGTCTACCTGGAGAACTGCCGCGTGTCCGCCTCAGCCATTATCGGCGGCGAACCGGGGCTTGGCTTTGGCACGGTGATGAAAACGCTCAACAAGCAACGCATCAACTTGGCTGCCCTATCAACCGGCCCCGCCATCCGCATGTTGGATGACGCCCTGGCTTATACGCTCGAGCGCCAGCAGTTCGGCCGCCCTATCGCTGAGTATCAGTTGATCCAAGCGATGTTGGCTGAATGCAAGGTCGAGATCGAATGCGCTCGCGCGCTAATTTTGGAGACCGCCCGCAAGCGCGACCGTGGCGAGGACGTCACGTTGGATGTATCGATGTGCAAGTATTACGCGACCGAGATGTGTGGCCGCGTTGCCGACAAAATCGTTCAAATTTTCGGCGGCCAGGGCTACGTCAAGGGTCGTGGCATCGAGCGTTTCTACCGTGATGTCCGCGCAGCTCGCATCTACGAAGGCACCAGCCAGATCCATCTGCTTAACATCGCCAAAAACTTATTCAAGCAGATGGGGTGAGGGGTGCAATACGTGCTGACTGGCCTAATCTGCCGGCTCCGTGCGGTTACTTCTGTGATGCTCAATTTCAGTGCTGCAGCAGGAGGCTGGATAGATGACTGCCAACCCAACATTGCCTCAGATCAAAAAACACTTGCTATCAAGGAGGCGTCCATAGATGACGATGCCCATCGGAGAATTCAAACAGATCCGTCATGTTATTCTTCTCGATTGTGTCTGCCATCGGCAAGAAATCTCAGTCTCCATATTCGAGCTTTGAGCGGAGAATGCCGACAAATCGAACGGCCTCTACTCTTCAGGAACTGAAGGCTTCAGGCAACATCTGCCTCACTCGGGCCGCAACGGCATCTTGCGAGCCAGAGGCGTCGATTGTTATCCAATTGATGGGGCCAACATCATAGCTCAATTGTTTTTTGACAACCTGCACGTTGGCATCGGACGCGTCGTCGACACGTTGCGCCACGCGTGTTAGCAGAATGTTGTTCTGTGCCTCCAGCCACAGCCCGACAAATGGTACATCCAACTCCCGTGCTATGTTTGCGATGGCTTCACGCTGGCAGGGTTTTGAGAAGACAGCGTCGGCAATTACGGCATGCCCGGCGCTCAATGCTCGTTCGGCCTTGCGGTAAACCTGATCGTAAACGCGTGCGGTTGTTACTTCCGTGTAGGCCTCGCCTCCGAGCTGTGTCTCGGGTAGCGTATCGAAAAGCAGTTTCCGCTCGACATCGCTCCGAACAATGTATGCGCCGGGCGCTGTCCCAATACCTGGAGCCAGTGCGGCCGCCAAGGTTGATTTTCCAGTCCCCGACAATCCGCCAACGGCCAGCAGGTGCGGCTTGTTTGGTTCAAGGAATGACCTGGCGCGGTGAAAATACTCAACTGCTTCGTCCTGTTTGGCTGGTTGCTCGATCTCCTTGATATGCGGAAGGGCGTCCAGAGCAACCATGGAGCGCACAGCCCCCCGCAGGGATAGAAACAACGGCAGGAGACGAAGCCCATCAAGGACATGCCCGTCTGGAGATCTGTAGATGTATCGGTTCAGCAATGCGTTCGCATGTCGCTTCAATCCCCGGTGCCACAGATCCATAATGAGAAATGCAAGATCATAAAGGATATCTACGGTCGCAATTTTTTCATCGAATTCGATTGCGTCGAAAAGCGTCGGTCGACCATCGAGTAGGACGATATTCCGGAGATGCAAGTCGCCATGGCATCGTCGAATACAACCCTCGCTCGCACGCTGTTTCAGATCCCCTTGACGTGCCCGAAATTCAGTTGAAATTGCATCTCGATAGGTATCAACGTCAGAGGTTCCAAGGAATGGCTTTCTGCGCCTGAAAGCATCCGTTGTTGTCTCGATCACATCTCGAAGCCCAACTTCTGCGTCCTGATCAAGGTCGACCGGTGCACGCGCGTGAAACTGAACCAGAATTTCAGCTAGTTGCGTTATGACGTCCAATTCCAGCGCACCTCGGTTTGCTAGGTCGTCAAGAATCTCCTGTTGACTAAATCTGCGCATCCGTAAAACCCACTCAACAGGTTGGCCGGCTCCGCCAAGGCTGAGACCGCCGTTGGCGAGACCGGTAACAGGCATGACATCAAGGTAGATTCGGGGGGCGTTCGGCTGGTTGATCTCAAGCTCCCGTAAGCAAACGCGGTGTCGTTCTTCGAGGGAGCGGAAATCAAGATAAGGGAGTTGGATGGCGCGCTTGATCTTGTAGGCATACTCGCCTGCAAGAAAAATTATTGCTGCGTGGGTATCGATCTGGATGACATCTGCGGGCTCGGGATCATAATTTGACGGTGTGCGCAGAAAATCAATCACCCGCTGCTGATCACAAACGGTCTCGCTACCTTGTTTTGTCGATTGCCCAGCATGAGACATGCTGGAGTACGTACCGGAAAGGCGCGAGGTTAGCTTTGATGAGGATCAAACACCTTGATGGGCACAATGGATCCAGAGCGTGTTCAAAGTAGCCTTCGTTAACGAATATCTCTTCCGGCGATCCAGATGATTGCCGGATACAGACAGTGGGAAGATGTAGAATTCAGGTTGCTCCAAGAAACTCATTCCGTGTCATGAAAATTTCCCCAGCACGCTCGTGGTAAATCGCCGGTTGCCTATCTTGATCCAGCGCAACGCGATGGTCCGGCGTATGATCCAGAATTATCGCTTAATACGAAGATCAAACATAGATAAAGGATCCATTGTGCATTCCGATAACCTTCTGGTTTCTGAACTCGTCAACGCCGGCGGGCCAGTGGAGATCGTGGAGCGCAAGGGCAAAGGGCATCCCGACACCATCTGTGACGCCCTGGCCGAAGAACTCTCATACCAGCTCTGCGCCTGGTACCTCGAAAATTTCGGGGTTGTGCTCCATCACAACGTAGACAAGGTCTTATTGCGAGGCGGGGCTTCCAAAGCTGTCTTTGGTGGCGGGAGCATTCTCGCGCCAATCGACATCTATCTTGCGGGGCGAGCGACCACGGACGTGGGAAATGATCATGTCCCGCTGGAGCAACTTGCAGTCGAAGGCAGCAGGAGTTGGCTCAAACGGAACATGCACGCATTGGATGTTGGACGTGATGTCCGAATCCATTGTCTGGTCCGATCAGGCTCAGAGGACCTGAAAGACGTGTTTGGACGATCCAAAGGAAATACCATTCCCCTGTCCAATGATACGTCGATTGGCGTGGGATATGCACCAGTATCGCAGCTTGAATCTCTCGTCTTAAAAGTCGAACGTCATCTAACCGATCATGACCGTCCGGGGGCGTCTGCCGCCTGGGGCGAGGACGTCAAGATCATGGGCATTCAATTACCGGGTGGCACACGACTTACGGTTGCGACCGCCATGGTCAGCAGATTTCTAAAAGACGCTCAGGACTATGAGGTGGAACGCGATGCGGTTTCTTCCTCAGCTGCCAGGATCGCAGAGTCTGTCGGCGCGGATAACACCGTCATCGACGTCAACATGGCCGACGATCCAGACGCTGGTTCATATTATCTGACGGTTACAGGTACGTCGGCCGAGGCTGGGGACGACGGACAGGTTGGCCGGGGCAACAGGGTGAATGGATTGATTACCCCCTATCGGCCCATGACGCTGGAGGCCGCTGCCGGAAAGAACCCGGTCAATCATGTTGGGAAGCTTTACAACGTTACCACTCAAAGGTTGTCTGAGAGGATTGTGCGTGAATGCGAGATGGTTCAGGCAGCGCAATGCTTTCTCGTCAGTCAGATCGGCAAGCCAATCACAGAGCCTGCGTTCATTGATGTTCGGATTGCAACAATCGACGGCAGCCCTGCTGAAGCGCTCCAATCCATCATTCAAGAATTAGCAATAGCCGAGATCACTCAAGTGCCAAAGCTTGTCGAAGAGTTCGTCAATGGCTTGGTGACTATCTACTGACGTAGTCATTTCGGCGAACCGGAAGCCCGCTTGTCACCAGCCATAGAAGGTATTGTGGATGGCGGCATGAGTTGAAAGAAATCTCTGGGTTGAACCTGATGACTTGAGGCGTTGCATGCGTCGTTCTCTCTGCCGCACCGGTAGGTGAGCGTTCTCTGCCCGATTGTACTTTCGTCCGCCTGCGATGTGTTTGCCTCGCATTCCGAGATAGCCCAGTGCATCTGCGGATAGATGAGATTTTCTAATCACTCCGGCATAGGCGAAGCCAAATTTTGCCGATGGCGATGTACAGTTTTACACGAGACATCAATGCAGCGTTGATCGGAAAATCCTCGATATTTCAAAAGCTCAGAGGAAATCTGAAATGCAGCCAGACGGCATTTTGGACGACATCGAGTAGAAAACTGTGGCGGCGATAGAAGACAGCGCGCATCGATAATAACGATCTATTTTGGCGGTAGATATACATAACCATCAGAAAATAAATGATAAAAACACTATGAAGGACGACGCAATTGCGCCGAATTCAAGCGAAAGATGTGTATTGACATCATAACTAACAAGTAATTATACCTAACGATTGGTAGGTTAAGCAAGGCGACATACCGAACTCGAAGTGCCTGAAGTGGGAGGCGTGACGGAGTAACTAGCCTCTAAGTTGGCACCACATTCGCGTAGTCAGAACAAAAAAAGTAAATTGGGAGGGTTTAGAAAATATGGCGCTTTTTTTTGAGGATTTGGAAGTAGGCCAGCAATTCAACAGTGTGGGCCGTACTATCACCAACCACGACGTACTGACATTCGCGGGCGTGTCGGGCGACTTCAATCAGCTACATACCGATGACGAATTCGCCAATAAATCTCCATATAAAGGGCGCATCGCACATGGCGTGCTGGTAATGGCCATTGCGACGGGGCTGACCCAGCGGCTGGGAATTTTCGACGGCAGCGCTTTGGCGCTACTCGGGCTGGAATGGAAGTTCAAAGGCCCGGTCATGCTCAATGACACAATCAGTTTCCGTATGACAATCGAAAGCCTGCGCGAAACCTCGAAGGGTGACAATGGTATTGTTGTGCGCCGCTACGAAATGCTGAACCAGCATGGCGACGTCGTGCAGAACGGGAGCATAACGGTCATGATGCGCAAGCGAAATGCGAGGTAGCCTTGTTGGGTAGATGCCTGGCGCAAAGCGAAAGCATGCAGGGGCGCGACTGCCGTAATAACTGCGGGAATCACGGACGAAGCTGGCGCGGAAGCCGTAGGCGGTAATGGCCGGAACGGAGAGCCGGAGCATGGTTCAGAGTTCTTTTCTGAGCGTCCACCAGCCATTGCTTGATGGCCATCTCCTCAGTCAGATCAATTGCTGTCAGCTAGCGTCGGTCGGTCGTGAAGCGGGATCAATCATCACCCCATCAGATGCAGGCGAACTAGAGACCTCGGGTCGGACGATTAGTATCAACGGAGAAATTTCAGCGACTTAGCCGTTAACTAGCGTGGGAGAACTTAAGAAAATGACTAAACTACTGCAAGGCAAAATAGCGATGGTGACGGCTGCGGCCGGTGCCGGTATGGGGCAGGCGGTCGCCCGTCGTTTCTCTGAAGAGGGCGCGATAGTCGTTGTTACCGATTCCCACGAACGTCGAGTTAAGGAAACTGCGCAGAGCATGTCCGATGATTTCGGTTACGAGGTCCTCGGTCTGAAGCTTGACGTGTGCAGCCAAGAAGACATCGACACATGCATCAGTACCACGTTGGAAAAGCACGGTCGGATCGACGTTCTCTATAATAATGCCGGCTTCAACAAGCTCAGCCCAGTATGGGAACTCAAGAACGAAGACTGGAGCCGGATTATCGATATTTGCCTCAGCGGAACGTTCCGGCTGACGCGCTCCGTGCTCCCATCAATGATCAAGCAGAAAGCCGGAGTCATAATCAATATTTCGTCGATTGCCGGTTGGAATCCGGGCACCGGTGGTGGTGGTCAGTCGGCCTACGCGGCAGCCAAGGCAGGGGTCATGGGCTTCACTCGCGCCACAGCCGCCGAAGTTGGGCAGTTCGGTATCCGAGTGAATTCGATTGCTCCGGGGCTCATCTACAATGAATTCCTGGAGAGGATCTATGACAAAGACTGGTTCAAGGAAAAAGCCGATGAGACAGTCCTTGGCCGCATGGGACAAGCCAATGACGTTACCGGTTTAGCGACCTTTCTTGCTAGCGACCAAGGGAGCTTTATTACCGGTGAAGTGATGTGCGTCAGCGGTGGCCGGTACATGCATGCCTAAAGGATGGACTCGCTGGAGAGTGAACGTCTGACTTCGACCTCTTAGGGAGGGAAATAATGACAGTGCTTAAGCGATCAGAACTGAACTCATTGCCCGACGTGGAGGAATTCCGGCGGCGTGGTTTCTGGAAGGGGAAATTGTTGGTCGATTACTTCGACGAACGATGTTCTGAGAATCCCGACAAGACGGCTCTCATCGACAGCCGTGGTAGTCTGACCTACGGGGAGGTGTACGCGCGGACACGTTGCTTGGCTATGTCTTTCGCTCGCCTTGGTATCGGTGCGGGGGACGTGGTCGCAGTCCAGGCTCCTAACTGGTCTGAGTTGATAATTAGCCATTTAGCGCTTGATCGCATAGGTACGATATTTCTCCCGCTGCATGATGGCTTTCGCCATCAGGAAATGCACCACATACTATCTAAGTCCCACGCTAAGGCGCTAATTTTTCCGGCATCCTACCACGGCTTCGAGCACCGCGAACTTGTTGATAAATTGCGATCGGAACTTCCCGAATTGCGCCACGTGGTTGTGATGCGGTCGGAGGCCCGCGAGGGCGAACTTGCCTTCGAAACCTTGGCCACAGAAGAATGCTTTGAGGAACAGAAGGGAAAAAGCCTTCTCGCCGATAGGCGGCCGGATCCGTCCGAACCGTTGCAGGTAATGGTCTCTTCCGGAACTACTTCGTTACCCCAATGCAGTGTCTTTTGCGACAATGCCCAAGCATTCAAAATCAGGGATCATTTTGGCAGTTATGCATGCCACCTGGGGCCAGATGACATCGCCGCGGCAATAGCACCAGCGGGTACCGGAGCCACCGGGTATAGCTACGCCATGTTGGCGCCTCTGCTGCATGGTGGGACTTCCGTTCTGTTGGAGCGATGGAGTGGGAATGCATCAGCCGAGGCGCTTGATCTGATTACTAAGTATCGCTGCACCTACGCTGTGGTTATCCCGACCCAACTCGTAAAGTTGGTCAACACCCCTGGGATTGACGACTACGATTTTTCCTCTCTGCGGTTTATCACCAACGCAGGAGCAAAATTAGCTCCCTCGGTCGCGGAGGCGGCGGAGCGGCTGTTCGGCTGCGTCGTTCAAACAATCTATGGCGCGACTGATGCGGGTGTCCCAACGATGACAACGATCGACGATCCGGCGAACAAGAGACGTACCGTGGGACGCGTCCTCGAAGGTCAGGATCTGATGATAGTGGACGATAAAGGTCATCCTGTCGGCGAGGAAATTCCGGGGGAAATTTGGTGGCGCGGCGCGAACGCAGGGTTTGGATATCTGAACTCACCCGAAGCCACCAAGGCCATTTGGGATGATGACGGCTGGTACCATAGCGGTGACATCGGCGTGATGGATGGCGATGGCTACCTGAGTATCGTGGGTCGAAAGAAGGACATGATCATCCGTGGTGGCCGCAACATTAGTCCGGGTAAGATCGAAGAGATATTGCTGTTACACTCAAAGGTGATGGATGTAGCCGTAATCCCAGTTCTTCAAGAAGAGCTTGGCGAAATCGCCTGTGCCGTGGTCATTCCCAATCCAAAAATGGATAAGCCCACCTTAGCGGAGCTTAACGAATTTCTCCTCGCCGAGGAGTACGCAGTCTGGTTGCAGCCCGAGAGGTTGGAGCTGGTCGATGACTTTCCGCGAAATGTCGGCGGTAAAGTGGACAAAAGCAAGTTGGCCGTCGCTGTGAAGGCTCGGCCGTCTGCGACCGGCAATGCCTTATAGGGCGTCAGTCGAAATCTCAAATTAACTATAGGAGTTAAGATAATATGTCGGCAAATAAATTCGAGGACTTGCTCTACGAAGTAAAGGATGGCGTTGCCAAAATCACGATTAATCGGCCGAAGAGGCTTAATGCCCTGAGTGCTCTCACGATGGTCGAGTTGGTCAAGGCCATCGAGTCGGCAGGCGACGATAAAGCTGTAGGCGTTATTGTTCTCAGTGGCGCCGGCGACCGCGCATTTTCTTCCGGCGGCGATGTCAAGTGGGAGAAAGAGGGCGGCTTGAAGGATCGCCATATATCGGTCAACCCTCGCGCCGTCCATGAAGCCGTCCGTCATTGTGGCAAGCCGGTGATCGCTGTGGTCAAGGGATATGCAATCGGTATGGGCAACCACCTGGCCTATTGTTGCGATCTAACGATAGCTGCGGACAATGCCACCTTTGGCCAGAATGGACCGCGCGTTGCCAGCCCAGCCGAGGGATGGATTGTCAGCTATTCGGTGCGGGTGATGGGAGTGAAGAAGGCGCGTGAAATGTGGATGCTGTGTCGCCGCTACAGCGCACAGGAAGCGCTCGAAATGGGTTTGTGCAATGTCGTTGTACCGCTCGATAAGTTGGATGAGGAGGTCGATAAATATTGTCAGGATATTCTTTCATTGAGTCCAACCTGCCTCAAGATCCTCAAGGCGTCGTTTGAATCGGACATCGACTACATGCGTGATCCTTCTCCCAACCATTTCCAGAAGATGGTGGCGCCCGATTTCTTCCAGACGGAGGAATCTAAGGAAGGGCAGAATGCCTTCCTTGAGAAACGCAAGCCAGATTTCATGCAATTCCGGAAATAAGGCAACGGGTTAGAAAGAGTAAAAAAGAATGGATCTCTTCGACAGCCCCGACGAATCAGAATTTCGCAGTCGGCTCCGCGCCTGGTTGGCGGAGCGGCTTACCGACGACTGGCGAGCGCACTATCAGTCACTCGATGAACGAGAGTTGATCGAGTTCATGAGGGAGTGGCAGCGCCAGTTGCGCGGTGCGGGGTTTGTCGCCCGTTCATGGCCGATGGTCTATGGCGGACAGGAAAGCACGCTCATCGAGGATCTCATTCTGTTCGAAGAGTTCTCAAAAGCCGATGCGCCAAAGGACGTATTTCGGATCGGCATCCGTATCATTGGTCCGATGCTTATAAAACTTGGCCGAGAGGACCAGAAGGCATTCTTCTTGCCACGAATCGTGGATGGCACGGATCTTTGGTCCCAGGGTTTTTCTGAGCCAGGCGCCGGGAGCGATTTGGCAAGTCTTCAAACATTCGCCGAAAGAAATGGTGATGTGTACCGGATCAATGGACAGAAAGTCTGGAACACCTATGGGCATCTTGCCGATTATTGCCTCTTGCTCGTCCGCACAGACCGCGATGTGGCAAAGCACAAAGGACTTACCGCTTTCATCGTTAAGATGGACACAGCAGGCATCGATGTGCGTCCGCTAGATCAGATGAATGGAAGACCGGACTTTAATGAAATATTTTTCAACGATGTGGAAGTGCCGGTGGATGCCATGGTGGGCGAAGCTGGGGACGGCTGGAAGGTTGCCTGCACGATGCTCGATTTTGAGCGCCGCGGTATTGCCGTACTCGGCTTTGAGTGCCATCGCCTCTTTTGCCGCCTCCTGAACTTGGCCAAGGAGGTCCGGCTGCAAGGCGATGATTGCTGTGCAATTGAAAATCCCGTTATTCGGCGGCGCCTGGCTGAATTTGGAACGCAGGCGCGAATCGCAGTGCTCAATAACTACAGATTTGCGGCGAAGGTGCCCAAAGGGGGCATCCCCGGCCCCGAAACATCGATTCAAAAACTGCATGCAACCGAGCTCAATAAATCGATTCACGCCTTCGCACTCGAGTTGATCGGAAGCGCCGATATGACAGATCCGTATGCTAGAAAGCTGTATGGATATTGGAGTGAGGAATATCTCACGTCCTTCGGCATGACGATCGCGGGAGGCACATCTCAAATACAGCGCAACATCATCGGTACGCGGGCACTGGAGTTGCCACGCTAACCTTTTGAAGGAAATTAGTTAGGTGTATTTCGCTTTTTCAGACGAGCAGACAATGATCCGCGACGCCGCAAACGATCTGGCTCAGCGCTTTGCGCCGATCTCGCGCGTCAGGAAATTGGTTGAAGAAACCGGGGAACCTCATTGCCAGGATTTATGGCGGAATCTTGCCGACGCGGGTTTTCTTGGCACCCTTGTTCCCGAAGTCTATGGAGGTGCGGGGCTCGGCTTTATGGAAATAGGCTGCGTTCTGGAGGCTATGGGCGCTGCACTCGCCACAGTCCCATGTTTAGGAACAGCGGTTCTGGCCGTGGAAACCATCAAGACTCTGGGCAACGATAGACAACGGCGGCAATGGTTGCCGGAAATTGCCAACGGAAAGCTGATCGTCTGCCCCATTCTTGGCAATAGCGCCGGACAGGCTTCCCTGAGCATCAAGGGAGACACCGTCGTTCTGAACGGTCGATTTGCTCCTGTCTTTTACGGACAATCCGCTGACCTTTTTCTTGTCGAGGCGCACGACGTGCGCAGAGGCGAGAATGTTATTGTTCCCGTAAGCCCGCGAATGCAGGGATTAAAAATAAGCGACATGCCTCTGCTGGATCGCACGCGTCGCTTTGCTATGATGGAATTCGTCAATGTCCAGCTTCCTGACGGGGAAGAAGCGTTACTTCCGATCAATATGGAGCAGGCCTCTCGGCTGCAAGCGGCCGCAGTGGCGGCGACAGCTTCTGAGATGTTAGGTGGCGCGTTGGAAGTTGTGGAAATGGGATGTAGCTATGCTAGGGAACGCCAGCAATTCGGCCAGCCGATAGGAGCATTCCAGGCGGTCAAGCACATGCTTTCAGATCAACATGTCGCGCTTGAAGGTGCCCGTTCGGCAGTCTACGCGGCATTGTGGTCATTGGACGAAGATCCGGAAAACGCGTCGGTGGTGGCAGCAATGGCCAAGGCTGTCATGTCGGACGTCTATTTGAAGATAGCCAGCGAGAACATCCAGATTCACGGAGGTATGGGTTTTACGACAGAAGCCCATGCTCATCTTTATTTGAAGCGTGCTCAGATCGATCGCATGACATTTGGCACACCTGACGCGCACTACCAGTTTCTCGCGGAAAGACTGGAGGCATTGGCGTGAAGTCTTCCTTATTGGAAAAGTGAAACGCAGCCGGTGTAGCCACTCTTGCCCGATTAAAATCGTCGACGATAGCTGGCGAACGCTATATGGCACTGCATACACTCGTCGCAAGTAATCTGTGCAACCAAAAGGCTTGCCGAGTCTCGGATGACGCCGTGCCGGTTGGCGGTGTTCAATGTTAAAATGGGAACGGTTTTCAGAGTTTCGGCACGGACAACTGAATTGACTCGGTAGAATGGAATGAGCTAATGGCCCGGGATCGAGTCTGGTGATATTTGAAGAGGCAATGCGATGGATACGGCAAGAGACAATGCCGATGCGCCGACCAGCCGTGGCCCTGCGGTGAGCCGGACCGGAAAGAATAGAACTCATGGCGGCCACACCTCGCGGCAACTTATTCTTGATTTTGCGGCCTTGCTTTTTTCGACGCGGGGCTTCACGGCCACGACCATGCGGGAGATAGCAACCGGTGTTGGAATAAAGTCCGGCAGTATCTATTATCATTTTGAATCGAAGGAACAGATTCTAAGCGAAGTGCTGACGACCGCAGTCAACACAACACGCGTGGCTGTAGGCCAGGCCATCGATAGTCTTTCTCCTGACGCGACGCCGCAGGAAAGAATAATTGCCGGAATCCGCAGTCACATTTCAACATTGTACGCTAATATTGCCTACACATCCGCCAATGTCAGATATCATGGGCAAATCCCTGAGTCGGTTAATAACGCCGTGCGACCGGCTCGTGAGGAGTACAACCAATATTGGAGTCGGTTGCTCGAAGATGCTGCCGTGGCCAATTACCTTAAGCCCGACCTCAATATTTCCCTTACGAAGTCAATGATACTTAGCTCAATGAATAATACTATAGGCTGGTATGATGCGAGTCGGGGGGATGTCGAACAGCTCATAAACACGATTCTCATTGGGTTCAGCGGTATTTGGGCTTCTCCTCAGGCTTCCCCATCTGAGCCTCAAGATAAAACAAAGAATGATTAGCGTCCGGTTCTCGATTGCTTGGTGACCTTGCCTGGCGAAGGGCAAATGCATCTCAATACACTCAGCGGGGAGCTGTCACATTGGCGGTATTGTCAGGCTGAGTGAGCCGAACCGGAAGACGGACGCTTCCGTTTAAAACGACCACGTCATTCGCGGGTAATTGGTTATGACTGACAACAAAGTACACTTTAGTGCACTTGTTCAGCGATCGTTCGAAGATCTTCCTGAGGTCTATCGCGAGGCATGTCGGGGCCTTGCCATTCGGACTGAAGCCCAAGCGTCCCCGGAAGTCATGACTGCCTTGGAGTTAGCCAATCCTTATGAACTTCTCGGACTTTATCATGGCATAAACCTCACTCAGAAAAGCGTTTCAGACCTGCCGAGCTTGCCCGACGAGGTGATTATCTATCGTAAGCCTATCGTCGCTTATGCGAAGATCAGTGGTCGTGCACTTGCAGAAGTGATCCAACATGTCTTGGTCCACGAGATAGGGCATCATTTTGGATTCTCGGACGCTGATATGGAACTGATCGAGCGCGATTGAGTTTGGCTCCGCCGAAAGGTGATCACGCCCAGCGGAGATGAAACAAAATAATCGGCGAACGCTCACTCAATGGCCGGATAATATTCCGCCACCCGCTCTACCTTCTGCGGGCTTCGCTCGCCACTATCCATCAGGGGTTTCTTGAAGGCTCCGCTTATGCGTGCGTTCAATGGACTGTACCGTCCTGATGACTTCTTCGTCGTCCAGCGGAGGGCGACAGCGGACATGGTTCCATGCGAGCATGAGTTCAAGCACCACATCCGGGTCGACGCCATGCCAAAGCAAGTGCCCGCTAAAGGACGCGATCGTTGTATTGCGCTGTCCTTCCATCACACCTTCGTGGACGAGCGTCCGCCAGTAGTTGACGGGATGGCCCTGCGAGCCATCGCCTGAGAATCGAGATTGCTTGAGCCAAACAGGGAGTCGGGCGATTTTGATTTGACCTGGGGCGTGTCCCAGCTTCCATCTATACCTCCTTCCAGAGGGGTGCATAGAAGGTGGTACAATGATGCAGCCGCCGTCACCGCGGAGATCGATGCCAGGCGCGAGACCCGCGCGGTTCCGAACTTCATGCCCCGGATGAGAAAAATAAAGATGTCGTCCACCGCCGCCTGTGATCGACTCCACCGTCTCGGGCAGGGTGCCGTGCTTTGTGACCATTGTGGCAAGCGAAGTCTCGCCGCCATGTTTGGGATCGATGTCCACGACGACGAGTCCGGAAATTTGTCCCGTAATAACGGCGAGGTTTGCTTTCGGCCAGCGCTCAAACCAACCTGTTACTTGAGCTTCGCTTGGCATCTCATGTTGGTAACGCTGCCAGCGTATGATTGGCCGCTTCGCGCGCTCGCCGGCAGGCACAATGGACCAGCCTCGTTGGAAATAGCCGAGAGCCGCCTCCAGGTGTGCAATGTCATCACTAGGGTTGCTGCTGTTTGCGTTCATAATATTCTCACCGGCAGAAATGTAATCCGTGCGCTTTGCATGCAACAAGCCTAACCGAAGTACACGTCTGGCTGGCCTGAGATCGTGGTATTATCTTAACTCCCTCCGCCTAGATTGCTGAGAACTCTCACCTGCCGGTGCGGCAGAGAGAACGACATATTCAACGCTTCAAGTCAGCCTATTGAGCCCAGAGATTTCGTTCAACCCACGCCGCCATCCACAATAGCTTCTAGGTCCAGCGTCGCCTGATCTCCCGTAACACACTTCGCCAGTCCCGAGCCGAAGCAATGCGGAAATGAAATTCGGTAACCGCTGTGCTTGATGGGCATGTTCATTGCAAATTCGTGCGACTGCCAACTGCCGCAGCTTGTCGGCAATAATCTCGTTACCCGGCTCAAGCAATCGACATTTACTCTAAAAATACCGGTCGCACCTCCCGTGTGGTGTTGACCGAAGAACTGCACTCGCCGGAACACTGTCGGGATCCCTAGTCACATGGAATCTCTCCGGTTCGGCACGAGGACGGCCGCGCCGGTCAGGTGCCCCTCACGTAGTCTGTCCAGGGCTTCGTTGGCCTGCGTAAGAGCCACCGGCTCGACGCTGATTGCGAGGGGAAGGCGTGCCGCAAGGTCCATGAATTCCAACCCATCCTGACGAGTCAAATTGGCGACAGATCGAATGACACGCTCGCCCCATAAGATCTCGTAAGGCATCGCCGGGATCTGGCTCATGTGAATGCCGCCCAGGACGAGCGTACCGCCTTTGACAAGCGACCTCAATGCAGCAGGAACGAGATCACCAACCGGTGCGAAGATGATGGCAGCATCCAGAGGCACTTGGCTCACTTTGTCTGAGTCGCCGGCCCATTCGCAACCGACCGACAGTGCGAACGACTGGGCTTGTTGGTCTCCCGGACGCGTAAAGGCGAACACCCGCTGCCCCCTGTCGTGGGCGATTTGTGCCACGATATGGGCGGCTGCACCAAAGCCATAAATTCCCAAGGTCTCTGCCTGTCCCGCAGCTTTCAGCGCGCGGTAGCCTATTAGGCCCGCGCAAAGCAGTGGGGCGGCATGAACATCGTCGTAAATTGAAGGAATGCGGAAGCAATAACGAGCATCGGAAATCGCGTGTGTCGCAAAACCGCCGTCGATCTGATACCCGGTAAAACTTGCCTTATCGCAGAGGTTCTCGCGCCCCGAGAGGCAATATCGACATGCCCCACAGGTATGACCGAGCCACGGAATACCGACGCGTTCCCCAAGTTCGAAACCGCTTACGTCTTCGCCCAGAGCAGTGACCCTTCCCACGATCTCGTGCCCTGGAACCAATGGTAGCTTTGGATGAGCGAGGTCACCGTCGATAACATGGAGGTCAGTACGGCAAACGGCGCACGCTGCAACTTCGACAAGTATCTGGTTCCCAGCAGGCCGTGGCGTTTCCCTCTCAATCAGCTTGAGTGGTCGACCCACACACTCGAGCACCATTGCCCTCACGGAATGCTCTCCTCAATGACAGAACTTTCTCAAGCTATCGAATTTTTCTGGCGAACCCTTGATTGATATCAAAGCGTTCGCCTTGGTAAGGGTGTTCTCAAGGTAACGCTACAAAAGCGGTCTGAGGCCGTAAAGGCGGAGAAACACATTCCCATTGGCAAAAGCTGACAGCCCACAAACAGGTTCTCTTCAGTGTTAATACGCTCGAAAAGACCCTGATGAGCGCAGTTTGCAGATAGGGCTTGTATCCCGCTGGGACAGAAATCCAAGTCCGTTCTGTTTCAGTGGACGTGGAGGGCCGTATTGTCAGCCTCACAAGCCGGCTCATTAATTTAATGGAGGCATGGCCAGTATGAAACAAATGCGTGAGGGGTTCGTCGCGAGGCAAATCGAGGCGCGTGGTGTTCGTGATCCAGCCGTGCTTGAGGCTACGCGCGCCGTGCAGCGCGAACTCTTTGTTCCCAAAGACCTTCAAAAGAACGCTTATGACGACACGCCGCTTCCAATCGGCTCCGGCCAGACGATTTCGCAGCCCTATATCGTTGCGTTCATGATTGAAGCACTTGCGCTTCGCGGTGGCGAAAAGGTGCTGGAGATCGGCGCTGGCTCCGGGTACGCCGCGGCTGTTCTTGCCCAAATTGCGCGTAGCGTCTTCACCATCGAGCGGATTGGCCAACTCGCTCAACGTGCGGCTAGAAATTTAGCGACAGCCGGTTGCGACAACGTTTATGTGCGTCATGCCGATGGAACGGAAGGTTGGAGCGAAGAAGCGCCTTTCGACGCAATCCTTGTTTCCGCTGGTGCTCCTGATGTCCCGAAGTCGCTCATGCGTCAGCTCAGGATCGGCGGCCATATGGTCGTACCCATTGGCAGCGATCCACGTTCCCAGGAGCTCATCCGGATCACACGCATCGACGAGGACGAGTTCGAGCGCGAAGACATTGCCGATGTGCGGTTCGTCCCGCTAATTGGAAAGGAAGGCTGGGAGAGTGCGGCCGACGATTGGCAAACGAAGCCTCCCCGTGTCGTAAAATCCCGCCCGGCTGTCAGTCTGTCAGTCCCGGGCCTCATCACCAAACATGCGGAGGCATTTGACAAACTTGAGGACGCTGATCTGGAGCCACTACTCAGACGAATTGGGAATGCCCGCGTCGTACTCATTGGCGAAGCCAGCCACGGGACCTCGGAGTTCTATCGGATGCGAGCGCGGATCACGCAGCGGCTGATAGAGGCGAAGGGCTTCAATATTATTGCCGCCGAGGCCGATTGGCCCGACGCCGCGCGTATCGATCACTATGTCCGCCATCGTAAGGCGCTGCCTTCGGAGTGGACGGCTTTTGCCCGTTTCCCGACCTGGATGTGGCGCAACGAGGATACGCGCAATTTTATCGATTGGTTACACGAACGCAACTCATCCTTGGACTATCGCGATCGCGCGGCCTTCCACGGTCTTGATCTCTACAGCCTCTATACATCGGTTCGTGCCGTCATCGACTATCTGGATTCAGTTGATCCCGGCCTCGCCGCAACTGCAAGGCAACGCTATGGTTGCCTGACGCCTTGGGAAGCCGACCCCGCTGCCTATGGAAGAGCGGCGCTGCGTGGCACCTATCACAAGTGCGAGCAGGCCGTGGCACACATGCTTGTCGAATTGCTTCGAAAACAACAATCCTACGCATTGCAAGATGGCGAGCGCTATTTCGATGCATCACAGAATGCGAGACTAATAACCGATGCAGAGCAGTATTACCGTCTCATGTATTATGGTTCGCGGGCTTCATGGAATCTCCGCGACACACACATGTTCGAGACATTGAAGCACATCCTCGAGCATCATGGCGCTGCATCGAAGGCCGTGATTTGGGCGCACAATTCGCATGTTGGCGACGCATCGGCCACAGAGATGGGCCGGCGCGGTGAGCATAATATCGGCCAACTCTGCCGCGACCAATTCGGCGAGGTTTGCTATTCGATTGGTTTTGGAACGAACGATGGAACAGTCGCCGCGGCCTCAGGCTGGGACGAACCCATGCAGATCATGGATGTTCGTCCCGCGCACGCTCAAAGTTATGAGCGGCTGTTTCACATGACTGACACTCCGGGCCTGCTGTTGCCGTTGAAGCAGCCCGGCACCAAGGAGGTGCAAGAGAAACTGATGAAGCCACGACTGGAGCGAGCGATTGGGGTGATCTACCGCCCGGACAGCGAGCTCGCCAGCCACTACTTCGAAGCGGTTCTCCCGCGACAATTTGATGAGTACATATGGATTGATCGGACCACTGCCGTGATGCTGTTCGACGTTGCCGAGCTGCAGGGCCTGCCGGATACATACCCGTTTGGACTCTAATCAAGAGCTCTGCCTTTCGCACACAGGGATCGCCATGACATGCGCGATATAGACAGCCATTACATGACCACCATGCCTACAAACACTCAGCTAAAAAATGATCTCAAAATGTTCCACAGGCGCTGACGTCGGACAGACCTCAACTGGAAAGCGATGGCGGTGATTAAGAGAGATTACGCATTGAGGATTGATTGTACACGATGCCTGGAGCTACTGTGACAACATCGAACGGAGGGTTCTCGTGTGTCTGGATTAGATGTCTTCGCCGTTATCGTTTTGCTAATCCTTTTGCTTGCAGTAATTGCGATATGGATCGTATTGGCGATGCTGCCGGGTAAGATTGCCAAGGACCGAAACCATCCGCAGGCAGATGCGATTAATATCGGTGGTTGGGTTGGCGCACTATTCGGCGGGGTGCTCTGGCCAGTATTCCTGATCTGGGCGTTCACCAAGCCTATTCGCATCGCGCAGGAGGCAAGCACTTCGCCCGATTTGGAAGCAATACGCAGTCGTATTGATGCGCTTGAGACCAGCCAAACCCGTCAGCGAGGTCAATCGTCATGATTGCATTTCTGACATTGTGTTATGTCGCTGTGCTTGCAGCATTGGTTTGGTGGAAGATTCTGCCAAATGCGATTTGGACATGGCTTTCCACGCTCGCCTGGAGTCTGTTTCTCTTTATTGTCCTCTTCATCCCGTTGCAGTGGGGCGCACCAGCAGGTCCTGCTCGCATTCTGACCTACTCTGTGCAGATTATTCCTAATGTCGCTGGTCCGGTTACAGAGGTGCCGGTGGAAGCAAACACGCCACTCAAGAAGGGTGACGTCCTCTTCAAGATCGACCCGACAACCTATCGGGCGTCCGTCCAAGGCATTCGCGCTCAGTTAAAGCATCAAAAACTGCGGCTGGAGCAATATCAGATGCTCGCGAGAAGATCAGCCGGAACCCGGTTCCAGCTTGAGGAGACGGAGGCGAGAGTCAACCAATTGGAAGCTCAGTTGGTAGCGGCGGAATGGAGTCTGAAGGAAGCTACCGTTCGCGCACCCGCTAATGGCTACGTCACCTATGTGGCTCTTCGCCCAGGCCAGCGCGTCGTCACATTTCCACTCCAGCCCGCTATGACGTTTATCGATACCTCGCGAAAAATAATCGGGGTACAAATCCATCAGATCTATCAACGGCATCTGAGAGTTGGCCAGGACGTTGAAATCGCATTCAAAGTGCGTCCAGGTAAGATCTATACCGGTAAGGTTCGGGCCGTCCTACAAGTGACAACCCAGGGTCAAGCTGTGCTCAGTGGAACGGTTCCAGAAGCGCAACAGGTTCAGGCTGAGCCATTCTTCGTTCGCGTTGAACTGGACGATACGCAAGCCGAAAAGGATCTGCCAGCCGGATCCGCCGGCACGGCTGCCATATATACCGACAGCGTCGGCGCGACGCATATCATTCGAAAGGTGATGATCCGGATGGAGGCCTATATGAACTTTATCATCCCGTGGCTTTGATCGCTCGAAATAAACGGATTCATCTGAATCGGCCTGGAAAGGCTGGGATCATGTCCTTTGTCTGAAGTGAGGCAGCAACGCTTGTTACCTTTGCTATCCTGCTGATCTGGACTTATCCCATTTTTTTCCGAGTCCGTTACTCATTTATGCAACTTTGCGTCTGGCCTGCCATGCGTGACGCCAGATCAACTCAGCCTTCACTGTCTTGAAGAAGGTTTCCATGGCGGCATTGTCGTAGCAATTGCCCTTGCCGCTCATCAAGGCCTTCGTAACCCATGACAATCATCAGCGTTATCATGAGATGCTGGGCAACGTCACATCTGTCGCTTGCAAGACCATACCGCAGCGGCGTAAAATTAAAGAATCGATGAGCCAAACATTTGATTAGCTCAAGCCATAACTATTCCAAATTATGTGACGATAGACAACGAGTATGTGAGGCATGTTGGTGCCAAGAAAGCTCCCCAAAGGCAATAGTGACTAGTGATAATTGGAGATCCTAATGTCATTGAAGTTGCGACTAGTGTCAGCCGCCTCTGTTGGGGGAATGGCCTTCGCATTTATCGTCAGCTCGGTTGTGACGGCTGAGTCTCAGGGTCTTTTCGACTTCCTTTTCAAGGACTACTCTTACTCATCTAGGCGACACAAAAAATATCCGCCAATCATCAAGGTCAAGGGGCCTCGTTATTATAAATACAGCCCCGACAGGGTGACAACTTTCTCATTTTCCGATTTAGCGGAATCTTTATCGAAGGAAAAGTTGGAGCCTGACTTGCAAAAGTTGGAGCCTGACTTGCAGAAGACGCGGTTTGCGCTGGCGCGGGAGCATTTTTCTTCGGTTAAGCTTCGAACTCTCAGTTCTGTCGCCAAGGCTCTCGTTTCTCATTACGCGGAGAACCCAAAATTCATTTGGATTGTCGATAATGAGTTAAACGCGAAGGCTGTCGCTGCAATTGCTGTCTTAGAGAAAGCTGAAAAGATTGGGCTCTCCGGCAAGGACTACAAACTGAAGGAAGCCAGCCCTACATATCAATTCCCCGATCTTAGGTCTCTGATGCAGTTTGAGATCGAATTATCCGCGAAGGTCTTGACATACAGACTCGACGTAATACGCGGCCGCATCAATCCGAACCGAATTTCTGGCTACCATGACTTTGTGAGAAAGAAGGTCGATCTTGTCGAAAGCATGCGATTGATCTCTGAGACGGATGACATCGACCACTATCTGATGGGGCTCCATCCAGGCAACGCCAACTTCAAAACTCTTATTGCCGAATTAAGTAGACTGCGGAGCGAAGACGGTGAAACGCAAATTAGAATTTCAGCCACCACATTTCTAAGGCCTGGGACATCTAGCACCGAACTTTCCAACATCGTTGCAGCGATCCGCCAGCGCGGCACAGAAAAATTGAAGCAACAGCATTCGGAAATCTTGGCGCAATATAAGGATGGGGAAGATTATGCGCCCAAACTTGTTGCATTAGTGCGTGACTTTCAGAAAGAGAACGATTTGTCTGCTGATGGCATCATTGGCAGAAATACGGTCCGAGCTCTGGTTCCTTTGCAGCGCGAGGAAAAGATCAGAAGGATTGAACTTGCTTTAGAGCGATTGCGCTGGTTGCCCAAAAATCTGGGCGCGCGATATGTGTTCATCAATCAGCCCTCGTTTACGGCGACCTACGTGCACGATGGCCAAGAGCCAATTTCCATGCGTGCCATCATCGGAAAAAAGTCCAATCAGACAAGCTTCTTCGTCGATAAGATAGAAACCGTTGAGTACAACCCTTATTGGGGTGTTCCATTTTCAATCATCGTCAATGAGATGCTACCGCGACTTTCCCGGGATCCATCGTATCTGGACAGACTTGGTTATGAAGTTACGACGCCGTCAGGGCGCCGTGTGTCATCATCTTCCGTCAATTGGTACTCGGTCGCAACCAAACGGACTGCAATCAATGTGCGCCAGCCCCCCAGTCTTAACAATGCGCTTGGCGCGGTGAAAATCCTCTTCCCCAACAAGCACGCCATTTATATGCATGACACGCCGAACAAAGAGCTGTTTGACCGAAGCGGTCGTGCATTTAGCCACGGCTGCGTGAGGTTGAAAGATCCTCGGGCAATGGCAGCAGCCGTCCTTGGGAAGACGACTAGTCATGTTGATCGGCGAATTGCCGAAGGTAGAAATCAGCGTGAGGGTCTCGAAGCAACCATTCCCGTCTATGTGTCTTATTTTACGGCGTGGCCAGACTCGAAGGGCAACGTGCAATACTTTGACGATGTCTACGATCGAGATGTCTATCTCTCCCGCGCCATCGAGCGTACTGAAGCAGCCCGCGACGGTAGCGGTTGATTCTACTTAACGTGACAATGTCGCATGAATGATGTTCTACTAAGGCTTGACTGGCATGAAGCGGTGCTCACGTCAGGCGCGCGTACGCAGGACGAGAAGCTGCAATTTCTATTACGAACTGCAGCATTACCGACCACAAGGTAAGCTAGGATAAACGAACTCCGGAGGGTGTTGTCATGGTAACCAAAGGCCAATCTGAAGTGATCGAGCAAGAGATTGCGGCTGTAGAGGCAGCTGTCGAGAATAACCGTGGCTGGTTCATCGCATTTGGGGTTCTGCTGATTGTGCTGGGAATCATTTCGATCGGCGCGCCTTTTGCAACGACGGTGGTGGTTAAGGTCTTTCTTGGTTGGCTATTTCTGATCGCAGGTATTAGTCAGATCGTGCATGCATTTTTTGCCCAGGGGTGGAAGGGTTTTTTCGGTGATCTGATCATCGGTCTCCTATACGCCTTTGTTGGGGGCTGGTTGGCATTTTTCCCATTGACCGGGATTGTCGGGTTGACTGTGCTGCTGGCCATTATGTTCATCGTAGAAGGTATCTTCAAATTCATAATTGGCATCCAAGTTAGGCCGATCGGGGGTTGGATTTGGATGATCATTAGCGGCGTCATTGCAGTCGCTGCAGGGATTTTGATCTTCTCGGGCCTGCCGAGTTCGGCAACCTGGGCGATTGGCTTGCTTGTCGGGATAAATATTCTGATGTCGGGAATAGCATTCTTGATGTTGGCCTTATCGGCCAAGAATCCAACCTAGCCAGATAACTTCAGGCAGATAACTTCTGAGATGACGTTGTCACGTTGTTAGTTGGTGGTCACAGATGTTTTCTATCTGTGCTTCTATCAAGCCGAAGCGATCACCATTCGCCACATCCGCATTGCTTCGGCTCGGAACTAGAGCGTGATCATCTTAGGTGGAACCAACCTGGCATCAGCCACTACGGCCACATGACCTGACAAAGCACACCTCTCGGGCAGTGTAGAAACGGCCTAATAAGAAAAGACTGACTCAAACCGGATTTGACGGACAATCGCACGTCAATCGCAGCATCAACTCAATCGCCTGATCGTCGGTGAGAGATTGTCCGTGAATAAGCGTGCGCCAGGTATCGAACCCAATCGCAAGCACAAACGCAGCTCGCAATAGAACCTTCCGGCGGCCCGTTACCGGCCAGGCAGCTACCAGAATATCCGCCGCGCAGTTCCAATGGGCGTGGTATGGAGCCATCACTGGGTGATCGCGAGCATCGGCAAGGACCTGGGTCATCATTGCATCGGTTTCCCTGTGATAGGCGTAGGTCTCGCGTAAACCTCGACGTAGCCTCTCAGTGGGTTCCTGGATTGATCGCCAGGGCTCGGGATCTGGAAGCGGGTGGCGCTGGAAATACTGTCCGCTGCAAGCACTGACCAACGCTGCCTCGTCAGGAAAGTGGCGATAAACCGTAACCCTTCCCACCTTCGCGTGCTCCGCGATGTCGCTCACCGTCGTAGCCACAAGTCCTTTGGTCTGGTGCAGGACAATTGCGGCCTCGATGATCTTCTGTCGGGTTTGATCCTGGCGCTCGGCGCGCCGCTTGAGTTGATATGATCGTGGCATGCTGTTCATGATACACGTAATTCCACGAAATTTGACAAGTCTTCCGCTGAGTGACATTGATAATTTAGTGAAACAAACTGTTTCATAAAATATTACACATTGGCCGTTCCATTGGCATAGTCGGTCGGGCCCGGTCTAGAGCGAGGAAACGCAATGACTCTTTTTAGTATGGATAATCCCGTATTCGTCACCTACATGATCGCCGCTTCGATCATGATCTTGAAGATTATGGGACAAGGATGGATGACGGTCTTCAGGATGCTCAAGAGCGATTCCGGCTTGGTGAGTCCCGAGGATCTCCAAGTCGGGATAATCAATCGAAATCCACGCCCTGAACAGCTCGAATTGAACGACTATGTGGATCGATCACGACGGATGCACCGCAACGATCTAGAAAATATCCCGGCCTTTCTCGCCTGCGGACTGCTTTTCGTTGCTGCTTCGCCCTCATATCTGCTTGCAAACATACTGATGTACACCTTTGTGGCCGCCCGCCTCGTCCACACGTTGGCCTATATGACCAAACAGAGCCACGAAGTCCGCGCGACCCTCTACACAATCGGTTCAGCAGTTGTCATCATCATGGCGGTTTTCGTGCTAGCTGCTGCAATTGGTTGACGCCGGATCACGTATGAAAACCGTCGGTTTTCGTCAACCAACCCTATCAGGGCATTGTCGCATTATGTGAAACCAGCCAAAATAGGACGATCGACCAACAGGCTACATCTTTGAACTCCCGCGTGTCGACATTGGCGCTTGGATGCATGTCGTGTGCCCGCTGTAAGTCCTAGATTATGGCGCAATCACCGATCCGCCGCCGGAGAATAATTCATCGACAAGGCTCGCGCGGCGTTCGAGGATGGCGCGCTGATTAATGTAGCCCTTGTCTGTAATCTCATTGTCATCGATCGATGGTGGCTCAGACAACAGCAAAACGCGCGCGATGCGCTCACTCGATGCCGGGTGCGACGCGTTGTACGAAGCAATACCTGCGCGAATCCGTTCGCGAATGCCTGCGTCTCGGGCAAAATCAGGCGATGTAGTTGACTGATTAGTCGCGATGCAATCCGCGCACGCTGCCGGGCTCAGGAACACGAGCAGTCCGATTTCGTCACGATCTTGACCGGCCACAACAGCATCCTGGATCAGCGGCGAGGCTGCATCAATCGCCGCAATCCGGATTTTGCCAGTACTTACCCATACACCTGATAGAAGCTTAAAGTCTTCGGCAACTCGGCCGTCAAATACGATGCCTTTTTCCGGCCGGTCAGGCTCGGCGAGCTTGCCGGCGTCTCCGATTTTATAAAAGCCCTCGGCGTCGAAGGCCGAATTGGTCAGTTCATCCTGGCGGTAATAACCGGGCGTGACCTGCGGTCCGCGCACACGCATCTCAAGCTTGCCGGTATTGGGGCCGGTATTGGGTATGAATTTGATTTCGGTGCCGGGGATAGGCAGGCTAATCACGCCGGGGCGCTCGGTCGGGAAGTGGGTGCTGGTCACCGTCGGCGCCGTTTCAGTTGCGCCCCACGACGAGGTGATCGGCACAATGCCACCGCGTGCCACGACGGAAAGTTTCTCCAAACGGCTCCATAGGTCTTTGGGCAGGGCGGCGCCCGCATAAAAAATCAATTCCAGCTTTGCAAAGAAGCAATCCCTGAGTGCGGAGTCCGCTTCAAGGTAAGGTAGCAGCATCGCGTAGCCGCGCGGCACGTTGAAGTAGATGGTCGGCGATACATCTCTTATATTCTCAATCGTACGCTCAATCGCGCCCGGGGCCGGTTTGCCGTTGTCGATATAGAAGGTGCCGCCGTTACGCAGCACCAGTCCGAAATTTTGATTGCCGCCAAATGTATGGTTCCAGGGCAGCCAATCGAGCAGGATTGGCGGATTATCCTTTAGAAACGGCCAGATTTGTAGGGTGGCTTCCTGATTGGAGCACAGCATGCGTTGTGTGTTCTGCACGCCTTTCGGTATCCCCGCCGAGCCCGAAGTAAAGAGAATTTTAGCAAGTGTATCGGGTCCAACCATCGCAAAGGCTTTGTCAACGCTTTCGTCCGCACGAGCCTCAGAAAGCGTCTCGAAACGTGTTGCCGGTATTGCATTTGGCGGGTTTTCGCAAACGACCACTTCAACGTTTGTCAGATCAAGCGACGCCAATGCCGGCCCGAACAATTGACCATCGCCTGCGAAAATAATGCGCGGCTTGAGGAGACCGGCAATGTGTTTCAGGCGAACATGGTCTTGCGACAGCAGCGAGTAGGCGGGGGAAACCGGTGCGACGGGGACGCCAACATACATACAGGCCAATTGCAAAAGCGCGTGCTCGATTGAATTTTCAGAAAGCAGCATCACCGGGTCGCGGCCTGGCTGCAGCCGTGCCAGCAGTCCTGCTGCCACGGCGCGGGCTAGCGTCAGGGCTTGCGCGTAACTCAGCTTGCGCCAGGTGCGTTCTTGGCGCGCTCGGCAATGAAGGTTTGCTCGGGCTTTGCATTGGCCCAGTGATGCAGAAATTCGCAGATGTTCGATGCGTATGCATTGAGCTTGACGGGCGACGTCAGAACAAAGCCACCATCGGCCCTATTCATGAGTGTGGTGCGCGCGGGTGCGAAGTTCAGTCCAATCCGTTCTGGCACGGCATGTAACCTTGGCATTGTTTTTGGCATCATTGCGGGTCGAGCGTCTGAAGATATCCCTCAATGCAGGCCGCGATCGGCTCAGGTTTCAGGAGTGGCGCCATATGACCGCAACCCGACAAAACAGTTTGGTGCGCACTTGGCAGTACGTTCAAGGCCATCTCGCCGGTCAGCGTTATAAGTGTCGGGGATTGGTTGCCGCGCAACAACAGTGTTGGCGTCGTAAATGACTCGAGGATTGATCGATCGATTTTCTGGCTTGATACAGCAGCGGTCTCCCGCACCAGATTATCGGCGTTGGCGATCAATTGCTGACGCGCTGTTTCTGGAAGCGCATCCCAGCTTGTTTCGTTCCAGGCTTCGATAAAATGACGGACGCCGGCGTCCGGGTTGCCGGCACGAACCAGACCGGCAAGGTGCTCAATTACAGCGCGGTCCCAGGCGTCGGCTTCAGCATGGTCCGCGCGGTGCAAATCGAGTAGACCCAAAATGATTGGCTCGTACAAGATGACGGCATCGAAGGGAGATCCGCGCCGTTCTTCATCAAGCGCTGTCAGCAAGGCGATCAGCCCGCCCATTGAGTGTCCAAACAAAATTCGACGGCATGCCAGCTGCTGTCGCAAAACTCCGCCTACAATCGACCGATTGGTGACCAAACGATTGCCAACGTCCTGAGCGCTCGACTGTGTTCGGCCGTAGCCGACAAATGCCGGTGCGATGATGCGCCGGCCCGCATGGCGCAGTAGTTCGGCCAACCGGGTGAGAGATCGCGGCCCGGTCGCGGATGCATGCAGCATCACAAAGAGCTCGTCGCCATTACCCCATTCGAGGAGGTCTATTGTACCGGTTGGTGACTGTAATAATGACATGTGGCATTACCTTGGGACACGACGAACAGTGACAGTTTGACTTTTGATTGTCTGCGCCAACCATTACCAAGCTTGATGATATCGGAAAGCTCAACAGTCGGGTCATAAAAACATTCGAGGTCCGGCGCTTTCATACTTCCCCGCTCGTCTTACCCATGCCTGAGAAGGATGGACGCGCACTTCCTGGCCAACTTATCATGGCTGCAGCAAATCAGATTTGGAGCAGATATGACAATACTCATTGCCGGTGGTGGGATTGCAGGCATGTCGCTTGCGCTGACATGCCATCAGATCGGCCTGCCATTCCGCGTTTTTGAGGCAGCCAAGAGCCTGACGCCGCTTGGCGTCGGCATCAATCTGCAACCAAACGCCGTACGAGAGCTGTTTGATCTCGGCCTCGAAGAGCAGTTGCCAGAGATTGGCGCCGCGACACGCGAATACGGCATGTTCACGAAGCGCGGACTTGCAATCTGGATCGAGCCTCGCGGCATGCTGGCCGGTTACAACTGGCCACAATACTCAGTGCATCGGGGCAAGCTCCAGATGCTTCTGTACAATGCACTCATTGATCGCGCCGGACCCGACTGCGTCGAAGCAGGATGGCGCGCAACCGGATTTGAGAACACTGGCGCCGGTGCCTTGCTGCATCTCGTGTCGGGGGATGGCGAAACGCGCAGCGTACAGGGCGATCTCATCATCGGTGCTGATGGCATTCACTCGGCCATTCGCGCACAAATGCAACCTGACGAAGGCCCGCCGGTATGAGGCGGTGCCGTACTGTGGCGGGGAACGTCTCTCGCCAAGCCTTTCCGGACCGGCGCGTCAATGGCATTGATCGGGCATAAAACTCAGCGGTTCGTTACTTACCCGATCTCAGCCCCGGATCCGAAAACGGGTCTGGCAACCATCAACTGGATCGCCGAGTTGTCCTTTGATCCGAATGCCGGTTGGAACAAAGAGGACTGGAACCGGGAGGCGGACATCGGCGATTTCCTGCCCGCGTTCGCGAACTGGAAATTCGACTGGCTTGACGTGCCAGCACTGATCACCAGTGCGGCCAAGGTCTATGAATACCCGATGGTCGACCGCAACCCGATCGATAACTGGACGGAGGGTGCCATTAGCCTGATGGGTGATGCGGCCCACGCCACCTATCCCGTCTGTTCAAATGGGGCCAGCCAAGCGATCATAGATGCGCGGAAACTCGGGCGCCACCTGCTCAATCACGGTATCTGCCCTGCGGCACTGGCGGCATACCAGGATGAGATGCTGCCAATCACGACCAAAATCGTTCTGACTAATCGCGGCAGCGGCCCCGATGCGGTCTTGCAGCTGATCGAAGAGCGATGCGGCGGCGCGTTCGACAACATCGAAGACGTGGCATCGCATCAGGAACTGAGTGATCACGCCGCCAAATACAAGGCTATCGCCGGTTTCAGTATCGAAGCGCTAAACAAAGCGCCTCCCATCATTTCGCACGGTGCAAAGTCAACCATGTGATCTTTACTGAATATGTGGCCACGCCAACCATCTGGCATCGCCCCGTCTGTCGTGCCCTAAACGATTGTCGGCCAAAACTGAGCGTCACGCAGCGCACGCTGTTGTCACGTTATTAGTTGGCGGTCACAGATATTTTCTATCTGTGCTTCTATCAAGCCGCAGCGGTCGCCAAATTCCATGTCCGCATTGTTTCGGCTCGGAACTGGCGAAGTGTACGACGGGAGATTAAGTGACGCTGGACGTAGAAGGTGCTGGACGTAGAAGGTATTGTAGACGGTAGCGTGTGTTGAAAGAAATCTCTGGGTTGAACCGGCTGACTTGAAGCATTGCATGCGTTGTTCTCTCTGCCGTATCGGCAGGTGAGGCTTCTCAGCCCGGTTATTGCTGCGTTAGCCTGTGATGTGTTTGCCTTGCATTCTAGAACGCTCGGCGCGGCGCCATAGGACGGCCGTTTGTCCATCACAACTGCGGCTGGTGCAAAGCCCTATGTCTTGAATAGCGCTCGCATCAGTTTCAGTACAGCTTTTTTGTTGCATCGGGATTGGACCAAAATCGTCTTTACCATGTCCATTCTTTTCACTTTACCATCGCCCATCCTTTTCAGACGCTAACCGCACATGCGCATTATCTGTTCATCGCGATGGCCTGCCAGACGAGGCATCGCAATCAAATGGAGATGAAGTGATGTGGTTGAAATTTTCTGCAACCGTGGGGCTTCTTGCAGCCGCCGTGTTTATTACAGCACCGGCATTCGCCCAGACTAAGAAGCCAAATATTCTGGTCATCTGGGGCGATGATATCGGCCAGTCAAATATCAGCGCCTATACGAAGGGTCTGATGGGATATCGCACACCCAACATCGACCGGATCGCCAAGGAAGGATTGATATTTACCGATTATTATGGCGAGCAGTCCTGCACTGCGGGTCGGTCGTCTTTTATTATGGGCCAGAGCGTGAAGCGCACCGGCCTATCCAAGGTTGGCCTGCCAGGCGCCAAGGAAGGCATGCGAATAGAGGACCCGACCATTGCCGGGCTGCTCAAGGTGCATGGTTATGTTACCGGCCAGTTCGGCAAAAATCACCTCGGCGATAGAAATGAAATGCTGCCGACAAATCACGGCTTCGACGAATTTTTAGGCAATCTTTATCACCTCAATGCCGAAGAAGAGCCTGAGAATGAGGATTACCCCAAGAACCCGAAATTCAAGAAACGTTTCGGCCCGCGCGGCGTAATCAAATCATTCGTTGGTGGCAAAATTGAAGACACCGGCGCCCTGACTAAGAAACGCATGGAAACGGTGGATGATGAAACCATCGACGCAGCGCTTGGTTTCATAGATCGGGCGCACAAGGCGAAAAAGCCATTTTTCGTTTGGTGGAACGGTACGCGCATGCATTTCCGCACTCATGTGAAGAAGTCGTTGCGTGGCATTTCTGGCCAGGACGAATATTCCGACGGTATGGTCGAGCATGACAGGCATGTCGGCAAGCTGCTGAAGAAGTTGGACGATCTCGGCATCGCCGATAATACGATCGTGCACTATTCAACGGATAACGGTCCTCACATGAACACTTGGCCGGATGCCGCCATGACACCCTTCCGTGGTGAGAAAAACACCAATTGGGAAGGTGGTTGGCGGGTGCCATCCATGGTGCGCTGGCCCGGGAAGATCAAGGCCGGCAGCGTTTCCAACGAGATCATGCATCATATGGACTGGCTTCCCACTTACCTGGCAGCAGCGGGCGATGCCAATATCAAGGCAAAGCTTAAGAAGGGTGGCGTAAAAGCAATTGGGCGTACTTACAAAGTGCACCTCGATGGCTATAATTTTCTACCCTATCTGACTGGCAAGGCTAAAAAAGGTCCGCGCGACGAAATTTTCTACTTCTCCGATGATGGCGATCTGACAGCACTTCGCTATGCTGACTGGAAAATTCTTTTCATGGAGCAGAAGGCGGAAACCACGTTTCGAGCCTGGATAGAGCCATGGACGCCGCTTCGAATTCCACTAATATTCAACCTTCGCCGCGACCCGTATGAACGCGCCTATTCCACGTCAAACACTTATTATGACTGGCTACTTGACCGCGTGTTCCTGCTGGTGCCTGCACAAGCTTATGTGGGGAATTTCCTGAAATCTTTCAAGGAATTCCCACCACGTCAGGAGGCGGCAAGTTTCAGCCTCGAAAAGGTGATGAAAAAAATGAAAACGTCTACTGGCTCTCATTAGTCGAGACGTAATCGCATTCCCCCCTTGCCACCAGATGGCGGCTAGGGGGGAATGCCGACTCCCATTATGAATGGATATCGACCTCCTGCTGGCGATGCCGTAATTTGAGGGGGATGAGATTTTGACTTACCAGAGAGACGCGATGATAAGATGCTTAAAAGGGTCTTTGCTACTGCTCACCGTGCTGGCGACCCTCGCGATCGGCTCTATTACAAGTGGCTCTGCGCAGGCGCGCGAAAAGCCGAGACTGATCTTGCAGATTACCGTCGATCAGTTGCGCGGCGATTTCCCGTGGCGCTACTACGACCGCCTAGGTGAAGACGGATTTCGCTATCTAATGAAACACGGGACGGTCTATCGGAATGCTCATCACGGGCATGCCAATACCGAAACGATTGTCGGCCATACGACGCTGGCGACTGGTGCCGATCCGGCAGTCCATGGCATGATTGGTAATGTATGGCTTGATAAAACCACGGGCAAGCTAACTTACAATGTGGAAGATGCTCGCTATCCTATTCTGGGCAAGGGAGCGGGTGTCGACAAGAAGACAGAGATCGATCCCACACAAAAGGCCGCAAGGTCAGACGGGCGTTCACCTTCCCGCATATTGGTATCGACATTCAGCGACGAACTGACACTGAGTCTGGGTGGAAAATCGAAAATCTTCGGCGTCTCGGTCAAGGACCGCGGCGCCATCTCGATGGCGGGACATACCGGCAAGGCGTTCTGGTTTTCAAAAAAATCCGGTGAGTTCATCACCAGTAAGTTTTACTTCGACAAATATCCCAAATGGGTGAGGGAGTGGAACGCACAAAAACTGGCGAGCAAATATGCCGGCAAATCGTGGACATTGCTGCACGATAAATCGACCTACCTGTTCGGCAAAAAAGACGATCGGCCTTACGAGACCGCCCTGCCTGGTTATGGCCGGGTCTTTCCCCATCCCTTTGGTAAACCTGACGGCAAATATTTCACCACATTGCTGACCATAAGCCCGGCAGGTGATGAGCTAACTCTCAATTTTGCCAAAGCCCTGATTAAGAACGAACGGCTCGGGCGCGATAAAACACCTGACTATCTTTCTGTAAGCTTTTCCTCGACCGACTATATCGGCCATGCGTTCGGCCCCTCCAGCCTCGAGAGCGAAGACAATATCCTGCGGTTGGATCGCACATTGGCAAAGCTGTTTCGCTATGTCGACGATGAGGTTGGCCTCGACAACACCCTTATCGTGCTGTCCGCTGATCATGGTAGCCCGGAGGCGCCGGGATACCTGAAAGAACTGGGCTTTGAAGCCGATTACGTTGACCCAGGGGCGTGGGATAAGGCTGGCGCAATCAGGGCGCTGAAAAAGAAATTCAGCGTCGGCGAAAAGTTGATCACCACCTATTTTAACCCCTACATCTACTTAAATCGCAAGGTGATCTCCGAGAAAGGTCTCAATCAAGCCGAAGTCGAGCGCGCGGTGGCCGAAGAGCTAACACGCTTCGATGGGGTTGCCTTGGCGGTATCAAGCAGCGCATTGGCGGCGGGTAAACTGCCGGATACGCCGCTCATCAAATCGATCTTGAGAAACTACAATCGCAATCGCTCCGGCGATATTTATATGGTGTTCGAGCCAAATCGCTTCGTCAATGATCTAGGCACACTCAAGGTTGCGACCACCCATAGCTCACCGTGGCGCTACGATACCTTTGTCCCGATCATGTTTGCAGGCGGAGGGGTTCCCGCGCAGGAAATTAGTCGACCCGTCGAAACGATAGATATCGCACCGACGCTCTCCATCATAATAGGTGCTAAGCCTCCGTCTGGGTCGACTGGCACACCATTGGCGGAAGTTTTCAAGCGATAGCTGTAAAAGCTCTTTTTTACGATATCTTGAACTATGTGCGGTGAAATAGAACAAGGTTGGAATGATTCAATAGCAATAATTAGATTAAACCGAGGCGTGATAATAGGGTGGCTGACAGTGCAAAAACAAGATCCGCTGTTTTGATGGTTGGGGCAATTCTCCAGTGTCTCAAGAAGTCGATAGTTCAATTCACAATCTCGATCACGTTAGTTTGTTTTGGCGTATTCTCGCTTGTTGGCCTAGCAGTCGCTCCAGCAACGAAAACATTTGCGGCGGCTGAACCCAAACAGCCAACCTTCGTATCGTCCAAGACATGTTCCGGATGTCATCAGAAGGAATATGCAGCGTGGCGCGACTCACATCACGGCTGGGCACTGCGACATGCAACTGGCAAGAATGTCTTAGGCGATTTCAACAATAGAGAATTCGTCCACAAGGGCGTTCGCTCCCGCTTCTCAAAACGCGATCAAAAGTTCTTCGTCGAAACGGATGGGCCGGACGGCAAACTCCGGGAATTCGAGATCCTGTATACGGTTGGGGTCGAGCCATTGCAGCAATACCTGGTACAGTTAAGCCATGGCCGATTGCAGGCGCTCGACATTGCATGGGATACCAAGAAAAAGAGATGGTTCCATCTCTATCCCGAGCAAAATCTCAAGGTCAATGACGGTCTGCATTGGACCGGTCCCTACAAGAACTGGAATGCACGCTGCGCGGAGTGCCATCAGACGAATTTCACCAAGGGCTATTCAACAAAGGAAAAAAGCTACAAGAGTAAATGGAGCGAATTGACGGTTTCCTGCGCATCCTGTCACGGCGCTGGCGAAGCTCATCTGGCCTGGGCAAAGCAACCGAGCACGTTCCGTCCGGAGCAGTGGCTCGGAGTCGACAAAAAAGGTCTGAACGCGTCCTTGTCGAAAAGTGCCGCGGCAACCGAGCTGCAGCTTTGTGCGCGCTGCCATTCGCGCCGCGGGCCTGTGGGTGCGAACAGTCCGCCCCCCGGTTCCAAATTCCACGATAACTACCGGCTCTCGCTTCTGCGGCGTGATCTCTATCATGCGGACGGACAGATCAAAGAAGAGGTTTATGTTTTCGGATCATTCCTGCAAAGCAAGATGTATCGCCAGGGGGTGCGCTGCACAAACTGTCATGAACCGCATGGCAATCGCCTTATCGCCGAGGGAAATGCCGTTTGCACGCAATGCCATAGCCCGGCGGGGCGTGGTGGGTTCGCGACACTGCCTAAGAAAGATTATGATTCACCGCAACACCATCACCACAAGGCAGGCGGCGCAGGCGGGCAATGCGTTTCCTGCCACATGCCAGATAAGACCTATATGGTCGTCGATCCAAGACGCGACCATTCGTTTCGTGTTCCGCGACCTGATCTTTCCGTGAAGATCGGCACGCCCAACGCCTGCACATCCTGCCATGCTGGCAAGCCGGCGACCTGGGCCGCAAGTCAGGTCAAAAACTGGTTCCCTCAGGGGCGCTCCGGTACCCCTCACTTTGCCGAATCCTTCCACGAGCATCGCACGAAGCGAACTGCGGCAACGGTGGCTGCGCTTCTGAAACATGCCAAAGCCAAACAGCAATCAGCAATCGTCCGCGCCACCGCATTGTCCGATCTAGCTGGTTCGGTGAATGCGGGGATGCTGGGTGATTTGGTGGCTCTTTTGTCCGACCCCTCACCACTGGTGCGCGCCGCCGCTGTACGGGCATTGCAACGTGCCCCGCAGGCGGTTAGGGCCAGAGTTCTGCTTCCACTGATGGCCGACCCTGTCCGTGCGGTGCGCCTAGCTGTAGCACAGGCGACGTTTGATCTACGTCTCCGCGGTGCCGGCAAGACTGCGAGTAATCTTCTCGAGAAGGCAAGGCGCGAGTTTCGCGAGTCTCTCATTGCGCGCAGCGACTATCCAGAAACGCATCTCCAACTCGGAGGTATAGCGTTGACTCGGCGTAATTTAAGAGCCGCCAATGCTGCATTTTCCGAAGTAGTCCGGCAGGATCCACAACAGACGGATGCGTGGTTGATGCGAAGCCGGATCGCGATCGCTCAACGCCGTCCCAAACAGGCGATTAGTGTCCTCCTGGCAGCGATAAAGTTCAATCCGGATTCAGCATCACTTTTCCAGGCACTCGGCAATGCCTATAGCCAAGCGCGCCAGTTTCGAGACGCGATAGAAGCTCTCGAGCGTGCAAGATCGATTGATGCTGACCTGCCGCTGATCGCTACAGATTTGGCCCGTGCCCATATTACATCCGGCAATGTGGACAAAGCAATCTCGTTACTAAAATCGGTAATATCTACCAAACATGAAAATGGGCAAGTATTAGAACTACTGGCGATGTCGCTTGCACAAGGCGGCGATTTTACCGAGGCTTCGACGTTCGCGCGAAGGCTCGTGAAGCGTTACCCAAACCATAGACCGAACAGTCAGATCCAAGCCCTTCTGAAATTTGGGGGCTGAACGGACAAGCATCGAAACCGACAGGATTTCGAATAACATTGACCTGAGCCCCAACTTCCCTCCGTTCAAAGGTAGAGTCCTGGGTTGATATTTTGCCTGTTGGCGCAAGCTGCATCACAGTCCATCTTTGGTTTTCTGGGTATCATTTTGTCGGAGTGCTGCAACACGTTGTGCCGCCGCGCCGATCGCCTGCTGCGTCTGCTCTTCTGTGAGCGGCCGATGCTGTTCCTCGTGTGCCACTCTCACAGTTACCTCGTGGTGCGCAAATTTAATATCCTCACGTTCGAACAGATCCCGAATGCCATTGAGAATCTTTCGGCGGATAACCCACTGTTGCCCCGGCTTGGTCATGAATTTAACCCGCATGATTTGAGCAGACTCATCCATTTGGATAATGCCTTGTGATTTCAATGGCTGTAAGAAATTTTCACCCACTTGAGGATCTTTGAGCAACTCCTTGCCATAATTGTTGATGAGCTTGCGCACCTTTTCAGCGTCGGTGTCATAGGTGAGGCGCAGTGGCAATTTCATCATCACCCAATCCCGCGAAAAGTTTTGCACGCTCTTGATTTCTCCAAACGGGATTGTGTTCAAGGGCCCTAGATGGTGCCGCAACTGCATCGAGCGCACAGAGATGTTTTCAACTGTTCCTTTGACATCACCTACATCAATGAACTCGCCCTGGCGAAAAGCGTCATCGACGAGAAAGAAAACGCCCGACAAGATATCGCGAACAAGTGTTTGCGCGCCAAACCCGATTGCAATTCCAAAAACTCCAGCACCAGCGAGGAGGGCTGTAATATTTACACCCAGTTCGGACAAAATGATCATCATGGTGACCGCCATAATAAATATAAAGAGAAAGTTTGCGATGAGTGGCAATAGCGTGCTGAGCCTTGAGGCACCGCCGCCGCCGATTTCGCCAGGAGTTATTTGAATTGGTCCACCTTCTTCCAGCAGCTTTCGCTCAATCGCGATTTTCACCGCCGACCAACACACATATGCAACGAAGCTGATAATCAAGATGCTCATAGTAGCCTCCGCCCAACCGGTCGTCGCGAAATGCCTGATGCCCCAAAGGCGGATCGTTGCCGCAATCACCATTATAGTTGCAAGCAAAGCACCGGTACGTTGCGCAAGGTCCTTATAGCTTGGCGGCTCTAGCAGTGTTGAACTCTCACTCGGTACGAGTGCGACCTCGTCGGCATTTGCCGGTGCCGGTTCGGGAGCAGGATCTGACGCTGCTTTAGATTGCGTGAAGATTAGTTCGATGAAAAGCAGATAGGCACCATAGAGTGCGACAGCGGCCAAGATGAATAGTATTGGCCGGCCAACCAACCCAATCGCGTTGGGCATATCCAACAGCAAGCGCGCCATTGTTACGATCCATGCCACAAAGAAATAGAGAATAAATGGCACGTGCCAAAGATTTGAAACTAGGCGCTGCCAAACGGACCATGCGAACTTCGGCCTGTAACCAAACAACATGTTCGCAACATCGTGGCGATGGCGGATGGCAACGACTGATAAGAATACAGTAACGATCAGTTGAGAAATGCCGAGCGCCAGTACATGCGCGCTTCGATCAATTCCAATAAAGTCCATCCAGAAGCAGAGCCCGAGAATCAGTGAGGCGAAAGCGACCATGCCCACCAAGTCACGGTAAAACGCTTTTGCCTCGTGGTCGCCGATGCGGATAATACGGTATTGAGGAATATCAACAGCAAGCAGGTTTTTTAGGAAAATCGCGAATCCCGCGATAGTGCCCCAATAAGCAATAATTTGCATCGCGGTCGATCGAAGGTGAGTACGTCCCATGTCAAACGTAATCACGAGCAAGGCAGCAACCGCGAGTTGAATGATAAGGCCCAATAAGCTCAGTGCAGCACGCGAGTAGAGAAAACCAATCTTTTCAGCATCGCTCCTGGGAGTGGTAGCGAAGAACGCTAAGATCTTGCCCTCGGCCCATCGGCCAAATAGATATCTGACGAACCATCCAGCAATCAAAAACAATGCGGTCCATCCCAACGTCACAATGGGCCAGGAAAGCGATTTGTTGGGGCTCTTATTTCGGATGGCTTGTTGTGCATAGTTGGGAAGCTTTGGCAGGATGGCTACGATTTCAAACAGCCGATAACGTGCTCGGAATACAGTCGCTTGGATCCGACTAGCCAACGTTTGTATATTTGTGTCGCTTGCAGCCTTCGGTTTTTTGACTTGGTTTGGGTCTACAATGATAACTCGGACGCCATCCGCCTTGGCCTTGTCGATAAGCTTTTCAAGTTTAGTTGCTTCTGTCGGTGTTTCTGGGGTCTGCGCCAGAACTCTGTCGCTCAGGGGCATCAACAGAAGGAAGAATAAAATCAGTCCATGACGCACTACGGAAGTGAGAGCTGTTGTGAACATCAATGAATTATTTCTCATTCGATAATCTCCACATAGTATTGTCACGGAAAATCCAGGCATCGTGTGCTATTAACCACCGATGCGCAATATCTCCGATCGCCGCCATCGCTATCCGGTTGAGGTCATCCGGCAGGCCGGACCGGTGTTAATGTGACAACGCTGGTCACATGTCAGCGGGCGTTCGATCTGCGAATATGCCTGAACGATCATCGGCCGGTGCTCCGGCAACCCTTGCCTTCCGCTTGTCGTCCGTGCGCGGGGAAAACGGATGGATCAGTTGGTCGATGTAGCCACGCGGATAGTTCGGTTCGTCGTCGATACCGAGATCGTCCGAATGGATCGCGCGTTTCGGGCTGAGGACTAGCGTCCCGAGCACCCAGTCCCAGACAGTCAAAAAGAGACCGAAATTCACGTCGCCTTCCTTGCCCCAGTTGACATGATGCATCCGGTGCAGGTTGCCGATCGAGAGAAAGTTCTGGAATACGCCGATACGGAAATCCACATTCGAGTGCTGCACGAACAACTGCACCGATATGATAAAACCGAGAAGGACAGCGACGTCAATTGGCAGCCCGGCAAGCACCAACGGCAGGGTTCCGATTGAGAGATCGATGATCTGATGGAGTGGATGACGAACCAGGCCATTGAAACCGTAGAGCCGCTCGATGCTATGATGTACCGAATGGAGGCGCCACAAAAACTCGATCCGGTGACTAAGCCAGTGCAGCATCGAAAAGCCGAAGTCCGCAACAATCACCGCCATGAGGACCTGGGTCCAGAGTGGCCAGTGCGTCGGCCAGATGCCGTCCCACGGAATGAATAGCGTGATGATTGGCAGCATCACGAACGAATGCAGATTTGCAAGTTCATAAACAACCGCATGGGCGATATCGCGCTTGCCGTCACCGTGCTCATGGTTCCAGTCCTCGTGCACGGGCAGAATGCGCTCGGCAAGAAATGAGGTGGCAATCGCTAATGCCAGAAAGAACCCCAGCACCCAATACGGATATCCGGCAACAACCAGTGCGATCGCGAGTGCATTCAATCCAAGAAGCATGAATGGCACATAGCCGTATCGTATCAGGGTTTGAATGATTTGCATGTGGCACTCCGGAAAAAATGCGGCCATCTTGGCCTTGTGTTTCACTAATAATAGCACGTCCAGGAGCCGCCAAGACCAGCGAAAAAACCAGGGTTAACATCATCTGTAGCTTCGGTCACGGCTGTGATGGCATTGCCACTGCAACTCGGAGATCTCAACTCTCCGGGCCACATGCCCGCCTCTCCATGAGGTCTTCGTCTCGATTCGATCAATGGCCAGAACATATCTCCACGGCCATGCATCTGACGCATTGCATGCAGCAAGTTGTTGGTGTTTGATAAAGGTGAAGTCACGGGGCACCGCGGCAGCGCGCAGGGTGCAGCGGCAAGGGTTCGCGGCCGTCGCAAGTTAACCTGATCTGTCCCGTAAGTGCCGACGGGAAGAAAGCCCCAGAGAGCTAAGGGAGAAACCAATGGCTGATCGTGCATTCGACCTGAGTGGCAAGGTGGCGCTCGTCACCGGCGGAAATGGCGGCATCGGGCTTGGTATGGCCACGGCTGTCGCCAACGAAGGTGCCAACGTCGCGGTGTGGGGCACAAATCCGGACAAGAATGCTGCCGCCAAGGAGAAGCTCTTGGCTATCGGTATCGAGGCCGAAGCCTACCTCTGCAACATTGCCGACGCCACCGAAGTGCACAGCACCATGGCTGCCACACTTCGCCGCTTCGGGCGCATTGATGCCTGTTTTGCGAACGCCGGTGTGACCGGGCGCGGCGCAAAGTCTTTTCTCGATATAACACCTGAAGCTTGGCGTCGCGTCCTCTCGATCAATCTTGATGGCACCTTCCATACCTACCAAGCGGTGCTGCGGCATATGGTTGAGCGGGCCGGCAACGGTGATTCTGGCGGACGTCTTGTGGCGGTTTCGAGCCTGGCCTCGGTCTCTGGGCCACCACGGAATGAGCACTATGCAGCAAGTAAGGGCGCGCTGAACGCTATGACCTTCGCGCTCTCCGTTGAGTTCGCACGCTACGGTATCACCGCCAATGCCATCCTGCCTGGCTGGATCGAAACTGATATGACCGAAAATCTGATGGCGAATAAAAAGTTCAAAAACGCTGCTGGCGCGCGCATTCCGATGCGCCGATGGGGCAAGCCTGACGACTTCGGTGGCATCGCCGTCTACTTGATGAGTGACGCCTCCGCCTACCACACCGGCCAGCTCATTCAGATCGACGGTGGTTATTGGCGGTATTGAGCATCTAATCGGCGTTTTCACATTAAATCAGATTGAACGGGATTAGCCGACAAGCGCAAATGTCGACACACGTAATTTCAAAGACTTCGCCTATTCGTCTATAGTCCAAATTTGGCTTAATTCACTTTTGGCTTGTCTCACATAATGTGCCAACGCAAAGCCTCGCCACATAAACCGCCAGCCAAAAACCGCAGCGGTTTACCAAACTTTGTTGTTATCTTTGACTTGAAGGATTCCGCCTGCTGACGTTAACTTTAATTAATAGCTTACCAATCTATTTCTAATGCTTCCTATTATGAGCATCTTTAGGGGAATAAGCTTATGATCAAACCAAATATTGCTGCGACGTGCGCTCTAGCACTAATGCTCTCGCTGCCTGCTGCAGCACAGGGTACGGGCACTCCGTCAGCCAAATTGTTGTCCGACGCCTATACCGGCAAGGTCTATTCTCCCTATGCGAAGCGCAGCTTCCCCGAGCGGCCACTTTGGGGTGATACTCACCTCCATACTTCTCTTTCGATGGATGCGGGTTTGTTTGGCAACCGCCTGCCCCCTCGTCAGGCCTACCGGTTCGCACGCGGTGAGGAAGTGGTGTCCTCCACCGGACAGGCAGTGCGACTATCGCGCCCGCTGGACTGGCTTGTGATCGCGGATCATTCCGATGGGATGGGCATGATTGGCGACCTTGCCAGCAGCAAGCCAGCGCTGATGAGGTACCCACAGGCAGCGCGTTGGAACAAGGGGCTAGTGGCAGGAGGTGATGCCGCGGTTAAGGCTGCATTGGATCTGATCGGGACCTTCTCGCAGGGCAAGATGGATCCGAAGATAATGGCCCTCTATTCGCCGGGCGCAAAATTATACAAGAATATTTGGGAAAAAGTCATCGACGATGCCGAGGCGTTCAACAATCCGGGGCGATTTACAGCCTTGATTGGCTTTGAGTGGACCTCATTAATCAAAGGCAACAACATGCATCGTGTTGTTATCATGCGTGACGGCCCGGTTCGGGCGCGCCAGGTGGTGCCCTTCACGATGACAGCACCTCAAGGCAGCCCCAACCCGCGTGATCTGTGGAAGTATCTGACCAATTATGAGAAAAAAACCGGTGGCGAAATCCTGGCGATTGCGCACAACGGCAATCTCTCGAACGGCATCATGTTCCCGCTAGAGGCGCAATGGAACGGGGTTAAACTCGACGGGACCTACGTTACGCAGCGCAGAAAATGGGAGCCGCTCTATGAGGTCACGCAGATCAAGGGCGACGGCGAGGCTCATCCCTTCCTTTCGCCAGATGACAAGTTTGCTGATTACGAGACATGGGATATTGGCAACCTCGACGCCAGCAAAGCAAAGACCAAGAACATGCTCGCCGGCGAATATGCCCGCGAGGCGTTGAAACGTGGACTGGCGCTTGAGAAGCGGCTCGGTATCAACCCATATAAGTTCGGCATGATCGGCTCCACCGATAGTCACACGTCGCTGGCCTCGGCCGAGGAGGATAATTTCTTCGGCAAGCATTCCGGTTACGAACCCAAACCAGACCGGATGACGCATCCGTTTATGAAAACCAAGGCCGGCACGATTATGGGCTGGCAGACGGTTTCCTCGGGTCTTGCAGCAGTCTGGGCAACTGAGAACACCCGCGCGGCAATCTTTGATGCGATGCAGCGCAAGGAGGTCTATGGCACAACGGGACCGCGCATGAGTGTGCGGTTGTTCGGCGGCTGGGGATATACGGATCAGGACTTGCGGTCTCGCATTCCGGCAGTTGTCGGTTATCAAAAAGGTGTGCCGATGGGTGGCGACCTTCAGGCCATGCCCAAAGGTGCGAAGGCGCCGAGTTTCATGGTCTACGCGCTACGCGATCCAATCGGCGCCAATCTCGATCGAATCCAGATCGTTAAAGGTTGGCTGGACAAGAGCGGCAAGACCCGTGAGAAGGTCTACAATGTCGCGTGGTCTGCAGGTCGCAAACAGGACGCAAAGGGCGCGCTTCAGCCTGTCGGCAACACGGTTGATGTCAAGAACGCTAGCTGGACCAACACGATCGGTGGTGCTGAATTGGGAACGGTCTGGACCGACCCAGATTTCGATCCGAAGCAGAAAGCATTCTACTATGCGCGAGTGCTGGAAATTCCAACGCCCCGCTGGACCACCTATGACGCCTTCCGGTTCGGCATCAATCTGCCAAAAGGTGCGCCGGCCTCGATCCAGGAGCGGGCCTATACGTCTCCTATCTGGTATACGCCCAAGTCTTGAGCAGGGACCGGCGATCAACCGCCGAGTGCAACTGAAACAGACTGGCGCCGCATGACTAATGCTAAACCTCGCCGATCTGATGCACGCCTTAGAGTCTTAAAATAGGAACTGGGCATGAAACATTTCCAGCGGCTTCTTCGGGAGCCGCTTCTTCATTTTGTTGCGATTGGCAGTTTGATCTATCTTGTGTTCGTGGCCGTCAACGATGCACGCAAGGCGCCTGCTGATGTGATCGTCATCACGTCCCAGCGGATCGATCAACTTGCGGCAGGTTTCAATTCGGTCTGGAAGCGGCGTCCGACGCGCGATGAACTGAATGCGCTTATTGAAGGGGATATCCGAGAGGAAGTTTACTATCGACAGGCGCTGGCGCTAGGCCTTGATAAAAATGATGCGATTGTCCGGCGGCGTCTTCGGCAGAAAATGGAGTTTCTGACAGACACAAGCGCCTATTTGAAAAAGCCATCGGCGGGCGAACTCAAGGCCTATCTTTCTCTTAACGAGAAGACCTATCGGCAAGGAGGTCGTCTGGCTTTCGAGCAAATTTATCTTGGCAAGTCTCCAGACTCAGAAAGCATTGCACGGTCCTTGAGTGCGCTCCGGTCCAACTCTGCATCTGACCATTCCAAGCTGGGGCAGCGCACCTTTTTGCCAGCGCGGCTTCGACTCTCACTGCCGAACGCGGTGGACGGTACTTTCGGGGCGGGCTTCTTCGAGCGGATTGCGAAATCCTCACCTGGGATATGGATCGGACCTGTGACGTCCACCTATGGCGCGCACCTTGTGCGGATTATGAGCAGTGTACCCGCCCGCACACCAAAGCTGGATGAAATTCGCGATGCCGTGCTGAGGGATTGGAAGGCAGCCAAGGCCGAGGAGCTTCGCGAGCGGGACTACGTGAAGCGCCGCAAGCGCTTCGTCGTCGAGGTGCGCCGGCGTGATGTGCAACCATTGGAGAGCCCGAAATGAATTGGGTTCTCGCGGTGCTGGCCTTCCTGGCCGGCGCTCTCGGATCAGTCGCAGTATCGCATGGCCATGCACTTCAGCCTGGATATCTGGAGCTTCGCCTAATCGACAAGAACCTTTATGCGATTTTATGGAAAACGCCGGCAACCGGTGGCCGCCCCATGGCAATCGCCGCTAAGCTACCGGAGCGTTGTGACCGACGGACACCGGGACCGCCGATCTGGGATGGCGCCGCATATGTCTCACGCTGGAGCACACGTTGTGCGGGAGGACTCGAAGGGGGGCTGATTCATATTGATGGGCTGGACAAAACATCGACGGACGTACTGGTCCGGTTCGATTTCGCCGATGGCGCTAGCGAAGCCCGCCGTCTGACCCCAACCGATCCATCTTTTACGGTGCCTACCCAACCAAGCCACCTTGAAGTCGTGCGAACCTACTTGTTCCTTGGAGTCGAGCATATCCTGCTCGGTATTGACCACCTTCTGTTCGTTCTCGCATTGTTACTTCTGGTGAAAGGAGGGCATCGCGTTATCGCAACCGTCACCGCATTCACGGTCGCGCACAGCCTCACGCTGGCCGGAGCAACGCTTGGCTTCGTTCACCTGCCCGGTCCACCCATTGAGGCGATCATTGCATTAAGCATCGTATTCGTCGCATCGGAAATCATCCATAGCCAGCAGGGTAAGCCAGGGCTGATGGAACAGTATCCGTGGGTGATCGCATTCGCCTTTGGCCTGCTGCATGGCTTTGGATTTGCTGGAGCGTTGTCCGAAATCGGTTTGCCGCGGCAGGCAATCTCCATCGCGCTGTTGTTCTTCAACGTCGGCGTCGAGATCGGCCAGCTGCTTTTCATCGCTTCCGTATTTGCTGTTATCGGGCTGGCACGACGGATCGCGCGGCGCATCAACGTGCCGCGACCGAAATGGGCCTGGGCCGTGCCGCCGTATGCTATCGGCAGTGTCGCAGCCTTCTGGGCCATTCAGCGCATCGTCGCTTTCTTTTGAGTTTCAGCCAAACCCGATGCCGGATATTGTCGCGGTAGGAGTTGGCAGCCGCACGAATTTGCAATGAACATGCCCATCAAGCCGCAGTGATCTCCAAATTCCATGTCCGCATTGCTTCGGCTCGGAACTGGCGAAGTGTGCCCCGGGAGATCAAGTGAAGCTGGACGCAGAAGCTATTATGGATGGCTGCGTGCTGGATGACCTCGACCGGAAATCGATGACGGAGATAGCAGAGATTACACACCGGTGCTTGATAGCATATGAGCTCAATACCAAGAGTTAGCGTGATAGCTACCGGTCAAGAGCGTTCAAGCTGGTCGGCGTGTTCTCGAGTGTTGCATTGGCATCACAGTCACTCGATCGCATGTGTTCATTATAGCAATAAAACACCCAAATTTTGTGGCGCGTGTAGGTTGTTCAGCACAAGCCTGATTCGCTTGGAGGTAGGGCTGTGATCAATATGGTCGTCAGCGTCGGTCGTGCTGCTCGTTTTATGCTTGTTGCCGCGCTTTTAGCGATCTTGCCGACGCAAAGCGGATGCGCAGTCGGTGGCGTAATCGGTTCACTCTTTCGGGGGGGGAATGGGACTTAGGCGACAGATTCACTCATGGCTTGCTTTGGCTTTGATTGCCTGGCTTGTGCCGCTGATGGCCTCCATGGGGGCTGCGAGGGCGGCGGAGGGAGCCGCCGGGTTCTATATTCTCGGCAGCAAAGGTTCGCTTGCTGGCACCATGGCGCCACCTGGAACGTATTACGCGAATGACAATTATTTCTATTCTGGAGATGCCTCTGGTTCGGTCAGATTGCCAACTTCCGGGGGTGAATTGGCATTAGGCCTGGACGCAACCGTATTTGCCAGTATGCACACAATGCTGCATGTGCCGAACCGTAATTTTTTGGGTGGTCGGCTTGCTTTAGGAGCTATCGTTCCAATCATCTATAAGGACGTTAGTGCTGACGCCACATTGAATCTTGGCGGAGTGACAATCGGCATATCTGAAACGGACAAAAGGACGGCATTTGGCGATCCAGTGCTGACTGCCGTACTCGGGTGGAGTAGCGGCAACCTTCATACGACGTTTAACACGCTGCTTAATGTTCCCATCGGGATGTATAATCCAGGCGCATTAGCCAACGCTGGTTTCAACCGGTGGGCTTTCGACACCACCCTCGCATTTACGTACCTTGATCCAAAGGTCGGTTTTGAAGTTACAGTCGCCCCCGGCTTCACGTTCAACGGCGAGAATCAGGACACGGGCTACCGCACAGGAACCGAATTTCATACAGAGTTTGCTGTGATGCAACATTTCTCACCACAGTTCGCAATTGGTATTTCCGGGTATCATTACCAACAAGTCACAGGCGATAGCGGGACTGCGCCAGCGGCCTTCAAGGGTCGAGTTACTGCGATTGGGCCTGCGATAAATTTCAATTTCCAACTTGGGCAGTTACCTGTTTCTGGCAAAGCGAAATACTTGCACGAATTCAATGCTGAGAATCGCCTAGAAGGCGGCGCCGGCTTAATCCAGTTCGTAATCCCATTGGCTGGGCCTCCTGGACAAATGCCGCTCAAATGATTTCAAAGACCGTAAATATGCTTATCTATTCACCATGACTCGACTTATTGCTACCAGGGCATGCGGTGCGCAGAGATTGAGGTGATCTTGTCGGCGCTTCGGGCCGATCATTTGCTTCCGGATATTCCCAGGGCTCTCCGAGAGTCGTCATGGTATTTCGCTGCCGATCAAGCATGCAGTCGACATCGGTGTATTGGTTCTGATCGCTGGGATCAGAAGGTGCGAGGCTAGTTTGTCTGCCTCGGCCGAGCACAAGGTGACAGTGATGGTCACTGATATTGCCGGCTTCACCAAGCTTTCTAAAGGTGCGCCTGCATCCGGGATAGCTGAGTTCCTGAACCAACATTTTGCGCTCCTCTCCCGCTGAACGCCGACGATTGCGATCATTCCTAATCCCGTGAACTTTGGACAACGGCTGGAACAGCTTGGCAAACAATTAAACAGCCAAGCTGGGGCGACAACTCGGTGATGGTGACTGCAAGCAAAGCAACGGTTCGAGCCCATATCAAAGAGCGGGGACCGTTGTCTACTCAAGCTGCTAATTCATTCTGCCGATACGGTCTTGGTATAATCCGGGCACAAAAAGGAGAGGTTGATCGTCATGGTAGGAAGCTCTGCTTGTGCGCCGGCCATCGAAGTGGCTCTGGGAGGCTATGGCGAATAATATCTAAGAGCAGACAAGCCGACAACTTTGGCGCACCTGTCCGGACTAGCAATGCGGCCAAGGCTGCGCTAGCATTTTAAATTGGGTCACTAGGAGGAAGTTAATCAGTAAATTTTGATTTCAGTAAGTTTTGATTATTGGGAGAGATGACATGCAGAAATGGTATAGGGCGTGGATCCGCTTTATTGCTCTCGTAATTATGGTTGGTTTTTACTCGATGATGACGCTGGGTTACGCGGTTTCGACGGTGGGCATTTCCATTGTTAACGCCACCTCGGCAATTGCCCAGCGCGGTCGAGGCGGTGGCCGTCGTGCCGGTCGAGGCGGTGGCCGTCGTGCCGGTCGAGGCGGCGGCGGCCGTCGTCGAGGCGGTCGTGGTGGTCGAGGTCGTGGTGGTCGAGGTCGAGGCGGTCGAGGTCGAGGGGGCAGAGGTCGTGGCGCGCGTGGACGCGGTCGTGGCTGGGGTTCTCGTGGCAGACGCTATCGGCGTGGAGGTCGCTGGTATTATTGGGCGCCTTGGGTAGGCGGTTACATCTACTACAACAACTATGATGCATGCTATCGTGCCTGTCGAAGTAAGAGTTACAGTAAGAGTTACTGCAGCAACCTTTGTTCTAACTAGGCCGTGACTCATAAATGGATATCGGCTGGACCGTTGCACTGAATTTCCGCTAAGCACTCCAAAGTGGTCGTGTTGGCTCATGCACGTGCGTGTTGGCTCACGCACGTGCATGGACTTCCCCCGCAAAAGTGGAGGGCTTTTCTGATAGATTTTACGAATCAGAGGAGCAGAAATGAGCAACAATAGCGGCGGCAAGCGGCGGATTT
>Ga0209345_10000201_pt1 | contig 83941 bp, 74 predicted proteins | sample Cruoilmetagenom7_FD_187294 | JGI IMG/M metagenome (GOLD analysis project Ga0209345, IMG submission 187294) | Oil polluted marine microbial communities from Coal Oil Point, Santa Barbara, California, USA - Sample 7 (SPAdes) (version 2) | ecosystem: Environmental > Aquatic > Marine > Oil seeps ... | reverse complement strand
TTCCAATCATGGCATTGCGCTTCTTCTGCGTAACGATCTTCGATGCATTCAGAACAGCTTGCCTGGTGCCCGCCCGCGGCGGCGGCTTCGACGCGATGATATTGACGCCGATCTGTGTGGCCGCAGCCAAACCGGAAGAGGCCGTAATGGCGATTACCTTTGGGGTCGGCCCCGATTAGCTCGGCTGCGATGGCCCGTGCCGCCGCCGCACGCCGCGCTTGGATACAATGCGGGCATTCTGGATTGTGACCTAAGACGACGCTGACACGTTTCAGGGTTGCAGCTCCGCAAGACTGGCAGCCCAGCACGACGTGCAGGCGATCTTTGGCGCGTCCGATGAGCTCAAAGCCTTTTTGTGTGGCGGCGTGCTTCCAATGTTCGGGGCGGGGACCTTTGAAGATCGGCTGGAACGAGCCGTCGATGGGAAAGGGAAACGTGAATTTGCTAAGAGGCATGTGAAAAGCTCCTGGGGAAAGTGCAGGTCCTTTGGCACAGAGCGCGGCGCCCGGTGTGCGAAGATGCGTAAAATTGGGATGGGGGCGACCTGAAGCCTAGGAATCAGAGTGCTCAGGCCACCCTGCCTCGGATCAAGCAGACCGTTGCGCTGACATCAGTGCTTGGGTGCCGTGATAAGACTCAATCAGACAAAATGCATCGTCCAAGAGCGGCAGCAAGTCCGAAGTGCTGCGCTTGTGTTTGTCTGCGGGCGCGAGCATTTCAGTGCCGCAGCGCATGAGGTCACCGCTGCTCGGCATCTCGCCGGGGCAGGTCTTGAGCATCACTTCGACCGCCGCGCGCAGATCGGGGTCAACAGTACGCATGTCGCGCAGGACAAGGAGTGACACTGTGCAAGCGCTCCAGGCCGAGGCTGCGGTATGTCCTTTATCAGTCGCGGCTTTGGCGCCGAGCTTTTGCAGGGTCTCATGATACACCCAATCCGCCCGCAGGGCTTCAAAATAAAGATCCAAGAGCTTGCGGAATTCCAGCCGATCGAGCCGGATCAAGCGATTGAGCGGTTCAGCCGCGCGCGTAGGGGTGGTAGAGGTCTTAGCAGCCATGGTGATCTCTCCTTGTGATCATTGCGGTTAGCATGGGTGGTGGAGTTGCCCCTCCACCGTCCATGTGATTATATATGATACCAAGTAATCAATCTGTCAATAGGTAATATTATGAAATCACGTGGACGCCCTAAAGTAGATACCGCGCCGGTGATGGTTCGCATGCCGACAACGCTGATAGAAGCGTTAGATGAAGCGCGGCGGGCGGAGGAGGATCTGCCCACACGGCCGGAGCTAATCCGACGTATCTTGGAAGAATGGGCTGCGGGCAGGCGGGATCAATAACTCCCGGTCTCCGGAGTGGGTGCTGACGAGAGCGCTGATGTCAGCACTGACCTGAGAGGGGACATCAGCAGAGCCTGCTAAGGGGTGTTTCGAGAAGGTCAAACGAGCCGCGCCCTTCAGGGGCGGTGAGGCGCAGTCTCTAACCGGCTCGTATTATTTGGGCGAGGGCCCTTGTCGCCGACGCTTACCCGAGACAGGCAGGACGACACACGGAGCGATTACATGATGTCATGTAATTTTTTGGAGGCTCGGCGACACCTTACGAGCATCCTTAACTTGGGGTCGCCGAGCTTCGTGGGGAGGTCATGGCCAGCCAGCTCACGCGCCAATCGATGCTCCAAAGCTCTCTGTACTGTAAAAGCTAGCCGGCGCGTTCACTGACAAGCACTTTCAATGCCCCGGCATGGTTGAGCACCTCTACGCGCAGAATAATTCCGTACCCAATGCCGCTGAAGACGGCTTTGTGCAGGTGTTCATGACCTGGCTTGACGATGAAACTCCCGGCGATCCGCGCTCACATTGTTTTGTCAGCAAAGATCGGGTCTGGGTCGTCGACCCGCCCGTAAACTGGTGGTGCTTTGCATCCAGAGCTGCGGCATCTGACATGGTTTCTCCTAAAACTGAGCTTCCATCTGAGGCATTCAGATATGCTAAGTGTACACCAACCCCGTCGATTGGAGGGGGTTAGTGTACACTTGCGCTGTCGCCGTCGCGGAATGCCGCCTTCTGGGTCCGTCGTGAATACCTCCAACGATTGGCCAAGACCCCAAGGGGGTGGGGCGCTTCTTATCCCTTTCGTCTGGCATCTTGGTCTAGCTGAGTTCGCCAAGCTTTGCGGTGGCGTTGATGTCAGAGCTGAGCTGGGGCGTTATGCCCCATGCTGGGATGGGCCACGGGCGGGACGGACCCCGGGTGTAGGTGGGATCAATTAGGGGGCGTATTGACGGGACACGCCCTTATCGGTGCAAAAGAGGTTGGCCAGTTGGGTCGTGCTGCTCAAATCCGTGCTTGCAATAGGCGTTGTAGTGGGAGCCCGGGAAAACCTCATGTGAGAGGCTTTGTCTAAAGCGGCTAAGTGATTTCCGGCGAGAAAGATTGTGAGCGCCAATAGCCCCCCTGAGAGACCGATGCGCAGCCTGCGAGCAAGACGGGTGCGCGGGTTCTCGTTGCTGCTGTTGATCGCTTCAGTCTGGGACATGCAGTTCCCCTATTAAGGGAATGCGGGGAAATTATGGAATGGGTGCTGGCGGCGACACTGTTCTCGGGGAAGGTGCCGGGCTTTCCTAGTCGAAATTGAAGCTTGTCTGGCGGGGGTCGTGTTTTGAGCCGCGCGTGGTCTTTTTGAAGGGCTTCAAGGCTTCAAGCTGCGCAAAAGCCTGTGTCTGCGCCAGGCGGTCGTCCCGCAGCTGCGCGCGGGTGGCAATGAAGGATTTGACGGCAGCAAGGTCATCTTTGGCCACCCAGTGACTGGTGCGCACCAAGCCCTGTGCGCGTTTGTTCGCATCATAGGTGCGGGAGGTTGCGGCGCTCTCCTGGCGTTCAGCCTTTGAACGGCGGCGTTTGTGTTTGATCTGATCTGGCATGGGCATGTTCGGCAATGCGCGCCGGCTCCTTATTGGGATATCTACGGGGGAGCTACGCGCTGGTTTTGAGATGAATAGGTTCGGAGGGGGCTTCTTATGTGGATAACGTCACGGTCTGTGCGCGCCGCACCGATGCAGGGGGGCTGGGGCAAACCCCCGCTCTGCCTGAAAAAGCAAGAGCGGGGGCAAAAGACGCTGCAGGAACGTGGAAAGCCCCTATTTACCAGGGCTGATCCATATGTGAGCGGCTGCCCGCAAAGGGGACCTGGATGTCCGCCGCGATCAGAAAGGCCTTTTCCATCCGCGCATAATTGTCCGGTGTGTGCTCAACGTCATCGTACTGTTTGTAGGTGATGTAGCCGTAAGGGTCCTCGTCCTCTTCAAAAAGATTGGAATCTTCGATGCACACCAGCATTGTGCCGTCACCGGCGTCATAGACCTTGAGACACTGCTCACCGTTGCCATAGCCGCCAATATCAGGGCGGCGCCAAAAGAGGTCCTCATCTTTGATGCCCAACTCGAGGCGCCGCAGATTGCAGATATCTGCGGTGGTCATCTCAACCCAATCTTTGTCAAACCACCCCAACACGTCTTCGATCAGGGCGGCCTGGGCCACGATGGCATCGGCCTTTGACCCGGTCTCAATGGCTTTTTCGAAGGCCTCCTTCTGGCCCTCGTCCAGGTCAAAGTTGCTGCCGTCATAGGCCGAGACGAAGCTCACGTAGAGGTAGGGGGTGTAGCGCGTCGAAAGACTCACGTTCACGCTCCAGGTCTCATCGAGATCAATATATTCGTCGAGATCAATGAGGGCAGAGTAGACCTGGATATCGACGTTACTCCCCGGCATCTCGCAGGCCGCCGCCGCGCCGATATCGCCGTCTTCGTCGAGCGACCAGCCGCGGGATTTGAGCTCGGCCCAAGTGGCAGCGCCGTATTTGGCGGCCGCTTCGGCAAGAGCTGCGGCCTTGGTTGTGACGCCCTGGGCTGCCAGCCTTTTTGCCTGGGCTTTGATATCGGAGAGGTTTTCGCCGGTGGCGAGCATATTGAGTTTCTGCATTGTCGTTCTTCTTTCTCGTTTGCCGATTTGGCGTTTGCGGTGAAAGCGCTGTAGGGCGCCCTTGGTGAAACGAAGATGCGCGCCGGATCTGCATGGCGCAAATTTTGGGGCCCTAATTAATGTGGATAACCTTGGCGGCGCTCATATAAGCGTATGTTCGTAAACGAGTATTTTTACAGGGGTGAATGTTCCCGCAAAGCGCGGGCCACGCCCCCCGTGTCATTCTTTAATAAGGATGTGTTGAACGCGAACCGTCTGGGCGAGCAGGGTCAGCTCGTCGGCAGACCGGCAGGTAAGGTGATAATTCCGCCAGGATCACGGGCTCTGGGGCGCGCAACTTTACCAGCTGATCGCCAGGCGGAGCTCGCAGCGGAATAGGTGCAAACCCCTGAACGAAGGGCCCGAAGGAGGCCAGCGTCCCCCTTCGATTGCCACAACCTGCATGATTTCCGCTCGACGACTGTAAGGGGCATTCAGCGTCTCAAGGATCGACACGGCATGGGCATCGGTGTGGTGCCGCTAAAGCCTCGATCTTCTAAACCACATCATGGCCAGGCTCTTTGACCTTACGTCAACCAGGCCGCTCATCTAAAAGACCCGCTTTACCTAAGCTGGAACGCGGGGTGATAATACTGAAGTGGTTCGCAGTAGAACAGAAGGACAGGTAAAGCTCTGAATGAACCATTTCCCAAATGCTCCTGCAAATTTTGATGTTCCGCTGCGTGACCTCTATAAGATCGCAGTAGAGCCAGAGCTTGCTTTTGAGGATAAGGTTGCGCAACTGCTCGCCTTAGGTGCCGATGCTCTGGGCCTCGAACTTGGAATTGTTAGTCGGATAGAGAGCTCGATCTACGAGTGTCTTTTTGTTCATGGCCCTGATTGGGCTCCGGTGCCCGGTGCCACCTTTGGTGTAGATGGTACCTACTGCCTTCACACATTGAGCAATGATGACGTGACCCCATTCCATCATGCGGGTCGGCAAGAGATATCTTCCCACCCCTGCTATCAGAACTTCTGATCCTGTGGCCGCGGACGTCTGCGGAATTCGGCGATGGGAATGCCGGAACCCTAGGATTTCCCTCCCGCCGACTGTCCGTCCTACTGAACTCAAGCTCGGAGGGGCCTGACATCCACCGGGGGACCTCAGTTGACGTGCCGAGTCCATGGCGTCGTGGGCGGAGGTGTTGGAAGAAAAATGTCCATTTGCGACCGGCGGAGGGGCAGATCTTGCTCCTAAAGGAGCCTTTCTGAAAATATACCCATTAAAAACAACGGTGTAACGCTGTTACGGCTCCGTAACACTTTAAGTAACGCCTATAAGTGTCTGAAATCTATATCATTTATAGATATATATATGTTTGTAACAGAAATATAGAAAAAGTGTATATGCGAGACAGACAGGTCTATTGATCATTGTGCGCTAATATAAAGACATATGTGGGCGTAATGCGTTACAAAGTCTAAGTCATTGAAATAATTCAATATGTTTGTAACAGGGGGTGTAAAATGATCACTTTTGCGTTTTTCGACCTAAATAAACCGTTTATTTACAGTGGGTTGGTCTGTTACAGTGGGCGTTACGCCCTGTGTGAGATCCCTGCGGTGCCCGTTTGGCGCCTCTGGTCTGCCCTTCGCTTTCCAATCCGGCGATCCATTGCGGGCATTCTTAGGTTATCCACATAAAGTGCGGGGCTGTTGGCTATGCAGGCCCATAAGGTTGCCCTAGTTTCCTTTAAAAAGAGGACAGTTTATGCGCAGCACACCGATCAAGATTGCTCAGACCATCAATGCAGACCCTTCGGTCTACATGCCCCCAGAGAGGCCCGCGCAAAAGGCGCTGGCAGGCCAGCATCAGGGGATGGCGGGAGCACGTTTTGACCTCGGTGGCTATATGATGGAATTTGGCCGGGCGGCGGTTGTGTATTATCGCAAAGACGCTCCAGCAAAAAAGACGGCTCAATTGGCGAAGGCGGGGGATGCTCTGTCGGGCTACCTCAAGTTCTACGCGGCTCATGTCAATGAACTGGGCAATGTCGGATGGTCCGATCCGCGGCCTGCTTGGTCTCGCAATCCAGCAGTGACGAATGATCCTAAAGGTCTGGCACCCGTGCTTGCCCTGTTGGACATGCCGGGGGTGCGATTTGTGTTCACATGCCTCTATGCAGGGGCCGACTTTACGATGTCGAACAAGCTGGCGCGCTTGCTGTCGCCAGAAGAGCCGTTCGTGATCTTCTCTTCGGACCGCCAAGCCTACAATGTAATCCAGAATGCGCTTGAGCAGCTGAGGGGGGAGGGGATCGATCTGGCAGCTTTCTTCAGAGAAATGGCACAGTTGGCGGTGCTTGAGCAAAAGAGAGCTTAGAGGCCCTTAACCCCAAAACGGTCTTTGGATGAAAAATGGGGGGATTATTGCGTTGCGGCACTTTAGTTAATGTGGGGCGACCGGGCCATTCTGATCGTGCTGTGATCCGAGCTTTGGGACTGCCGAGAGGGAAGGCTTGAAGGATCTGCCGTCGGCCGAAGCCTAATACCATGTTTCAAGGGCGCAAGCGGCGACCTTTGGCGCCGCCGCAGCACGCCATGTTCTCGATTATTGACTACATACCAACCGTATGGTATGTATCGAAACATGCCAAGACCAACCAAACAATCCCCCGAGCGCGGCGATGCGCGCACACGTCTTCTGGAAGCCGCGCGCGACGTAATCCGCCGCAAAGGGTTCGCCGCAACCTCAGTCGATGATCTCTGCCAGTCGGCCGGTGTCACGAAGGGTGCGTTCTTCCATCACTTCAAGACGAAGGACGCGCTTGGCGTGGCGGCAGCAAATTTCTGGGCTGAGACAACCAGCGCACTCTTTGCCAACGCGCCTTACCATGAGCCGGACGATCCGCTGGACCGGGTTCTGGCCTATCTCGATTTCCGCAAAGGGATCATCGGCGGCGAGACGTTTGAATACACCTGCCTCGTCGGCACCATGACGCAGGAGGTGCATGATAGCGCGCCCGCGATCCGGGATGCCTGCGCCGCCAGCATCTTCGACCATGCCGCCACGCTGGAGGCCGACATCGAAGCGGCGCGCAAGCAGCGCAACATCGCCGCTGACTGGACTGCCGAGAGCCTTGCCCGCCACACTCAAGCGGTCCTTCAGGGTGGGTTCATCCTCGCTAAGGCCACCGGAGACCCGGACCTCGCCCGTGAAAGCGTTGATCATCTCATCCGCTATGTGCGCGGCCTGTTCGGGGTGGGACCAAATACATCTGAAACCAGCTACAGGGAGAAATCAACATGACCAACCAGAAAATCACCGTGGAAACGACAGTTGCCGCCTCCGTTGAAGAGGTGTGGAGCGCCTACACCACCCCGGACGACATAATGCAGTGGAATTTCGCAAACGATGACTGGTGCTGCCCGCGCGCCGAAGTGGATCTGCGCCCCGGTGGCAAGCAGATCGCCCGTATGGAGGCAAAGGACGGAAGCATGGGTTTCGACTTCGAGGGCACTTACGAGGAGATCGAGCCGCACAAGTCACTCATGCTGGTTCTTGACGACGGCCGTAAGTCCCGCACGACATTTACCGGAAGCAGCGGAAAGACCCATGTCGTGACCACCTTCGACGCCGAGGCGCAGAACCCGATCGAGATGCAGCGCGACGGGTGGCAGGCGATCTTGAACAATTTCAATACCTACGTCGAAAGCAAGCGTGGCTGAATATTGATGGGGCCGCCCGGCTTGGAAGCTGATCCCCCCAACCACGAAACCACGGAGGAAATTTTGGATGGAACATGCCTCAAAAGTGCGGACCTGCTTCTGGTTTGAGAAAGGCGGACATGATGCCGCGCAGGAATACGTAACGTTTATACCAAACAGCAAAATTGAGGCCGTGCGCGAAAACGGCCAACCGAACGACCCGATGATCGTTGAGTTCACGCTGGCAGGTGCGCCCATGATGATCTTGACCGCCGGGCCGCATCACAAGCTGACGCCCGCCGCATCGATCTCTGTGCTGACCGAGGATCAGAATGAGACGGACCGGCTCTGGGCCGCGCTGCTGGCGAAAGGCGGTAAAGCAGGACGGTGTGGTTGGATCGTGGACCGCTTCGGCGTGTCTTGGCAGATCGTGCCGAAGCGAATGCCGGACCTGCTGGCCAGCGAAGATCCGGGCGTGGTGTGCCGCGTGAGCGCGGCGATGATGCAGATGGAGAAGATCGATATTGCCGCCCTCGAAGCGGCTGCCGCGAAGGAGCCTACGCATGGGTGAGGCAACACAGGTCGGTTGTGCCTGTGGCCAGACCCACCTTGAAGTCTAAGGGAGGCCCATCGCGAGCGTCGAATGCTGCTACAACTCCTGCCGCGAGGCGGCGGGGAGGATGCAGGGCCTTGAGGGCGCACCCCGGACGTTGACCGATCACGGCACGACGCCCTTCGTCATGTATCGCAAGGATCGCGTGAGTTTTCTTGCGGGGGCCGCCAACTTGGCCGGGTTCCGCCTGTCGCCCGATGCACCCAGCACGCGGGTGATCGCCACCTGCTGCAACACGCCCGTCTATCTGGAGTTCAAAGGCGGACACTGGCTAAGTCTCTACAGTGGACTCTGGCCGGCCGGCACAAAGCCTGAGCCCACGATGCGCACCATGGTCTCCGATCTCCCGGAGGGTGCCACGCTGCCAAACGATATTCCCAACGCAAACAAGCAGAGCCTCGGCTTCTTCGCCAAGCTTTTCCGGGCCTGGGTCGCCATGGGTTTCCGCAACCCTAAGACGCCAAACGCGGGAGAGATCAATATCTGACGCCCACGAGAAATCGAAATTATAATGACGGGCCTGGATTGGCAAAGCACATGCGCGAGCTTGGATCAGCCCATCACTTTGACGGGATGTGTCTCCGCTGCCGAAGGATCCGTCATGTCTGCTGCCTCCTACTGAACGTCTGTCGTTCTGAAGCTGCGATAGGGGACGTTATGGGGCATTTTTTGATGCGGCATGTAGGACCCCTATGCGAGGCCTGAATACCATATGATGATATCAAGAAATCACTCCACGCATTTTCTCTACTTGGCATTTGGTCACCTGCACGAGCCCCACGGTGACCCCTTTCGTCCATCCAATGCGGTACGCCTTTTGCGAGACTTGATCGTTCCAACGCCACAGAAGGCTCGGGACTTTTGTTTGGCTTGCACGACGTCGGCGCGCGTCGGCGGGTTAAATCTCGGTCCCGTCCGAGAGGTGTTGATCTGAACCGGTATCCCATGCCGCCTGAGACGGGGGCTGTCTAGCACATCCTGAGTCTGGTCCAGCGGTTCATGGCCTGCCTTGGTCGCGAGCTTCGGTGCTGCTCTCGCAGGTCTTCGTTTGCAGATTGCCCGTCAAAATCTTTATGAAAGACAGAATTCGTAAGGGTAGGGCGCCAATAAATAGGGTTTTCTGTCAGATCTGTTTCCCGATGCCAATATGGCCTGTTTCGGACGCCGCGCGGCTCCGATCTTGCGGCTCTGTGCACCCAATTGATGATCTTGTTTCAATAGGAAGCGCGCTGGAATTTTCCGGACATTGTGGCGGGGACAGGTTTGTCCGGGCTTGTCCTCGCAGCCTTCAAAACAGGCGCTTTGGCCATCTTTCACGGGGTGCGTAGCATTCTCACTCGATGGAGTTCATCCCCTTGTCCGGGTTTGCTGGGGCCCCTTCGCTCGTCACAATCCCCCCAATCTGCGTGGCGTTTGATGTGCTGTGCCGGAAGGAGCGTCCTGCGACATCGCCGCAGGTTATCCACACTTCATTCATAGTAGAGCAGCATCTCTCCTGTTGATCGGTTTTGCTGGGTCATAGCTTTTAATGAGGCGCGTAGATCAAGGCCCCCTCGCTGGGTCCAAAAGCAGAAAGTAACGGTATGGCCAAAACGACCGGAGTAAGGAGGGAGGAACGCCTGAAGGTGAATGTCACAGCTGCTGAAAAGACGGAACTGGTGCGCCGCGCTGAAGCGGCCGGGCAGAGCCTGTCGGACCACTTGCGCCATGTCGGTCTTGGGCGTCGGTCGGGGGCACCGCCCGAGCAGGTGCTGCAGCTCACGGAGCTGCTGAAGCAGGTGCTTGAGATGCTCCAACGTCTCGCGGGGCGCTTTGAGGGTGAGGACGTCGAGGCGATGCTCTTGCTTGTCCAGCTGCAACGGATCGAACGCGTCGTTTTGATGCTCGCACCGGTTGGGTTTTCTGCGAGGTCTGACCCGTGCTGATCGGCTGGTCCCCCCATCAAGCCTCCGATGATCCCCGCCAGCCTGCAGCTTATCTCCTTGACAGGGCGGTGTCGAAAACGATCGGGGTGCAGCGGGAATGGGAAGTGAGAACGCCGGCCCCCGAGCTTCTTTTGGGCCATCCGAGTGTCGTGCAAAGTGCGATTGCAGCGCTTCGCTTCCAGCGCACCACGCGCACCGCGACCCTGTCATTCGATCGCTTCGACATTGATGTGGCGCGCTTCAATGCAGGTGACAAGACCGCGCGCAGGTCTATCGCGACGGTCATCGATCTCTTCCTCGAGGTTGCATTCGCCGGGGTGCCTGTGGCCTGCCGGCCCCCGGTCTTTGTCGGCACACATACGCATACGGGAAGTCTGGAGATCAACATAGTCATGCCACGCTTTGTCCGGACAGAGACCGGTAAGCTGCGCAGCTACAATCCCCATCCCCCGATGCGGGGCAGCCTGAACACCTTTGACGCTTTGGGTGACTTTTTGAACGCTGAGTTTAACTGGGCGAATCCCCGGGCACCGGAACGCGCGCTTGGGATAAAAGGCCCGGACTGGGCAGAAAAACGCGTGGCGGCAGCGGAGCGCCATGGTGTGAAGTTCACGCCAGATGTGGCGCCAAAATTGTTTCTCCTTCAGGCCGCTAAGATGATCGCGGCAAGCCGCCATGGTCGAGAACGTTCAGGATTTCTCAGTATCTTTCGGGATGTCGTTGCGGCCACGAGGTATGAAATTCGCCTAGGGCCGGGAGACGCAATAGCGTTGGTCTCGGAGACAGACCCGCACCCATTCGTGCTGCGCGGTGCCAGTCTGGCCGGACGTAAGACGATCTCGTCTAAGCCCGCGCCGCCCTCGTTACCGGAAAGCTTGCTTTCGAAAAACTGGCAGCGCCGCGCAGCATGGAACGCTTCCGAGTATTCGAATGGTGTTTGGGCGGAGCTTGAGCCCGACTGGGCCCACCGGGTGAGGACGCCAAGGTTAGTGCTCCCGTCTTGCCATCCTGACTGCTCGAAACCTGTCGCGCGGCCACGCCGCTTCGCGCGGCTGGCCGACCGGATCGCGGTCGGGTTGCGTCAACTACGCGCGCGCGTATCTCGCATGGCTGCGGAACACATGATCGACGGCTGCATTAGCATCATCGATCTGACACCGTTCGGTAAAATCAGAAACAGACTGGAGACCATAAATTATGACATTACAGACATCCAAAGCGAAGAGCCTGGAGGTGTTGATGGAGGAGCTCTGCGTGCTGCTTTATCGCGTCTTGGGAAGCGAAGCAGAGACGGATACGGCAGGCAAGATCCAAGACCTGATCTCGGAAATGACAGGGATCAGGATGGCAATGGAGCGGCACACAGATGTGCTGGCCCAGGTCGCAGCTACGATCAAGACAGCGCAGCAGCAGGCTCAGAAACAACAGACCCTGTTCGAAGGAATGACAGCGATCTCCCGAGATATCGCTTGGATCCGGGCGCAGCTCTCGCAAGACCCCTTCGCGCCGTAGACGTGATCCGCGCCATGTCTCAAGCTGCGTCTGAGATTTTCCCCCAGGCTAAAGTTACGATCAGTATGGGGCATAGGGGGGATTTCAGACTGGCAGGTGCAGACTGGCAGATTATTCTCTCTCGCGGTGGAGAGGTGGCCGGGACGGGGCAGGTTCCCGTGCAAAGTTATCATCTTTTTGTTGGGACCCTGCGTGAACGGTTGGCCCTCCCACTGATCCCGTCCGATCCAGTTGATGCAGAACACGGCTGTCTGTCACCGTAGTCGGTAATTCTCTTAAATGTCCGGCGCAGATTTCGCACCAACGCCAGAGTGACCTTTGTACACCCCCATGATACTGCTCCTGTGACCCACGTTTGTTGAAGTGCGGTTTGAGGCAGGGGCTGTTTCGGGAGGTGTGTTTTATGAATGCGCGAGGACCAGACTCGGAATGGGCATTGCCGGTTGCCGAGTTTCTCTCGAACAACCTCCCACAGCTGCCGGACGGCGGAGGGTGGAGCCACATGTTTTGCTCAGCTTATCAAATGAGCTGTGAGGCGCTGGCCCTACTGGGGCAGGCCGAAGAAACGGACTGGGGCGCGATCCCGGATCCTGCTCCTAAACTATCCCAGAAGCTTCCGAGATGGGACGACATTTCCGTCGTTGTCCTGCGGCTTGCCGAACAACGAAACCAATTGAGCTATGCCCCACCCGGCTCCGGAGAAAAGCTTCGACAGGTGAAGGGCGCGGGCGGTTCCGTCACCGACCAAGAACTGCCTTTGCCGATCTCAGAGACGGGAAGAATGGGTCCTGCGCGGGCCGAGCCAGAAGTTCAGTCCGTTCTCACAGCCCTCGGCCTGATCGCAGATCGGCGTTGGGCTGCGCGCGCTGAAGCCGTGCTTTGGCGCGAGCAGCCGAGGGAATGGAAACTGGACATTCCAAATGAGCCAGGGTTCGAACAAGCTCTACTGCATGCGCTCGACACGCTTCCCCCCAACGTGCGCGAAGAAATTGAGCGGTTGTCGGTAATCAGCGATGACGATATCGCGGTCGCTCATGAGCGGTATCTGAGCGCTGCCGTGACCGTTCACGGGATGCGAAGGTTCGAAAGGTCAAATGGCCTGCATAGAACACCAGAGCAAGTCCGGGAAAATCTCGCGGCGTTACGGCAGAATGAACTCGATTGGTTGTTCTACCGGCGCTGGCGTTTACAGGATGGGTGGCTAAATGATGATCAGGCAGCTATGGCGGTTGAGATATTTCACGACCCGCTTGCGCAGCAGATGCGTCGTGCGGTGGTCGGTCGTCTCTGGCCGGCGCAAAGCAAAGCGCCAGAATAGAATTATCCAACAGGTAGCCTTGATTTGCGCTGATTGGGCAAAGTTGAGCGCAACACTTGTCCGCCAGATCGCTGGCGATCAATCTAATCTGGATAAGAATGCGGGCACGTGTGTTTTGGCGGTCGATGGCATCAGCGCTGACATGACCGCTCATGTCAGCACTGACCTGAGCAATGACTTTTTCTGGCTGATCTGGTTCGGGACTCGCGCTTATATATAGGTAGTTCCGGATCAATCGCGGCCATTAACAAATCGCGGCAATCCTAGTCGTCTCAAAAAAAACTGCGAAGTTACCCCAACTTATTCGGATCCTGATAGGTTAAGATATTAAGCTACTGTTATCTAGCAAGAGCCTCAATTTTCGAGATCGGTTTCAATTTTGGCTTCAGTTACAGTCCGATCATCGCGGCGAAAGATACCGAGCTTAAGTGCTGACTCGGGTACTAGAGAAAGGCGATAGGGGCTTCTTGTTCCCAGCCAGGGCATGCCACATCTACGGGGCGCGCGCTTCAGAACCTTTTCCTATATGTGCCGATGATCGTCATGGCCGCTTTGTTGGGGCTCCTTATGCAGGCATTGGCGATGCCGTTGAATGCCCGGACGTTCTCGCCCTTCCCACGATAGTACACCGCGTCAAAATCTCGGACGAAAGCCGAATATAGCTCCTTGTCTCCAAGCTTTTGGGCGGCGAACTCGAAGCACCCGCATCTGAGCCAATCTCTGTCGTCCATTTGGTCGCCACCCATAGTGTGCGATGCAATACAGCCGCGCAGAAATGGTTCCGCATTTTGGGTAAGGAATGGGTAGAATTTTGGCATAGCCTCGGCTGCAGCAGCCTTCGCCTCCTGCTGCGTCTTCTTCTTTTCGGCGCTGCCTTTCGTGGCCTGATTCATCCGAGCGAAAACCTTTGTGACCTCATCGCCGGACATCGGAGGGTTGCCGAAGATGAAGCGGTTGAGGTTCTCACGAAGCACATAGACCGCTGGCGAGAGGCAACCTGCCCGGGAAAGAATTTGCTCACCTTCAGCGATCCAACCCCGAAGCAAACTATTGCGGGTTCCTTCGAAAGCCATCGAGTTGGCACCGGAATGTTGTGGTGAATAGTAGATCATTCGTCCGTCCGTGCCTTTAGGGAGGATGACTTCGTCACCCCGCACCAGGGAGCTGTTTAGTTGTGCCGAGGTGTCGCCCGGAAACCGGCAAGTGTCCTCGCGCGCTTCGTTCATCTTGGAATAGGCATCCGAGATACCCCTAAAGGCGAACATGGCTTCCTGCCTCGCCCCCCAGGAGACGCCTTGCAGTGTATCTCGCCCTTCGAATTGACCGAGCATATAGTGACGCCAGACCCATGTAATATCTTTGGGTAAAACGTCCGCCAACTGCTGATAGCCTCCAATAAGACCCTCCCCACCCGGGTCGGCCAGAAGCGCTTCTGCCTTGGATGTGTCCATTCGTTCTCGGCCGCTATCAAAGTAACGAAGTTGGCCCGTATGTTCGTTGATCACTCTCTGAAGCCAGAGGCGCGATTTGCAGGGTTGCAGCATCTCGGGTCGGGACGCCAACAGCGTACGCGCAGTGTCCCATGCCATGAATGTTGGTGCTGAGGAGCCGCCCCCATTCTCCTCCCCCTGTCCGATGGTCGAGACGATGATCTCGGCGCAATCTGATCCACGTACGTCAACCCAGACCGGACGCGTCAATGGGTTGTCGCCCCAACGGATTTGCACCAGGCCGAATGCCGCTCCCAATTGGTCCTCACCGGCAGGATCAGCTTTCGCCAAGTTGATTGCAGCACCTGTGCTGGACGGCTTATCTAAGCTGGGCGTGACTGTCACATCAGTAGAAGTGCCCTCAGCAAGCTTATCGGGTGTGTCTGATGGTTTATCGTCGGAGCGAGCTGCAACAGTTTCCTCCGCAAGCACACCAGCCTTTAACCCTGCGGCTTCGGCAAATTTGGCGGCCGTCGTGGGTAGGCCGTTCATATAGTACAGCAGCTCACCTGTGCTTTCGCGCTGAACTCGGTTCAGCCTTTTGACGTCTTTGCAAGGCGGGATTAAGTCATCCCGTGACGTCATCGCTCTCTCCAGTTCGTACCAGGCTGTCCTCGCAGGAGCTGCCCAGCCGAGATCGTTCCACATGCCTTTTGAAAAGACGACAGTTTCGATTACCACCTCGGCGCAACTGTCGCCGCGGGCCAGCAGAAAGACGGGCCTCTTCTCGCGCTTCATGGAGCCGTTCGCACGGTGTAGCTTCTCGAAACTACCGATCTCGACCCCCAAATCCTGCGCATGCACAGGTCCTGAGGCCAAGAAAGCAAAAAAGAGACTGCAAGGAAGGATCGACCGAAAAATGCTTCTTTGGAAATGCATCGTGTACTCCCCCAAAGCAAAGATCATACGAAATTACAGTCGATTCTGCAAATTGGCGCTCGGTCTACCTACTTTAAGCAAGGACGGCTACGACACGTCCTCCTTGGCCTTTGCGCCACACCAAAGATCGACCCTGCCGAGCCAGCACAGGATCAAGGAAGCCGCGGTCCTCAGGTGTTATTTTCGAAATACGCTGTGAGCGATACCTGAACTGCGACCTTTGTTGAACTCAGGGTAGGGGTGTCATCGCATTTCCTCCAATATCCTTTTGCGGAAGACTTCGGCTGGGGTCTTCCATCCGAGGCACTTGCGCGGCGTGTTATTGAGGCGATCACAGATCACCTTCACATCGTGATCTGTGCATTGCCGGATGTCGCGTTTGCCATGATGTCAGGATATCGGATCAACTTACGATGCACCGCGCGGCATTGTTCGTATCTGTTCTGCGCGTTTACAGCGCGGTAGCCGTTCAACTTTGGCAGCTCTTCGTCATGATAGAAGTTCCGCGTGATCTTGCGGTAAATTGTTGAAAGCGCGCGCCGCAGACTGTCGGCGATCTCTTTGACTGGTATCTTCGCTTCAAGCCATTTGGCCAGCTTGCAGCGTTCTTCGAGGTTCAGGCGAGAGTAGCAGTGTCCCAATGATCAATTCCATGCAAGGTTCTGTTGTGATACAGAATTCGCTCTTCGTTTGTGAATCCACCGCCGAACGGCTCTCGCTCCGCAGCCTCAAGCCGCTGAAGAAAACATCGCGATGGATAAGGGTTCGAAGCATTACATCCAAAAAGTGGAAAAATATAATCGCAGAGCGCGCCAACGATTTACTCAACGGCCTTGCCAAAAAGGACCCAGATGCGACCAAGTGGGCGCGGATGCGTGTCGACGCTGTCCCTTGAACAAGCCGTTATCTGCTTGTTCAGGAAACAGGGTCCAAGCTTGAAAATATGGGCAAGTAAAGTGATGATGGCCCTCGCAATCGCGAGGGCAAAAGCTTCATTAGTCTGCAATGCGCATTGTCTCAGGCGCGGTTCCCGCCGCAATTTGCTCACGGTACCAGTTGGGCTGCCGTCCCTTTCCAGTCCAAGTTTGCGTCTCATCGGAAGGATTGGAAAAGACAGGTTTCGACGGCTTTTTAGCAGCTTTTGCTTTGCGCTTTGACTTCGCGGGCACCGGGCTTGCGAGTTCTGCAATTTCACCTAGCGAAAAGCCAAACTCAGCAGCTGCTTTGGAAGCCGCCTTCTTCGCCTCACGATGATCCTTCGCGATGGCAGATGCTAACGCTTTTTGGACATCATTTAAAAGCTTTTCGAGCTCTTTACGAGACATTGTCTTCAGTTCACTTTTATCGATCATATATATTTTCCATTTTTCTTTCGAGCTAAAACTCTAATGGAGTTTAATATGCATGCGATATCACCTGTTCAAGTTACGTAAGTAAATTTAACGCTTTAGGTATCGCGTTTGTGATATGCGAAATTTCTGAAAACACGGGGTTTGTACCCGCTTTCCGTTCATTAGACACGCTTCATATGCGAGATTGTTCGGGCAAAAAACCTGGGGGAGAAACATTGACATGAGGCCATAGATCCGCTGAGCATAGCATTTACGGTTCCTTCTGTTGAAAGGGTTCTTTCATGTTTTGTCGAAAATCTTGGCTTGCTTGTTGTCTCATCGCGGCTGTTCCGGTCGCTGCGATGGCAGACCCTTTGCCTTATAAGGCTAAGACCCCCGCACCCAGCCAAGTCATTGCAGCTTATATTGGCAAAACCGAACAATGGGACGCAGACTGTGACGGCGGCATTTATTTTGGTCCGAACAATCAAGCTCGGGCGTGGTGCGCGCAGAGCAGCGACAGCCTAGGCGCGGGCACATGGACCGTCGATAGCTACGGGCGCATGTGTCACAACCTTACATGGTACTGGCCCAATAACGGTCGCGCCGGCAGCTCTCCGGGAGAAAAAAGCTGTATCCAGCATGTGGTTGACCGTTTTGACCGCGTCTGGCGCAGCTATCCAGGACAGTCAGAATGGTGGCCCGTTAAGGGGGACGCAAGCTTAACGCGCGGCTACATATACCAAAATGAAGTCGCCGGGCTCAAAAAGAAGCTTGGAATATAAGGCCTCAGTGAGCGGTAGTCTTCTACTGTCGCTTTCGCGGGAAAAACTTGGGCACGGCTGGCGCAAGCGGGTTTGAAGTAATCCGCATCGAGATCTAAAAAATTCAATGCAGATCATTGTGGCCCTTGAAAAAGAGCGCCTACCTGACAGAAATAAAAAAACGGCTACAGCCGAAGCTGTAGCCGTTACTGGGCAACCGTGTGCTGTAGGGTACACGATTGATCCTATGTTGTTTAAAGCGGGTATAATAGTCAAGCATTCTTAAGTCTTTGTGGCAAAAAATGGGCGGCCATCTGCCATGGGGAGGTGCGAATCGCCTGACTGTTAAACTTTTGAACGGCCTGACTTTTTAAGCCCTCTAATGACCAATCCAGCTTTCTTTGCGTTAGCGTTTAATAAAGAGAAACAATAGATCAACCCAGGATTGCAAAATGGGCCTAAATTGGGCAATTTGATGACATACTTCTGCCTTCATTTATAATCGACGCAGTATAGGCTTTGCAGCCACATAAAGTATTTGAATTTCGAACGGGTTCGTGCGCGCCGATGACATATAGGTGAGCGCCAGTTAATCAGGATAGCGTCCAACTTGGTCGTACTTCTTTAACTTTTAAACTCGGACCCGACCGCTCCTGCTTTAGCGCCGGACTTCAGTGCTACGCCGCAAACGCTTCTATACGACAGGTTGTAGATGCAAAGGCGTAAATGCGTAATATTGGGTGGTCAAAGAAAAGCGCTGACAAAGCAGCGGGGGGTGAGCGGGGGTACCATGAGCCTCGCACCAGCCGTGGGCTGTCAGATCGCGTCTTTCTGGACCCTAGCCGCCGAAGGAAAACGCGTGTTCTTTTGTCGGTCGGGACTGTCGCCATTGGAGCCGTTATTTGGCTGATGCTCTTTGCCATGACGGTGGGCTCGGATGGCGGCTTGGAAGCGGCACTGCCTGAACCTATTAGCGTGTTAAAAGAGCAAAGCATGCGGTCTGACCCGCGACGTCTCCCCATGCAGGGGGACAATGAACCGCCAAACCTTGCAGCGATCGAGCTTCATGCGCAGCAAGAAGGTCTGAGATACCAGTGTTTGACAGGTGATGCCCCGGCGCAGAGGCAAAAGGTCTATGCGGTTGTCCCTGCCAAGCTCCCTTGGGCGGCAAAATCCCTCCAACAAAGCTGTGATACTCTTCATGTGGTCTTGCCCACCTGGTTTCACATCTCTGTTGTGGAGGGGGAGGCACAAGTTGTTGGCGTAAGCTCAGGCACCCGTGATCCGCTGCTGGAGTATGTTGAAAACAGTCCCAGAGTTAGCATCATGCCTCTGCTTCAGCTGGACGCCACCGCATCGAGGTTTTTGACGGCCCCGAACGGGCCCACGCAAGTGGCGGCGGTTCTGTCAGATTTCTTTGACCGTCCCTCTCAGGATGATGCCGTGACGGGGTATTGTCTGGACGCAAGCCCTTTGGTCTCTTTGACTATCGAAACCTTCAGCACCTTAGGTCGACAAGTAGCGACTGCCTTAAGCACGCAAGGCCTTACTTCTTGCGTTAAGCTTCCAAGCAGCACCCCGAACAGTCTTTTGGTCCTAGCGAACCGGTTCTTTAATACGGTCATCGTCAATGGCTACCAAGAGTATTGGATCGGCTCCGCACCTCAGCCACTGGCAGATAAGAGTTGGTTTGAAGCGCATGTGACGTCCCTTCAAGAGCATGTAGCACCTGAAAAGCTGGTCATTGAGTTGGGGACCCACGCCGTCGATTGGGTCTCAGGCCAACCTCGGCCGGAAATCCAATCATTTGCGCAAACCATGTCTGCGCTCGCTGAGGGGGGAGGGGATGCAGAGTTTACCCCTCAGGCCGGAAACACCCGGACAAGCTATATTGATGCCAAGGGAATGCAGCACCGGGTTTGGATGCTTGACGCTGCTTCAGCGCAAAATCAAATTCTCACGTTGCAAAGTGTAGGTATTGCCGCGATCGGTCTCAGTGGGCTCGGGTATGAAGACCCAGGGATTTGGGCCGTCCTCGATCAGACCACGCGCGACGCAGCACTCTCCGGTGAAAGCCTCAAAAACATCGTTCTATCAGACTACGTTGAACTTTTTGGGGAAGGCCCCTTTATCGCGCCGATTTCCATGCCACGTGTAGGCAAACGTACCGTGCTGATCGACCCCATCAGCCATAAAGTCACTTCTGTAAGTTATAGCGAGATGCCGCGGGCGGGGGCGGTGCGGCTTTACGGCGCTGGCGCGCCCAATAAGGTGGTTCTGACCTTTGATGATGGCCCCCATCCTCAGCACACCCCTGCCGCTTTGGATATTTTGCGCGAAACCCAAACGCCCGGCGCATTTTTTGTTTTGGGCAACAGCGCGATCGCCGCCCCGGATTTGGTGAAACGCATTCTTGCGGAAGGCCATGAGCTGGGCTCGCATACCTATTCACACCCAAATATGGGAGAGATCTCCGCCTCCCGGGCTCGGGTTGAAGTCAACTCCACGCAGCTGTTGATCAATGGCATAACTGGCAAAAACATGCGGCTCTATCGCGAACCCTATATGCGCAGCGGGGGTCCCATCACGTCCAAGGAGGTCGCATCCCTCCTTCCGCTTGAAGATGCGGGATACATCATTGCCGGGATGGACGTTGTGCCGCGCGACTGGGTCACTCAAACCGCCGATCAGCTGGCAGATGAGATCATCAGACAGGTAGAGATCAATGCCGGGGGCGTCGTGCTGCTCCATGATGGGGGCGGGGATCAGAGCCAGACCGTTGCGGCTCTTCCGCGGGTGATCTCTGAATTGCGGCTCAAAGGCTACACCTTTACCACCCTTGCTGACCTTCTGGGGGTTTCACCAGACATGCTGATGCCAGATGGAGATCGCGTGACATCCACCTTCGGCAGCATGTCCTTTCTAGCCGTGGGCAACAGCTGGTCTCTTCTCCAGATTGCTTTCTGGACCGTGTTCGCAATCGGCATTTGCCGCTCAATCAGTCTTCTTTTCTTGGCGGCAAGGCGCCGGCGCCATGCACCGCCCCTTTCAAAGCACGAGCCCTCGGTCACAATCGTGATCCCTGCCTACAATGAGGCGCGCGTGATTGAAAAATGCATCCGCACAGCCCTCTATTCTGAGTATGGAGATTTTGATATCATTGTGGTGGACGATGGGTCGGCCGATGACACCTACGAGAAAGCGATCAGCTTTGCGTATCACCCGCTGGTGACCGTCCTAAGACAGCCCAACCGCGGCAAGGCTGCGGCGCTCAATGCCGCACTTGATGAAGCACAAAGTGAAGTCTTGATCTGCATTGATGCAGATTCCCAAATTGCCCCTGACGCGGTGAGCTTGCTAGCCGCGCACTTCAAAGACCCCAAAGTAGGGGCCGTGGCCGGTCGGGTGGTGGTGGGCAATCGAGACAACCTTCTCACCCGCCTCCAAGCGCTTGAATATATCACGGCTCAAGCTGTTGAGCGCCGGGCCAAAGAGCATCTGAATGCCATCACCGTTGTTCCTGGAGCGATTGGAGCATGGCGCACGACAGCTCTGATGGAAGCGGGCATTTTCTCAACGGAAACACTTACAGAAGACGCGGATATGACTATGGCGATGATACGATCAGACTATCAGGTGATCTATGAAGACCGCGCCGTTGCTACTACCGAAACGCCAAGGTCTCTCAGTGCATTGATGACACAGCGGCTGCGTTGGTCACTCGGCATGATGCAAGCCGGTTGGAAACATCTGGGCGCGACGGTAGAGCGTCGCAACTTAGGTCTCGTAGCTCTACCGGATCTGGCGATTTTTGGGTATTTGATGCCCCTTATCGCGCCCTTGGCAGACCTATTTTTGGTGCTCCTCGTGATAGAGTTTTTTACAAACTTTGGCGCGACGGATCAGGATTTTGCAAGCGCCATAACCAACCCGTTGATCATCGCCTATCTGGCCTTGCCGGCATTGGAAATCGCGAGTGCCTTCATCGCCTTTCGATTGGACCCTACAGAGGATCGGCGCTTGTTGCTCTTGCTGCCGGTGCAGCGGATCTTCTACCGACAGGTCTTGTATGTTTCAGTCATCCGGGCGCTATGGCGGGCCGCGACGGGGTCCTTGGCCAATTGGGGACGTATAGCGCGCGTGGGCTTTCACTATGACCAAGCGAAGCTGACATGATCGAACGCCGAACTTTTTTAAGGTGGGGGACGGCAGCACCGCTTTTGCTTGCGCATCCATCCTTAGGTCGTGGCGCGACCGCCACCCCTCAAAACACTCTCGTCGTGATTGATGATGTGAATAGCACCACCGACCCTGATCGCGCCGCGATTGTTTTGGACGCCTTTGCCCGCAAAGGGTTGCCTGTGAGTTGTCTGGTTGACCCAGCCCCCCTCGACGCAGGGCCCTTGGTGTCAGGCAGTACACTTTCTCGGGCCCTGAGAGCACGGCTGCAAAGAACACCCGGTTTGATTCAGATCGTGCCTGTGGAGAAAAGTCTTGCGGGCATGACCCCCTATTTCCAAGCGCGTGCGGTTCACGACGCGCGCCGCGCTTTGCACGCCGCTGTGTGGGGCACCACGCAAGCCCCCCCCTATGCAGACGAAAGCCAAACCATCGCCTGCGATATGATGCCCACAACCGTGGCTCCCTCGGGTGTTCGGGCTTCTGGCATTCGCAATATCTTGATGCGCCCTCAGGTGAGCCGTGAAGTCAGGCCTGAGGCTTGGGATGACGGTGTTGTCAGACTGGTCGGTGGTCAGCGCGTACAACTGCAGCCTGCGCGGAAAGCCTATAGTTTCCCCCAGCCCCGGGCGGTGGAACGCGTCCTCTACCTTTCCGCACGAGACTTTTTGACAATCCCCCTGGCAGGACTTGGGTCCGCAGCCTCTGCTTTTGCTGCCCACGTTCTGGCCCAGACGGGCGACCACTGGGTCAGCCCCATCCTTGCTTCCGATCTCCAGTTTCGGGACGCCTATGCCTATAAGAGGCATGTGGGGCTGCATTTTGTCTTGGAGGGAAATGCGACAGCAGAAGATCAAGCCACCTTAGCTGAGTTCCAGCGCGAACTGGAGGCTGAAGGACTGCCCTCAAGCTCTGGGCCCGACACAGCCTCAGACGCCGCTTTGGGGTACTGGATTTCTTTGAAGGAGGGGGAACCTTCATCTGGATCCTTGGATGCTGTCGCGCTCTTGGACAAAGGGCAGCATTTGTCCTCTCAGGCTCCCGCCGATGGCGGCTATGGGATTGTAACTGAACTTACCGAGAAAACCAGCGCAGGGCTAAATTCAAAGAACATCTTAGGCTTAACGACAGTGCATCTTCGGGATGTCGGATCAGCAAAAGAAACCTTGGAAAGGTCCTTTGGAACGACGGACTGTGTCCTCGCTGTTTCCACGGAGCTTTTGCAAAATCAATCCTACAGGCGTGTTTTCAAAAACGCTCTATACGCGATCGAGAATGACGGTATTTCCCGGATCGTATCACTACCAGACTATGTAAGGCGCCTCGTTCCCACGGGTCCCTACATTACGCATTTTCGCAGAACGCAGACCTATCAGCCGCAACTATCAAAAACGCCCGTTGATCCAAGTGCCGAAAGCCGCACCCAGTTGCTGGCGGATGCCAAGGTTGCCTGGTCGTATTTCGAACGATGGACCAATCCGAAAACAGGCCTTTGCCCCGCCACCGTTAACTTTGCCACTGGCCACCAAAGGTTGCATGAGACCGTAACGATGTGGGATGTGGGCAGCCATATCTTTGCACTGATAGCGGCGGTAGATCTTGAACTCATCTCGCCCCAGAAGTTCCAAAGGGCGATCAGGCGTATTTTGCCCAACATTGCTGGCCGACGCTCCCAAGGGCGGCTGTTGCCCCAAGGATGGATTGCAACTGACAAGTTCAAATGGGGCAACCGAAACTTTGATGGATGTGATGCCGGACGGCTGCTGGCGGCTTTGTACAACCTCGATCTGCACGCTTTGGTAAAGGATCGCGCGGCGCCCACCGTGGCAAGTTGGGACTTGAAAGACATCGTTCAGAATGGAGTCGTCTACTCCGTAGAGGACGGCATATTGGAAACGACCTTTAGATCACATTGCGCACATTATGCCGCCTGGGCCTTTCGGACCTGGGGGATTGAAGTGAAATCACCCTACGAAGTGTTCCAAGGCAAAAGCAGCCCTGATGGTCAGATGGCCTTGCTGGAAGTCTGTGGGCGCATTGGGCCTCTTGGTGCGGAACCTCTGCTAATGGAGGCGCTAGAGTTCGGTATGTCTCCTGAATCGGCGTATCTCGCTGATGTCTTGTTGGCCGCTCAAATCGAAGAGCATGAGGAAACTGGAAGGCTCATTGGCGTCTCAGAAGGGCCGATCAACAGCGCGCCCTGGTTCTTGTACCAAGGATTGCAATTTGACGCGCAAGGGCGCGTTTGGGCAACTGACACAGTGGCGGGTTTGGACGCTCATCGCACGAAGGCTTTCCGCGATGAGCATCTCTCGATCAGCTCAAAAGCGGCGTACTTGTGGTCCGCGTATAAAGACCATCCGTTTTGCGACAGGCTGCTCACCGTAGTAAGAGACAAGGCGAAAACCTCTAATGGCTTTGCATCCAGCATCAACCAAAGGACCGGAGAACCAAGTAAAACCTATAGCGATATCAATACAAACGCAGTCATCCTTCAATCTATCGCGCACATGCTGAAAAAGGATAGCTAACCCGCATATGTCGCAACGCGCAGCCCGCACCAGTTTGAGCGACACATTCCGTGCAGGGGACGCACTTGAACATAAAATTCCGCTATGTCGCGTAGCAGATCTCTATCTAATACCGCTCAATGCTTTTGCTCAGATCCCGCCACCTTTCCGTCTGCATTGCGTACATAGTATTCACGCGCTTCATCTATAAATCCGTATAACTCAACATATTTTATCAGTGCTTTTTCAGGCAGCTTTATCCGTTCAGAATCTTTCATTTTCCTTTGCCTCTCTGTTCGCGCCCATTCTTTTATCGTTACCAGCAATGGCATGTTTGGACAGAGTGCGCATGGATGCAATGCAAAGGATCCTTTCTCTTGGAAGGACCACCTCACCGGTCTGCTTACTTCTGCCGACGCGCGTTGGCTTAAAAGCTCTGCTCCCGGTCACTGTGCCTTCGTGTTATTACCCACCGAATCAAGGTTTTTTCGTGCTTATACACACCGCCATCGGCAGATGGCGTGTGATCACACACCAGCCGATCCAATACGCTGTTGTTTAGAATATACAAAATAGGCCCTAAAACTAGTGCTACACATATTTAACACAACACAGTCGAGGGCTGACGGCTACTAGACAATTGATAAAGAGTTCTCTTGAAGCAACTTTCTGCAATAGGGCAGGGTAGGGCGAAGCAGCAACAAAGGATTACAGCATGCTGAAGGTCGCACAAACCACCCTTCCAGGAGTAATGTTGATAACACCGCGCCGCTTTAGAGATGTCCGAGGCTTTTTCAGCGAAAGCTGGAACCGAGCGCGCATGGCTGAAATCGGCTTTGATTTCGATTTTGTACAGGACAATCACTCGCTGAGCCACGAGGAAGGTACTGTTCGGGGTCTGCATTTCCAGTCACCTCCCCATACTCAAACTAAGCTGGTGCGTTGCGGCCGCGGGGCATTGTTCGACGTGGCTGTCGATGTACGGCAAGGAAGCCCAACCTACGGCCAGTGGATCGGCTATGAACTAACCGCTGAAAATGGACACCAATTGCTGGTACCTGCGGGCTTTCTTCATGGATTTGTCACGCGTGAACCAAAAACCGAAATCATCTACAAATGCACCGATTATTACGCTCCAGAATGTGACGGTGCAGTGCGTTTCGACGATCCTGACATCGGCATCGATTGGGGTTTAGGCACGCAGACACCAACCCTTTCGGAAAAAGACGCGGAAGCACCCCTGCTGCAAGATTTTGAAAGCCCATTTATTTTCGAAGGTAAGGCATGACTAAGATTCTTATTACCGGCGGTGCAGGATTTATTGGCTCTGCAGTGGTGCGGCTAGCTGTGTCGCGTGGTCATGAGGTGATCAATCTCGATGCTTTGACCTATGCCGCGTGTTTGGACAATCTTGCAAGCGTCGCAGAGGCTCCAAACTATACGTTCGTAAAGGCTGATATCCGTGACCGCGCAACCCTGGATAAGGTTTTCGTCTATCACAAACCCGAGGCAGTGATGCATCTGGCAGCAGAATCCCACGTTGACCGGTCGATCGATGATCCGGGGGACTTCATTGAAACCAATATTACCGGTACCTACAATATGCTGGAAGCCGCACGTAGCTACTGGCAGAAACAAGGACGGCCTTCCGATTTCCGCTTCCATCATATTTCTACAGATGAGGTTTTTGGTTCACTTGGGGCCGAAGGGAAATTCACTGAAGAAACACCTTACGATCCTCGCAGCCCTTATTCTGCGTCCAAAGCCGCCAGTGATCACTTGGTACGGGCTTGGATAGAAACTTATGGCTTGCCGGCGGTTCTCACCAATTGCTCCAATAACTATGGACCCTTCCACTTTCCGGAGAAGCTAGTGCCGATTGTGATCTTGAACGCATTGGCCAGAAAGGCGTTGCCGATCTATGGCAATGGCGAAAATGTGCGAGATTGGCTCTATGTCGAGGACCACGCTGATGCGTTACTGCTTGTACTGGAGAAAGGACAGCTCGGGAGGTCTTATAACATCGGCGGAGAGAATGAGCGGAGCAATCTGGACTTAGTTCATACGCTGTGCAGCATCCTTGATCGGGTACGTCCGGCAGGTGCTCCCTATGCAGATCTGATTGAATTTGTGACCGATCGCCCCGGCCATGATGCGCGCTATGCTATCGATCCCACGCGCATCCGTGAGGAACTAGGCTGGCAGCCTTCCGTTACGGTCGAGGAGGGATTAGAAAAAACTGTGCGGTGGTATTTGGATAACGAGAAGTGGTGGCGTGCACTGCAGACCCGACAAGGTGTTGGCCAAAGGTTGGGTACCGGATGAGCCTCAAAGGAAGAATCGAGCGATGAGTATTCTGGTCTTTGGAAAAACCGGACAGGTTGCACGAGAACTTCAAACGAATGCTAATGTCATCGCTCTGGGTCGCGATGTTGCGGACCTAACTGATCTAGCTGCTTGTTCGGCAGCAATTCTAGATATTACTCCGGACGTAGTGATCAATGCAGCTGCCTACACGGGGGTGGATGCGGCAGAAAGTGATCGTGCACAGGCGGATCTGGTTAACACTCAGGCCCCCGGCGTTATGGCGCGGGCATGTGCCTCAATCGGGATTCCACTGGTGCACATTTCCACGGATTATGTCTTTCCAGGAGGCGGTGAAACGCCTTGGCGCCCAGAAGACGGTGTCGGTCCGCTTGGGGTATACGGTTTCACAAAGCTAGCGGGAGAAGAGGCGGTTCGTAGAGCAGGGGGGGTACATGTGATCTTGCGTACTTCTTGGGTGTTTTCCGCACATGGGAACAATTTTGTAAAGACGATGCTGCGCCTGAGCGAGACCAAGGACGCGCTGAATGTAGTGAAAGACCAGATTGGTGGGCCCACTCCTGCGGACGCCATCGCTGCTGCCTGTGTAGTAATAGCGGATCAGCTCCGGGCCAACCCTGATAAGTCCGGTACCTACCATTTTTCTGGTGCCCCAGATTCCAACTGGTGTGCTTTCTCCCAAGAAATCTTCGCGCAAGCAAAACGTGATGTGGCCGTTACAGGCATTTCTACTGCGGATTACCCGACCCCTGCGACGCGGCCGCTGAATTCACGTCTCGATTGCAGTTCAACAACAGATCAGTTCGGTATCGTACGCCCTGACTGGCGTGCGGGATTGGATAAAGTTCTAAAAGACTTGGGGATACCCTGATACGCAGGCTTACAAAAATAGACTGCTTTGAGGTTCAAATTAAAGGCGATAAAAACAAAATGATAAGGGTATACTTACCATGACAAAACGCAAAGGGATCATCCTAGCTGGCGGATCAGGTACTAGGCTTTACCCCGTTACCTTGGGGGTGTCGAAGCAGCTGCTACCCATCTATGACAAGCCCATGGTTTACTATCCTCTTTCGGTTTTGATGTTGGCGGGTATCAGAGAGATCGCAGTGATCACAACTCCACAAGATCAGGGGCAGTTCAAACGCACTCTGGGAGATGGCAGTCAGTGGGGTATCAACCTGACATATATCGAACAGCACAGCCCCGACGGGCTCGCTCAAGCCTATATTCTAGCCGAAGGCTTTCTGAATGGCGCTGCCAGTGCAATGGTGCTGGGGGACAATATATTTTTTGGTCACGGGCTGCCAAAGCTCTTAGAAGAAGCTGATTTGGATGACAGGGGAGGGACTGTTTTTGGTTACCGCGTGGCCGATCCGGAGCGCTATGGAGTGATCGATTTTGATGCTGCAGGAAAGGTACGGGCGATCATTGAAAAGCCTGCAGCGCCATCCTCGAACTATGCAGTGACAGGACTCTATTTTCTTGATGGCACAGCTCCTGCACGGGCACGTGAAGTGTTACCTTCCCCGCGGGGAGAGTTGGAAATTACAACGCTACTAGAAAGCTATCTTCGTGATGGTAATCTGACTGTTCAGCAAATGGGGCGGGGCTATGCTTGGTTAGATACTGGTACGCATGGTAGTTTGCTGGACGCAGGGAATTTTGTGCGCACACTTCAGCACCGTCAAGGCTTACAAACGGGAAGCCCAGAAGAAATCGCATTTACCTCTGGCTGGATCAGTTCTGAAGCTTTGGAAACGTGTGCCGAGCAATATCAAAAAAACGAATACGGTCATTACTTAGAAGAACTAGCGGGGCAGCGAAGGGGAGTGTAAGTCGCCGATATGAAATAAAACGTGCGCTTCGCAAGCAACTGAGACTACGATCCTATCAACCACACTTTCCACAACACGCTCCATCAGCGTGCATCTTTGTGCTCTGCCATGACACGGACTAACGCCTCGGTGCCTGACTTGCGGATCAACAGCCGCCCGCTCTGAGCCAGTGCTGCCTCGGCTTGCGCGATGGCACCCTTGACCTGCGTGTCCTTCAGCGGGGTCTGACCCGACGAAAAACGCATGTTTTTCAGTAGTTATGGCACCGGGTCGAATTGATAGAGCAGTTCCGAAGCAGGCTTGCCCGTGACCTGCTCCCCTGCAGGGGGACATTGTCGCTCTAGCTGATGGCTTAGATGGGTTGTTGAACGACGAGGATGTGCGCAGGTTTTTAGGTCAAAACGGTCGAGATTGGGTACTTGCTGAAGGCAGTTAAAGCCGAATTGCTATGATTGTCCAACAAACCTTGAATCAACTCGGACAGACCGGGGAAAACAGCATTGACCGAGAAGAGTGTTGTCACGTTAACGGGCCAGTTCCAATCTCGAACGGCTGGGCCGCGGCAAGACTGGCGATGTCGGCAAGTTCGTTGATTTCAGCGGGGTCGAGCCGACCCGTGCCAAGGCGAACATGTCCGGTAGGACCAAGAGAAAAGCTTTCACCAGGCAAAGCCGAGACTCCATGCGCGGCAAGGGTGATCAGGGCGAATGTCTCAGAATGCACTGGCAGGTACAGGCTAAGCCCTGCACCGTCGGGCACATCATTACCGCGGTCCCGCAGGGCACGGGCCAAAACGTTGCGGCGTTGGCGATAGACCTCTCCGGCGGATTGGATGCCTGCGCGTGTTACATCGTCGGAAAGCAGCCAGGCGACGGCGGATTGCAGGATGCGACTGGTCCAACCTGCGCTGAAGGCGCGAAAGGACTGCACCCTGTCGACAAGGTCTTCGGAGGCAGACAGCACGGCCATCCGCAGATCCGGTCCGAAGGATTTCGAGAATGACCGAATGTGAATTACTCGGTCGGGCAGGCGGTCGCCCAAGGATTGCGACGGCACCATCGCGATGTCGCCGACACCGTCATCTTCGATGATCAGCGTTTCACTTTCTGCCAGAATCTCGCCAAGTTCCGACATCCTTTGCGCGGTGAGATACTGGCCCGTCACCGAGCTGATGATGGGCTGAAAGATAAAGGCGTCCGGCTTTTGCGCAAGCACGGCTTGCAGGGCCTCTGGCATTGGGCCGCGAATGTCGCTTTCCACGGGTAGAATCCGCGCGCCAAGGTCTTCGAGGATATCAAGCAGACGCATTGAGGTCGGCATTTCCAACGCCACTGCCGAGCCGGGTGGCACAAGCGCATGGAGCGTCAAATAGACGGCGTTGTAGCCGCCGTTGGTCGCCAGCATGGATGCGGATTTGAAAGGCCATTGTGGGCGAAGAGCCCGTTCCAACTCGGGCAGGATCCGCACGCGCTCGTAGCTGTTGAGCTTTTCCGAGCGCGCGCCATGCACGAGGGCCTCTTCCAGCGGTGGTAGCAGGGACAAGTCGGGCGCGGCCAGTGTCAAGTTTCGGGCGCTTGAAGAGAAATGGCCCTGTGCGGACACACGCAATGGGCGGGGGGACAGGTTGGACGCGCTCACATAGGTGCCGTTTCGGCCGCGCCCGGTAAGGACACGAAGCCGGCGCAGTTCTTTCCATGCCTCTGACAGGGTGCTGGGGCTGACCCCCATGACAAAGGCCAGCTCCCGCAACGCGGGCAGCCGCGCCCCAACGGGGAGCACGCCCGTGCGTACAAGACGCGCCGTATCTCGTGCGATCCCTTGCGTCGAGCGATCCGTCAAATGAGCTGCAAGGCCTTCTGCATCGATGGTCATCACCTGTCCCCTAAATGTTTGCGGCGTTAAATTAAATGTTCGGTAACCTAATAACATTTGTCACCGGGCTGCCAAGTCTTCTATCACTCCGCCAAGTCACGCAAATGGGAGTTGGGCATGACACTTAGAATACGCCTTGCCGTGAGGGACTGGGACTACCTTACCCCGATGATCCTTGGGGATGTGACTTCATCTGACCTGTCGGTCGAGGTTGACCGGGTGTCGACAATGCCCGTCGAGATCGGGGGCACCTCGCCTTATAACGCAGGTGAGGCCTCTTTTAGCCGCCACCTGACCGGACTGGCGCGGGGCGAGGGCGAGGCTATAGCCGTGCCGAACTTTCTGATGCGGGGCTTCCGTCATGCCTGCATCATCACCCGCAAAGACAGTCCGCTGACGACGATCGAGGCTTTGGCAGGGAAGCGTATCGGCGTCACCGGCTGGCAGGATTCGGGAAACACATGGACCCGCGCGATCTTGCGACACGCCGGTGTGGTGACCGATGATGTGTCTTGGTTCGCTGGGCGACTGACGTCGGATCACCCGGTTCAGGACCGACTCGGCGCATTCCACCAGCTTGGTCGGATTGAGGCGATGCCCGATGAGGAGCCGATGATGGACAGTCTGGCGCGAGGGTGGCTGGATGCGGTTTTCACGCCCTTCATGCCCAACGGCTTCTTCGACCCGGACTCGCAGTTCCGGCAGCTGCTTCCGGATTGCCGGGCTGCACAGATCGCGTATTTTCATTCCGTCGGCTATGTGCCGGGCATCCATCTGTTGACCTTGGACCGGAAGCTGGCAGAGGCGGAGCCTTGGGTGCCACAGGCTCTAAGCGATCTGATAGACCGCTCGCGCGAGATGTGGACCGCAAAGCGGCGTCGATATGCAGATACGACACCGTTCATGCTTGATGAGATGTTATTTTCGGCGCGGTCGTTGCCTGCGTCATGGGACGCAAGCGGTATTGAGGCCAACCGAAAAATGACGTCTGACTTTATCGGTCAGATGTACGACCAGGCAATTTTGCCAAAGCTGCTGAGCGTTGATGAGGTTTTCGGCGCAGCGCAAGAGGCAAAGAAAATCGCCTGATACTTTAACCGTGAGGGAGAAAACTATGATGACCAAACCTATTCTGAGCCTTGCGCTTGCAGCGCTTGTTGCACCTGCGGCAGTGCTGGCCGAACAGGACTACAACCAAGACCTGAACGCCCGTCTGCCGGAAAAGATTCGCGAGGCCGGGTCGATGATCGCCGTGACCAACGGCTCCTTCCCTCCGTATGAATTTGTCGAGGGGCGTGAGCACACCGGCGCCACCGCTGATCTGGCGCAAGAGATCGCACAGATCCTTGGCGTTGAAATCACTCATGCAACGGTGGCCGGCCTGCCGGCCTTGCTAACCGGGATCGGCGCGAACCGCTATCAATTCGCAATGGGTCCCGTGGGGGATTTCCCAAAACGCCGGGATGCGAATGATTTCGTTGATTGGGTGCAGGAATATGTCGTCTTCGCCGTTCAGGCCGGGAACCCCGAAAGTATCGTCAGCCTCGACACCACCTGCGGCAAGCGGATCGCGGTGATGTCGGGCGGATCGGCCGAGCGAGTGATCCTTGCACAGTCCGAAAAATGCGAAGCCGATGGCCAGCCCGCGATCGAGGTCCAGTCCTATGCCGATCAGCCAAGTTCGATCCTGTCGGTGCGCTCTGACCGCGCGGATGCGTTCTTCTCTTCGCAGGCGCCGCTGACGTATTTCGTCCAGCAGTCCGAAGGCGCGCTGGAACTGTCCGCTGTCGGCCAGTCCAACGGCTTCCCGAGCCTTGTGCAAGGTGCAGTGGTTCCCAAGGATTCCCCCCTTGGTCCGGTGCTGCGCGATGCGTTCCAGATCCTGATGGATAACGGCACCTATCAGGAAATCATGACCAAATGGGGTCTTGAGAACAACACGATCGAAGCGCCTGGCATCAATCTTGGCGAGGCACTCTGATCATGGTCGATGTGTCCTCATCTCAATCGCATTCGCGTCCTGAGGCTTTGCCGGATCGTCAGTCCGACGACCTGCGCGATGTCGCGAGGGCACATCGACCTATCCCAAAGGGCAAGGTGCTCTTGTGGGTCGTAGTGCTCTTGTTTGCTGCGGATTTTGCACGCGCGGTTGGCACCAACGAAAACTTCGGCTGGCCTGTGGTGGCTGAATTCTTCTTCAACCGGACCGTTCTTGAAGGTCTTTGGGTCACGATCTGGTTGGCGGTGGTCAGTATGGTGCTGGGCGTGATGCTGGGGCTTCCGCTGGCCATCGCGCGGATGTCCAACGATCCGCTTGCCAAATCCATCTCGGGGCTGTTCGTCTGGTTCTTCCGCGGCACTCCGCTGCTGGTGCAGCTGATCCTGTGGTATAACCTGTCGTTCCTTTTCCCTGAGATATCCCTCTCCATCCCGTTCGGGCCAAGCCTTGCGGCCTGGAGTGCTAACGATCTAATCACGCCGATTACCGCCGCCATCATCGGGCTGGCGTTGAACGAGGCTGCTTATATGGCCGAGATCATCCGCGGGGGGTTGTTGTCCGTTGAGCGCGGGCAGAAGGAAACCGCCGAAGCTTTCGGCATGAAACCGATGCGCGCGCTGTGGCGGGTCGTAATCCCGCAGGCCATGCGCAGCATCGTGCCGCCATCGGGCAACCAGTTCATCAGTATGATCAAGGCGACCTCGCTGGTGTCGGTGATCGCGATGGCGGACCTGCTGTATTCGGTGCAGTCCATCTATAACCGTAACTTCGAGGTGATCCCGCTGCTAATGGTCGCCGTGATCTGGTATCTTCTAATCGTGTCCGTCCTCAGCGCAATCCAGTCGCGGATCGAACGCTACTATGCCCGCGGTGATCAGCAGCGCGTGGTGTTCGACAATCCCGAAACCGTAACCACCCAGGAAGAGGCCCCGCTATGACCGCAACCACCGCACAGGCCCCGATCCTGAGGGCGCGAAACGTCCACAAGGCTTTTGGCAGCAACGAAGTGCTTAAGGGCATCGACATGGACATCGTCCCCAGCGAGGTGGTCGCCATTCTGGGGCCGTCCGGATCGGGCAAGTCGACGCTGCTGCGTTGCATCAACCGGCTGGAAGAGATCAACAAGGGCTTCATTGAAGTAGATGGAGAGCAGATCGGATACAAGCTTCAAGGGGATCGTCTTGTGGCCTTGGGCTCGGCCGCCATCGCCCGCCAGCGCAGCAAGATGGGCATGGTGTTCCAAAGCTTCAATCTGTTTCCGCACATGACAGTCCTCCAGAATGTTATCGAGGCGCCGATGGGCGTGCATGGGGTCAAACGCCGTGACGCGGTCGAACTGGCGACCAGCCTCATCGAAAAGGTCGGTTTGGCGGATAAGTTGAACGCCTATCCGCGCCAGTTGTCCGGCGGGCAGCAGCAGCGGGTGGCGATTGCTCGTGCGCTCGCAGTGAAACCCAAGATCCTGCTGTTTGATGAGCCAACGTCGGCCTTGGACCCCGAATTGGTGGGCGAGGTGCTGGCTACGATGAAGGATCTGGCACGACAGGGTTTGACGATGATCGTGGTGACCCACGAGATAGGTTTCGCCAAGGAGGCGGCCGACCGCGTCATCTTCATGGACGGCGGCCATATCGTTGAGCAGGGCAAGCCCGAGGAAATTCTGGTGAACCCCCAGAGGGAACGCACCCGCGAGTTTTTGCGCCGCGTCCTGTAACTATTTCTTAGAAAATGAAAGGCGGACCGCAAAAGGTGGTCTGATTTCCGATGACCAAATTCGCCACGATCGATGATTTTGAACATGCTAAGGCCGAGCTTGTCGGCCTGCGCCATCACCTGCATGGGCACCCCGAACTGTCCCATCATGAGGTGAAGACTGCGGCGCTTGTGGCTCAAAAGCTGCAAGGCTGGGGCTATGAGGTGACGCGCAATGTCGGCGGTCACGGCGTAGTCGGACAGTTGCGGGTGGGCGATGGAAACCGCTCTGTCGCGATTCGCGCTGATATGGACGCGCTGCCGATCCATGAGGCTGGAGATCATGCTCATGCCAGCACTGTACCGGGGGTCATGCACGCCTGTGGCCACGACGGACATACGACGATGCTGCTGGGAGCTGCAGAGTATCTTGCCCGAACGCGGAACTTCTCGGGGACGTTGAACCTGATCTTTCAGCCTGCGGAAGAGGCGGGCCGCGAAAGCGGGGCGGTAGCGATGATCAAAGACGGGTTATTCGAGCGCTTCCCTTGCGACGCCATTTTCGGGCTCCACAATCACCCCGGCGCGCCAGCGGGGCAGATCTTGATGCGTTCGGGCCCCCTGATGGCAGCGGCGGATACGGTCCGGATCACGCTTCATGGTAAGGGAGGGCATGCCGCCCGGCCTCACCTGTGCATCGATCCCATTGTCGTCGGTTCGGCCCTTGTCATGGCGCTGCAGACCATCGTGTCGCGCAGCATGGATTCCACCGACACGGCGGTCGTTACGGTGGGCACTTTCCACGGCGGCACGGCCACGAACGTAATCGCCGACAAAGCGACATTGGAACTCAGCGTGCGCACGTTCACCCCCGAAGCCCGCGCTTTAATCAAGGCGCGCATTGACAGCATCGTCGCGGCGCAGGCCGCATCCTGGGGGGCGAATGCCGAGATCGAGTATGATAGCGGCCATCCGGTCGTCACTAACGCCGCCGAAGAAACCGCGTTTGCCATGGGGATCGCTGAGGAGTTGACCGGTGCGGGAAACGTGCTCGAATGCGCACTGATTCCGGGAAGTGAGGATTTTTCTCATTTCCTTGAGCACAAACCGGGCTGTTTCATCCGACTCGGCAATGGCGAAAAGTCGGCCCCCTTGCACAATCCGGCCTATGATTTTGACGACGACAGCTTGACCACTGGCGCGGCCTTGTGGGCACGCTTGGCGGAACGGTTTCTGACAATCTGACGGAAGGTCTCCCCCGAGCTGTCAAAATGCGGGTCATATCGATGATTGATCTCGCGGATGACGTGCCGGAAGGCCGGGGCTTTGTCCGTAACAATGGTTACCGGGCGATGAAGCCTCACGCGTTCGATCGCCTTGTTGAGAAAGGCCATTGCTGCTCTTGCATCCCGCCGGGCGGTGAGGCGGAAATCGACCATTTGACCAGTTGCATCAATGGCGCGCCATAGATAGCACCAACGTCCGCCTACCCGAATATAAGTTTCGGCGACATGCCGCTGCACTCCGCGCCACGAACGGTGTGCGCCATAAGCTAGTTTCCGGATCTCGGGGCCGAATTTGCGAACCCGGAGATGGACCGTGGAGGCATCGACAGTTATTCCGCTCTATGCCAGCATATAGCGCACATCCCTGCACGACAGTGGGTAACGATAGTACCAGCGGTCCGCCGTCAGGGTCGTCTCACGAGGAAACCTGTGTCGTTTGAATGGATACTTGCGCTGCGCCATCGATGCCCCATCATCGAGAAAGAGTATAGGCTACTGCTGCGCCAAGTTAATACAACGGACCCATCCAGAGAGACTGGCTCTAAAGTTTAGACACGAACATGCTAAAATATCATCTTGCTTGCCTGATACATCAGATGTAGCGTTTTGGATATTAAGCATGCGTCTTCGGCTTAGGGAGAGCTACGGCGTGTTGATTGCTTTGCATCCAACGGCCGTTTTGGCCATGAGGGAGAATTTCGAATGCCGTTGTTTAGCCGTCGTCATCTCATTGCAGCGGCAGCTGCTGCCAGTCTAGCTTCTGCGGCTCTGCCAAGCTGGGCCCAAGATCACCCGCAGATCGAGTTTCTTTATTCGCCCTTCGCTGACTATGCTCCGTTTTTTGTGGCCAAAGACTTAGGCTACTTTGACGACTTTGGTGTCGATGTCACCTTGTCGCCCAAGGGCGGTACTGCTGAAACCATTCAGCTGCTCGCTTCTGGAAATATTGAGGCGGGCGCGGCCACTTGGGGGGCAAGTCTTTTCAACGCGCTTGACCGCGGCGCCACAGTTTCAATCATCGCGACGCTGGCACGCATGCCAGATACCGTGCCGTCTCCGTCACCCTTTATGGTTTCTCAAAGCGCTTGGGATGAGGGCGTGAGAAGCGTTGCCGATCTTAGGGGGCGGCGTGTTGGCATTCCGGGCCCCGGCGGTTTTGGCATGTATTCCGTGGCCAAAGCGCTCGAAAAAGGTGGATTGACAGTTGATGACGTGGAAGCGGTCTTCCTGCCGCCCCCTGCGACGGCCCCTGCTTTTGTCAACGGCGCACTCGATGCCGGTTGGAGCATCGAACCCTTTGCCCATCAGCTTGAGAAAGAGGGGATTGGGCGTCGCTTGGTAGATGATCATACTTTCGGCACAGAACTTGGCTTCATCGCATTTAACCAAGACTTTGTTGACGCCCACGAAGACGCAGTCATTGCCTTCATGGCAGGCTATCTCAAGGCGGCCCGCCAGCTCGACAATGGCGGTTGGGAGGACGATGAGATCGTTGCCATTGTGGCAAATTACACAGGCACCGAACCTGACACTCTGCGCGGCATTCCCTATACGATCCGCCCCGAAGATGGCGCCATCGATATGACATCTGTACGCGCGCAAGAGACCTTCTTTCGCGAGCGTGGATCCCTTGCCTATGAAGGGGAAGCCAATATCGAAGCCGTTTACCGCGTAGATCTTCTGAAGCAAGCGAATGAGCTTCTCAAAGGCACTCCCTGATGACAGCGGCCCTTCAAGAAACTCCGAAGCCCAAAGTGGTTTGTGCGCCGCCAGCGATCGAAGTCACCACCCTGACCAAGGCTTTCTACAACAGCGATGCCGATAGCGTCACCTTGGCGGTTTCCGACTTCAGTTTTTCTGTCGCGCGCGGTGAATTTGTCTGTATCGTCGGGCCGAGCGGCTGCGGCAAAACCACCGTTCTGCGCATTCTGGCTGATTTAGAAAGCAAGCTCAGCGGTGAGGTGAAGCTGCATACCGATGATGCGCCAGCGATGGTTTTTCAAGAAGCCTCGGTCCTTCCATGGCTTACTGTCGCTCAGAACGTGGCGCTGCCTTTGAAGCTTAAGGGCACGCCACACGCACAACAGAAAGCGCGCGTGGAGGAGATGTTGGCCTTGACCGGGCTTACCAGTTTCGCAAATGCCCGTCCCAGCCAGCTCTCGGGCGGCATGAGACAACGCGTTTCTGTGGCACGCGCTCTGGCGGATGATCGCGATATTCTTCTGATGGACGAGCCCTTTGGGGCGCTTGATGAGCAAACCAGATTGGTGCTGCAGCAAGAGTTGCTTCGGATCTGGGAAGCAACACGTAAAACGGTTGTCTTCATCACCCATAGTGTGGACGAGGCGCTCACATTGGCCGATCGCGTATTGGTCATGTCGCCACGTCCAGGAACCTTGGTTGCTGACCTCAAAGTACCTTTTGAGCGGCCCCGCGATGTTGTGGAAATGCGCCGAGACAAGCGCTTTTGGGATCTGACCTATGAGGTTTGGAGCCTCTTGGCTTCTCCGGGAGGGACATAGAATGAGCACGACCTCCAGACCTCTGACCCATGAAGAAATGCATCGGTTGAAGTCTCCGGCCCGGCGCGAACGGTTGTTCCGACGCGCGTCACTCTTCAGCCCTCTTCTGCTTTTGTTGCTGTGGGAAATTTCCAGCCAGCTCAATTTGATCGACCGTCGTTTCTTCCCAGCCCCCAGTGCAATCGCCCAGACAGCGTGGAGCATGATTGTCAGTCTTGAGTTGTTTGATCATATTGGTGCGACCCTGCGGAGGGTCGGCATTGGGTACGCGATGGGTGCCATTCCCGGAATTATTTTGGGGCTCATGCTTGGTTTGTCGCAGACGATGCGCCGTTTGCTGGGGCCGATCTTTGCGGCGCTCTACCCTGTGCCCAAGATTGCGATCTTGCCGCTCATTCTGCTCATCTTTGGCGTTGGCGACATGTCCAAATATGTCTTGATCGCGATCGGTGTATTTTTCCTGATGTTTTACAATACGCTAGGTGGCGTTATGCAGGCGCCGCAGATTTATATGGATGTGGCGAAGAATGTGGGGGCCACACGGTTCCAAACGTTTCGGCATATCGCGCTCCCTGCCGCCTTGCCCAATATTTTCACCGGGTTGAAGCTCGCCGCCGGATCTTCCTACATTATCATCGCCGCCGCAGAGTTTCTTGGCGCCCGCAGTGGGGTCGGATTTTTCATCTGGGCATCTTGGCAGACCTTCGCCGTCTCGCGCATGTTCGTCGGCATCGTTGTGATCTCCTTCATGGGATACCTAACAATCCTTTTGATTGAGGCGTTGGAACGACATCTTGTGCCCTGGGCAAAGCAATAATCATCGTCTGATGAGTAGGTAGTCATGACCAGTGATGCAAATCAGGCTGCAAGAAGCTTGCCGCCAATCTCTCAGCGGATTTACCTCGCCCTTCGCAAAGCGATCATCCGGTGCGAGATATCACCGGGGACAATGGTTGATGCGGGCGCAATCGCCCGCGAGTACGACGTCTCCCGAACGCCTGTGCGTGATGCAATGCAAAGACTTGCAGCGGACGGGCTTGTCGCGATCCAATCGCGTAGTGGATATCGCGTGGCACCAATCACTTTCCAAGGCGTACACGAACTCCTCGATCTCAGAGCGGCGATCGGGCCGCATATAGCGCGACAAGCTGCCCGTTACGCCAGGCCAGAAGACATCGCTCAGCTTCGATCCATCGTGGATGAATATAAAAGCCCGCTTGATGTCGGGGCGATGCAACAGGTGGCGCGGCGCTTTCATGTGACAATCGCACAATGCAGCCGCAACCAGCGGCTGGTGACGCTCTCAGAGACCTTGTTCGATGAACTCGAACGGCTCGTCCGCTTTGCTATCGATTTCTCGGTCAAAGCTGGCGAGCATTCAGACGAACATACTTTGCTGGTAGACGCGATTGAAGCTGGCGATGGAGACCGGGCGGCGGCGATCGAGGCGGCCCATATCAGCAGCAGCCGAGACTTTCTGATCGAGCGCTTGATGACACTTGGCTATCTGTCAGAAAACCCTGTTCCGGGGCGACTTCCAGGCGGGCAGGTGGGGCGGTGATTGCGGCGCGGGAAGCGGTCGGCAAGTTGTCATTCGCCCTCGGCGGGGATGCAAAAGCCGAACTTGCAGCATCGGCGTTGGTTGAAGCGGATGTGCTCGGACAACCGCGGTTCGGCATCACAATGCTGGACGAATGGACCAATGCCCCTCGGAACATGCCTAAGATCCCGGGCCAGAGCGCTGTCAGTTGGCATGATTGCTCAGAGTGTTTTTCCCCTCTGGCCATTGCCTCTGCGACCCAGGACTTACCTCGCGTTGCAGAACAATTCGGTGTCGCGGCGGCATTTCTACGCGGCGTAAAGGGCTTTGGCCGCCTTGCGCCCTTTGTGCGCTATCTCGCTGATGCGGGACTTGTCGGTATGATGTGTGCACAAGGGCCTCCGTTCGTTGCCCCGCATGGCGGAAACCGGCCTTTGATCGGCACCAACCCTTTCGCGATTGCTTTGGGGCAGGGGGGCGACCGAGTGGTGATCGATATTGCAACCAGCACCGCCACGATGGCCGAGATACGCAAAGCGAGTGCCGAAGGCACAGACTTGACCGAAGGCATTGCCGTAGACGGCGCAGGAAACACGACCCTTCGAGCCTCACAAGTGGCAGCATTGCTGCCGCGCGGCGGCCAGATAGGATCACTTGTGGGGCTGACGGTTGAGCTTTTGAGCGGCATCCTCACCGGCGGCCGCGATGACCCCAAGGGTCGCGGTGTATTAATCCTCGCAATTGATCCTGCGGCTTCGGGTGAGCAAGCCCAATGGGAAGAAAAGCTCTGCCAGTTGCAAAAGGATTGGTCGGCAGCCGGGGGGCACTGGCCACGGGGCGGCGGAATGCCCCCTGACGCGGTTCTCGGTCGAGAATTCGAACAGCGTCTCACAGCCTATCTTTCGCAGATGACCCCAAAAGGAGAGAGCTGATGCAGCACGGCTCTTTTTTGCGGCGCCCCGCGGGGATCATGCATTCCAAACACCGCACCAACCTACCAAAGCGAAAGGATGGTACACTCAAATGACCACGACGCACGCAAGCACGCCGACCCTTATGGTTCAACCTGCCCACGGACTGATCGATGCGCCGCGCCAAATCACAGTATCAGGCCTCGCACCTGACGCATTGGTTTCGATATCTGCCAGAACGCAGCGCACGGGCAAAGGCTATTGGGATAGCCAGGCAACGTTTTGGGCCGATGGTCTTGGATGTGTCGACCTTAGCCGTGATGCGCCAGTGGGCGGGGACTACGCCGAAGTCTCTGCTATGGGTCTGCTCTGGGGCCAACAACGATCTGATAATGTCGGAAAAGATATTTTTGCAGACAATGTGATGGATCCGCTCCAGACCACGCTGACGGTAAAAACTGCCGACGGCCGCAGCGCAGAAGCCAAATTGATCCAGCGCTTTGCTGGGCCTGGTGTCACAAGACGTGAGATCTGTGAAGACGGCCTGGTGGGAACCGTGTTTACTCCCCCAGGACCAGGCCCACATCCGGTCGTTGTGGTTCTGAGCGGCTCCAGCGGCGGTATAAATGAACCGCGCGGCGCCCTTTATGCGTCCCATGGCTATCGGGCATTTGCGCTTGGCTATTTCAAAACCCCTGGCTTGTCGCCCTATATTACTGAAACGCCGCTAGAATACTTCGAGACGGGACTTCGTTGGGCGCATAAAGAACTGAACCCCCGCGACGGCTTTGTCGCCGTCAGCGGGCAATCTCGCGGGGGCGAGCTTTCTTTGCTTTTGGGCGCCACTTATCCAGATTTGGTCTCGGCTGTGATTGCTTATGTCCCTGGTGCAATGGTGCACGGCGCCCAAGGCGCTGGAGATCCCGAACGTGGCGGCTGGCAAGGTGTTACCTGGACAAAGGACGGCCAGCCTTTGACCCATCTGTGGCAAGATAACAAAGCCGTCCATTGGCATCCTTGGCATGGCGATACTCCACCTGATCGTCACCACTCAGTCTTTTTTGAAGGCCTCAAGGACCGCGATCTTGCAGTGCGTGCGCGCATTCCTGTGGAAAAGATTGAGGGCCCAGTGTTGCTGATTTCAGGACGGGACGACCGCGCGTGGCCGTCCAGTCTGTACTCTCGCATGGTGGTGACGACGCTGCAGCGTTCGCAACACCCCCATCAGGTCAGCCATCTGGATTTTGATGATGCAGGCCACTCAATCAATCTGCCGTTTGTGCCATCAACACAGCTGAGCACCATGCATCCTGTCTCCAAGGTCCCCTTTACCAGCGGCGGCACCCCCTCGGGGAATGCCAAAGCAGATGAGGGATCATGGCGGGGTGTGCTGACCTTCCTTAATGATGCGACCCAAAAGTAAGGGCAGGCCATTCTCACCGCACATAATCTGACACGAAAAACTCTTGAGGAATAAAACTGTGATTACATCTGAACATCTGGAAGGGCAGTGGCGCGAATGGCGTCACGCTCATGTCGCCACAATGTTTCGACCATATGGCTGGACATCACTTGTCGCACAATACTGGCTTGAAGAGGGGGATCGTGACGTCCGCTTTGATCTGCTCCCTGGAACATGGTCAGCCGATGCTGGGCAGGTGATCTACACGCCCGCGGCTTCTGGATCAAACCTTTCGGTAAATGGGGCCTATCCGACGGCCCCGATTGAGATCGTCCCAGGGCGCAATCAAACCTACGGGCATGGGCAGAGCGTTCCGGTCTATTTTGGGATCAATGAAGTCGAGACTGTGGTGCGCACAAGTGACGATGGGCAGCGACTTTATGCCGTTCGGGTGCGCGACCCCAGAGAATCCACACGCGCTGAAGACGCAAATGTTACCAGTTTCGACTACGATCCAGCCTGGCGTATCCCCGGTGTCTTTACGCCAAGTAAGCGGGTCGACTTTGAAGCTGAGACTGTCGAAGTGGGCGTGCGCGAGACCACACCGCGTGTCGGCACCTTCGCATTCCAACATGAAGGCAAGTCGTATGAGATCGTTTTGATCGGGAAAGATACCGAAACTGGAGTGCAACCAGTTGCACATATCCGCGACCTCACCAGCGGGCCTATCACCTATGGGGCGGGGCGGGTTGTTGAACTCCAGTTCTCAGATGAGGCCAATCAACGTATCGACTGGATAGATTTCAACTATGCAGTCGCCTTGCCCTGCGCCTTTACGAACTTTGTGACATGTCCCCTTGTTCCCCCAGAAAACCAACTCGACTTCGATGTTCTGGCTGGCGAGAAGCGTCCCATCCAGGAAATCGCAAGAACGATGACCTATAAGCCGAACAAACAGCGGGCGTGAGAGGCCGCATTCTGCTGATTTTGAACACACTCAAGGACTGTTTGATCGCTGGCGATGTCTACAATGGATTCTCAAGGGTCGTTGCGACGGTTTCCGCTATCTCAGTTTCATCAGTTATTCCCTGAATGCTTCAGTTGGTGTGCGCCATCCTAGACACTTTCTAGGCGTGCCGTTTAAGCGGTCGCAAATCGACTTCATATCTCGATTTGAGAGCGCGGCCACAGGCGCGTCTCTTGGTAAGTATCGTCTTGCGCGCTTGTTCAGGTTTTCGACGGAACCTTTTTGCCACGGGGCTTGCGGATCACAGAACCATGCCTCCGTTCCGATTCCAGGCTTCAGCTTGCGCCAGTTCCTAAACTCAATACCCCTATCAAAGGTGATAGATTTTCGGGCCGTTTGGGGCAGGGGTTCCATCACACTCATTAGCCTGTTCATCAGATGCGTGGTGCTGCGGTCGTTGTTGCGGAACAGGACGGCGAAGCGGGTCTTGCGCTCAACCAGCGAGGCGACATTCATCTTACCCTGAGAGCGTTCGAAAATCATCAAATCACCCTCCCATTCGCCAAAAGTCTCACGCGTGTCAACGTAGCCTGGCCGTTCATGGATGGATCGATCTGGCGGGAAAACAAGGCCACGGGGCCTGCGTGAATGGTGCGGTTGCCGTTTCTTGCGCCGGTTCGGTAGGTATCGGGCCAGCTCTTTGGATTGGCCGTCTGGTCCGTAGACATAGGCATAAATTGTCTCGTGGCTCACACGAACTGTCTGGCCTTCGAAGTGCAATCGACCAGCGATCTGTTCGGGAGACCAACCTTCTTTGAGCTGCTTGATCACAGCCTTTCGCAGGCCAACAAGACGCACCAGTTTTCGACGGCGCGCACGCCTTTGAACCGCAGCGCGTTGAGCAACAACACCATAGTATCCGTTCAGTTCCGGCAGATGTTCGTCGGCATAGCCGTTGCGCTTTATGTCACGATAAATCGTCGAAACATGCCTGCCAATCTCCGCTGCTATCACTCGAACGGGTAGCTTAGCATTCAACATATCTTCAATCGTGCGCCGTTCGCGCAGGTTTAGCTCTGTATGGGCCATCTTTCATTCTCCTTGCGTTCCAGCAAGATAGGGGAAATTTCGCAACCCAGTTTAGAATGTGCCCCGGCCGAGACCGTACCGCTTGTAATTCACATTATGTATTATAGAAGGGCCGCCAGTCATTATCAGGAAGCTTCAACTGCAGGAAGCAAATTGCTTAAATCCCTTCGCGCAAAAAAGCAGCGCAATGGCCTACATACGCTATTTTCTCACAGGTTCGCGGCTCCACCCCCTCGAGGAACCAAAGTAACAATAGTCGGGAGAATGCTACAATGATTAACCTGAAACTCTGGCTCTCATCTGCGGCTAGCCGCCCCCACAATTACCGCCGTCGAATGTAGCAAAGTCAGCATTTCGGAGATGGAGTCTGATTCCGGAGGGGGCAGGATCCTACGCTCTCATGAGCGTTTTCAGGTTTTCTGACACGAGAAGACTACCCCGCTGACACGGGTTAGTCAAAGATGTAGCCTGTACAGGCGCTGGAGACGGTGGGCCGAACCGATGGTTATCATGCTCTCATCCGCGGATTGGTTACCGCCTGACCTGGTTCGATGCGGGAGCGCCTCTCTCTAAGGACGGATATGTTTCCCAACGTAGTCCGAGGATTTCCCTATCATTGGCCGCCATCTCCAGCGTACTGCACAGGCAGTCTGGACCGTTACGTCACGCTGTTAGTGGCGTCTTGCGGGCGATGTCCCATACAAAGCCCGCGAGCTCTCGCGCGATGGCGGCAAGCACACGGGGCTGGGGTTTGCCGGTGTTCGAGAGGTGGCGGAACCGCCTGCAAAGACGGGTCTGCGCCTTCCAGCCGATATCCTTGATCTCCTGCGGCAGGTGCGCGGATCGCTTGAGATACGGCTGCCCTTCCTTGGGCGGGTGGCGATAGGACCAGCCCGCTTCCACCAGCATCGTTCGGGCCAGAGCATTCCCGGTCTTCGTCAGGCGGCCAAGCCGCGTCGTGCTGCCACTGGAATGCTCACTTGGCACAAGCCCGAGCCACGCCATCAGCTGGCGCGGGTTCTCAAAGCGGGTGATGTCGCCAATCTCGACCACTACGGTCGCCGCGATGATCGTGTTCACGCCGCGCAGCGCACGCAGGGCATCAACTACAGGGGCAAAACGCCAGGTCTGAACCGCTTCATCAACCGCCTGATCCAGAGTGGCCACACGAGCCTCGGCCTGATCGACCGCGCGTTTCAATTCCTCAAAGGCCAGCTGCTGGTGGGTAAACCGGAAGCGGCGCAATTCGGCCAGCCACCGACGATGTCGTTTTGTCCAATAGCTGCCATTCTCGTATCGGAGCCCGTAACGTAGAAGGAAGCTGAGCAGTTGCTGCTTGGCAACCTTCACTGCATCCATCGCTTGTTTACGCGTACGGATCAGATCGCGGATGGCTTCCTGCTCTTCATCAGGCGTCCAGATTGGCGTCAGTTCGCCTGCACGCCACAGCCTTGCGAGCATCTCCGCGTCGCGCCGATCCGTTTTGACCCGATCTCCAGCCTTGCGAGGGATCATCGCGGGCGCGACAACCGCGCTTTCGAATCCGAGCTTGGTCAGGTGACGGTGCAGGCCATAACCACAAGGGCCGGCCTCATAGCAAAAGGTCGGCACCTTACCCGACGCCGTAAGATGCTTGGTTAGACGCAAAACAGAATCCGCCTTGTTGGCAATTGTGCCGAAAAACCGGATCTCACCGCGGCGACCTTCCTCTGCCACAGGCCTCATAGCTGTCCAGGGAGACGGACCGCACCGTGACAGTAGGCAAGCTGGCCGGGTCCGGCGCGAACTTGCTTCGCAGGACGCCAACGTCAGGAATATCGCCGACCTTGAGGATCCTGGCTAATTCCAGTGCCAGCGCAGCCTCGCAATTGCGGTCATGGGCAAGGCTGAGCAGCTCGACCGTGGCCTTGCAAGCCTGCCGTTCAGGTAATCTGGCGGCAAGCGCCTCGAAGGCCCGCCGATACTCTGCCCGTGGGAAGAGCTTGTCGCGATATACGAGATGCAAAAGAGCCATGGGCTTTTTGCGCAGCGAATGGATGACATGGTGATAGTTCACCACCTGGTCGTGTTTACCATTCGCCTTCGCCCGCCCCCTGGGCAGCGTCATCAGGTGGGTGCCACCAATAAACAGATCCAGCCGGTCGTCGAACAGGCGCACGCGCAGCCGATGACCGATCAGGCGCGAGGGCACGGTGTAGAAGACCTTGCGCAGGATGAAGCCTCCGGTGCTCGTGACCGTGACAATCACCTCCTCGAAATCCGTGCTGCGGCGTTCGGGGTGGTCTTGGAGATACGGACGCTCAACCGCTATCCCCTTGCCATGAGATGCGTTCCGTCGACCGACGATCTCGTCAACAAACGCACGGTAGGCTCCGAGGTCTTCGAAGTCAGAGCTGCCGCGCATCAGCAGCGCATCACGGATCGCGCCCTTGAGATGCCCATGGGCGCTTTCGATTGAGCCGTTCTCGTGCGCCACGCCCTTGTTGTTGCGTGTTGGCGTCATCTTGTAGTGCGCACACAGTGCCTCATAGCGCGCCGTGAGATCGGTCTTGGCCTGCGCATCAAGGTTGCGAAAAGCGGCTGATAGGCTGTCGCTACGATGGTAAAGCGGGACCCCGCCAGCCGACCAGAGCGCATTCTGAAGCCCCTCGGCCAAGGCAACGAAACTCTCACCACCGAGAATGACATGGGCATGACCGAAGCCAGACCATGGCAGTCGGAAGTGGTAGAGTAGATGCTCCAGGGGATGACCCGCGAGTGTAACGCCGAGGGATCCCATGTCGGTAAAGTCCGACATCCCAAGCCGACCTGGTTCGTGAACCTGACGAAAGATGACTTCCCGGTCCTCCCCGTGAAGAGCGCGCCAGGCACGGATCCGTCGCTCCAGCGTCCGGCGAATGCCCGGCTTCAAATCGGGATGGCGGCGCAGCATCTCTTCGTAAATGGCTACCGGGCGCAGCCCCGGTGCAGCGCGCAACATCGGCACGACTTCCGCCTCAAATATGTGTTCCAACGGATCGGTCCGCCGCCGCTCCCTTGGTGGGGTCGTCTGGGACGGCAGCCGGGGATCTTGCACAATCCGATAGGCGGTTGCGCGGCTCATTCCCGCCTTCGCGGCGGCGGTCTCGATAGAGTGGTTCTGTCTCAGCTTCATGAAAAATCTCGTCTGATGATCGGTTACATGGCGCCCCGGCACAAAAGTGGTTCTCCAGTGTTGAAAACCACCAGCGTAGCGGGCCGACCTCGATCACAGACCCCCAAATCGGGCGCTGCGGCGGGTGCGTGCCTGCGGTCGGGCTACGCCCTCCCTTCGACACGCACCCGCCGCAACGTCTCATCCTGATTGACGCTGAGTCTCATCCAGTTTGTCGCGCCGCACTCATCTGGTCTAAGGTATAATTTTTGGCGCCTGTGCATTGCAAAGTGTTCATGTTTGCTTGGCCTTATTCTTTCTTTCAGTCTGTCTATCCTCCAGTTGAATAAGCGGCAATGACACTGGCTGAAGACACGCGATCTGCTAGCCTGACCTTTCGCAAGGGCCGTCAATGGTATGGTCACGGCCGCAAGTCAGCGGCGGCAATATTTATGGAGACCTTTGAATTTGGACACGACAGATCCGTTGCGGCTTCTTATCTGGCCAGTCGACTGCGGCGAGGCGCATCTGGACAGACGGCGGGCCTATCTATCTGTGGATGAACGGGCCAATGCCGACCGGTTTGTGCATGAAGAGCATCGGCGCGCGTTCATCCATGCACGTGGCGGGTGCCGCGCGATCCTCGCGGCTGAAACGAAAAATGACCCCACAGCATTGCGTTTTGTGCGTGGTCCTTACGGCAAGCCCCGATTGGAGACCGCAACACACGACCACGCGCTCCAGTTCAATCTGAGCCATTCTGGTGGGCTGGCGTGCCTGGCGCTGCACCCGTACGCCCAAGTTGGCGTAGACATCGAAGCGCACCGGCCCGTCGAAAAAGACCTGCCGGAGCATTATTTCTCACCAAATGAGCGCGCAGAGATCGCGGCATTGCCTGCAGAGCTCTGGACAGAAGCCTTCTTCAACTGCTGGACTCGCAAGGAAGCGGTTATCAAGGCATTGGGTTTCGGTTTGTCGATGCCGCTGGATGCATTCGACGTATCGCTGGCGCCGCAGGCGTGTCCCGAAATACGCCATATCGATCGGGAGTATGGACAGGCTTCGGATTGGCGGCTGGCCGCGTTCGTCCCTGCGCCACAAATGGCGGGGGCGGTCGTTGTCGCTGGCATGTTGCCGCCTGAGATGGAGATTATCTACCTCGAACCATAACCGCGCGCGGCGAGAAATTCGGTGATTGCCGCGTTCAGTTCGACAACCCCGTTACGACCTTCGGACTCGGCTGAAAGTCTCTTGATTTCAACTGTCCTGAGCTGGCCCGGCACCACAATATCTTCCCACCCGACAGAATTCTGGAAGCCTCGTCCCAGTGGGGTGATGTCCGTTACGATGTGCAGCACGGGCAGGTCAACTGGACGCGGACAGTAGACATTTCGCATCGCTGAAAGGCGGCGGATAAATCGTTCGAGACCAGGATCGAGATCCGTGGCCTGCACGCCGTCAGGCAGGTCCGCCGAATGCAGAAAAATTCGCAAAACCCGCGACTTGCGGAAAATGCTATAACTCGCCAGCAGCCCGCGCACCGTAAGCTCGCCCCGTTTTACCGCCCGCAGCCTAGTTGCGAGTGCCGCAAAGCGTTCCTTCCAACGCATGTAACGATCCGCGTCGAGCCGTTCGGCGTAGCCGGGTTCCCACACATCCGACATGACCACGGCGGCAATCTCGTGTCCGTCTTCCTGAAGAAGACGGGCGGCCTCAAGGGCGAGGTTCCCGTGAACACAGTTGCCAAATAACAAGTAAGGGCCGGGATGAGCCTTGCGCGCGATATCGGCATATTGGCGCGCTGCTTCTTCAAATGTCTCTGCCGTGAGAGCGTCACCCTGCAGGTTGTCATAAAGTCGCAAGCAGATCGCGCCATCCGGCCCGCCGGGTTCGCGAGAGAGTGCCAAAGCCAGATCGAAGTGGTTGATGGAGATAACCGGCAGGGGGCCGGTCGCCGGATGGAGCCGCATTATCCGCCAATCATCGTCGTTCGTATCGACGTTCCGTGCCGCAAATTTGCGCGACAGACCTTCGACTGTGGCGTTCTCATAGAATTCGGCCACGCTAATCGCTGCGCCCCAGCGGTTTCTGAATTCGTTGATGACACGCAGTGCCAGCAGTGAATGCCCGCCAAGGTCAAAGAAATTAGCCCCCGGAGGCAAATCAACATGGCCGAGATAATGTTTCCAGATTTCGCGGATCTCTGCGGTTCTGGCTGTTTCCGTATCCGCTTCGGGCGGGGGAGACTTGATCGCAGCATGCGCCACGAGAAGTGCCGCGCGGTCGATGTTTCCGCCCGCCTCCCGCGGTAGTTCCGCAACCGCCGTTATGCTTGTCAGGCGGCCTTCGGGGTCGGTTTCGGCCTTGATGCTGCTTGCAAGTGTATCCAGTGGCATAAGGCCGGTGCGGCCGGGCGTAACGTAGGCGTGCTGCTCTGCCCCGACATGGATGACCGCCACCGCGCCAACAAGCGCGCTACCGGCTAACCGGTCTTCAATATCCGACACAGGTTCCGAAGTTTCCGGCGCCGATGTTCCCAAAAGTTCGAGAAGCGGCAGCTCCGAGATCCGCATTTCCGGCGATGAGAATAGACTGTCAAAGGCGGTTTGCAGTGCCCTGCCGAAGGCTTCGGCAGTTTCCCTGCGAAAGAGCGCAGGGAGGTAGGAGACATCGATGCGCCAGCCGTCCGGTCGGCCCAGGACTGCGAAATCAAGATCAAAGAATGAGCCAGTCGGGTAGGATTGTTCGGGCTGCAACTTGATACCGCCATAGCTGCGCGTTTCAAGGAAGGCTTCCTGCAAGGCGAAATTAATCGATGTGAGCAGATTGCGAGACCGGTCCCGCCGCGGATTGAGCTCTTGAACCAGTCTGTCGAAGGGCAGCATCTGATGCACGAGCGCGCCTTCGGTGACATCCCGCATTGATCGAACGTGTTCCGCCAAAGTCCGATCGGACTGCACAGTACTGCGCAAGATCACACTGTTGATAAAAACCCCGATAAGATTCTGAACTTCCTCAGCCGTACGCCCCGATACCTGTGTCTCAAAGACGACATCCGATTTGGCAGTAATCCTGTGCAGGACCGCAGACAGCAGCGCCGTTCCTATTGTGAACGCCGAAACCCCGAGTTCATGCGCCGCGGCCTTGAGTTTGGTTTCAAAATCAGGCCGCAACGGCACGAGGACCATTTCAACCGCGTGTTGATGAACGGGTGGACGGGGGAAATCGGTCTGCAACGCGAAATAGGGCAATTCTGCCAGCGTATCGGTCCAATACCCGAGATCCCCTGACACTTCGTCGCTTGCTAGATAGTCATTTTGCCACAAGGCATAATCCCCGTATTGCAGGGGCAGATCAGGCAGATCAGGCGATCGGCCTTGAACATGGGCCGCAACCGCCGCGCCGAACTCGCGCCCGAGGATGCGGATCGAATACCCGTCAAAGCAAATGTGATGCGCGACAAACACCAGGGAGGCTGCCTCTGCTGAACGGCGGATCAATGTCGCGCGGATCTGTCCCGCCTCCCCAAGATCGAATGGCAGAGCGGAAATCTCGTCGGCAATCTGGTCGACACGGGCCTGTTGCGCCGTTTCCGGGACCGCCCGCAAGTCGACGTGATCCAGTTTGAACGCAATATGATCCAAGACCTGCTGTACCGGCAGGCCGTTCTTTTCGATAAAGCGCGAGCGTAGAATTTCGTGGCGCTCGATTATGGTTTGGAATGCCGCTTCCAATGCCTCTGCCGGCGCTGTACCAAGAATTTTCCAGCGCACCGAGATATTCAACGCCCTTGTGCCAGGATCCAGTTTTTCAATGAACCAGTGGCGCTGCTGGATGGCACTCAGCGGAAGCTCCGCTGTTACCGTCGCCTGCGTCTCGGGCGTAGAATGAGGGTTGTCATCACGTGACATGGCGGTTCCCTCTGCCGGCACCGTGGCGGTAGGCCGATAGCGACAAACGCTTGTTTTTGCTGGTGCCATCGCCTGGTGTAGAGTCTGACTTGCGCCGTTCGTCGTAGAATGCCGCCAATTCTGCCACTGATGGATGGGCAAAGATATGTTTCACCTCAAGGTTCAGTCCCTCAGCCAGCATGCGTGCTGCGATCCGAAATAACTTCAGGCTGTCGATGCCGAGAGTGTAAATTTGATCGTCGGGGCCAAAATCATTCCGACCCAGCACATCGATCCAAATCGCGCAGATCATTTTCTCCGTGTCGGTGCGGGGTTTGGACGGCGCGACCGGATCGGCGCTGGCCACCACGCTACCGACCATCTCGGGCAGTGCTTTGCGGTCCAGCTTGCCGCCCACCGTGCGTGGCAGTGTATCGACCTGCATCACGCGGTTGGGCACCATGTAATCCGGCAGCAGACCCGCGACATGGCTGCTGATCCCTGAGGCGTCAAACACCGCGCCTTCCTCCAGTACGACAAAGGCCGCGAGAAACGGATCGTTGCTGTCGTGTTGTCTCAGCGCGACTGCCGCCTGGGCGACATCGGCATGCCCGCGCAGCGCGGTTTCTATCTCGCCAAGTTCTATGCGGAAGCCGCGCAGCTTGATCTGGCCATCAAGACGCCCCAGCACTTCGATTTCACCATTGGCGAGGAAGCGTGCCTGATCGCCCGTGCGGTAGGCGCGCAGGGTCATTCCTTCGACATCTATCTCGCGGAAATCAGCTTCGGTCAGGTCCGGTCTGTTGAGATAGCCCTCGGCCAACCCGGTGCCGGCGATGTTCAACTCACCCGTCATCCCGGGAAGGACTGGCATATCATTCGGGTCGAGGATCAGCAGCGCCGTCGCCATTATCGGGTCGCCGATCGTGATCGGCCCATCGGGGTCCACGCGTTTCACTGCAGACCAGATGGTTGTCTCCGTCGGCCCGTACATATTCCAGAGCGCGGCGCCGTCACGGCACAGCCGCGTTGCAAGGTCGCGGGGCATCGGCTCGCCCCCACAAAGCATGCGCAGGTCCGCCCGCGGGCGCAAACCGGCCACCAGCAGCATATCCCACAAGGTCGGCGTCGCCTGCAGTATGGTGATCGCGCCATCATTCACCATCTTGGCAAGCGCGAAGCCGTCGACCTGCTCTTGCGGAGTAGCGACGATTACCCGTGCTCCGTTCAAGAGCGGCAAGAACAATTCAAGTGCCGCAATATCGAACATCGCAGTTGTTACGGCCAGCAGGGTATCATCGGAGCCAATACCGGGCGTTTCGCCCATCGAATGGAGGAAATTGGCCAGGGCGCCATGCGGGACGACCACCCCTTTCGGCGTGCCGGTCGAGCCTGATGTAAAGATGGTATAGGCAGTGTCCTGCGCGTTGATCTCGACAGGCTGCGGCGCTGCCCCTTGCGGTACATCGTCCAACAGGATTGCGGGCACATCAGGCAAAGCCGCCGCTCCGGCCTTGTCGCAAATCACCGCCTGCACGTCTGCTTCTTCGCAAATCTGGCCAAGCCGCACAGCCGGTTGCCGGGGGTCAAGCGGGACATAGCTGTATCCGGCTTGGAGGATTCCCAGCAACGCCGCCACAAGACCGCATGACCGGTCAAGGCAGACGGCAATACGCCCGCCGCCGACGGGCTGGGTCTTTTGCAAATACGCGGCGATTTCCCCCGCCCGCGCCTGCAACTTGCCATAGCTCCACTGCACGTCGCCCGCTTCGACGGCGATACGATCCGCGTTGTCCGCAGCGATCTGGGCAAATTTATCGGGAAGTGCGACGAACGGGGCCGCCGCGCCAGGCAGCATGCTCTGCCCAAGTTGCAGCGCCTCTACTTTTGTTGTGTCCGATTGCACGAAGGCTTCGAGGATCTTCTCGTAGGTCTTTGCCCAAGCGGTGACCAATTCCGCATCGAAAAGCCCTGAATTATAGTTCGCCTCTATTCTCAAACCTTTTTCATGCTGCGCGACATTGAGAAACAACTCGAATGCAACGGCTTGCTTGGGATTCGACACCATGTCGACTTCGAGATCGGGCATTGATAGATCTGCCCCGCCAGCGTCAAAGTTGAATTCGATTCCGGTCAGCGGCAAGCGGTTGACACTGCGGGGAATATCAAGCTCCTCCAGCAGCGCGCCGTACGTAATGCGCCCATGGCCAAGGGCTGCATTCATCGCCTGTCTGCCGATCTGAAGAACCTCCTTGAGTTCCAGATCCGCACTGACCAGCGCGCGCACCGGCAGGAAGTTGACGTGATGACCGACTGCATTGGTTTCAGGTAGGTTCATCTGATCGGCAGTGGGGACACCCACGACAAGATCCTCCGCGCCACTCAGGCGTTGGACCAGTATCAACATGGCGCCAAAGAGGGTCTGGAACAACGTGCAGCCATTGGCGGCACCCACGCGCTGTACCCCTGCCAGCAACTCCGCCGGAATGTCATGGAAAATCGTTCCACCGTCGAAACCGCGCTGTGCCGGACGGTTCTGCCGTGATGGAAGCTCGACCCGTTCGGGAATGATTTTGAAGGTTTCGCGCCAGTAGGCAAGCACCTCGGGATCGGTACGACCAGCCTGGGTCGCTGCGTAGGCCGCGTAGGAGGGTGCCTCGCCAAGGTCGGCACTGCGGCATTCTTTCGCCGCGGTATAAAGCTCGGCCAGTTCCGCGCCCAATACGTCAAACGACCATCCGTCGACGACAATATGGTCCGCGCTGATCACAAGCACATGTCGGTCACCGCCCGTGGCAATCAATGTGCCCCGCACCGCCGATTCTTCGATCAGGTCGAACGGCGTCGTCGCAACCTCTGCCAGAAACGCGTCGAACGCGGCTTGCGGGTCTTGCGTGTCAGAAAAGTCTCGCCGGCCGAGGATTGCAGCGTCACCTGAATCTTCGACCGTGGTAAATGTTACCCCGTCACGCGCAAAGCGGGTGCGCAGCGCATCATGGCGGCTTAGCAGATCGCGCCAGGCCTGCTCGATGGCCTGCACCTCGAGTGCTCCGCGTAGATGTATCGACACGGATTCGATGAACGCGCATTCCGCCGCATCGCCGAACTGACGCGCCATCCAAATTTCCCGCTGGCTTCGGGTCAGTGGAACCATCCCGCAGTTTGGTGGGGCTGATTGCAAGGCCGCGTCCGTTATCGCGCCAGCGCGCACTGCTGTTTCGGTCTCGGACGCAAATGGCGTGAAGCCCGGCACATTCTGCGCGGTGATTGACCCCGCGTTCGTGACGTTCGCGCCTATCGCCGCAAGTTGTTGGGCAAAGAGCGCCTGCATTGCATCCAGCTGTGCCTGAATTACGGTCAGCATTGATCCAGACGCGCCCGCCCGTGCGGCACTTTGCGACATCTTCTGCGCAAGTTGCGCAAATGACGGTAGCGTGTCGCCAGCTGGCGCAGTGATTGGCATTGCCGGTGCGTCCGATGGGGCAGTTTCAACCGGGAGCAAACCATCGATATGGGCCGCGACGTCCGTGATCGTGTCAAGATCATCTAGAAGCCGGCGGAAAGGGATTTTTACTCCGTAGGTCTTTGCGATCGACTGGCTGATCTGCCCAACAGAAAGTGAATCGAAACCGAATTCGAGAAAGCTCCGCCCAGAATCCTCGATGGCGATCTCGATACCCGAAAGGGAGGCGATCGCCGCATGAATTTCGCCTGACAACCGATCGGCACGAACCACTGACGCGACGCCCATGGGCGCGGCAGATCGGGGTATATCTACCAGCCGGGAAGTGGAGGCACGCATCTCGGGCGGGTCAATCCAGCAGCGCTGGCGTTCAAATACTATGCCCGGAAGAGGAATTTTCCGCCCTTCCGCCCCGTTTCTCTCCCAGTCGAGCGCGACGCCCGCGCTCCACATTGCGCCTGCTGCCGCGGCCAGTGCGACCCCATCGGCGATCTTGCGGTCGTGACCAGGAAGCATCAGCGCCGTTCCGGCAAGGCTATCCTTCTTCAGCGACTGGACAGCAAAAGTCACCAGCGTTCGCCCCGGCCCGACTTCGACGAAGAAAGGCGCAATTTCGTTGTCCGTCGACGTCAGGATTGCATCGTGAAACTTCACACAGGCCCGCGCCTGCTTGGCCCAATAATCAGGATCGGTGGCTTGTTCGGCCGTCATCTGCTGCCCGGTGACGGTTGATATGATCCGTCTGTCGGGCGCCTGCAATTCGAACCCCGCCGCGAGGGTTCGCAGCTCGTCGACCACCGGATCCATCATCGAACTGTGGAAGGCGTGAGAGGTATGCAATCGGCGTGCCACGATATCTTGTTCGAGCAATGTGCTTTCGAAAGCCGTGATCGCTTCGTTTGGACCTGCAACGACGGTAACCTGCGGAGAGTTTTCAGACGCAATATCAAGCTCTTTTGGCAATATCCCACGCACTGCCTCAAGCGGCGCGCGCACCGAGAGCATCATACCGCGGGGCTGCGCCTGCATCAGTGCACCCCGCTCTGCAATGAAGGTGACTGCATCTTCGAAACGCATCACCCCGGACAATACGGCCGCCGCGAACTCTCCGACCGAGTGACCGATCATGAACTCCGGCTCAATCCCGCGCGACATCCACAGCCGGCCCAAGGCCACTTCGGTCAGCAAAAGCGCAGGCTGTGTCAGTCGCGTTTCCCGAAGCTGACGGGCGGCTTCGGCTTCGGGCATTCTGTCTGCGTTAACAATGGTACGAATGTCGGTGCCGAGTTTATCGGTCAGCAGTTCCGCCCCCTTATCGATCCAGCAACGGTATTCCTGCTCGGTCTCATACAGTCCGGCCCCCATCCCGACATATTGCGCCCCCTGCCCCGGAAACAGAAATCCGAGCGGCGGCCCCTGATCGGCGCGCCGCCGGGGCCGAATACGGCGCAAACCTTCGATTGCGCCTCTCATATCGGAAGCAGCAACCGCCGCCCGGTGTGCGAAGGCGGTTCGCCCCTGTTGCAGTGTACGGGCCACATTGCAAAGAGATGGACCGTCCCGTTCCAGATGATCCGCAAGCGCTGTGGCCTGTGCCGCAACAGCACTGTCAGTTTTCCCCGAAAGCGGCAGAAGCACGGGCGCGTCGCTGCACGTTCTTGAGGTCTCACTGCGCACTTCCGGTGGTTCTTCGAGCAGAATATGCGCGTTAGTTCCGCCGACCCCGAAAGAGCTAATCCCCGCACGACGTGGCCCCTCAGAGACCCATTCTTCCGCAGTTTCCGGCACACGAAAGCGCGAGCCCTCAAGTGAAATGCGCGGACTAAGGGTCGAAAAATTCGCGACTGGCGGGATGGTGCGCGATTTCAGCGCAATAACGGTTTTTATGACGCTCATCACGCCCGCAGCCGCATCGGCGTGGCCGATATTGGCCTTGACCGACCCCAAGGCGATCCGTTGTCCCTCGGTGCCATAACCTGCTTTCAGCCCTGCAATCTCGATCGGATCGCCAAGTGGCGTGGCCGTCCCATGACATTCGACATACCCGACGGTGTCGACTGTGGTACACGCGGCCTTGAATGCCGCAGTGATGGCTGCTGCCTGTCCTGCGACACTGGGAGCAGTATATGACATTTTGTCACTGCCATCGTTGCTTAGACCGGCACCCAGAACCACGGCGTGGATGGTGTCGCCGTCACGCTTGGCTTGCGACAGGCGTTTGAGCACGACAACGCCTGCCCCGTCTCCAAACACCGTACCGCTTGCAGCTGCATCGAACGGCCGGCACGCACCGTCGCCCGATACCATGCCCCCTTCGGTGTAAAAGTAGCCCCGCCGCTGCGGAAACGTGATGGAGACACCTCCGGCAAGAGCTGCGTCTACCTCGCCGCAACGCAGTGCGGAGACAGCCCGCGCCAGCGCCACGAGCGATGTCGAACAGGCGGTATCGACATGGACTGCCGGCCCCCTTAGATCAAGGCGGTAGGCTGCCTGTGTTGCGACCCCGCTGTTGATGTTCCCGCTGGAGATCGAATAGTCGAACTGCAATCCGGTGGTAAAGCGGCGCAGAGCGGCGCGGTCATCAATCAGGTTTTCCAACAGATAGGTCGAGATGCTAGAGCCCGCGAAAACACCCACCGGACCCGGCGGGCGTTGTGGGTCCAGCCCCGCCTGCTCAAGCGCTTCGTTGCAGATTTCCAGAAATATTCGGACCTGCGGATCCATCAGTGCTGCGTCGCGGGGCAACATGCCGAAAAACCGGGGGTCAAAATCCTCAACCCCATCGATGATCGGCCTGAAGGGTCGGTAGCCGGCGGTCTCACGCTCTTCTTGTGAGTAGGCGTCGGTAAGCTCTTCGGCGGTAAACATGCGGATCGCCGTACCGCCGGAGAGGATCAGTTTCTCATATTCCAGGAGATCTGCGCATCCGGGAATGCGCGCAGCGATTCCAACAATGGCAACAACGTCCTCGTCGGCAGATTCGCCTGATACCGTCGGGGAACCGATCCGCGATGTTTGGGATACAGTTGCGAGCGCGCCCACAAAATCGTCAAACCGCGCGTAGTCGAAAAACAGGGCGGTGTCGATAGATTGGCCCAGCTCTTTTTCGAGCATCGCGTGGGCTTCGACCAGCAAAAGAGATGTGCCGCCCAGCTCGAAGAAGGTGTCTTGCACCCGCGGCCGTTTGCAACCCAATACATGCTGCCAGACAGCCGCGACCCTGTCCCCTAGATCGCGGACCACATGCGGAATGCTTTCCACAGTGCTTGATGTTCTATCGGCATTCGTGGCGATCATCCCTAAAAGCGCCTTGCGATCGACCTTCGCGACAGCAGTCAACGGCAAGGACTGCATCACCTCCACGCGGCGCGGAAATATGTCTGCCGCGATCATGTCACGTGTTTTCTCACGCAGCGTTGCCGCCAAATCCTGCACTGTCGCACCCAAAGGTGTAGGGACCAAGAACGCCACGAGATGCGGCGAGGGATCGGGCACAAAAACCACCGCAACCTCATCGACCTCGGCCCAGGATGCGAGCGCGCTTTCTATTCCATCGATTTCAACCCGCCGTCCGGCGAGTTTTACCTGACGGTCACTCCGGCCATGAAAGGCATAAACGCCACCACCGACATCGCGCCCTAGATCACCGGTGAGATAGACGTTCCCCTCGAACGCCGCACGCGGGTCTGGAATGAATTTTTCTGCGGTAAGATCTGGCCTGCCGTGATAACCGAGGGCGACGCCGATCCCTGCAATGGCGATCTGCCCAACCTGACCCTCTGCGACGGGCTGAAGCTCTTCGTCGAGCAGCAGTATTTTTTCAAGGGGAAATACGTGTCCGATCGGAATGGAGCCGCCCTCCAGATCCGCTTGCGTGATGACGCGGCAGAGGCTCTGCGCACAGGTTTCGGTCGGACCGTAGACATTGACGAAGTCGATGTCAGGAAAGGAATCAAGCAGTTTGCGGGCGTGAGGAACAGAGACGACATCACCGCCCGAAAGTACCAGACGCAGGTTCATGAACACATCGATCCGGTTTGCGATCAGCAGGTTCAGCAAACTTGCGTAGAGGGACAGGACGTTGACATCGAAATTCTCGACCGTCTGCGCCAATGCGGCGACAGTAGGCGGATGTACCTCGCAAATTGCCAATGCAGCGCCGTTCAGCAATGCGGTATAAATATCATAGAGCGCACCATCACAGGCGACGGTTTTGGCGCATAATGCCCGGTCTCCCGGGTGCATGCCGATTTCGGGCTGCACGAGAGCCATGGAGGCCAGAGCACGCTGCGGGATGATCACCCCTTTCGGGCGGCCGGTCGTGCCCGAAGTGTACAACACACAGGCCGGGTCAAGATCCGCGACTTCGGCGGCGTCGGCAGCAACATCGTCAAAAACCTCATCACGGGTAATCTCGAGAACCGGCGGTCCGCCCGTCGCAATCTGCTGTGCAGCGCCGATGTGGTCGGCGTGCGCCAATATGGCATCAAGCGCGATATCTTGCGCGATATAGGCGAGCTGTTCCGGCGCAAAGTCAGGCTCCATAGGCACGAACGCGGCACCGATCCGCAAGACCGCCAGTTGCGCTACAATTGCTTCGACAGAGCGCTGCGCGTAAATGCCGACAAAGCCCCCTGCCCCGACACCGTTCGTCTGCAAAAGACGCGCCACTGCCGCGACCCGAGCGTCAAGCGAGCAGTAACTCAGACATTCGGAGTTCGAAAGCAAAGCGGGCGCCTCGGGTGCAAACGCTATTGCACGACGAAATGCCGCAAATACGCCGAGCCCCTCATGATAAGGGAAATGTTCCGACTTTAAATCCAACTCCCGCGTCCCCCGGACCCGATTATATGACGGCTAGCGACACCATCTTTAGAAAGCTGTTATATCGAAAATTCGCTGTGCCTGCGTAACAGACGTCTAAATATATGATGAATTGTCAGCCGTTGTTCGCCCTGAGTCAAAAGAATTCTAGAAAGACTATTTATTTTGCAGCTGTATTTCAGGGCTTTTATTAGTGTTTCTGCCTGAAATGGCCGGCAGCCTTTCGGCACTTGGTTTGCCGCCGTGCCCATCGCGTTCGCGATTCGTTTTGGCATAGCTATTGCCAGTCGCCCGTCGATCGTCCGCCAATCGGCGCTGAAGGTGCGTGGCAGTTTGCCGGCTACGCCCTCTTACCCAAAACCGAAGTGGCAAGATTACGAATATAGCGGCGGTCGAAAACAAAGAGCAGCAAAAGGTAAATGAAGACCGCAACCAGGCCGAGCCCGACGGCTTCGAAAATCAGTGCCCACCTCCCAACGGGAGTGACAAGTGCTTCGAGTAGGAAAAGCGCTCCTGCGCTTATCGCAATTGGGAGGAGGACGGGTTTTACACTCCCCGCGATCACGCGCCAGTCGGTTCCCAGATACCGGCGGTAAAGCCAGATTGTCACGGCCAAGCTCCCAGCCCCCAGTATGGTCTGCGCAACGGCGATTGGATAGATGCCGAAAGGTGCCCCGATGAGCGTCAGTACGATCGAGGCCGCAAACACCGCGCCGGAGTAAATTGGCAAGGTCTTGGCAAACCCGGTGAGGGACATCAACGGTTCGGTCAGCACGCTCGGCAACATCAAGACCCGCGCCAGCGCAAGGATAGAAACAACTGGTGCCGCCGGTAGCCATTCCTCAGTAAGCAATCCGCCAATGATACTGTCGCTCATGATCATGAGCCACAAAAATGGCGGCACACCGAAGGCGACCATCCCTTTGGCATATTTGGCCAGTGCGGTGTTAATCCGCAGGATCGCCGTATCCTCGGGGCCCGCGTCGCGCGCGTGCCGGAACGTGGTCCATCCCAGCACAAGGCTCGGCACCGCGACGAGTTCGGCCAACGCACCGACAAGACGCTCGGCCGCTCTGTAATAACCGACAGCGACCGGTCCCAAAAATGCCCCGACGATGAACGTCGCCACATATAGCCGAAGTTGCATGAAGGCGCGGCTGGCGAAGATCTGAAGGGTAAACTGCCAGATCTCCGCCAAAAGCGCACGATCGAACCCAAATTTGGGTGTCAGGCGGGTGAAAATAAATCCGAATACCAAATAGGCGCATTGGAAGGCGAGCCGCCCCAGCACCAGCGCGAGAACCCCCATGCCGGAAAGCAGCAGAACGATCGTCACCGCAGAGCCTGTCACCTCTCCGATGATTTCGCAGATCGCCGAGGACTTGAGCTGCGCACGTTGGATCAAAACCCCTTTTTGGGAGGAGGCGAAAGTGGCAAGCCATATCCAGACCGCGAAAAGGCGCATCAGCATCAGTACTTCTGGTTCGTTGTTCGCCAGCGCATAAAGCTCGATCGCGCCAAGCGCGGCCAGCATGAACAGTCCGCCGCTAACCCATGACAGGAACAGAACCTGTCGCACCATATCGCGGTCCCCCGACGACGACATGATGATTGGCCCCCAGGCCGCCTCGGCGATCCGCATCACGACGATCGCGATGGCCGATACAAGAGCAAATATGCCGAAGTCGGCGGGGCCCAAAACCCTAGCCGCCAATACGAAAACGATCAGCTGGGCAATCTGGGCAATTGCGCGCTCGGCCACGGTCAGCGCGCTGTCTCGCATGGCTTTACGGGTCGAAATCTGGTCGGCTGAACTGGGTCCGGTCTCACTCACAAAGCGACAGACTGCAGGTCATGGCATAAACTGGGACACACGCGGTTATCGCGAAACGCATATTGGCCCGGCCCGGACCAACCTGCATGCACCACAATACAATTCAAATAATTCATGGTAAGATTAACCCGTTAGTGGCAAGACTATATGATTAGCGGTGCATTTTCACCGCAAGCTTTATTTTTGGGGACGTACTATTTAGCTTAGTTTTTCGGGGTCACGAATGCGACAGGGTGCGGAGACCGGACAAAAAGTCCTAATCGGAATCGCGACCACTGGGCGGCGCGATGTGCTGTCGAAAACGCTTCTGCATTTGGCCTCTTTCAGTGATCGGCCCGCAGGAATTCTGGTCGCAGTGGCCGACCCCGACGACATCGATATGGCGACGGCCACCAAGACCGGACTTGATATTAGCGTGCTTCACGCGCCCCGCGGGCTTTGTCGCCAACGCAACTGTATCCTCTCCGCCATCGACCAGGGCGGCATCGTGTTTTTCATTGATGACGACTTCCTCCCGGCCGACACCTGCCTGGAGGTGTTGCACACGACATTTGACACAAATCCAAATGTGGTGATGGTCACAGGACGGGTGCTTGCCGATGGCATCGGCGGGGCGGGCATAGAACATACTGCCGCGCTTTCTATCCTGACACAGGAGACACCCGCAGGTTCATCGGCGGTGGAAGACGTTTATAACGGCTATGGGTGCAATATGGCCGTGCGTATGGCGCCTGTGCTGGAACATGGGGTGCGTTTCGATGAAACTTTGCCAAATTACGGTTGGCTTGAAGATGTAGATTTCTCGCGACGCCTTGCCAAATACGGTCGTGTCGTCAAGTCGCATGCGCTTACCGGTGTTCATCTGGGTACGAAAACGGGGCGTTCTGCCGGGCGGCCCTTGGGATATTCCCAGATCGCCAACCCGGTCTATCTGGTCCGCAAGGGCACTTTGAGCTGGCGCAAGGCCGCATTTCTGATGTCGCGCAATTTGACCGCCAATTTCGCAAAGATGTTGCGCCCAGAGCCGTGGATCGACCGGCGGGGACGGCTTGCGGGCAACATCCGCGCAATATTTGACCTTTTCATGGGCCGTATCGCGCCAGGGCGGAGCACCGGCAAATGAGCGCCGCTCGCCATATCGTCATCATCAACGACGCCAGTGTCGCGCAGGGCGGAGCTACGATGCTTGCGATACAATCCGCGCAGTTATTGCGACGTCGCGGGCTGGAAGTAACCTTTGTTTGCGGGGATCGTGGCGAGAACGAGAGCCTCGTCGCGGATGGAATCCGGGTCATCGCTCTCGGCGGAGAAAGGCTGGAAACCGCGCCCCGCAGCACGGTAGCCCTTAGCGCGATGTACAACCGGCGTGCTCTTGCAATGATGCGCGGCATAATCGCCGAAGTCGACGGCCCCCGAACCCTATATCACGTTCATGGCTGGGCGCAGATTCTAAGCCCTGCAGTTTTCGATGCGCTTGCACCCGTTGCACGGCGGTGTTTTGTCCATGCACACGACTATTTTCTTGCCTGCCCCAACGGCGGCTATTTCGATTTTCAACGGGCCGAGGGCTGCCCGCGTCAGCCGCTTTCCCCTTCCTGTCTTGTCACGGCCTGCGATCGCTCCAGCAACCTTCACAAAGCATGGCGGCTGGCGCGTACTGCACTGCTGCGCCGCACTTTCCATCGCATCGAGGATTGGGCTGCCGTGTTAATGATCAATGAAGAGATGCGCGAAAAGTTGCAACGGGGCGGCGTGACGCCGCATCTTCTGCGCGAGCTACGCAACCCCGCGCGGCGACTGACACCTGAACGGGTTCGCGTAGAGCAGAACGGAACCTTCTGTTTTCTCGGTCGACCGGCGAAGGGCAAAGGGCTGGGATTGCTGCTGGCAGCAGCGCGTGAGGTCGGCGTCCAGGTCAAAGTGATCGGCGACATGTCGACCCGTCCCGACTTGCTGGAAGGATATCCAGAGGTCATGAACACAGGCTGGATCCCCCAGTCCGAACTGGCCCCGCACCTTCAGGACATCCGCGCGCTTGTCCTTCCCAGCCGGTCGCCCGAACCTTTCGGTCTGGTTCTTGCCGAAGCCGCTTGTGCAGGCCTGCCGCTTGTTGTTTCGGATTCGGCGCTTTTGTCCACGGGGATTGAGGCACAGGAGCTTGGACTGGCTTTCAAGGCAAACTCTCAATCAGCTCTCGCGGAAGCGTTACGCAAGATGGCCGATATGCCCGCTGCGGTCATCGCAAAGATCAGTCGAAATGGATTTCTGGCCCAGCATTCATTGGCCTGCACCCACGAGGCATGGATCGAACAGCTGGTGGTGAATTACGACGCAGCCGTCAGCCCAACATCGGCAGTTCCGGCATGACTGACCAAACGCAAACGATCAGCCGTATCGGCATGCTCGACGGGTTCCCCGCGCCTGCCTCGGTGATCGGGCTATTGATCGTGTTTGGCCTTCCGACCCTTGCGGCCCTCGGGGGGCGTGAATTACCGGTCTTGTCCAACCCAGCTATCATACTGATCGGACAGGAAACTTACGGCTACTACCTATTGCACCAAAATGCCGGACTTGCGTTGCTGGGGTTGGCCGATGGCCTGCCACTTAGTCTTTCGACCCTGTTTATGCTCCTTATCCAGGCAGGGATCGTGGGGGTTGCCGTCTGCCTATATCGGGGGGTCGAAGTCCCTCTGGGCCGGAACGTCTCAGACCGCTTGCGCGGTCGGACCGGGAGTTTTCCGCATGCAGGACGTTAATCCTGAAGGCGCATCCGCGAAGACGCGTATCGTCATATTCGCGGTGCCCTACAGCCCCAACCTCGGCGACGGCATCATTGCCGAATGCCTCGCTGCCGGGTTGACCACCCACAATGGCGTTACTGTCACGCACCGCGATGTTTCGGGCCGACAGGAATTCGGCTCGGTTGTCGAAGGCAACCGTGCGCGCCTTCTGACGCTTCTGGATCGCCTTCCTTTGTGGATCGCGCAGCGGCTAGTCAAATGGCGGTTCGGGCGCATATTGCCAACAGTGCGAGAAGACTGGCGGGAGGCGATCGCCAGCGCCGACATTGTGATGATCGGCGGCGGGCAGCTTTTTTCCGACACGCATTTGAACTTCTGTTTGAAGATCGCCGCGGTGGCTGACCTTGCCCGGGAGGTCGGACGTCCGGTTGTTGTTTACGGAGCGGGGGTGGCGCGAAACTGGACACCACAGGGCCGCGATCTTTTCGCACGTCTGCTGTGCTGCGATTTGCGTTTGGTGGGTTTGCGCGATCAGCGGTCGATAGACAACTGGACCGATCAGATGCAGGGCGGGCCGGCACCGGTGCTGACGCGCGATCCCGGTCTTCTGGCCGCTGCTACCTATGGAAAAGATGACGCTGGATCGAAGGGAGGTATCGGCCTGTGTGTCACCAGCCCGCAAGTGCTTACCCACCACGGTGGATCGCGTGCGACGTCGCAATTGGATGTAATGGCCGAAATTGCCGAGCGGATCGCCACCGAAGGTCACCGGGTATCGCTGTTTTGCAACGGGGCAGCAGAGGATCGCGATACGGTCGCCGGACTTGCGGCGCATCCGCTGATCGCACCACTTGTGACGCAAGGCCAAATTGCAATCGCACCTTTCCCCGACCGCCCCCGCGACCTTGCCACCACGATCGCAGCATTCGACGCGGTCATCGCCTACCGACTGCATGCGTGCATTGTCGCTTTCGCGTTCAAGCGCCCGGTCATCGGCCTTGGATGGGACGATAAACTTGAAAGTTTCTTCGCTTCCGCTGACCTATTGGCGAATTTCCTGCCAGCAAAACAGATCAACGCGAATAATGTTTTCAACCGACTTAGCGCGGCATTTGAAAATAGCGTCGACACTGACAAAGCGCATGAAGCCGAAATAGAAGCCCGCAGCACCCTTGGTCTCGTATTGGAAACTCTCGAAAATCAAACCTTGGAGTATAAGGGATGAGAAATTTTCCGGCCTTTGCGTCTTGGCGCGGTGCGGCGGGGGCCGCCGTACTGACGACGATTATATGCGCGTCACCAATTGCTGCGCAGACCGACTTTTCTCTCTGGCCACAGACCCATTATTCGCAAGGCTGGGATCTGCGCACGATGCAGATGGTTCTCGAAACGGGAAGTGGCGGATTTCGTGACGGTGTGAGCTGGGCGACAGTCGAAACCGGACCCCAAACCTATGACATGTCATCGATAGCACCCTACATGGCGCAGGCCGAGGCTTTGGGCTTGAAGGTAATGCTGGTATTTGCGGGCAGTCACCCCGCGCATGATGATGGCAACACACCGTTTACCGACGAAGGCCGTCAGGCTTTTGCCCGCTATGTCGCCGCTGTGGTCGCCGCCTTTCCCAAGGCCATCGGCGTTATCGAGATTGGCAATGAATACAACACCGGCAACTTTCTCGACGGGCCGGCGAAAGAAGACCCCGGCGGGTATTTCGGGCCCATCATTGAGGCGGTTGATACCGAGTTGAAGGCACAAAAACTGGACGTCGAAGTTCTGTGCACGGGCGCCCATTCCGTTGCGACAGGGTATTTTGAAGCGGTGTTTGACAGTGGGGCGCTGGAACATTGTGACGCGCTATCGTTTCACCCTTATCGGGACACTCCCGAACACGTGACCCGCGAGATCGCCCGCCTTCGCACGCAAATGCAACAGCGCGGGGTTGATCTGCCGCTCTACGCGACCGAGTTCGGAAACTGGTTCGAAACCGCGACCGAGGCGCCGGATTACATGTTGAAAATGGTCAGCCTGCTTGGAGATGCAGGGGTCCGGACAGCGGTATGGTACGCCCTGCTGGACGAAAAGTGGTGGCCGAATATGGGGTTGTTCGATAGCCGCCTTGAGCCCAAGCCCGCCGCGGCAAGCTTCGACTTCTTGCAGAAACGTCTGTTGTCACTTGGCAGACCATCTGCGCAGGGCACACGTGGCGAAGACCGGATTTTTACTTACGGTCGGGACGGTCGCGGCTTTGTTGTGTGGGGCGCCCCCGGAACGCTGGTTGTAAACGGAATAGCGGAATATTTTGACAGTTCCGGGCGGCCTATCGCGCCGGTAACGGAAATCACCACAGAACCGGTGATCATCCTGGGAAATGATCTGACCGTTGGTATCCAGCGTTATGTCGGGGTGTATGACGCGGTGCTCGGGTTCGGCGAGACGCCATGGTCCTATCACGGGTTGACGCGCGGCGGCGAAATCACCCCGTTCACACTGCAGGATGGCAACTGGAACCCCTACATCGGCCATGCATTCCGTAATCCTATGGGGATCACGCCAGCCAAAGTGGCCACGGCCTTTTTCGGCGATGAGGCGCATTATGCCGTTGAAAGATTTACAGCGCCGCAAGCCGGTCAGTACCGCGTTTCAGCCAGATGGTACAAAGGCGGCGATGCAGAAGACAACGACGGCGCCGACATCAAGGTATCCCGCAATGGCGACACCGTGCTGCACGCAGTTGTCCGCGACCGTGCAGTCGAATGGCAAAGCGAGGCATTCGCGCTCGAAGCCGGGGACCATCTGGATTTTGCCGTCGGCCCTAACAAGCAGGCTGGCGGGGATTGGGTGCGGCGCGAGATCTCAGTTCGGGGGCCGCTGCCCTGATCAGGATGCCCCGTGGCCGGTAAGCACCACCCGCACTGTTTTGAACAGAATACCAATATCCCGCCGGCGTGAACGGTTACGGATATAATCGACATCCATTTCAACCCGCTGTTGGTACGTCGTGGTACTGCGCCCGTTGACTTGCCAATGTCCGGTAATTCCCGGTTTGACGGATATATAATCTTCGAAATGTTCTCCGTAATGCCGTATTTCGTCATCTATTATCGGACGTGGACCGACCAATGCCATCTCGCCGCGTACGACGTTCCAGAATTGAGGCAGTTCATCAAGGCTGGACTTACGCAGGAAACGTCCGACGCAGCTGATCCTCGGATCGAAAGCAAGCTTTTGATTTTGCACCCACTCTTTCTTTGCTTCCGGATCGCGATCTAGCAAATCTGACAAAAGCTTATCAGCGTTCGGCGCCATTGTGCGGAATTTCAGACAGGTAAAATGTCGCCCGTTCCGCCCGATACGCAGTTGCCGAAAAAACAGGGGCCTGCCTTCTCCGATAAGCAGTATGATTGACACCAGCATATAAAACGGCAAAAAGAAAATAATTGCCGTAATAGCAATGAAACGATCAAACGCGTCTCCGAATAATGGCAGCGGAACAGGAGCGGCCTCTGATTTAGGATCGCTTACGTTTGTTTCAAATTCTAAAATATTGTCACGCAAATTGCGTGTTATAAACAATGTCATCGTTACCCACCCCAGGCAATGAAGAATAGACGTCGTGAAGTTGATGCCTGAATTAGTATAAATAGAATCTGGTGTCAGTCACGAAAACTACGGCGAAAATATGGTAAAACAACTTTGGATTGTAAGATCCGCCAGTAAAACTACCCATGATAAGCTAAATTCAACTCAAAGTTCGATTTTACCCGGTGCAATCTTTCCAAAAGACCATCCGCTTTCGTCTATCATGACCAAGGTCACAGTCAATTTGGTGATTCGGTTTTATGAATATCTGCTTTGGTAAAACACTCTCTTCTATCTGGCTATTTTGTCTCGTCCTATTTATCGCATGGGCTGTCCCGGGAATTGCACAGACACCTGTCACGCCCGACAGCTACGTAATAAATATCGGCGACCTGATAGAAGTAGATGTATTGGACGACAGTAATCCACCCCAGCGGTTTACCGTGGGGCGCGACGGTGCCGTACAACTCCCTTATATTGGTGGCATTAGGATTGCGGCAATGACAGCAGGTAAAGCGCGCGAAGCGGTGCGCGCGGCCTACGTGGAAAACGAAATATTTGTGAATCCAGCAATAGAACTCTCGATCGCCGGGTTTCGACCGATCGCGGTTCTGGGGGATGTTCGCAATCCGGGCAACTACGACTTCCAACCGTTTCTGACTGCAGAGCAAGCCGTCGGGCTGGCGGGTGGTCCGGCGATCTCTGCCAACAATGAAGAGGCGCGTGTGCTCGAGCGGCGCAATCTCGAAGGTGCACTTGGTAACCTTCAATATGACCTTGCCCTTTCCGCGGCGCAGTTCGCGCGGGTCACGGCGCAGATCGCAGGCAAAGACAAGATCGACTGGAACGCCGTTCCAAGCAAGTTACGCAGCAATATCAACCGTGAATATTTCGACGCGCACCGCCTGCAAGAAGATCAGATTATCCAGTTGGAACGCAGTGAGGCGGCCGCCCGCCGCGCATTGTTAACCGAAGCCGCGGACGAAGCCGAACGGCGGATGGCCCTGTTGCGCCAGCGGGAGGAAGTCCAGAGCGAGGTGCGCGCCGCCGCGCAGGAAGAAAGCGCTCGCATTACCGATATCGTGGGGCGCGGACTCGCCCCGCGGGCCAACGCGGCCGCTGCCATTCGCACCGCCGCCGCCGCAGAGAGCGATCTGTTGCAACTGCAAGAACAGCAGTCTGCCGCGATGATCCAGCTTGCCGACCTGAAGAATGACTTGACGCGGTTCGACAGCGAACGCGAACAGCGACTGCGGACGGAATCCCAGCGTTATCTAAATGACATGAGAAAGCAGGCCGCCAATCTCACCTCCACACAGGATCGCATCCATCTGCTGGACCAGTGGATGAATGCCGCAGCAGGGATGCAAACCGAATTGCTGATCCGGTACAGCGCGCGGCGGCGCAACGGAACCGGTCTAACGACGGTCGAGCTGGAACCGTCCGAAGATCTGTTGCCCGGTGATTTGTTGGTCATCACAGTCATTCCGCCGGACGGTGCGCAGGTGCCGGGATGAACCAGACCGACCATTCTTTCAACCAGCCGAAAGGTGGCTCTGACGTTGTGATGTCTCCGACGATCGACATCATGTCCCTTATCGCGGTGCTGCGGACCAATCTTTGGACAATCGTTCTTATCACTGCCACTTCGGTTGTAGCGATGTTCATGTACCTGCTGACGGTCGAGCCCACCTATACCGCGTCCTCGCAGATGATTATCGACACCCGCGAGCAGCAATTATTGCCCGCCGAAGATCTTGTATCAAATTTGGACGTTAGCAGCGCCGTGCTCGCCAGTGAGGTCGTGACGATCCAATCTAACGTTCTGCTCGGTACGCTCGTTGACCGGCTCGACCTGACGAATGACCCGGAATACGATCCCCGCCGCGAGAGGCCTGAATCTTTCTTTGATGCGTTCAAACGGTTCGTGCGTCAGGGAGAGCCTCCGCATGAAATCGCCCGCACACTTCCCAAGGAAGTATTGCGATCCTGGGTAATCGGGCGGGTCCGCGAAAACCTTGATGTCAGCCAGCTTGGCGTGTCCAACACAATCGGCATCCGCTACAGCGACCAAGACCCGGTAATGGTTGCCGCCATCGCCAACGGCGTGGCCGAAAACTATGTCGACAGCCAGCTTGAGATCCGGCTCACGGCTTCGGGTCGGGCACATGACTGGCTCGCGGCGCGGCTTGAGGAGTTAAGCGTTCAGGTCGAGGAAGGCGATGGCGATGTCGTCGCTTTTCGCGCTGAGATGATCGAACAGGCGAAAGGCAGTGAGGAAAGCATCAACCAGCTTCTCGCCGAGCTGAACAAGCGGATTGTAGCAAGTTCGACCGACCGCGCAGACGCGGAAGTCCGACTATCTCAGGTCGAAGCGCTTCGCAAAGAAGGGGGCATTCGTGCGGTTTCCGAAGTGGCGACCTCTCCGTTGCTCGAAAATCTCAATCAGCAACGCGCCGAGCTCGCAGCGCGTCAGGCTCAACTCGCCAGTACCCTCGGGCGCAAGCACCCTGAAATGCTACGCATCACTGCCCAGCTCGAAAACATCGACAGAAGTGTCGAAACGGAGTTGGAACGTCGGCTGGAACAGATGCGCAGCGAAGCCATCGTGACCCGCAACCGTGAAGCAGCCTTGCAAGAACAGATCAGCCACGTTTCCGAGCGGGCGGGCGCGCTTGCGCGGGCTTCGGTCCGGCTGGATCAGTTGGAGCGTACGGCGAATGCGACCCGCCTCGTCTATGAAAATTTCCTTTTGCGTTTCAAAGAAACCAGCGCGCGGGCTGACTTTCAGACACCGCAGGTGCGGATCATCGGGCGGGCAGAAGTCCCGGTCGTTCCGTCCGCCCCCCGCCGCACGCTGATGATGGTGGCGGCACTGGTGATGGGGATGTCCGGCGCAATTATGCTGGTTTTCGTGCGCAACCTGTTGCGCGCACCGCTGACCACACCCGATGAGATTACTGCAATAACCAATCGACCGAACCTTGCAGTGCTCCCATACGTGCCCCATTTCGGGAAGGGCTACGGTTGGCTCCGCCGCGAGCTTTCGGACAATCCGCGCACGACCTTTCTGGAACGGGTCAAGGCAATTCGCACAGCCTTGCTGGATACGGACGGTCATTCCCAGCCCCCGCAAATCATCATGATTACCTCGACTACGCCGAGCGAAGGGAAGTCCGTGTTGAGTTGCGCTTTGGCCAAATCCCTCTGCAAGTCTCGGTCCAAGCTTTCAGTCGTGCTGGTGGATGCGGACCTGCGGCGCCCGGATATCCGCTCGGTCCTCGGCATGCCTCATGGCGGCCCGTGCCTGCTTGATTATCTCGAAGGAAACGGGAGTTTGAAAGATCTTCCAGAACACAGCACGGCATTTGGCATTGATGTCGTGGCACCGTCTCGCAGCACGTCCGAGGCGGCCGATATTCTAAACTCCGGCAAATTCGAGCAACTGCTTGGCAAGCTTACGCAGCGCTATTCCACCGTGGTGGTGAACGCACCTCCGATCATTTACCTGTCCGATGCTGTGGTGCTGGCAAAACTTGCGGATAAAACGCTGCTTACGGTCAAATGCGGCCATACCTCCGGCAAGATGATCCGCAACGCCCTTTCGCGTTTCGAGACCGCAGGCATCAGTGTGGATGCCACTGTTCTGTCGATGGTGCGCAAAACAGACCCCGCCGCGCGAGAAGCTGAAATGTTCGAATACTCCTACTGACTGGAACCCTAATGCGCGTCGCGATTGTCCACTACTGGTTGGTTGCCATGCGCGGTGGCGAAGCTGTGCTTGAGGAACTGCTGAAACTCTATCCCGACGCGGATGTCTTTACCCACGTGGCAGACCGCGAAAGGCTGACCGGCACGCTCGCCACGCGAGAGATAACCGAGACGTCAATCAGTCGGCTACCCGGCGCGCGCCGTCACTATCAAAAGTACCTCGCATTGATGCCACGGGCATTAGAGGAGCTCGACCTCTCGGGCTATGACCTTGTGATCTCTTCTGAAAGTGGCCCCGCGAAAGGCGTCATCGTCCCGCCGACCGCCCGGCATCTGTGCTATGTCCACTCTCCCATGCGCTATATCTGGGACCATTACCCGTCTTATGCAGCCCGGTTGGGGCCAGTTCGACGGTTCTATTTCTCCCGGCTCGCCCATCGACTTCGGATCTGGGACGTTTCCACTGCCGCCCGTGTCGATCACTTCGTGGCAAACTCCAGCTTCGTCGCGGAGCGGATCAACCGGTACTATAACCGCGATGCAGACATTGTTCATCCGCCAGTGGATCTTGAGGCATACCACCTGCCGCAGCAAGACGCCCCGCGCGAGACTTATCTATTCGTGTCACAACTCGTGCCCTACAAACGCGCGGATCTGGTGATCGAAGCCTTCCGCGGCACCGACCGGAGACTGGATATCGTCGGCGACGGTTCCGAACGCGACAAACTGGCGCGCACCTTGCCCGACAACGTCCGGATGCTCGGTCGCGTACCGAACACAGAACTTTGTCGTCTGTATCAACAAGCGCGGGCGCTCATTTTCCCCGCCGAAGAGGATTTTGGAATCGTGCCTGTAGAAGCGATGGGATGCGGCACCCCGGTTCTGGCGTTCAGCCGGGGAGGCGCGCGCGATACCGTTGCAGAAAGTATTTCCGGTCTTTTGTTCCACGAACAAACGGCCGCATCGATCCGCGACGCTGTCGACAGATTTGAAGCCCGCGAAACGACCTTTGATCCTGCAAAGCTGAACAGCCATGCACAGCAATTCTCTGCCGGGCGGTTTCGCACCGAAATGCATGCGCTGATTGAAAAGTTGATGGCGGAACGGCCATGACATTCTATCCTGCATCGGCGTTGGTGATCCTGATATGGCTGTGGGCAAGTTTTCGCGACCCTGACCGCGGCGTCGCTGTCTGTATTGCCATACTGCCCTTCGGGATGTTCGCCGCGGTCGACGCAGGCGGGCTTTCGGTGCTTGCCGCGCATTTGGTCGCAGTACTGACAATCGGATCTTTGATTTTGCGGCGCTTTGCAGGGCACGCATCGCCGGTTTCGCTCTGCCGCAGCGGGCTTCTTTTGATCGTGTTTGCGGTCTATGCGCTCTTTTCAGCCACGGTCTTAATCGCCGTCTTTGCGGGTCAATTTCTTGTCTTTCCGCTGTCCTTCGACCGCAGCGGTCTCGCTGTCAGCATCCATTTCGGTTCCACCATGAAACCACTGGCGTCGAGCAATTCAAACATCGCCCAGGCTGGCTATATTCTGCTGTCGACGGCGATTTTCGTCGTGGTTGTAGATCAAATACGCCGACGCGGTACGGCGATCGTGCTTGCTGGCGCGGTCTGGGCCGCCACGCTGAATATCACCCTCGGCATCGTCGACTTTCTGGCGCTGGACGATCTTCTGGCATTCATTCGAACTGCAGACTACGCCCTTGCGAACAAGCACAGTTTTCTCGGGATGCCTCGCGTGATCGGAGGGTTCGCCGAAGCATCCGAGTTCGGACCTGTGTCTGCCGCATTTTTTGGGTTCTTTGCTGTGTTGTACATGGCCGGACGCCGGTCGCGCGACCTTTGGCTGGCTGTCGGCAACCTTGTCCTGTCTGCCATGTCGTTCTCGACGACTGCCTATGTGGCGCTTTTTGTTGCTGTGGTTTTAGTGGTCGTGCAGGCGCGGCGGCTGTTGGTAGGCATGTCGCGCACCTTCGGACATTTGTTGGTCACGGCATTTGCCGCGGTGATATTCGGTGGGGTTTGCGCCCTGATCCTGACTCCCGCCGCTGACACGACCGGCGATGTATTCAAGAACCTCTTCTTCGAGAAGTCTGCATCCAATTCCGGACTGGAGCGCGGCGCCTGGGCGCGGTCGGCCCTTGACGCCTTCGTGCAAACTTTGGGCTTTGGCGCCGGTGTCGGATCGCTGCGCGGCAATGGATTGGCATCGGTGCTTCTGGGCAGTGTCGGATGGCCCGGAACGCTCGCATTCATCGGCTTTCTCTGGGCGGCCGTCGGTCCGGTTTACAGCTTCAGGGGCGTCGAGATGTTCGGGATGTTTTCTGCCGCACGGGTGATGGTGCTCATCGTTCTTTCAGGACAGCTGGTCTCTGCAACCACGCCGGACCCTACGTTGCTGCTGGTTATATTTGCAGCGTTGGCCGCGGTTTTGCGCCAACACGGGTCAGCATCTCACACTGTGCAGGCAGATTTTTTGAGAACGCGTTTACACCCCTGAGTAACAAGAGGTGCATCGGCATCAAGTGCTTTGCCCTACGCCGCAGATCTACAGGGCGATAGCAAAGACCAGACCCCAACAGACGGCACAGAAGACAACCGCCAGGGTGACCAATACATTAGCAGGAATCCATGCGATGATGTCTTTGCAGAGCTTCAACCCACGCATGTTTTCTTTCATGATGATCGCCTTGCCTGAGATGCTCACGTCATATTTTATTGGTGAACGAATTAGATCCACGGTAGGTTTGTGTCAATATATTGTGGTGGTTCTGTCAAAATTGGCAAGAAATTTCTCATTTACCCTCAATACGGCGGTTTTCCACCGGCCAACTACTACACTGCGATTTTGCCCCCGTCCGAAGGGCAGCTGCCCCTAATGACGCGTCATACTGCACGCCGAGTGTTACCATTTTCATAACATCCATCGGAGCCCCCTGTCGGACAGTGTCGCAAAGTTTCTGCTGGACGCACTTATCCAGCGAGCGCCGCAACCTGCGCGGGCCAGACTCCTATAACTGGTCAAATTGACCTTCCCAGATCAAATGCGCAACTTCGCCAAGATTGACCGGTGGGACTTTCTGGCGAGGCGCTTCTTCAGCAATCGCGCCCGCATTTTTCTCGATCCTGCGATTGATGTCGCGCACAGTCGATTACTGCGACAACCCCCCGTTGTTACTGTTGGGTCTCGATGTGTCGTTCTTCACTGTCGGATACGCTCCGCCTGATTTCGGCCGCTAATCTTGTCGCTTTATCCTGATAAAAAGTATCACCTTCAGTCCTAAAAAACTCAAGCGCAGCAGCGACGTAGCTTGACGCTGATGCAAGATGATGTGCGCGCTCTGAAGCAGAACCGCGTTCGGCCTGTGCTTTGGCCACAATGGCCAGGTTCTCTTGCGTCAATGCCCAGTCGAAAGGCACAACATCACGGCTGCGCACGCTCAGCGTTTCCTGCAACAATTTTTTCGCCCGCCCGAGCAACACTAAACCGTCTTTGCCCGGTGTCACATTTGCCATTTCAAGCAGGGTCACCGCAACATTCTGTGTGGTCATCGCCCATTCCAGTGGCTTGCTTTCCCGCGGACGTAAGCGAAGTGCCGCACGGAAGGCTTCAATCGCGCGGCCGAGGAAAACTCGCCGCTCGCTCGCGTCATCGCACCAGTTCGCACGCAAGGACAATGCCGCCCCGAGGTTTTGCTGCACCATCGCCCATAAATCTCCGTCGTGCTCGATTGAGACGAGCAACAGCGCCTCTTCGTATCTTTCGATTGCCTCGTCCATCGTTGCGAAGCTGGCGGTGCCTTCGGATCGAATGCTGATGTTTGCGAGGGCATTGGCAAGGTTTTGAAGGGCCCGAGCACGAAGCTGCGCGGTGCAGCCACCGGCTTTTAGTGCTGGGCGCAAGATGTCAGCCGCGCGTTCAAGGCCGCTCCCCCCAAAGCGCAGACCGTGATCGAACAGCGCCCGATGGTATTCAAGCCGTTTGCTGATGGAATGTGCAGGGTCCAAGCTCCGCCATGTCTCGGCGGCGCTGACGAACCCTTCATAGGCGTCATTGGCGCGCCCGCGCAGGAGCGCATTTCGGGCCCGCGCTTCCTTAGCACGCACGACCATCTCGCTATAACTCTCGTCAACTTGTCGCAAAAGCGACTCGTACTCATCGAAATTGAGTTCCGCCGCAGCTTCGCGGGCTGCCGCCTTAATTTCAGCGAGCTCACCCATGCGACCGTCTAATTCGTGCAATCGCCGTTTGTAGATACGATATTCAGATGCTTTTTTGTCTAGCAAGCCGCGTAACTCTGCATCGGACTTGTCAAAAACATGATCAATCTCAAAACGGCTCGCGAGGGCTTCAAGCTGATCGCGGCGTGCATTTGACAGCCCCTCAAGCTGCGAAGGAAGGCTTGGCGGAGGCGCGCGCAGGCTGTCGATCTCATGCTGTGGGATGTCGAGTGCGTGGGCCAGCGCTTGTACCGTGCGCGCAGCCGGGTTGGCCACATGACCGTTCTCAAGCCGTGAAATGCTTGCCTTGCGCCCTTCGTCGTTCCACACATTTATGGCCAGATCCCGCACAGATAGACCCAGATCATCTCGATACGACCGGACGAGACGCCCAAACCGGGCGCCAAAGGCGTTGACGTTTGGGACGGCACGCTTCGTCAACGTTCGACACCGGGTAGGCGCTCGTATCGCGCTATAAATATCGTATTAGACTTCGACTTGCGAACTTCACCTATTAACCAACCCCCAGGAAGAGAGACCGACGCCCCGCAAATACCCCGGGCGTCGGTCACCCGTCGCTTCCGAAGCTTAATCGGCGCAATCCACCTTAAGATTGTAATAGGGAAGTGACAGTCCAAAACGTCACCTATTGAGCTTTCAACTTAGTTATTAGGGGCGGGCCGGGCAATGCAGCGCCCCTATTTCAGAAGACGCACTCGCATCCTCATTTCTACGAAACGCAGACTTTGACTGGGGCACCCCCCCCCGAAGAGCGATCGCAGCCTGTGTCCGGTTGTCCACTTTGAGCCTGCGAATAATTCGCGAAACATGCGCTTCAACCGTATTGATCGAAATCGCAAGGGTACGGGCGATCGCTTTGTTGGACTGCCCCGTGGCCACCTCCCGGAGGATCTCAAGCTGGCGGGCTGTCAAGAGACCGGGCTGGATACTGTCTGGGAGCCCAGAGTCAGGCATACGCTCAGTCTCGGGGGCGGCGAACGGCAATATACGATGCCCTTCTACCACCAGAGATATCACGGATTTAATCTCAGCAGCTGCCGAAGTAGGGGGCACGACTGCGGCAACGGCAACCGGAATGCCCCGAATGCTGGTAAGCAGTGCCTCAGTTTGGGGAAACAGAACAATACGTACCGGGTCGGGATTGTTCATACATGTGGCAATGCGATCCGACAGCGCTTCGGCCGTGGTATAGCATATGAGCACGATTCCTACATCAGGCGGCACGTCCGAGTTTTCGTCAATAGCAACATTAGGAAGCTTCAGGTCTGTCAGAATAAGCTCCAGGGCTGACCTAATTAGGAAACAACCGCCTAAGATTCCTACCTTCTTGTTTTCGCTAATACTCATAACTCTTCCCACGGGTGTTCGGGGCTCGAAGAACGGCCTTTTACAAACTTCACTTGTCAGAACGTTATGCACGGCCAGAAGGCCAGCATTTGAAAGTGACTAGTCCACCGCTATATGCGCGGCAGGCAGAGAAGGCATATCCTGAGGGCTCAGCTCAAGCATGGACACATCCGAAGCTCGTGCTTCCTGTGTGGAAGCAGATGTTGCCTGTCTAGAAGCTCGGATGCGCTGCGCCTGTTGGGCACGTTGTGCCCGGGCCGCCGCTGCGCGTGCCGCCCTTTGATCCGGCAATTCGATTGCCTGCCGGACATAAACTAAACTGGCTGTAGATGGTATTTGAGTGATATATACTCGGTCGCTCGCATAGCTCTCAGTTCCGAGAGCAACGATGCCAAGCACAGAGGCGACAATTGTCGATCTATATAGAGCAATCATATCTTACCCCCCGTAAGATTGAAAAACTACTGTAATGTAACTTTGACGGGAAAACTCGCCTAAATGGGGAACTTATACCCGCTTCAGTTGTTCGTATAACGTTCAAATTGTGTACTAACTAAGGACACAATTTGAACAAAAGTTAACGCTTAGTCAAGTTTTTATGCGTTTTCCCGCCCTTGTGTAGGGGAAAACCCCTACCGAATCACCTCCATCATTGGAATCCCTATAGTCATTGTACCGGTAACGGTGCCCCTAGGCTGTCGGCTCGGGGGTTTTTCATACGTGCCGGCCGCTCGAATCACTGGAAACGTAGTTGAAGTCTGGAGGGGGTTCTCCGGAATATCCGGCCTCGATGCCTATTCGTACCTTTAAATTGGTCTCGGGGATGGTCCTCGGGGTGGGTATAGGTGAATAGGATTTTTGACATGAAACATCTTCTTATGACTTCAACAGCGCTGGTGCTGACCGCGGGTATGGCATTTGCGCAAACCTCAACGGGCCCAGGTGTGAACCCTTCAGACGCAACTGCGCACAGTAATAATGGCGCTACAGCCAATGAAGATGGTGGACCATTCAACAGAGCTGAGGCTCTTGATACCGGTGGCGGCGGGAACGATGAGGAAGCCCGCGCTTTGGCAGGTGAGTTTGGTGATGCTGCCCGTGCTCGGGTCAACCTTTCTGCTGCGATCACCGCAGAGGGTGGGGTAACTGGCCCTATTCTTGCAACCGTCGCTCAGCAGTCGGCTAACGCTAACCTCCAGTTTCAGGTAGGTACCGCAAACCAGTCAGTCAATCTGCAGTCGGGCGTACGTCAAGAATCCGCTACAATGCAGTTTGGGAACCGCAACAAAGCGATCATCAGTCAGCGGACAGCGGGCAACGAGGCCGCGATTGCACAGCGTGGCGACGACAACGATAACGCGATTATCCAGAATGGAGTTGACAACGGAGCTGCGAGCGCTCAGGTGGGCCTACTTAACGTGTCGACTATCCTGCAGGATGGCAATGACAACATCGCGGCACACACGCAGTATGGCGAACGTAACGCTGCCATGACCTTCCAGAACAATGGTGACAACACCGCGGCCCAGGTCCAAGTCGGTAACGACAACAAATCGCTCATCTCGCAAGGTGGTGGGGATAACAGAACGCTTGCCGCACTCGATGGTACGATGCGCGGCGTTTCAATCCCGATGGGCTTGACGGCCACTGGTGCTGTCGCGGGAGCAGCGTCGCTGAACTCTGCAGCAAGCATCCAGTTGGGCAACTCGAACCTGAGCGCCATCATTCAGCAAGGCAACAGCAACGAAGCTGTCAACTACCAGAAGACACCATGATAGCATAATCTTCCATACTTCGGTGGGAGATACACTAAACAAGCGAGGGCGCCGTTTCGGCGCCCTCGTAGCGCCATATGACGAGGAGCACATCATGCAAATGTTCCCGATCCTACTCTCTCTCGCGTTAATCAATACAAATGCCAGCGCTACGCCGTCGCCTGAGGGGTGCGCGCTACGCATAACTGAGGCTGGGAGGATGGTCATGCTTCAGGGCGTCGTCGATCCGCAAGATTGGCCCCATGGGATGTACGAAATGAGCATTATGACGCAGCAGGGAAGCAACCGCTCCGTCTCACGGCAAACCGGCAGGTTCGACGGCAGTAACGCCAAGACCACTGATGGTTCGCTTGTTTTATCAACCGTAACGATGTATGTTTCAGATGGTGGCCGTCTCGCCGTCACGCTTCAAATCGAAGACGGAGACCGCAACCAGTCCTGCTCTTTCGATTATGAACGGTAGTGACCTAATTCCGAGGATCATGATATGCGCCCCAAGATACTTCTCGCCACAATTGCGTTAATGCTTGGCAGTACCACTGCCGGATTGGCGCAGGATTTTGGCTTTCAGGTTAGCAACGGGCTGACACTTGAGCAGGTAATGGTCACGCAGGAGAGCAACACCAGCGCCCCGACAAGCTCCGGAGGAGCCGGCTCCTCAGCGGTGATTTCACAACAAGGTAATGAAAACAGCGCGACCAGTTCTATTTCCGACAGCCAAAACGCAGGGACGCTCGTTTTGCAGGCGGGCGACGAAAATACCGCCGTGGCCGTCATCCACAATTCTCCCGGCAGCGCAATTGCTCAGGCCCAATTAGGAACGAACAATTTCTCTGCGGCGGCCATTGTGGGCGGATCACAGAACGGCATCGCATCGGCGCAAATTGGCAACAGTCTGAGTAATTCCGTCGCGCTTGTGAACTCCGTCGGCACCAAGGTTGTTTACGGGCAGGCCGGTCAAGGCTACAGTGGCGGCATAGTGGTGCGTAACGCCCCTCGGGGCACAGTTATCAGACTGAATTGATTTTGACTGCGGCACTCAGATTGCCTCGGCACGTCGCGGTGCTCTTTCGAGTGCTGTATGCCTAACCCTAGCCAATCTGTTTGAAGCTTTCATGCTATTGCTTGAGAGGGATTGGATATGTTTTCGGCAAGAAGGTTTCTAGGGCTCACTACCGCTGCATTATTGACCAGCGCAGGGGCTGCCACTGCTGGCGATCTCATCTATCAGCCAATAAACCCTGGATTTGGCGGTTTCTCCGATAACTTCGGATACCTGATCGGTACGGCGCAAATTCAAAACCAGTACCTCCCGGAAAGTGAGGGTGGTGGCGGCGGCGGCGGCGTGCCTGACATTAACTTCCCGCCAATTGTAATCGATCTTGGAGGCGTTGGGACACCTACGGCTGCAGCTCCAGCACCGCAAAGTGCAAATAGTACAGGCTCCAATTAAGAAAACTGTAGATCGCGGAAAAAGCGGCGCGGAAATGAGGGACAGCATGAAATTCTTTTCTATTTTTGGCTCGAGGCAAAAAGCGCTTGGATTAGGGCTCACTCTGATGACCACTCTTGGCGGATGTGCAGAGCTGGGCTTGCAGTCGGTTGGAACGCGTTTCGACGACGATACGAGGCCGCCGCTTTCCACGCCGTCCACCAACACGGGCTTAGCTCTCAGGGAATTGCCCCCTTCTAGCAAGAAGATCGATGTCGCGATCTACAAGTACGAAGATAAAACCGGCCAGAATGAGGAATCGGACAACTTCACCCGGTTTTCGCGCGCTGTTTCGCAAGGGATGTCAGACGTATTGATCGATGTCTTGACCGAAGTGGGTGACGGCGATTGGTTTAATGTTATTGAACGCGCTAATATTCAGGACCTCCTGACTGAACGCCAGCTTATTGATCAGACCAACCAAAACTATCGTGGCTTGCAGCAATCTGCACTTCCGCCCCTTCGCTTCGCGGGGATCATTATTTCAGGTGGCGTGATCGATTATGACACCAATGTCGTCACGGGCGGCGTTGGCGCGCGGCTTTTGGGGATCGGCAACAGCTTTGAATATCGTCGTGACCGTATCTCGGTGGTGCTGCGTGCCGTCAGCGTTCAGACTGGCGAAGTTCTAGCGTCAGTTCAGACTGAAAAGACAATCTATTCGCTCGCCGATCAGCTGTCGGTTTTCCGTTATGTTGCCGTGGATCGTCTGTTTGAGCTTGATGCGGGCTATTCGGTGAACGAGCCTACCGGTATCGCAGTACGGCAGGCTGTAGAGCTGGCCGTCTATGATCTTATCCTCGAAGGTGCTGAAGAGAATATTTGGCAGTTCCGAGATCCCAACGCGCACCGTCGCTTGGTTGCAGAACAACAGGTCCGACTAGCCTCTGTTGGTAAAGCGTCAAACGCCCTTCGGCCACTGGCCACCCGTACTGCGATGGCAATGGATTTAAACCAAGTTGCTTCGCCGACCCGGACGCTGAGCAATGATGGCCGCTGATCTCCGCGCAGCAACCCTTGGGCTGGTCATAGCCACCGCGGGGGGCGGCGCCCTGTCTGCGCAGGAGACAGTATCTTTCGATAGTGGCAATCGAGTTACTGTTGGAGACTGGGCGGTCGAATGCCTGACAGTTTCAGACCCGGCCCCGGATCAGTGTCAACTATACCAACGGATTCTGACGCAGGATCCTAATACAGTCGCGTTGATTGCTGCATTGGCTTGGTCTCAGAGCGACAAAGCCCTGCTTGCGCAGATTTCCCTCCCACTGGGCAGTGATCTTACCAGCCCACCTTCGTTGAACATAAACGGCCAAGCCGTTGCGAGCTTCGCTTGGTCGCGCTGTCTCTCAACGGGATGCTTAATCGAAGCGCCCCTCCCTGAACCTCTTGTCGCGGCCCTGCTGCGCGGAGAGAACGCGACGTTCACGGTCGTTCAGCCAAATGCGGGTCCGATTGCAATTCCCTTGTCGCTCGTCGGTTTTGAGGAAGGTCTGGGAGAGATCATGCCTGAGGCAATAATGCCTGCAATGGCGGCCGAGGAAGAAGAATGAGCGCTACGGTCCCTTCCTGCAAAGTTATGGTGTAGATTACCGCACCGAAGTGAGCCGGTTTAGAGGGTCATTTCCGCTGACACCTCGATAGGCAAAAAGCTAAATCCCGGATTGCTTTCTCAGCACCAGATACTTTCGGCACTTCGTCGGGCAAAAGACCTTCGTTGGCTTGGACCATCAGACAGCACAACAGACTCGCTTATGGGATTGTAGCGCGACATCCAGATCTCATGCCCGGTATATTCCCGCCAAGCTATCCCCTCCGCGCGCGGATTATTCCCAAGCGGTGCGAAAAATCTCGAGGCTCTCTGCATAGGCGTCCGTAAGCGCGGGGTTCGGGGCGATGCTTTTGCTGATCTTCGGCGTGCGGATCACCTCCGCCGCCCCGCCGTCTTCGCTGCCCAGTATCGCCAGCCGCGCGGCCCCCAAAGCAGCCCCCTGTGCGCCACTTTCTGGCACATCAAGCGTGAGGCCAGTGATATCCGCGATCATTTGCAACCATGTTTCAGACTGGCTGCCACCCCCCGCCACGCAAACCCGTTCTGGCAAAGAGCCGCATTGCTCAAGCGCGCGACTGCAATCGGCAAAGGCAAAGCCAACCCCCTCCATCACGGCTTGGACCATATCGGGCAACCCATGTGCGCGGCGCAGCCCGTGGAAGGCACCAGTGGCATCTGGCGCGTTATGTGGGGTTCGTTCGCCCGAAAGATAGGGCAAAAAGGTGATCGGCGAGGGCTGGGTCACGCCCCGAACCATCCCCGCAAGTGCCGCAGGATTTTGCCCAGTGATCTGCCCCAGCCATGCCAGCGCATCTGTGGCCGACAGGATCACGCCCATCTGATGCCAAGAGTCGGGCACTGCGTGGCAGAAACTATGCACAGCACTTTCGGTATTGCTCGCAAAACGGTCAGTGACCGAGAAGAGCACCCCTGAGGTGCCGAGCGACAAGAACCCCTGCCCCGGTTGCACCAATCCCAGCCCCACGGCGGTGGCCGCATTGTCGCCCGCACCGCCCGCAACTGCGACGTTGCTGACACCCCACTTCGCAGCCAGCTCAGCCCGAAGCCCGCCCGCCCGCGCGCTGCCTTCGACCAATCGCGGCATGTGATCGCGGGTGAGGTCCGTCGCGGCGAGCAATTCATCAGACCAATCGCGTTTTGCCACATCCAGCCAAAGCGTGCCCGCCGCGTCTGACATCTCAGACACATGTTCGCCCGTCAGCCAGAAACTGACGTAATCCTTAGGAAGCAAGACCTTGCGAACCTGCGCAAAAATCTCAGGCTCATGTTTTTGAACCCACCGTAGTTTGGGCGCGGTAAAGCCTGCCATGACGATATTGCCGCCGATGCCGCGAAAGTCGGCCAGACCTTCCAGTTCCGCGCATTCGGCATGGGCGCGCCCATCGTTCCACAAGATTGCCGGACGCAGGGGCCGGTCGTCTGCATCAAGCAGCGTGGCCCCGTGCATCTGACCTGACACAGCAATGCCGCGCAGCGCCGCGAACTCGGCGGGGGCTGCGGCGCGGACCTGCGAAATCGAAATCTCGCAGGCGACAATCCATGAGTGAGGGTCTTGCTCGCTCCACATCTGATGGGGGCGCTGAGCCTTTAATGGTGCATGACCCTCAGCCAAGGCCATTTGGCCTTCGTCGATCAAAAGCGCTTTGACGCCCGAGGTGCCTAGGTCCAAGCCAAGATAGGTCATGCGGTACTCGTTACTTCACAAAGGGAGTAAGGCCACCGGCAGCGTGCCGGTGGCGGCATTAATCAGAACGGGCTGTCAGGATAGTAGAAATCCATCGCGTTCTCTTGGGTCACCAGAACCGAGCCGATCACGAAAGTGCCCGACACCGGCGCGTTGGAGGTGAGGCCCACGGCGGTCAGCTCAATCGCGGTGGCGATCATCGACGGCGGGTAGGTGACGTTGGCCGGGATCATCGCATCGCCATCGGCCGTGCGCTTGATCATCTCTTTCATGCCGGCACCGCCAAGTACGAATTTCACATCGTCACGGCCTGCGGCCTCAATCGCTGCCAGAACGCCAATCGCCATGTCATCGTCCGAGGCCCAGACCGCGTCGATATTGGGGTATTTCGACAAGAAATCCTGCATCACTGTAAAGCTGTCGTCGCGGTTCCAGTTGCCGTGCTCCATATCAAGCACGGTGATGCCGGAGCCTGCAATCGCCGCATTGAAGCCTTCGACACGCTCATTGTCGATGGTGGTGGGGATGCCGCGCAGCACGACGATGTCGCCGCCGTCTGGCATCTGCTGGGCCATGAATTCACCCGAGACTTTGCCGAAGCCGCTGTTGTCGCCTGCAACATAGAGGTCTTGTATGCCCTCGACAGAGAGACCGCGGTCGACCACGGTCACCCATGCGCCGCTGTCAGCCACGGCTTGCACCGGCGGGGTCAGCGGATCGGATTCGAACGGCAGCACGACCAGTGCGTCAATGTTGCGCGTGGCGACCATATCTTCGATGTCGTTCACCTGTTTGCCGGGGTCCGAGGCGGTGGCGAGAACGAAGTCGAGATCGGGATAGACCTCTTCCAGACGCTCGACGGTTTCCTTGGCGTGGAAGTTCATGCCCCCCGCCCAGCCGTGGGTCGCCGCCGGGATCGAGACGCCGATAACCTTGGTCTCTTGGGCAAAGGCGCCCGTACCGACAGCCGTGGCCAGCGCTGTGGCAATGAATGTTTTGGTAAATGTCATTT
>Ga0209345_10000200_pt1 | contig 84094 bp, 73 predicted proteins | sample Cruoilmetagenom7_FD_187294 | JGI IMG/M metagenome (GOLD analysis project Ga0209345, IMG submission 187294) | Oil polluted marine microbial communities from Coal Oil Point, Santa Barbara, California, USA - Sample 7 (SPAdes) (version 2) | ecosystem: Environmental > Aquatic > Marine > Oil seeps ... | reverse complement strand
CGGGGTTGGCAGGAGGCATTTTCCTACCCGATCCAGCAAGCGTTTCTGACCCTGGTGCGGTTGGGAAGGTTTATTGTGAGTTGTTTCAAAAGCATGGTGGGACATTTTTGACGGCGGACGCGCAGAGGCTTGAGGCAACCGTGGATGGGTGGCAGGTGCAGAGCGTGACGGGCCCTATTGAGGCGCGTGAAGCGGTTCTAGCACTTGGGATTTGGTCTCGGGACGTGCTGGCGGGACTGGGTGTGCGGGTGCCATTGCAGGCAAAACGTGGCTATCACATGCACTATGGCTCGCAGGGCACTGCCTCGTTAAACCGGCCGGTTTTGGATGCCGACAATGGTTATGTGCTGGCACCAATGCGGAAAGGTGTGCGTTTGACGACTGGTGCTGAATTCGCGCGCAATTCGGCACCACCGAGCCCCGTTCAACTTGGGCTTGTCGAGCCGCATGCGCGGCGCTTGTATCCGTTGGCTGAGCGGATCGATGAGCGAGCTTGGATGGGCCAGCGCCCATGTTTGCCAGATATGCTGCCGATGGTGGGCGAGATACCCGGGCACAAAGGTTTGTGGGCTAATTTTGGCCATCAGCACCTTGGCTTTACGCTTGGGCCGGTGACCGGGCGGCTGTTGGCTGAGGCAATGACGGGTGGGGAGGCGTTTGCCGATATTCAGCCCTACAAAGTTGATCGTTTCTAAAAACGATTGGTCCAAATCCATTCAATAAATTTACGATTGATCAATACAGTCTCAGACTGCATCCGTTTTTTCGGACTTTAATGCGCATTAGTTCAAATTTTTTGTAACTTTGTGAGAAGCCAGAAACCTGAGTTCGCTAGTGTGGGTCTACTGCGAATAGGGAAGTCTCGACTGGAAGGGCACGGGGATGGCTGCGATCAACGGAACTACACTGGCTGATCAACTGACGGGGACGGCGGAGTCCGACCAGATCAACGGTGGCGCAGGTAATGATGTGATCTTGGCCGGTGAGGGCAATGATACTGTCACTGGCGGTGCGGGCAACGATCAGCTCTACGGTGGTGCCGGGGATGACGGGTTTTATGGCAGCGGCGGGACTGACATTATATATGGCGAAGCTGGAAATGACGTGCTGTTCGGTGAGGGCGGGAATGATGTGCTCTATGGCGGCAGTGATGATGACATTCTGCTGGGCGGCACAGGTGATGACGCCCTGGATGGGGGCACGGGCTCGAATACGGTCAACGGTGATGGCGGTAATGATACTCTGACCAAGAACGTTGGTCTCGGCATCGATACGTTTGATGGCGGTACCGGCATCGATACTGTCTATCTCGAGTTGACGTCGGAGCAACTTACGCCTGGGGTGCTTGTTGATCTAAACCAGCTTTATAGTTGGCAGCAGGATAATCTTGCGGCTGCGGGTGGCGATGAGAATGTGCTTGGCGCCACTGCTGATGGCCCTTCTTTGACGCTCAATGAGCTTGGGCTGACAGTTGCCAATGTTGAACGTGTAACCGTATTGCTTGATGGGCAGGAAACGGACCTTGCAGCGGTAATCGGGGTTGGGCCGTCTGTCGTTGTTGAGGAAATTCCGGTTGTTTTGGAGGAGCCACCTGCCTTTGACTATGTAATCAACGGCACAGACGGTGATGACGATCTAACAGGTACGGCGTTAAATGATCAGATCCTGGCGGGGGCCGGGAAAGACTTTGTTGCTGCGGGGGACGGCAATGACGAAGTGCGTGGCGGCGAGGGCAATGATCGGCTTTATGGCGGCCGTGATAACGACAGGATCTATGGCGACGCGGGCAATGACACGCTCATTGGCGACCATGGTGAGGATGAGCTTTATGGCGGCGATGGTAATGATGGCTTCTTCGGCGGGGGTGATGATGACCGGATGTTCGGGGAAGCAGGTGACGATGCGCTGTTCGGCGACGGTGGCGCAGACACTATCGATGGTGGTGAAGGCACGAACCTGCTGAATGGCGGGGCGGGAGACGACATTCTGATCCATACGTATGGTGTTGGAAGCAACACCATCGTTGGCAGCACAGGTGTTGATACGGTGGTTTTGAATTTGCCGTCGTCCGGCATCTCAGATGCGGTTATGGCTGATGTGAGGGCTCTTCAGGAGTGGTTCTCGGAGAATTTGTCAAACGCGGGCGGCGACTATGCTCAACTCGCAGGTCAGACTGGGGGGGAGACGTTAGAACTGGCGGCTCTTGGGGTGACTATTTCCAATGCCGAAAAGCTCGTCATCAAGGTTGATGGTAATGAAGTTCCGGTAGACGAATTTTTGAACCAAGCGCCTGAAGCTGAGGCTTCGGTTGCAGTTGGTATAGATGAAGACGTGGTTCTCTCCGGCCAGATTGAGGCGCAAGACCCCGACCAAGGTCAGGCATTGACGTATGTGCTTGATCAAGAGCCTGCCAACGGCAGCGTGACGATTGACGCGCAGACGGGGGCCTTTATCTATACGCCGCAAGCAGATTTCAGTGGTGCTGACGCATTCTCAGTCGTGACCATGGATCCATTTGGTGCCGCAGTAACGCAGGAAGTGGCGGTCAGCGTGGCAGCAATTGCGGATACGCCTAAGCTTGCTTCACAGGATGCATCAGCGGTGCTTCCAGCGCCAGCACCGATTTTTGGTACTGCCCGAGCCGATGTGCTTGTCGGTGATGGTGGAAGTGCGAAGATGGATGTCCCGCTCGACATCTCGGCGGCGCTGACGGACCTGGATGGTTCGGAAACTCTGTCGATTTTGATTGAAGGGTTGCCTGCGCAGGCAACACTTTCGGCAGGTGTTGTCAATAACGACGGATCAGTGACGCTGACGTCGGCGCAACTTGAAGGGCTTTATGTCACGACAACGGGTGGGATGGATTTCGATCTCAATGTCACTGCAATCGCTAGCGATGGTGGAGTAAGTACGGCTGTGTCGACGTCAACGCTCCATGTTTCAGTCGATGTTGGCAATGCCAATAATGATATCATCGATGGGCTTGGCGGCAATGATCAGATCGATGGCGGGGTGGGTGATGACTTGATTATCGCCGGCAACGGTAACGATAGCTATTTCGGCGGAGATGGCTTTGATACGATCGACTATTCGGCTGCAACGCAAAAAGTTGTTATAGACCTCAAGGATGGTGTGGCCTCCGGCATGGGCAATGATACTGTTTCGGGTTTTGAAGCGGTAGTCGGATCGGGCTTTAATGACCGGATTAAGGGCGATGACGGGGCCAACGTTATTTATGACGGTGCTGGCAAAGACAAGCTCTACGGCCGTGATGGTGATGATGTGTTTGTTGCGGGTGCGGGTGACGACACTTATGACGGCGGCAAAGGGTTTGATACTGTTGATTTCTCGACGTCGGCAAATGCAGTGACGGTTGACTTGGATCGTGGCAAGTCAAGTGGCAATGGCAAGGATAAACTGAAGAAAATCGAGTCTGTTATTGGATCTGATTTTGATGACGATCTTTTAGGATCCGACAATGCTGATACGTTGGATGGTGGGGCAGGAGATGATGTGATCCGCGGTGGCGAGGCAGCGGACACCCTGACGGGCGGCGCTGGTGGCGATACCTTTACGTGGGAGACCGACGATCTAGCCGTTGGCACTTTTGACACGATTTCCGACTTTGATGTGGCGTCCGACACGCTGGATTTTTCTAACCTGGATTATCTGAGTAGGTCGGGACCGAATGATGCGGATCGGGTTGTATTGCAGGAAGTCAATGGCGGCACATTGATTTCGATGGATATGAGCAGCCGGTCCGGGGCCACCGAGGTGGTGTTCCTTGAGGGGGTTACAGGCCTGGTCGGGAGCGATCTTGACGGGAGCGATTGGCTGATGCTGTAGAGCTTCTCTGGCTGAGATGGCATCACCCCGGTATCTTCGCAATTATGATCGCTTCAGGTTTTTTTCGATAAAAATGCGGGTTGGCATTTGATGGCATTTGGACCGGGCGCCATTCCATAGTCTCCCCGTGCTTGTGCAGGCATTGACCAGTTGCCATCGCTTATCCTGCCAAATCAGCAAGCCGATGAGAATGAAAATGGCGATTGCAGATGCGATAATGCGATTGGTCATGTGGGCGATGAGTTGTGAGGGCCTGTTCTGGTGACAAGAACATTAATTTTCGAAGAATCATAAGCTCTTTTACGAATGTAGTTGATAGAACGCCGGGGGGCCAATGTAGTTGCCCGGAGGGATTGTGGCAGAGTAGACGCCTCGTGCGATGGCACGGGATAGGCAGTCGGCGGCAGCAAGGCTCAATTCAGCTAGCTCGAAGCCTCGGTCAGTTATCAGTCGGCGTTGGGTGGCCAAGGCAAAAACTGTGTCTCCGTCCATGGCGGCATGGGCGGGGCGGATGGCACGCGCAAGACCATCATCAGCCATGTGAGCCAGGCGTTTAACTTCTGATTTGGTGAGGGTTGCATCGGTGGCAATGATAGCGATGGTTGTTGCCGGGATGCGCGCGCCTTTCAGTTGCAGCGCGCGGGCTTCTTTGGGGATGGGGTTCGGCCACGGGTGGCCGCCGAATTCCTGAGCTTCTTCGACTGGTGAGCTCCAGAAGGCTGGGCCCTCTCCAACAGTTGTGGAGCCCATGGCATTAACCACCACAAGGGCACCTACGGTGTGGCCGGATTGAGTGATAGTGCTGGTGGAGCCCAATCCGCCTTTCAGGTTGGCAGTTGTTGCGCCATAGCCGCCGCCTATCGTGCCCAGAGGGAACTTGCCGGGCTTGGAAGCTTCAGCGGCCTTCAGGCCAAGCTCCCAGTAGAGCGGCTGACGGCCCCAATTCTTGTTGCCACCATTCAGAAGATCAAAGGTGATGGCTTGCGGTACGATAGGCACATTGAGCGGGCCGAGAGCAAGGCCCCGATCATTCTCGCGAAGGTACTGGAGCACGCCACCAGCAGCATCCAGGCCATAAACAGAACCACCTGATAATACGATGCCGTCGACACCTTCGACGGTCATTTCGGGTTCAAGCAGGGTTGTGTCGCGGGTGCCGGGGGCGCCGCCGCGCGTAATAACAGAGGCCATGTTTGGCCGCTCGATCAGGGCGGCTGTAACGCCGCTTATTACGGTTTCGTCGTGGGCATTGCCGATAAGAATGCCGGGGACGTCGGTGATCAGATTAAGGCCGGGCATGATAGCTATGTTACTCCGCTGCAGTTGGCCACGAGTAGCGGGCTTGAGAGGTTCAAGTCAACTTGGATGCCCTTGAGAGCATGGTATGGCATACAGAAAACCCGCCCAGTTTCCCGGGCGGGCGTAATTTTTTCAGGATTGTTTCCGCTTTTTTATTTTTATGAAGACACCCTGCCAATCTCTTAAGTCAAATCAGTTGATCTGATTGTAATCGCCATTGCTCCACCGGTAGAATTTGTAAGGTGGGAGATTCGGGTCGCCTTTTTTGTTGAACTTGAATTTTCCCAATACGGTAGAAAATTCCATCGTATTCAATTTAGCGATGACCTTATCTGCTGCGATTGACTTGGCAGATGTGGCGGCCTGAGCCCATGCCTGAATTGCTGCATAGGTATAGAGTACGTAGCCTTCAGGCTCGATTTTCTTCGCACGGAACTTGGCAACGATGTCTTTTGCGGCCGCACTTTTGCGCGGGTCGGGAGAGAATGTCATCAGTGTGCCTTCACCGGCTTTGCCTGTTACCTGCCAGTACTCCTTGGTGACAAGGGCGTCACCGGAGACGAGTTGTGTCTTCATGCCCTGGTCGCGCATCTGGCGGACAATGAGGCCAGCTTCGGTGTGGTAGCCGCCGACATAGACGACGTTGATGCCCGCTAGTTTCATTTTCGAGACGAGCGCTGTGTAGTCCTTCTCGCCGGCGGTGTAGGCTTCATACATCGCTTCCTTGAGACCAGCCTTATTCATATACTTACGTGTCTCGTCGGCAAGGCCTTTGCCGTATGCCGTTTTGTCATGAAGAATCGCGATCTTCTTGCCTGCGTACTGAGTTGCGAGATAGCCGCCAGCGACTTCGCCTTGCTGGTCGTCACGACCGCAAACGCGAAAGACGTTCGGGCCTGCGCGTTCGTCGGTCAGCTTCGGGTTTGTCGAAGCTGGCGAAATCTGGACGACGCCTTCTTCTGCGTAAACTTTGGAAGCTGGAATTGAAGATCCCGAGCAGAAGTGACCTGCAACGAGGGCAACCTTTGAGGCCACCAATTTACCGGCGGCGGCAACGGCTTGTTTCGGATCGCAGGCGTCATCTTCCACGATCAGCTTTAGCTGCTTACCATTCACGCCACCGGCGGCATTAATGTCGGCGACGGCCTGTTCAGCGCCTGCCCGCATCTGCGCGCCAAACGAGGCATACTGACCGGTCATCGGGCCGATTGTGGCAATTTTTATTTCAGCTGCAAACGCTTGGCCTGACAGACCAACTGCAAGTGCTGCTGCCGTTAAAAGTCGTTTCATAAGCCTTTATCTCCTATTCTAGGTGGCTTCGACCCCGATTGGGTTTTATGACCCAACACAGAGCGCTCGTCTTATGCGGGTTGATAACCCTCGCACAAGATTAGTTGCCGGTTGACCTGTTGTGCATTTTCAGGTGCCGGTATGATTAACCCGTTTTTCGTTTCCAGCTTATCGGGCTCGTTCTTCGATAGAGCCAGGGATACTGTGCTACCATTTGTGACGCCCTTGCGATACGATGGGACAAAGTCGCTATTGTGATCAGAATGGCGAAATCGGTTAAGAAGTAGGTTAGCAGTTGGGGGGCACGCGCATCGGCAAGGGCGGCGGGTGGAGTGCCGCCAGCCAGGGCGTACTGGAGAAAGCGCACTGCGGCTGCCAGCAGCAGCATGTAAAGAATGGCTTTTGAGACGGGTTGCCAGGACTGGGCAACCGCAGACCCTGTCATCCAGGCGGCGCCACCGCCAAGAAGTAGCGTGATGATGATGAAGGCTCTAGGGGCCGTGTCATAGAAAATATCCATCAATGTGCTCCACCTTCCAGGTAGGCGGCGCGGATTTCTTCGCGATGGAGGAGTTCATCGCCGGTTCCGGTCAAGGTGATGCGGCCGTTGACCATCACATAACCACGATGGGCGAGTTTGAGGGCGTGATAGGCGTTTTGCTCAACGAGGAATACGGTCAAGCCCTGTGTTTGATTGAGCTCTCGAATAACTTCAAAAATCTGCTTCACGACCAATGGGGCCAGCCCCAGTGAGGGCTCGTCGAGAAGCAGGAGTTTCGGGCGGCCCATGAGTGCACGAGCGATTGACAGCATTTGCTGTTCGCCACCCGACATTGTGCCAGCGCGCTGATTTTCTCGGCTCTTGAGTATGGGAAAGAGTTCGTATGAACGAGCCAGGTCATCATTAAAGGTTGCATCTCGATTTGGATTGAGGATGGCGCCCATTTGAAGGTTTTCAAGCACTGTCATGCGCGAGAAAATTCGGCGTCCTTCTGGCGACTGGGCTATGCCTGAGTGCATGATCTGGTGGGTTGGCAGATGGCCGATTTCTTGGCCGCGAAAGCGGATTGATCCGTTGCGAGCGCGAGGATTGCCGCAAATAGTCATTATGAGAGTTGTTTTGCCGGCACCGTTGGCGCCGATGAGGGTTGAAATTTCACCTTCTTGGACATCAATGTCGATGCCTTTGAGAGCCTGAATCTTACCGTAGTAGGTTTCAACGCCTCGGATCGAGAGGAAGGGCTCGCTCATGATGCGATCTCCTCTTCAACGGTTTCTATTTCTTCATCTTCAACGCCGAGATAAGCGGCGATGACGTGTGGGTCGGACCGGACAAATTCCGGAGTGCCGTCGGATATTTTGCGGCCGTAGTCGAGAACGATGATGTGGTCGGAGACGCCCATCACGACAGCCATGTCATGCTCGATGAGGAGAATGGATATGTTGTCCTGCTGGCGGATTGACAGCAGCAACTCATTTAGCTCGTGGCTTTCGCGCGGATTGAGGCCGGCGGCGGGCTCATCAAGGCAGAGTAGTTCGGGGTCGGTGCACATCGCGCGGGCAATTTCGAGACGGCGCTGATCGCCATATGGGAGATCGCCAGCGGCATCGTCGGCGCGATCGACTAAATTGATACGTTCAAGCCAGCCGGCGGCCTTCGAGATGGCCGCTTTTTCGGCGATGGCATAGTTTGGCAAACCAAGAATGCCGCCAATTGTGAAGTAGGATGCCGCCATCAGAGTTTTGTGCTGCGCAACGAGCAGGTTTTCGAGCACAGTCATGCCAGAGAACAGGCGAATGTTTTGGAAGGTGCGGGCGACACCACCTATTTTATTGATGTGGTCGCCGTCCATGCGCTCAAGCAGATACTGCGTCCCGTCAGAGCGGGTCATGGTAATCATGCCGACGGAGGGTTTGTAAAAACCAGTGAGGCAGTTGAAGACGGTTGTCTTACCGGCGCCGTTAGGGCCGATTATGGCTGTGATGTCACCACGCTTGGCTTCGAAGGAGACATTGTCGACGGCAACCAGACCGCCAAAACGCATGGTTAGGTAGTCTACTTTTAGAACGGGCTCGAGATCAAGCCCGGGGACGGGAGTGCTCATTAGCCATGCCCCTCTTGAACGAGATCAGCGCTAATCGATTTGTGTTCTTTAAGAACGACTGCAGGCGTGCGATTGCCAATCAGCCCGCGCGGTCGCCAAACCATGACGGCGACCATCAAAGCACCGAATATCACCATGCGCCATTGTTTAGGGTCGAATCCTTCACCGAACAGCACGCTCAGGAAGCCGACGTCACGGAGGTATTCGAGGCCCCCAATCAGGAGAATGGCCGCAATGGCGATGCCGATCTGGCTGCCCATGCCGCCGAGAACGACGATGGCGAGGATGATTGCGCTTTCCAAAAACACGAAACTTTCCGGGCTGATGAAGCCTTGCTTGGTGGCAAAGAAAGAGCCTGCGAAACCACCGAACATGGCGCCAATGGCAAATGCGGAGAGCTTGGTGGTGACTGTATTAATGCCAAGAGATTTGCAGGCGATTTCGTCCTCGCGCATCGCTTCCCAGGCGCGGCCAATGGGCAGGCGGCGGAGGCGGATGGTGACGTAATTGGTGACGAAGGCCAAAGCTAAAATGATATAATAAAGGAAGATAATCCGGTGCAGTGAAGAGTAGTCGAGGCCGAAGAAGCTATGGAAGGTTTCTTGTCCTTCCTTAGGCCAGCGGGAAAATTCAAGGCCAAAAAATGATGGCCGGGGGATGTTTGAGAGGCCATCGGGCCCGCCGGTGAATTGATACCAGTTCAGCAGGACGACACGGACGATTTCGCCAAATGCGAGGGTGACGATGGCAAGGTAATCGCCGCGCAGGCGCAGAACAGGGAAGCCCAGGATGACGCCCCAAAAGGCTGCAAGGATGCCAGCGAGCGGCAGGCAGATCCAAAAGCCGAAGCCGAAGTATTGAGCTAAAAGGGCGTAGGAATAGGCGCCGACCGCATAGAAGGCGACATAGCCCAGGTCAAGTAGTCCGGCTAGGCCGACCACTATGTTGAGACCCCAACCGAGCATCACGTAGGTGAGGACCAGGATGGCGAGATCCATGATGTATCGGTCGGAATAGGGATTGAAGGGCAGAGTAAGCGCAAAAACTGCAAGGGCGGGACCAAGCGACCACATGGCGATGGTGCGAAGCCACTCACCTGTTGACTGGGTTTCAGCAGTATCGGGTTTTGGTTGTTCAGAAGCAGAAGTGATTGTGGGTGCAGAGGGAGGGGATGGTGCAAGGATGCCGGCACGCGCACCAGTTGCTTGGATGAGGCCACGCAACAAGATCATGGCAACGATGGCCATCGCGATATGAGTGATGATAGGCATCAGGCTGCGGCCATCACCACCACCGGAAGCCACAAATTTCTGGATTTCCGGCCAACGTAGAATGGTTAGGGTTATGCAGATGACGATAAACGCCCCGAGGGTCAGCAGTATCCGCGCTCTGATTCGTTGGGTCGCCATGAAGATTTCAATAAAGAGGCGGCCGATGAAAGCCAGGCCAACGAGCGTGGCGACCCAGTCCCAGCGTTGGGTGAGTATTAAGCCGGTGCCGCCCGCATCGGTTTTGAGCGCGATCAGGGGAATGCACAACAAGAGCGCCACTAGGGCCGTGACGGCCGCGGGCTTCAGGTAGGTTGCAGCGACAGCGAGCGTTGACCGAGAGGTGTGCTGAGGCGAGGTGTGTTGGGGCACCGTGCTTTGTGCTGTTTGCGCGCCATGGGTAGCATCAGGGGTGGCATCAGGCATTTCGGGGGCATCATCCGCCATGCTCAAACCTTCTCGATCTCAGGCCGTCCAAGTAGGCCGGAGGGCATGAAAATCAATACTATGGCGAGAATGGAGAAGGCTGCGACGTCCTTATATTCGGTTGAGAAATAGCCGGACCAGAAGACTTCAATGAGGCCGATGATCAAGCCGCCGAGCATGGCGCCGGGTAGAGAGCCGATGCCGCCGAGGACGGCTGCGGTGAAGGCCTTGATGCCAGCGAGAAAGCCTATGTAAAAGTCAATGACGCCGTAATAAAGGAGATAAAGCATACCGGCGACCGCGGCGAGGGCTGCCCCAATGACAAAGGTCAGCGAGATTGTGCGGTCGACATTGACGCCGGTGAGAGCCGCCATGGTGCGGTCCTGCTCGCAAGCGCGCTGGGCACGACCCAGAGGTGTGGCGGCGATGATGTAACTGAAGATAGCCATCAGAGTGATGGTGGTAATGACGATAACGATCTGCATATTGGAGACGATCACTGAAAAGCCGTTACCCTCCATGATCGTGTAGCCACCAGTGATGATGGGAGGCACCGGTTTGACGCGGGCGCCTTGTATATTCTGGATGAGATTGAACAGAAAGGTCGACATGCCGATGGCGGAGATGAGAGGGGCAAGCCGGAACGAGCCGCGTAGCGGGCGGTAGGCCAGGCGCTCAACAGTCCAGCCCCAGGCGGCGGTTAACAGCATGGCAAGCGCGAGGACAACAAGCAGCGCAAATAACAAGAAAAGTAACGAGGTCGCACCTGTGATACCAATCATCAGCATGAATATTAGGGCGATAAATGCACCGATCATGAAAATGTCGCCGTGGGCGAAATTGATCATTCCAATGATGCCATAGACCATCGTGTAGCCGATGGCGATGAGCCCATAGATGGACCCCAGGGTCACACCATTAATGAGCTGCTGGACGAAATACTCCATGTCACCTCGTGAGCGGCTCACCTCTTGAAGTGGCCGATGCTAATATTCGACGATGGAGCGCTTTTGCCATCTCCACTCGGGATCAGTTTGCAGCCTTTTCAGTCAGGAAACTAAACTAACGCCTTTTCAGCTGGCGTATAGTCATAGCCAAGCGCTTCTGCAACTGGTGCACAAGTAATCCTTTCGTTCCATACATTGAGACCGGCGCGAAGATGCTCGTTGCGTGCCAATGCCTCGCGCCAACCATGGCCGGCCAATTGCAGAATGAACGGCAGCGTGGCGTTGTTGAGGGCATGGGTCGAGGTTTTTGGTACGCCACCAGGCATATTGGCCACGCAATAGTGGATAACATCGTCGACGGTATAGACCGGGTCGTTGTGGGTTGTCGGTTTTGAAGTTTCGGCACAGCCACCCTGATCAATTGCCACGTCGACGATGACCGAGCCGGCTTTCATATCCCGGACATGCTGAGAGGTAATGAGCTTTGGGGTTGCGGCGCCGGGCAGAAGCACGCCGGCAATCACCAAGTCAGCGCTTAGTAAATGATGGTCGATGCTGTCGCGGGTGGAGAAGACGGTGTTGAGTGCTGGGCCAAATTGTGCCCAGAGGCGGCGAAGCACATCGACATTGCGATCAATCACCCAGACATCGGCTCCCATGCCGAGCGCGATTGTAATGGCGTGAGTGCCGACGGTGCCGCCGCCGAGAACGACGACTTTTGCCGGGTCGACGCCCGGGACGCCGCCAATGAGAATGCCATGCCCACCGTGGGCTTTTTCCAGATAGTAAGCGCCTGCCTGGATAGATAATCGTCCGGCAACTTCGGACATTGGTGCCAAGAGGGGTAATCCGCCGGTTGGGGAAGTGACAGTCTCATAGGCGATGCAGGTGGCGCCACTAGCTACGAGGGCCTGTGTTTGATCTGGATCGGGTGCTAGATGAAGATAGGTGAATAGCACGTGCCGAGGCTCCAGCATCGCGCGCTCGACTGGCTGTGGTTCTTTGACCTTGACGATCAATTCCGCATTGGTGAAGACTTCGGCGGCAGTGAGCACTACCTTGGCGCCCGCGCGTTCGTAGTCTTTGTCACTCATGCCGATGCCTGCTCCGGCATCTGTTTCGATAACTACGTCGTGGCCGTGCGCTGTGACTTCCCGCACGCTGGTGGGGGTTAGTCCCACACGGTATTCGTGGACCTTGATTTCCTTTGGGACACCAATGCGCATCGCAACCCTCCTTCTTTCGCTCGACAGCCTTAAGCCTCCACCCAAAGCGGATGGCGAGGCATTGTCAACCGAAGTTATCGAGAGGGGCTGCTCACGAAGTCTAAATCAAATTATGGGAGCCATCGCAGTAGGGTGGCTCATCTGAATCTTTGCAGCCGCAGAGATTGAAAGTGCCGGTGGCTTCAGCAGTAAAGCGGATTGGTTCGATACCAGTGTCTTTGTGCGATTGGTCACAAAAGGGTTGGCGTTTTGAAAGACCGCATGAGCACCATAGGTAACTGCGGCCTTCTTCAAGCTCGACCTGATAGGGACTGATTTGCGCGACGACGGGTTCGTCTGCCATGTGCAACTCCATTTGCCGGACTAATTGCGGGACACCAACTGCGTAACAAAATTGGGACTTCCGTGCAGTCCCGGAATTGATCTAAAGCAGGTGGAGGGTGGTTGTCCATCGGGCCAATTGTCCTTAGCCGTGGTTTGGTAAACGCGGCTTTATGGATGCGGATTTGCTGAGCGGGGCGCGGCCAAAATTTGGGCTCGGAGTTTTGAGCCTGGAGTTGTCGACTTGGTTGCCAGTCTTATTGGTCGCTAGTCTTGTCGGTGCGGATTTTTGTGACATCTACTCTCGAAGCGGTGGTGCTGGGCGCGGCGGTGCCTTAAAGTTCGATGGCTGGTCTTTCGTGCCTAAATGCCCGGTTCCGGGCGTCTGAGTTGAAAGAAGAGAAAAATTTGCTTATCGCCTGAGCGGGATCAGGCAGAGAGGCCTTATGTTATGGGAATATTGTTGTTTGCGGTGATTTTCGCTGTAGGTATGTTTGCATTGGCGATGCGTCGAGGGCAGTTGATTCACTGGGCGGGGTTTGCAGCGGTGGCGGCGCTGCTGTGGCAATCCGGTTTGTTTCATGGCTCGTTTGGGTGGCCGGTGTTGAGCATTGGAACTTTGATTTTATTGCTACCGGCTGTTGTGTTTGGGGTGTTGTCAAACACCGGGCTGCGGAAACAAATTCTCTCGGGGCCAGCCTACGAGGTGGTGCGGAAAGTGCTGCCAAAGGTGTCGGATACAGAGCAACAGGCGCTGGATGCGGGCACATTGGGGTTTGATGCCGAATTGTTCTCGGGAACGCCGGATTGGGACAAACTCAGAAGCGTGCCGCCGATTACACTGACGGACGAAGAACGGTTGTTTCTCGATGGCCCGACTTCGGAACTTTGCGCGCTGATTGATGATTGGCAGGTTCGCCATCAATTCCATGATGTGCCGGAGGAGATTTGGGAATTCGTCAAGAAGCATGGTTTCCTGGGGATGCTGATCTCCAAGGAGCATGGCGGGCTTGGATTTTCAGCGCAGGCACAATCGTTGATCCTGGGAAAGATTGCCTCGCGCTCGCCTGACATTGTGACCATTGTCATGGTGCCCAACTCGCTTGGTCCTGGGGAATTGATCGAGAAATATGGCACCGACAGCCAAAAGCAACATTATCTGCCGCGGTTGGCATCAGGGCTTGAGGTGCCGTGCTTTTCGCTAACCGGGCCGACGTCGGGTTCTGATGCGGCAACGATGCGGGATGTAGGGATTGTCGAGCGCGGAATGCACAACGGCGAGGAGACGCTGGGCATCTCTTTGAGGTGGGATAAGCGTTACATCACGCTTGGGCCCAACGCGACGCTGGTCGGCTTGGCGTTCAGGCTGTTCGATCCGGATGGGCTACTTGGAAAAGACTACCCGCACCACCAGGACAAAGAAGAAGATATCGGCATTACCGTGGCGATTATTCCGGCAGATCATGAAGGGGTTGAAATTGGGCGACGGCATTTGCCTTGCGGGGCTGCCTTTCCGAACGGGCCGAACTGGGGACACGGCGTTTTCATTCCTATGGATTGGGTGATTGGTGGGGAAGAGCGAGTCGGTCAAGGGTGGCGGATGTTGATGGAATGCCTTTCTGCGGGGCGATCGATATCATTGCCATCGTCGGCGGCGGCTGGGGCCAAGGCCATGGTGCGGGTGTCGACGGCTTATGGGCGTATCCGCAAGCAGTTTGGGCTATCGGTTGCCAAAATGGAGGGCCTTGAGGAGCCTTTGGCGCGGATGGTCGAGCAGGCTTATGTTATTGAGGCCGGACGGGCTGTTACCGCGTCGATGGTGGCGCGCGGTGAAAAACCCGCGGTGATCTCGGCGTTGATGAAATATCAGACCACCGAGCGGATGCGGCAGTCGGTGAATGATGCAATGGATTTGCACGGCGGGCGTGGGATTTGTGATGGGCCTTCGAACTATCTGCAATCGGCTTATCAGATGGTGCCGGTTGGGATTACGGTTGAGGGTGCAAACATCCTCACCCGCACGCTGATTACGTTCGCGCAGGGGGCGTTGCGGTCTCATCCCTATCTCTACGATGAAATCCAGGCTGCGCAGAGCGCAGATAAGGAAGCGGGACTTGTGGCTTTCGATAAAGCGTTTGTCGGACACCTTGGGTTTATGGTTTCGAATGTATTTGGGGCCCTGTTTCATAATTTGACCGGTGGAGCATTCGCGGGAGCTCCGGTGAAGAACGCCGGGCAGGCAAAGTGGTATCGGCAGCTTTCGCGTTCGAGCCGGAACTTTGCGCTGGTGGCTGACCTGACGGTTGGTCTTCTGGGGGGCGGACTTAAGATTAAACAGAAGCTCACCGGGCGGTTATCTGATGCGCTGTCGGAGCTCTACCTGTTGGGTTGCGTGCTTAAGCGTTTTGAGGACGATGGCCGGCCTTCAGGGGACAAACCGATTGTAGCGTTGGCGCTCCAAAATGGTCTTTATCGGTTTGAAGAAGCCTTGCGCGGAACGATTGATAACTTTCCCTTGGCGCCTGCGCGGATCTTGATGCGTTGGCTGGTTTTTCCAATTGGAGCACATTATCGCCCGGCGCCAGATCGATTGGGACATCAGGTGGTGCGATCGGTGATTGCACCGGGGGAGGTTAGAGACCGGCTAACGCGGGATATCTATGTGTCGCATGATCGGAGCGATCCGACGGGCATTCTGGAGGTCACTTTGCTAAAAGTGATTGAGGCAGAAGCGGCTGAGAAGAAGCTTGATCGAGCGGTACGTGCGGGCACGGTGAAGCGGTTGCATGGCCGGGACTGGTTTGGTGATGCGGTGAGGGAGGGCGTCATCAATGAAGACGAGGCGCGGTTGCTGCGTGAGGTTGAGGAATTGACGGCGCAGGTCATCGCGGTGGATCATTTCGACCCAGCCGAGGTGAAGCCCAATTATCCGAATGTTGGACATAACTCACGGACTGCGGGTGATGTGGCAAGCACTGAGTGAGTTTGATGACTGGTCGTGAATGTTTGCTTGGTAGCGGCAGGGAGATGGTGATGGTTGAGCATGGTTTGACGCTGAAAGACTGGCGTCTCGATGTCGATGTTGAGGACATTGCCTGGGCGATCTTTGATCGTGAAGGTGAGACTGCCAATGCGCTTGGACAGCGGCCGTTGGAGGAGCTTTTCCAGATCATCGAGTGGGTAGAAAAAGCAGCCTCGGAGAAACGCATTCGTGGGCTTGGTGTTCTATCTGGAAAGCCCGGCAGTTTCATCGTTGGTGCGGATATCCGCGAGTTCGACGCGCTCGATACAGAAGCCAGGGTGATTGAGGGTATTGCGCCGGTCAATCAGTTGCTGGATCGCATTGAAGGTCTGGGCGTGCCAGTCGTTTGCGGCATTCATGGTGTGTGCCTGGGGGGGGGGATGGAATTGGCGCTGGCGTGTCATTTCCGAATTGCAACGCGAGACGATGCGACGCGAATTGGGTTCCCAGAAGTAAAGCTTGGGATTTTTCCGGGATTCAATGGGACAGCGCGGGCTATCCGGCAGGCGGGTGCGCTCAGTGCCATGCAGACGATGCTGACAGGGGCGATGGTGCGGGCTAGCGCCGCGCGCCGCATGGGGTATTTGGATGCGCTGGTGCCTGGGCCGCTTGAGCTCCGCTGGGCTGTGCGCAAGGCCATATTGCGCAAGCGCAAATCGAAGCCTGCATCGATCATCAAGGCGATGCTGTCGAAGTGGCCCGCGCGGAGGCTTTTGGCCAAGAAAATGCGGACTGAGACCGCAAAAAAAGTGCGCGAGGATCATTACCCCGCACCGTTTCGCCTGATTGATTTGTTTGAGACCTACGGCGGCAGCTTCAGTGCCATGAAGCGAGCGGAGACCAAGGCTTTTGCGCCATTGATGGTGAGTGATACATCACGCAATCTGCGACGCGTGTTTGGTCTTTCGGAGATGCTTAAGGCGCAGGCGCCGAAGGGGGCTGATTTCAAGCCACTGCGCGTGCATGTGATTGGCGCCGGCGTGATGGGGGCTGATATTGCCGGTTGGTGTGTGGCTTCTGGCATGGAAGTTTCGCTGCAGGATCTCTCGGCCGAGCAAATTCAAAAAGGCATTGCGGTGCAAGGCAAAACGCTGCGCCGCCGGTTCAAGACAAAGGCGTTGAGGGCGGCCGCGAAAGCGCGGCTGATTGCAGATCCTGAGGGAAAGTTGCTGCCGCGCGCGGATGTGGTGATTGAAGCCATTGTTGAGAAGCTTGAAGTTAAGCAAAAGCTATTTGCGGATTTGGAAGCTCGGCTGAAGCCCGGCGCGGTGATGGCCACCAACACATCTTCGATCATGATTGAAGATATTGCCGAGCCGCTCAAAGACCCGAGCCGCTTGATTGGCATTCACTTCTTCAACCCGGTAGCGCAGATGCCGTTGGTGGAGGTGGTGCGCGGTGAGAAAAGTGGGTCTGACCAAGTTGAGAAGGGCTGTGTGTTTGTCACCGCGCTTAACAAGTTTCCGCTGATCGTGAAGAGCATGCCTGGGTTCCTCGTGAATCGGGTGTTGGCGCCATATATGTTTGAAGCGTTCCAACGGGTAGAGCGGGGGACTGAGAAGGAAAAAATAGATGCTGCCGCCAAAGTCTTTGGCATGCCGATGGGGCCGATTGAGCTGGCGGATACGGTAGGGCTTGATGTGTGCCTGCATGTTGGCGAAGTGCTTGGCGGTGACGATCAAGATGCCGAGGTTGCAGAAAGCCGTCTGGCGCGTCTTGTGGAGAGTGGCCGTCTGGGCAAAAAAACCGGGGAAGGTTTTTATGTCTGGAAGAACGGTAAGCTAGAAGGGGGGGGGGGGGATTTCCCCGATCAAGAGCTTAAAGCGCTGGGGCGTGATCTTATCCAGCCTTTGGTCGATGAATGTGAGCGGTGCCTAAGTGATGGGGTGGTGGCATCGGCAGATCTTGTTGATGCCGGAGTGATTTTCGGAACCGGGTTTGCGCCTTTTCTGGGCGGGCCGCTGCACTACCGGAGTGTTACGTCGCAAAATAGCGAGGCGGTGGCTGAGGCCGCTGCCGAGTAAGGAGATATGTCACGATGAACCAGTCATTACGCCGGGTCGCCATCGTTGGCGGGACGCGCATTCCGTTTTGCCGGTCAAATTCGTTTTACGCAGATCAGACTAATCTTGAAATGATGACTGCGACGCTTGATGGCTTGGTTGAAAAATTCGAGCTTAAGGGCGCGCACATCGACGAAGTTGTTGGCGGTGCGGTGGTTATGCACTCGAAGGACTTCAATATCGCACGGGAAGCCGTCATCGGTTCCAAGCTGGCGCCATCGACGCCCGGCACGACGTTGATCCAAGCGTGCGGCACAAGCCTGCAGTCGGCGTTGGTATTGGCGGCCAAGATTGCGATTGGAGAGATTGAGTGTGGCATTGCCGTGGGGGCTGATACGACGTCGGACGCGCCAATCGTTTTCACTAAAAAATTCTCAAAACGGCTGACTGAGATGTTGCAGAAGAAGTCGAGCTGGGACAAGCTCAAGGTCTTCAAGGGGTTGTCGCCGCGAGAGCTTGCGCCGCAGCCGCCATCAGTGGCTGAGCCGCGCACGGGGCTGACCATGGGGCAGCATTGCGAGTTGATGGCGCAGGAGTGGCAAATATCGCGCAAAGCCCAGGATAAGCTTGCGTTCGAGAGTCACATGAAGGCGGCTCAGGCATATCGCGACGGGTTCATGGACGACTTGATCGTGCCGCATGCGGGTGTGTTTCGAGATAACAATCTGCGTGAGGACATGGAGCTTGATAAGATTGCCGAGCTACGGACGGTATTTGAAAGATCGGAGCGCGGGACGTTAACTGCGGCCAACTCAACACCGCTCACGGATGGGGCGGGTGCGGTTTTGGTTGCCTCGGAAGAATGGGCCAAGGCACGAGGGTTGCCGATCCTTGCTTATCTCACGAGCTTTCAGACGGCTGCCAATGATTTTGTGGCAGGCGAGGGGCTGTTGATGGCGCCGACGCTTGCGGTGTCTAAAATGCTTGAGCGTGCGCAGTTATCACTGCAGGATTTTGATTTTTATGAAATCCATGAGGCATTTGCCGCGCAGGTTTTGTGCACATTGAAAGCCTGGGAAAGCACTGATTATTGCCGCAAGTACCTAGCGCGGGATCAGCCGCTTGGGAGTATCGATCTGGCGAAGATGAACGTTAAAGGCTCGTCGTTGGCGGTGGGGCACCCGTTCGCGGCGACGGGGGCGCGTATTACGGCTTTGCTTGCGAAACTACTGAATGAGAATGGCGGCGGGCGGGGCTTAATCTCGGTTTGCACCGCAGGTGGCATGGGCGTGGCGGCAATTCTGGAAGGTGCGGTTGCCGATTAAGTCTGCGGTTCCGGCAGGCATTTGCCGAGGCGGGAGCGTGCGTTCTCAGGTAGAATGGCGATGGCTGTGGTTGACCGCGCACTGACTTGAGATGTGAAAGTCTGGAGTTTCTGAACGTTGGATTCGCTTGCGCCTATGCAACCAACGGTGCCTTTGCCCGGGCGGCGCCAAACGTGAATGAAAATGCACGAGCCCGCTCGTTTGGCGGCGTTGGGGGGGTAGTTCACAATTATGCCGCGCCGGTAAAGGTTGATCGTCGCCATATCTTCGCCAGAGATGCGGCTGCCGACATTTGAGCGGTGGACAATCTGGCCATAATAGCGCGAACGGGTATCGTCGACGCAGAAGGTTGCGCGCTTTTTCAGAGTTAGGAAATTTGGCAAATTCGCGGGCTTGCTGCCAAAGGCGCGGCCAAGCTCAAATATGCCAGCGGGTGTGCGTTTGTCACCCTCGCGCTTCATTGGCTCGCCGGGGCGACTGAGATTTTTTGCGGTCCATCCCCACGCGAGACCACGAAGGCCTATGACGATTTCGATCGAACTGCCTGTGGCTTGCCAATTGGAACGAGTGGTTTGGCGCCGGTATGTCTCAAGCCTGCCTGTTGCGTCGTTGATGGTAGGGGTTGTGACGACCAAGAGCTGGGTGGCAGTGGCTAAAGGTTGGGGGCAACGGGTTTGTGGTGTTTGCGCGTTGGCATTGGATGATAATGCTATGAGGAGTGCGCTGCACGCAGCAACGATGCGGAATGATTGCTGCACGATGCCTATCCATTTGGCGCCAGTGGCTCGAGGGTAAGCGGATTGCATGTTTTGTTGCACGGTGTTCAGGCTCGCGGCAGTTGGTTTTTGCTAGGTAATGGTGTGGGTTGGTGGCAGAATTTTAAGACGCTGATTGTCGTTTGGCCTCTTCCTCAGCTTTTAATTCTTTTTTCGAAAGTTTACCGATCATGGTTTTGGGAAGCTCGTCGCGAAACTCTATTTCTTCTGGTAATTCGATTTTTGAGATTTTGATTTTTAAGTGCTCCATCAATTCGTCGCGTGTAAGATTCGAGCCCTGTTTGAGTTTGACAAAAGCTTTGGGGGCTTCGCCACGGTAGTCGTCTTTGATGCCGATGACGGTGGCTTCTTCAACGTCGGGATGATCGTAAATCGCCTCCTCTATATTACGAGGGTAGACATTGTAGCCCGAGCATAAAATGAGATCTTTGATCCGATCGACAATGAAGAAAAAGCCCTCCTCATCCATGATGGCGACATCGCCGGTGCGAAAAAAATCTCCGATGAAACTTTTCTCTGTGATCTCGGGGCTCTTCCAGTACCCTTTCATAACCTGAGGGCCTTTGATGCAGATCTCTCCGGCATTACCTGGGGGAACATCCTTTGCGGGGTCATCAAGATCACGGAGTGCGAGGATGGTCTGGGGGATGGGTTGGCCGATGGAGCCGTCCTTGACCGTTCCGTTGACGGGGTTGCATGTCGCGACCGGCGAGGTTTCAGACAAGCCATAGCCTTCGACGAGTTTGCAACCGGTTAGCTGTTGAAAGCGAGTTTTGATGTCGAGCGGCAGCGGTGCGCCGCCGGACAGGCAGAATCTCAGCGATGACAGATCGAAATTAGCGAGTTTCGGATGATGGGTGATGGCGTTAAAAAGTGTGGGAACACCGGGCATTACGGTGGGTTTTGTTTTGTTGATTAACTTCAAGGCATCATCGAGCTTGAAGCGCGGCATGATGACAATTTCGGCCGCACGGGCAATTGCAAAGTTCATCACCACGGTCATGGCGAAGACGTGGAAAAAAGGCAGGACTCCCAAGACGCGCTCTCCGCCATCAATTAACTCAGGTGCGCAGTCAACCACTTGCTGTACGTTCACTGAGACATTCGCGTGGGTGAGCATGGCACCTTTTGGCTTGCCCGTGGTGCCGCCAGTATATTGGAGGACAGCAATATCATTCAGAGGATCAATTTCCGGTGTCTCGAAAGTTCCGCCTTTGCTAAGCAACTCTGCTTCGAGGATCAGTTTGCCGATGACGGTCGATTTTGACAGAGATGTAGTTTCGCCTGCCTTGAAGAGGCGGAACAAAACAGATTTTGTTGTCGGAAGCAGGTCGGTAAAAGAACAGACAACTGCACGTTTTAATTTGCCGTTTTGAATTAAAGCTTCGATTTTGTCGAATAATGCCTTGAGATCCAAAGTGATCATTAGCTCGGTTTCACTGTCTTCGAGCTGATAAGAGAGTTCCTCAATCGTATAAAGTGGATTGTAGTTAACAATCGTCGCCCCCAGTTTTAGGGTGGCGTAGTAGTAAATTATAAAGGTGGGACAGTTGGGGAGGAACAGGCCAATTTTCGTTCCTTTTTGAACCCCTGCAGCGGCTAAGCCTGCGGCAGTTTGGTTCACTTTCTCAGCTATTTCCCGGTATTTCAGTGTGCGACCAAAAAAATTCGTACAAATGTTATTTGGATATCGGGCTGCTGCGTCATCTAATAGTTTTGGTAGAGGATATGGCTCGTAATGCTTATGCCAATCAACATCGGAAGGGTAATGATTAAGCCAGGGAAAATCAGCGTTTTGACCGTTTTGAGGGGTGTCGCTGCTTGCTTGTGACATGGTGCCATATATCCTCGTGTCGCCGCTGTTTTGCCGTAGTTTAGTCTTTTGAGAGAGGCTGAAATGTGATGTGTGGACCCCGATGAAATTGACGTTTCAGTAACCATCAGGCGCGATCTGTTGTCCCAGGCAAACTATTGAATACCTTTTTAGTGTTTAAGACCAGCAACGGACCGGATTATGCGGTGGGTTATGTGGGTGCAATGCTGGACATTGGACCTTCGCGTACCAATATCCGGCACGTAACTTGAGCTGTTAAGGTTGCTTGGTATGTATTGGTATGTAGACGTGTCGCTTGTTTACGATTATGTGACGCCCTGTCTTGTACACCGAGTGGGCCTAGACTACTGAAACATGGAATGTATTTGGTCCCTTAAGACCTGACCGGTACGGTGGGAGAGTAATATGGAAGATGTGGCGACCAAGATCATCGAAATTCTGAAGAAACATATGAAAGAACCGCGGGACGATATCAATGCGTCTACGGCTCTTGCTGATCTTCAGATCGAATCGCTTGATCTTGCAATGATCGTATTCGATATCGAAGATCAGTTTGGGATTGAAATCCCATACAATGCGAATGAAGATGCGGGTGACTTCAAGACCGTGGGTTCGGTTGTCGAGCGCGTAAAAACGCTGATGGCTGAAAACGGTGCGGCAAGCGCTGGCGCTTGAGGCGTCAAAATCTCTTGAAGTAATTCAAGGGCGTTTCTGCCTGAATACTCTTTGGCACGAACGCCAGAGACAGCATGAATTGCCTCGTTTCATTCCTTGAGCAGGACACAATATGGCACAGAAAAACGGCACACGACGTGTCGTCGTGACTGGTCTTGGCGCGGTTACGCCGATCGGTCAAACCGTTCCCGAGTTTTGGGATGGTATTAAAGCCGGTCGTTCCGGTGTTAGTGAGCTAGGGGGCTTCCCATTGGAAGACCTTAAGGTGCTCATCGCGGCGCAGATCAAAGATTTTGATCACAAGGCGCGATTGCGGCACTTCTCGCGTGACAAGATTATTCTTCATGCTGACCGCTTTTCGTGGTTTGCGGCTGCGGCGGCGGACGAAGCGATTAAGATGGCGGGGCTCGAAGTGCCCTTCGTTGATCCTTACCGGTCTGCTTGCATCATCGGTTCGGGAGCCGGTGGGCTTGTGACTTATGAGAAGGCCTACAGGGACCTTTTCATTGAGCACAAGCGTGCTACGCATCCATTGACCTTGTTGAGGATTATTGGTTCGTCGGCCGCATCGCATGTGGGCATTGAATTTGGTATCAAAGGTCCGACTTTTGCGACGTGTAGTGCTTGTTCAACGGCCACGCATGCGATTGGCGTCGCACGAGACTATATCCGGCATGGCATGGTGGATGTGGCTGTTGCCGGGGCTTCTGAATCGGTCATCAATTATGGCACGATGAAAGCTTGGCAGGCATTGCATGTGCTGTCGCCGGAGGGCTGCTTCCCGTTCTCCAAAAATAGGAATGGGACGGTTCTGAGTGAGGGGGCCGGGGTTTTGGTGCTCGAAGAATACGAACATGCCAAACGCCGTGGTGCTAACATTCTGGCGGAGCTGGTTGGTTATGGCATGACGTCTGATGCCAAGGACATGGTCAATCCTGAGATCGAGGGGCCGCGCGAGGCGATGAATCTGGCATTGAAAGATGCCGATTTGCCGGGTGAGAGCATCGACTATTTGAACGCCCATGGTACCGCGACGACGATCAACGATCGCAATGAGACCAATGCGATTAAAGACCTGTTTGGCGATCATGCCTACAAGATGCCGGTTTCATCGACAAAATCGATGCATGGGCATCCTCTAGGTGCTGGTGGTGGTATTGAAGCTGTTGCCTGCATTAAGGCGATGGAAGAAAACTTCCTGCCGCCGACAATAGGCCTTGATGAGCCGGACCCTGAATGTGATTTGGATTATGTACCAAATGTAGGGCGCAAGGCGGAAATCAACTACGCAATGTCGAATTCATTTGCGTTTGGTGGCTTGAATGCCGTGGTTATTTTTGGCCCGTCGCCGAACTGATTGGAGATTGTTTCAATCGTATTAGCCGACGGTCTTTTGTTGAGATGAATTTGGTCCTCGCATTTGTTATGCGGGGGCCTTTTTATTTTGCGGATTGCTATGGCAAGCTCAGTTGTTATTTCAGGGTCAATTAGCTGGAGGCCGCGAATGCCCACTAATATTTTGCGGAAAGTTAATAAGCCCAAGACCCGCAGCTTGGCAAAATCTGGATCAGTAAGGCGGCATGCGATTTTGCGTGCCGGGCGGTTTTCGGTTCAAATTGCGCTCCATGAGACGATGACGGCCGATTTAATTTGGCGGGCGTTGCCGCTATTTTCGGTGGTTGAGACGTGGGGTGGCAGTCTTCATTTCGATACGCCGGTTCGGGGTGGGCGAGACCGCACAGCCCGGCTCAATGCACAGCCTGGAGACGTTTGTTTTTGGAGCGAGGATGAGCGGATTATGATCGTGTGGGGGGCGACACCGATTTCGCGTGCAAATGAGATTCGGCTGATGCGACCATGTAATATTTGGGGGCATGCGATTGAGGATGCTTCGGTGCTGAGCCCGGTGACTGCTGGTGAGAAGGTGGCGCTTGAGCGCTTGGGATGAGTGGCTGAGTTTCGTGACCGCTGGGGCGGTTAACGGCTGGGCTGGCTCAGGTAATCTCAAAAACTTGGGGAACGCGGCGTTCTAGCAGATCGGCAAGAATATCCAATGGATTCTCCGTCATCGGCCGGACAGTTTCTAGGGCACTTTGTACGCCTGCTGCGGTTAGATTGCGAATGCCTGCGTGTTTCATCCAGCCTTGGCTTTCCAGCCAATCCCGATAACTCTGTTCGTTGGATGTGATTTGATATTGCTCGGGCGCGATAGTCAGAAGTGCTTGTTTTGCCCACACGGCCTCTGAAATCATGGAGCTGGAGTCGGCCGTGCAGAGGACTGCATTTGCCTGGTCGAACAAGCAATCCAATGTGCCTGAGCCAGCGTCGCGGACGTCGATAAATTTAGTAATGAGGCTATTTGATTGCTGGGCTGCCTGCTGCAGGCGGGTGGACACTTCCTCAGGAGTGCGACGTGAGTTGGAGACAATCCAATGAGCACCCGAGGTTGCGTGGGTATCGCTTAACAGCCTTAGAAGTGCTTCCCAGTCGGTTTCTGAGAATGTGATGCCGCTTGTGTTGCCGCCTATCAGAAGCCCGTAGAGGGGGCTGACATCGGTTGTATGGCGCGGTGTGGTGGTTTGGGCGGGATTGGCCGCGGTTGAATCAGGATTGCGGGCCGAAGGTTTCAGCGCCATTACAACATTCGAAGCGCTGGTGTTTTGAATGTAGGAGGTGAGGATAAGAGTAAAGTCTTTTGCGCGGAATTGTCTGAGTGAGCCATAGAAAATGTTGGGCGCTTGTGACAATCGGGCAAGGGCAATATTTGCGGCCAGGGTTTCGGCCCCGGCTGAGATGATGAGGTCGGCTGGGGGAATGCTATCTGGTGCGATGCCATAGATGTGCTGCATGATATGGCGTGGAGGAAGGCCGAGGTTTTGGATGGTGGCAAGCACTGGGCCGGGCCAGCCTTTGCGGCGAACGTCCAGCCATTCGACCAAGGTGCTACGGCGTCGGCCGATTGCCGCAGCAATTCCGTTTGCGAGATTGTAGTGGCCGGGACGTCCATCGGACAGGATTAGAATTCGGAGCGGGCGCCCGTCCATGGGTTTGACACCTTGGGTGTTGCTATTTTGCGGGAGGTTGCATCTAAGACAGGGGGTTGCATCTAAGGATGCCAGCATACGGGCAATGGAGCAACTGGACTAGATGTGGTGTGAGGGCGGACTGACCTCTGAGGATGAGCACATAGCGAGATGGTAGGCCCGGAGGGACTTGAACCCCCAACCAGACGGTTATGAGCCGTCGGCTCTAACCAATTGAGCTACGGGCCTCCGTTTCGCATTGCGAGCGCCGTTCTATAGCAGAATTCCGTTTAATGCCAGACCGTTTATGCAGTCGGAGATGGATTGGCCCGGTTGAGGGCATTTTTTGAGTGGATACTCAGAAATCGATTGTGAAAACGGACGGAAAATTCTGGAAGCGGGTGGAATTTTACTGCAACTGCCGGTGATGGTCTGGCTTCGCGTTGCTATGTTGGATCTTGAGGCAGGATATTAGGTTTTTGTACGGCACTTGAGGTCCACTCGTCGACGGAGGTTTGACCGGGTGCATATCAGCTTAGGAGACCTTTGAAATGAGACGTGAGTTGCAATGGATTGCGACCCTAGGGTTGTGCACTGGAATGCTTGGGCTGGGGGCAATGACGGCGAATGCTGAGACGGCGCCGGCGGTCGCTAAACCGCGCACCATCTCTATTTCGGCATCGGCCTCGGTGAAGGCAGAGCCGGATTTCGCATCATTCCGGGCGGGTGTGGTGTCTGCCGCTCTTTCCGCCAAGGAAGCGCTGCGAGAGAACTCGGTGGCAATGCGGAAGGTTCTTAATGCGCTCAAGACTGTGGGCATTGCTGCGTTGGATATTCGGACTATGCAATTCAATGTGCAGGCGCGCTATGATAACCCGAAAACGAGACGCCCGGCGAAGGTGGTGGGGTATCGGGTCACCAATCAGGTGATGGTGACAGTGCGGGATATTGCGGTACTTGGTGACGCGCTTGATAAAGTGATAACGGCTGGAGCGAACCGGGTGGGAAACATTGGGTTTGACGTCATGGGGTTGGAGACGAAGAAGAACGATGCCCGGGCTGAGGCGATGCGTAATGCTATTCGGAGGGCGCGGATCTATGCACTGGCAAGCGGGACGACGCTCGGAGATGTGCTGAAAATCACTGAATCTCGGCGGCAGCCAAGGCGATGGCAGGCGGCTGCCCAAATGCGAGTGGCCGCCAGGCCTGCGCCGGTTGCGCCAGGCCAGCTTGAGTACCGGGTCACGGTCAACGTTGTGTGGGCTTTGAAGTAGTTCTCGATTGTTGAGTGGAGAACTGATTGGGCGCTGGTGGTACTTGAGGCCGCGGCTTTGCCTAATTGCTCGAGCACTCAATGCCTAAGCGGGTGGTTCATTTTGAGGTTCTTGTTGTGCTTCTGGCAGACTGTTGCCGGTCACCTGCATGATCCAGTCGGTGAGGTTGTAATATGATGTCAGGCGTGTGATCGCGGCATTGTCGATCGCAAAAAAAACGCCCATGGGCATCTGGTATGTCTCGCCGTGGGCGGGAGGAAGGCCGGGCTCGGTTTCCTTGTAGGTGCCGGCTACGTTATATTCCGCGGCGGCGCGTGTGCCATCTTCCGAGACCAGGATCTGGATGCCTGTCAGTTCCTCTTGGTAGTGGTGTGCCATGCGGGCGATGAAGGCATGAAAGCGGGACTTTCCATGTCGGCGCTCGCCTTGATTAACATCGTGGGTGATGTCCTCACTGACGTATTCCAGCATACGCTCGATATTGCCTGAGTTACAGGCTTCAAGGTAATTGCGGATTAAGGCTTCTGTCTCACTGCGGTTCGTCATTTGGGTTTCCAGATTGAAGTTGGGAGATAGCGCTGCTGTTTGATCGTTGTATTGACGGCGATTTCAAGTAAGGAGCCGAGCTAGCAATTGTCACAGTTCACTAGTTGGCGGGCGGCTTGCTGCAAGCAAAGATGAAAGGTCCCAAGGTCATCGAGGGGGGCGGTTTCGTTTTCTGAGTGGGGGCGGATAAGCGTCTCCGCGGTCTCGGTGACGGCTACCGAGATCATCAAATTTTCGGCTTGATCGAAGTCTTCGATTTGATTTTCCGCTCGGTCGCAGTCAAAGGCAAAGTGTGGAGTGTCACGAAATACGCTGGAGCGGTGAAAATAGAGTTGGTGAGAGTTAGTGTAGCCAAAAACCGGGCGTAAGAGTGCGCGCATGAAACCCACTTCAAAGGCTGTGCCTGCGTCCATTGAGGCGCCGCGAAAAGGCGTCAGGTTGGCTATCATGGCGTCGCTTGAGCGGATTAGGGCCTCGTTTGCCAGGGCGATACGGCGGGCTTGTTCGTGTTTTTCAAGGCCGGATATTTCCAATTCGGCGTCAAGCGGGAAGACGCCTTCGAGGCCTACCTCAGCGCACAGCCGGCATTTTTCGGCACCGAGTTCGATGGCGTTTGGGTGGAACACCTCAGGGCCTGCAAGGTAAATGCGGGGAGGTATATTATTCAACATGAGTGTCTATCCGGGTTGACGAGGGAGTGCGCACAAGTTAGGCGGCAAGGCATGACACAGATCGATACCGTATTTGTAACAAAAATCTATCGCTCGGCGCTCAAGGGTCGCGGGGTACGCCAGCTAAATGATGACCTGAAGACTGCGGCCCGTGTGATAGCGGCGGATGACGAAGCCGGGCAGGCGTGGTCGGAAGAGAAGGGCTATAAGGGCTACACGTCTTATGCTTCTCTCGCGGACCTTACTTGGCGGGCGCCGGAGTTTGCCGAGCTCAAAGAGCGGCTCGACGAACACGTGGCGGCGTTCATCAAGGATCTTGATTTTGATCTTGGGCGGCAGCCGTTGGAACTCGACAGCATCTGGATCAATATTCTTGAACCCGGGGGGGCGCATTCAGCGCATATCCATCCGCATTCAGTGATTAGCGGGACCTACTATGTGGACGTGCCTGATGGTGCGGGGGGGATCCAATTTGAAGACCCGCGTTTGACGATGATGATGGCCGCACCACCGCGCAAGTCTCGGGCGCGAATAGAAAACCGGACGTTTCTGTCGGTTGTGCCAAAGCCAGGGATGGTGGTTATGTGGGAAAGCTGGTTGCGGCACGAGGTGATGCGCAATGACGGCAAAGAGCCACGAATTAGTATCAGTTTCAACTATGGCTTAGCCGAGCGATAAGTGCTCAGCCTGGAAGAACCTCGTTTCAATCGATTGTGGGTAACGCCGTAGCAATGACCGGCACCGCAGCAGGTTGCATCGCATCAGGCTGCCACCACTGATGCGATGCTTTTTGGCGCCGATCAGCTATCGAGGAAGCTGCGCAATTTGCGGGAGCGGCTTGGGTGCTTCAGCTTGCGCAGTGCTTTGGCCTCGATCTGGCGGATGCGTTCGCGGGTGACTGAGAACTGTTGGCCGACCTCTTCGAGGGTGTGATCAGTATTCATGCCTATGCCGAAGCGCATGCGCAGCACACGTTCCTCACGTGGGGTGAGGGAGGCCAAAACGCGTGTTGTTGTTTCGCGCAAGTTGGCTTGAATGGCGGCGTCGATTGGGAGGATCGCGTTTTTGTCCTCAATGAAGTCGCCGAGATGTGAATCTTCCTCGTCTCCGATCGGGGTTTCCAGAGAGATCGGTTCCTTGGCAATTTTCAGCACCTTACGTACTTTTTCGAGAGGCATCGCGAGCTTATCGGAGAGTTCTTCAGGTGTTGGTTCGCGGCCAATCTCGTGCAGTATCTGGCGACTGGTTCGGACGATTTTGTTAATGGTCTCGATCATGTGCACGGGGATGCGGATGGTACGGGCCTGATCGGCAATTGAGCGTGTAATTGCCTGCCTGATCCACCAGGTGGCATAGGTTGAGAATTTGTAACCACGGCGATATTCGAATTTATCGACAGCCTTCATCAGGCCGATGTTGCCTTCCTGGATGAGATCAAGGAACTGCAAGCCGCGGTTTGTATATTTCTTGGCGATCGAGATGACGAGACGAAGGTTGGCTTCGACCATTTCCTTCTTAGCTTGTCGGGCTTCGCGCTCGCCTTTCTGCACGGCACGCACGATCCGGCGGAACTCGGAGATTTCCAGGCCGGTCTGGCTGGCCAGGTCGTGGATTTGATTGCGCAGATCGTCGATGCGGGCGCGCTCTGTGCCAATCATGGCCGTCCACTTTTTGCCGGACTTGGAGACACGTTCGAGCCAGGTTTGATCGAGTTCGTTGCCATAGTATTCGCCAATGAAGTCGCGGCGGGCAATGCCATAGCTATCGGAGAGCCGCATCAATTGGCTTTCGAACTGCACCAGGCGTTTGTTGATGGCATAGAGCTGCTCGACGAGGCTTTCGATACGATTGTTGTTGAGCGATAGACTTTTGACGTCGACGATGATTTCGTCGCGGACCTTATCGTAGGCTTCCTGCTGCCTGCGTGATCCGGATTCGCCTGCAACTTGTTGCTCGAGTTTCTTGTCCTGTTGCTTTCGGAGCTTTTTGTAGTTGGCGGCGATTATATCAAATGTTTCAAGCACTTTTGGCTTGAGCTCAGCTTCCATGGCGGCGAGAGAGATGGCGTTTTCATACTCATCATCATCATCATCGTCGTCGTCGTCTGTCTGGCCCTCTTCCGCGGGCTTGTCTTCACCTTCGCTAGGTTTGGATGAGGCCTCTTCGGTGGTGGCTGTCTCTGTGCCTTCAGTCCCGGCGCCTTCAACAGGTGCCGCCTGGGCCGCTGCAACATTTTTGGCTTCCGGCCCAACGTAGGTTGCTTCGAGATCAATGATGTCGCGCAATAGCACGCGTCCCTCATTCAATTCATCGCGCCAGATAATGATGGCCTGGAAGGTGAGCGGGCTTTCGCAGAGCCCGGCGATCATTGCTTCGTGACCTGCCTCGATCCGCTTGGCGATGGCAATTTCACCTTCGCGGGAGAGCAGTTCAACCGAGCCCATTTCACGCAAATACATGCGGACCGGATCGTCTGTCCGGTCAGAGGATTCAGACTTGGTGGCGACTTTGGCGGGGACCGCCTGAGCGGTAAGGGAACGACTCTCGCCTTCCTCAGCTTCTTCTGCCTCTTCGCTCTCTACAACGTTGATGCCCATTTCCGATAACGTCGACATGACGTCTTCGATTTGTTCGGAGGTGACTTCGTCTGAGGGAAGGACTGCGTTTAGCTCGTCATACGTCACAAATCCGCGCGCTTTGGCGGTTTTGATCATTTTCTTTACGGCGCTATCCGATAAATCAAGGACTGGAGCGTCGCGTTCCGGGGCTTCGTTTTTATCGGATTTTTCTTCGGCTTTTTGCTGCATGAACGGTGATCTCGATTGTATGACGAAGGTGGGGCGGTGCTTGGGGGACCGCGACGAAATTAGTTTTGGAGTGGCACGTTTTGGGGGTTCACGTTTAAGGCCATCCTGTTTAGGTTGTTTTCAAATGCCGGCGTTAGGTTTTATTTCGGAGCTCAGCTTTCGTTTGACGCCTCGATTTCCTCGGAACTTGATATTAAACGCTGAATTTCAATGATGCGCGCCATGGCTTCATCATCTCCCGATTGATGAAACTCATTTTCCGCAGCTCGAAGCTGGTCGCGCAGCATCTGCCATTTGTGCAATGCGAGGGTGTGGCGCCAGCCAGCTTCCACCTCGGCACGATCTGCAGACAGCTCCGCGAATTTATCACTCTTGTGCGTGGCCACACGCTCAATGAGAATAACGTCCGCGCCCAATCTTAAACCCTCCAATTGGGCATGCAGTGTGTCGTTGTCAAGGTTATTTTCTGTCACGGAGAGGCTTTGGATGGTTGATTTCATGCGTTCGGCGGTGGGGGAGGAAAATGAAATTTCCGCAATATCCTCGGCGAAATCCTCGGCAAGCCACGGGTGATGGAGGAGTGTACGGACTAATAATGCCTCGCGATAAGGGATAGAGCCTTCGCCGCCGGAGACAAGTAGGCTTTGTTTGAGGCCATCGGTGCGGACGCTCTGGCGGTGTTTATTTTTTGATTTATCGTTGTGATAGCGGGGGTTAGGCGCGGTTTTTGGGTTGCGCCAGTCGAGTTGATCTTGCTTGGCCGACTGCCGCCCCGGCGTGGGCGCGCGCTGCTGGCGCCAAGCCTGCCAAAGCCGATCCTTAAAGACCTGGCCATAGTGATTGCGGATCGGCTGGTCGGGTATTTTCAGGATCATCTCGCGCAGACGGGCTTCAAGTGCCGCACGGCGTTCGGGAGTGATCCACTCGCCTGCCTGCCATTCACGTTTCCAAAGGACATCTGCCAGGGGTTCGGCCTTATCCAGGAAGGCGGGCAGGGCTTCTGAGCCGTGTTTACGAATCAGATCGTCCGGGTCAAGACCATCGGGAAGGAACGCAAAGCGCAGGCTATAGCCCGCTTTGAGGTGTGGGAGTACGGTGTCAATGGCGCGGTAGGCGGCCTTCTGGCCCGCGCTATCGCCATCGAAGCACAGTGTCGGTTCGGGAGCCATGCGCCACAGGAGCTGGAGTTGGTCGGTGGTCAGGGCCGTACCGAGCGGAGCCACGGCGTTAGGATGGCCCGCCTGGGTGAGTGCCACGACGTCCATATAGCCTTCAACGGCAATAATGACACCACGCTCAAAGGCTGGGGTTCGGGCGTTGTGGGCATTGTAGAGAATGTGGCCCTTGTGGAAGAGGGGGGTTTCGGGGGAGTTTAGATATTTCGCCGGTTGGTCGGGCGAAAGAGCGCGGCCACCGAATGCGATGATGCGGCCTTTGGCGTCGCATATCGGGAACATGATGCGGTGACGGAAGCGATCATATGGGTTACGGATCTCCTCGCCCGCGATTTGCATGCCGGTGACGGCCATCTCGCTTGGTGTGAAGCCTTTGGAGATAAGATGCTCTTTTAGGGCTGAACGACTGTCTGGCGCGTAGCCGATGCGGAATTCGCCAATGGTTGCTTCCGTGATCTGGCGGCCTTCGAGGTAGGTGCGGGCCTCTCTACCGGATGCTATCACCAATTGGCGGCAGAAGTAGATTGCCGCGGCTTCCATTAGTTCATAGAGGCGCTTGCGGCGGTCTTCGCGTTCGGGATCACGTTGGGTTGCAACGGGCATCGCGACGCCAGCTTCAGTGGCGAGCCGCTCGACGGCTTCGGGGAACGATAAACCTTCGGTTTTAATCAGGAAGGTGAAAATGTCGCCATGCTCGCCGCTGGCGAAGCAATGATAAAAGCCCTTCTGGTCATTGACGAAGAAGGATGGCGTCTTTTCTGTTTTGAAGGGAGAGAGCCCCGCGAACTCACGGCCCTTCTTTTTGAGCACAACTTTGGAGCCCACAACCTGGCTAACAGGCAACCGCGCGCGGATTTCATCCAAAAAATGTGGCTCAAAGCGCATGAACTAGGACCATTGAAAGGGACCCGGCTATCGAGGGTCCGTTATTGGGGGGATATTAAAGTGATTCTGGTTCGACGCTGGATTTTGGGGAGTTGTCTGTGCGACTTTCCCCGATATCCACAGGCCCCGATACCCACAGGCCCCGATATTCACAGGGAGGGCTAGTGAAGCGCACGGTGGCCGTTCGCTAGTCTGATTTGTCTTGATAGCGATGTATCCGGCCTGAGCCATCATCAATTTCATAGATCACATCACCACCGGTCGTTCGGCTCTGGCTTATGCGTGGACAATCAATGGGTACTTTGGCATGCCCGCCCGGTAGATCAAGTACATAGGTTGGCTGGCAGAGGCCGGACAGTTGGTGACGCAGGGTTTTTACGATCGATTGGCCGGCAGAAATTGAGGTGCGGAAGTGCGCGGTGCCTGGCGCAAGGTCGCCGTGATGGAGGTAATAGGGTTTGATGCGGTTCTCGACGAAGGCTCGCATCAGGGCGCTGAGCGTTTGGGTGTCATCATTTACCCCTTTGAGAAGCACTGTTTGGCTGATCATGGGAATGCCGGCGTCGATCAGGGTGGCACAAGCCTGGCGGGCCTGGGGTGTTATCTCGCTTGGGTGGTTGGCGTGTAGGGCTACGAACACGGCCTGCCGGGTTGAGCGTAGCGCCTTGGTGAGTTCGTGAGTTATCCGTTCCGGTGAAACGACGGGCACGCGGGTATGCCAGCGGATGACTTTGACGTGGTCTAATGCTGCGAGACTGGATGTAATTTCAGTAATCCGGCGGGGTGAGAGGACCATTGGATCACCACCGGTGACGATCACTTCCCAAATCTCGGTATGAGCTTTGATGTATTCAAGCGCGGCGCTCATTTCATCGCTTGAGAGCATGGCACCCTCACCAGGACCCACCGTTTCACGCCGGAAGCAGAAACGGCAATAAACCGGACACATGGTAACGGGCTTGAGGAGTACGCGATCGCGGTGCCTATGGACAAGGCCGGGAAGCGGTGAATTTGACTGATCGCCGATGGGGTCGGTGGTTTCAAATGGTTGATGGAGCGCTTCGCGCGCGTCCGGCATGAACTGTGCGGCAATGCCGGGGGCATTTTGCTGGATCAATTCGGCCATCGCCGGGGTAATTGCTATGGCGTAGCGCTCGGCCACGGGGCGCAGTTTTTCTGCTTCGGTAGAGGACAGCATTTCTGCGGTCACAAGTTCGTCGAGAGACTGGAGGGGTTTGGTTGGCTGAGGCATGTGGGTTTTGGGGCTTTGGGCGTCTTGCCGGGTGGAGAGAGAGGCGACGCTATCCCAACTATAGCAGAGGTTCGTATTTGGCGACTGTGGTTTTGTTCTAGGGATTGGGGCCTGGCTCTGAATTAAGTGCTGCTGGGGTCCAGATGACCTGATCGAGGCGCTGGGCGCCGGTAGCGAGCATCACCAAACGGTCGAAGCCCAGGGCGCAGCCGGCTGAGGGAGGCATGTGCCGAAGGGCGCTGAGGAAATCCTCATCTATCGGGTATCGCTCGCCATAAATGCGGAACTTCTCGTCCATTTCAGCTTCAAGCCGATTACGCTGGGTTTCCGGATCGGTTAGCTCACCGAAGCCGTTGGCAAGCTCGATGCCACAGCAATAAAGCTCAAACCGTTCAGCAAAACGGGGGTCGTCAGGTGCTGGGCGGGCGAGGGTAGCCTCGGGGATGGGGTAGCGATCGAGGAAGGCGGGGCGGCCTTCTCCAAGGTTTGGCTCGACGTGATCAAGAAGAATGCGGGTGAATATGTCTGACCAGGTATCATCTTCGACGACGCGAATTTCTGCGGCAGTCGCGGCGGCGGCCAGGGCATCGCGGTCGGGTTGGTAAATTCCAAGATCACTGGGGGCAAGATCACTGGGGCCAAGATCACTGGGGGGCGGGTGTGTTTGGTGTAGCGTGTCGGCGATGTTGATGCCGGTGACGGCTGCGATTTTTTGCGCAACATCAATGCGTGTGGGTTCGGCAAAAGGATCGGCGGTTTTATCTCGATAGCACCACGTTTGTGTCTGGGTCATGTGTGTTTGAGCCGTGCTGGCGGTAATGCGCAAAATTTCGCGACAATGGTGCATAAGTGCTGTGTACTCAGCGCCAACTTCATACCATTCCAGCATAGTGAACTCGGCTGCATGGAGAGGGCCTTGCTCGCGGTTTCGGTAAGTTGGGGCAAAGGTGAATATCTTTTGCTCACCGGCGGCCAATAATTTTTTGCAGGCAAATTCAGGCGAGGTGTGAAGGTAAAGTGGCATGGTTGTGCCATCGGGGCGGGTGTGGACGGTTTTAAAGGCGTGGAGATGGGTTTCGTTGCCAGGGGAGATTTGCAGTGCAGCGGTTTCAACCTCAATGAAGCCTTGATTTTCGAACCAGTTGCGGATCGCACTCTTGATCCGTCCGCGGGCGAGGAGGAAAGGGCGGCGGTCTTCATGGCGATCGGGGGACCACCATGGGGAGGGCGTGGCTGGCGGCGCATGAGGACGAGAGAGTTTGGCAGTTGTCACCGTGGTCAGCCTTGATTGCTTGGCAGGTTTCGCGGGTTTGCGCAGGTTAGAATATCATCCGATAAGAATTTAGTCGCGTTGGTGATCCAATTTGGTTGGATGAAGATGCTCCACAATATCGATTAATCTGGTTGAAGTTGATCAAATAATCCTCCCAAAATCGATTCCGAATATTGAGAGGTTTGATCTTGAGTGCATTGTTGGGCTTGGCCTCTCAGCGGGAACGCGATAAGAAACCGAAAATGAACCCATTGAGCGCTGAGGGCTAATATTTGGCTGTCGCGCGTCCACGTCTAAACTGGAGACACATTGTGGCCAAGGTCATTGCAAGTTCAATTCGGAAGGGCAATGTGCTCGAAGTTGCGGGCAAACTGTGTGTCGTGCTGAAGGCTGATAACATTCATCCGGGGAAGGGCACGCCGGTTACACACCTGGAAATGCGCCGGATTGCTGACGGGGTCAAGATTACGGAGCGTTACCGGACAACGGAAAACGTCGAACGTGCCTACATGGAAGAGCGTGATCTTGAGTATATCTTCGAAGACGATGTCGGCTTCACTTTCATGGACCAGGAGTCATTTGATCAAATTTCGATCTCAAAGGAGATCGTTGGCGATATGGCTGTCTATCTCCAGGAGGGGATGGTGTGCACTATTTTGCTGCATGAGGGGAACCCGGTCTCGTTGGAGTTGCCGCAGCGGGTAACGGTGGAAATCGTTGAAGCTGACCCGGTGGTGAAAGGGCAGACAGCGTCGTCGTCTTATAAACCAGCCGTGGCAGACAATGGAATGCGGGTGATGGTGCCGCCACATATCGCTGCCGGCACGCGGGTTGTCATTATGACGGCCGATGGCTCCTACGTTGAGCGCGCGAAGAATTAAGCACTTTTGGCTTATGGCGCTGTTGCCGGTTTCTGCCGTAGGCCGGTTTCTGCCGTAGGAATGTACTGTTGATTGGGGGCTAAGGCTTGGTTTGCCTGCGCTTTGGGAGGTGCGGCAGGATGCGAAATGAGCATTCAGTTTGAAGTTAACTTGATCCAGCATAAGGGGTGAGGCACTTTTCCATTGGCGCTCGGCAGAAGAATTGGCTAACTCTGGCGGCTGATCACCGCATCATCAATTAAAAAAACCAACGCGAGAGAAGGGGAAGACGTCCCATGCGTGTTTATTATGACCGCGACGCTGATATCAATCTTATCAAGAGCAAAAATGTCGTTGTTGTCGGCTACGGCAGCCAGGGGCATGCGCATGCGCTGAACCTGCGCGATTCCGGCTGCAAGAACGTAGTGATTGCGCTGCGTTCTGACTCTTCATCGGTAAAGAAGGCAGAATCGGAAGGGTTTGTGGTCAAGACTGTGGCGGAAGCGGCCGCCTGGGGTGACCTAATCATGATGTGCACGCCCGATGAATTGCAAGGCGATATCTGGAAAGATGATATCGAAGGCAACATCAAGGACGGCGCGGCGATTGGTTTTGCGCACGGGTTGAATATTCACTTTAGCCTGATTGAGCCGAAGGATACCATTGACGTTGTGATGGTGGCGCCTAAAGGACCAGGACACACGGTGCGTTCAGAATATCAGCGCGGTGGTGGTGTGCCTTGTTTGATTGCCATTGAAAAAGACGGCTCAGGTAACGCGCATGATCTTGCGCTATCCTATGCTTGTGCAATTGGCGGCGGTCGATCCGGTGTGATTGAGACCACGTTCAAGGAAGAGTGTGAGACGGATCTGTTCGGCGAGCAGGTTGTGCTTTGCGGTGGTCTTATTGAGCTGATCCGGGCAGGTTATGAAACACTGACGGAAGCCGGTTATGCGCCGGAGATGGCTTACTTTGAATGCCTTCACGAAGTGAAGCTGATTGTCGATCTGATCTATGAAGGCGGCATCGCCAACATGAACTACTCGATCTCCAACACGGCTGAGTTTGGGGAATATGTTTCCGGCCCACGGATCATCACCGATGAGACCCGCGCTGAGATGCGCCGTGTTCTCAAGGACATCCAGACGGGTGTGTTCACGTCGGAATGGATGCGTGAATACAAGAGTGGACAGGCTAAGTTTAAAGCAACGCGGCGGATTAATGACGCTCACCCAATCGAAGAAGTGGGTGCCAAATTGCGCGGCATGATGCCGTGGATCACAGAGAACGCACTGGTTGATAAGGCTAAAAACTAATCACTGGCTGCCATGAATATGGGATCAAGCCCAGGTTGGCGGATGAGCCCATTTGAATATACGGGGCCGTCTCTTTGGAGGCGGTCTCGCTTGTTTTTGGCCTTGAGGTTGCGCGCTGTGCTTTAAGCTGCTTGCTTATTTTGTGGGGTCGTGCTGGTCGCGAACGTATCCGACAGACAGTTCCGTGCGCCATCTCACCGGAAGCTGATACCAATCTGGAAGGGCTGCAATGCTGACATTCCTTAAGTTGCTCCATTTTGTGAGTTTTGCTGCGGGGCTCGGATTCGGGCTCGCCAATATCGTCGTGATGCGCTCGATACCACTTGCCGCCAGTGATGACGCCCGGCTTGCGCTATCCAGATTGCAAAAACTCAACAGCCGGATCGCCTTCGGTGGCGTTTGCTTGCTGTGGGTAACGGGTCTGTGGCTCTATTCGGTGAAGTATGCAGGTGTCGGGCTTGGCTGGACTTTTCACGGCAAGATTGGTGTGGCTGTTGTGCTGACGGGATTGGCCGCAGGAGCTCAATGGCTGATGTGGCGTGCTTCACGTGCCGCAACACCACCACCAGCGGGGATTATGCGGTTTATAGGGATGAGTGTTCCGATATTGGCGATTATTACTGCTGGTTTGGCAGTCTATGCATTTGCGTGAAGTTTGCTGCCGCAGATGTTTAGGCGGGGCTAACCCCGCTTAAGCATGCGTCCGCCTTCAACCGGCATCATTATGCCAGTGATATAGCGAGCTTCGTCGGAGGCCAGGAAGAGGGCTGCGTTGGCCACATCCCAGGCGGTGCCTTGCTCAGCGCGGAGTGGCACGCGGTCGGCGCGCTCTTTGCGGATCTGGTCGCGGTCAAGATTGCGTTCGCGGGCACGGCGCTCGATAGCCATGGGGGTATCGATGTAGCCAGGCAATATAGCATTGCAGCGAATGCCGTAGGGGGCATTTTCGAACGCCATGAACTCAGTCATTGTGTTTACGGCACCCTTGGTAGTTTTGTAGGTCAGGGTCGGGCTTGTGCAGGTTGAGGCGGTTGACGAGATGTTGACGATGGCACCGCATTTGTTTTCGCGCATCACTGGAAGGACGTGCTTGCAGGTGAGGAACATACCCTTAAGGTTCAGTTCAACGAGTTCGCTGAACATGGTGGCTTCTAAGTCCGTCGTGCCTTTGTCTCCCTGAGAGCGGCCGACGTTGTTATGCAAGATGTCGATCCGGCCGTAGCGTTCGACGCAGATTTGGGCAATGGCTTTGCAGTCGATTTCGCTGGTAATGTCAGCGGTAAGCGTTGAAGCGGTGACCCCCGCGGCCTTGCAGGCTGCAAGCGTTCCGGTGAGGTTTTCTTCGCGATGGTCGACAAGCAAGAGGGTGGCGCCCTCCTGGGCAAACCGGATTGCGGTCGCGCGGCCATTGCCGACTGTTTCACCCTCTTGCTGACCGGCGCCAACAATGATGGCAATCTTATCGTGAAGTCTCGGCTTTCGTTCGGCTGTCATGGTTTCCTCCGGTGTGCCGCTTGGGTTTCGGATACTATCGCGTATTTGAGCAATAGGCGCGACCCAGGCAGGGAGGCGAGAGGGTGCCGATATGAGCCGCTATGAGGATAGAGGCTGAGCTTAGGATCGAGATGGGGAAATGTAAGTTGAGGGATTGAAGATTCATACCGGAAGGCCCGCCCAACCGCATCGGGGAGGGAAGTGTGGCGGAGCGGTTATTCGAGCCTTCCGGTAACAATGACCCGCGGCGCAAGATGAGTGGATTCTGCGGCTCGGCGGATAAAGGTCCCGGACGGCAGGTAGCGGGGATGCCCCGCCGTCCGGTACGAGTCACTGCTGCGTATGCTGCGACTCGAATTGAATAACTGACTGGATGCTCGCTTCTGGCGGTTCACTCTCATTTTTTCGGCAGCCTGTGACTGATGCCGTTTAATTTTCCTCTGTGGGCTTGATCGGCTTGTTGAGGGCCGTGGATGACCGCGCTAATGATCGTATATGGTCGTCATATTGTGTTGTGAGCGTGGCTGAAGTGCGACAATCACAAGAAGATGATGATTTTGACGAATTCAATTTTCTTTGCGTTATGAACATCTTATAGATATTTTATGCTCGCTAATGTTACAACTGCGCCACAATGCCTATGGTTTAATAGATTTCGTCTCGATCTGTGCGCTTGGAGAGTTTCTTGTTTGTGGAGAAACGGGTCGTTTTTGACGTGGCTTTAGACTGGGATGTGTAACACGGAACATGTTTTGGTTTGCTCAGGCCATGTGGGCCGCGCAGAATTATTTTTTCTGAATAGTTTTATTTCTTTGACTTGGGCATGATGCTGACGGCCTGAGTCGACGGGTATGCCGTCGTCTAATGGGTGGTAATGGGTGGATGTTTGGGAAATTCAGGGTGGTTTGATGCGGTTGAAATTTCACACGCTTGATGTCTTCACCGAAAAGCAGTTCAGCGGTAATCCGCTGGCGGTTGTGCTGGGGGCGGACGGGCTTGATGCCGCCCGGATGCAGAAAATAGCGCGGGAATTCAATTTGTCGGAAACGGTCTTTGTGATGAAGTCCGAGAATCCGGCGCACAATGCCAAGATTCGGATATTCACGCCTGGTTCAGAACTGCCGTTTGCCGGGCATCCGACGGTTGGGACGGCGGTTTTATTGGCAGAGCTTCGTGCTTCCGAGATTGAGAGCGGTGGCAATGCGTTGGTGATGCTGGAGGAAAATGTTGGCGTTGTCAGGGTGGGCGTTAGGCACGCTTCGGGTGCGGCTTCGGATGGAGGGGCAGAAAGGATTTCATTTGCGGAATTCGATGTGCCGAAACTGCCGCAGGAGCTGGGGCCTGTGCCATCGTTGGATGATATTGCCGCGATTGTTGGGCTTGTTCCCAGTGAAATCGGATTTGCCAATCATAAACCGCGACGGATGACTGCGGGGGCCGGTTTTTTATTTGTGCCGGTGATCTCGGTTGAGGCGATTGGCAATGCGACTCCAAATTTGGCGCGCTGGAATAGCGTTTTCGGGAGTTCGGGTAGCGATGTCGGGACGTTTTTGTATACCGGGGAGACTGAGAAAACGTCCGCAGACTATCATGCGCGCATGTTTGCCCCGCATCTTGGGGTCATGGAAGACCCGGCGACCGGCGGAGCGGCGGCGGCGTTTGGCGGTATTGTGCAGTTATTCGATGCCTTGCCGGATGGAACCCACAGGCGCCAGATTGAACAAGGTGTCGAGATGGGGCGGCCAAGTCTGATCAGCGTTTCACTTGATGTGAAAGATGGGAAGTTGAGTAATGTGCGGATTGGCGGGTGTGCGGTGCGTGTTAGCGAAGGTGAAATCACTATCTGAGACTGTTATTGATGAGTGATCTGTTTTTTTAGGGTTGAATATCTGCGAATTATTTGGCTTACTGACGTGATCTTATTTGGGAAATGCCTCAAACGGCAGGATTGAAGAGCTATGGCTGCTAAGCGGCTGGCAGAGCTGACAACGCAAGCGCACGACGGCCAGGACATGGCTCGGCGGCAAATTTGCATGCTCGCTCTTCTTCTGATTGCTTCCCTAAGCCTCCTCCTTATCAGCCCCTGAGCGCTGACAGCTTTGGCCATGGCCGGGCGGGTACTCAGGGGGACCAACGAACTTCGGAACAGCAATTTAATTGTGCCGGGGCCTGATGGGTTCTGGCTGGACGTCTAAGGAACATCAAATGAGCGAAGCAGGAAACACTGGTGAAGTCGTTGGCCAAGATATGACGGGCGAGGGACAAATCGAACGCGAAAAAGTATTGATTTTTGATACCACGCTACGGGACGGCGAGCAGTGCCCTGGCGCGACGATGACTTTGGAAGAAAAGCTGGAGGTGGCGGATCTTCTGGATACAATGGGTGTTGATATCATTGAGGCGGGTTTCCCGATCGCGTCGGATGGTGATTTTGAGGCGGTGGCCGAGATTGCTCGACGATCTAAGAACGCGGTGATTGCTGGGTTGTGCCGGGCTGGTGCCGATGACATTGAGAGATGCGGTGAAGCTGTGAACTTTGCCAAGCGACCGCGCATTCACTCGTTCTTATCAACATCGCCGATCCACATGAAATGGAAGCTGCTGAAGGAGCCGCATGAGGTTCTCGAGATGGTGGTGAGTTCAGTGACGCGGGCGCGCAATCTGGTGGACGATGTCGAATGGTCGGCGGAAGATGGAACACGGACCGAGTTCGATTTTCTGTGCCAGTGTGTTGATGCGGCGATCCGGTGTGGTGCGACGACGATCAATATTCCCGACACAGTGGGCTATACGACGCCGGAGGAATACTATGAGCTGATGACGAATTTGCAGGAAAATGTTGTGAATTCGGATAAGGCGGTTTTCTCGGTTCATTGCCATAATGATTTAGGAATGGCGGTCGCGAATTCCCTGGCCGGAGTACGGGCTGGTGCGCGGCAGATCGAATGTACGATTAACGGCATTGGTGAGCGTGCGGGGAATACGGCACTCGAAGAAGTCGTAATGGCAATTAACGTTCGTAATGATGTGCTGCCTTATGAGGTCGGCATCGATACGACGATGCTGACCAGAGCATCAAAGCTGGTGGCAGCGGCGACATCATTCCCGGTGCAGTATAACAAAGCGATCGTTGGGCGGAATGCGTTTGCGCACGAGGCCGGCATTCACCAGGATGGGATGCTGAAGCATACTCAGACTTATGAGATCATGCTGCCGGAGACGGTTGGAGTGACGAAGTCATCGCTGGTGATGGGGAAGCATTCGGGGCGGGCGGCGTTCCGTTCTAAGCTCGTTGACCTGGGCTATGAGCTGGGTGAAAACTCTCTGCAGGATGCTTTCGTTAAGTTCAAGACATTGGCTGACCGAAAGAAAGATATTTATGACGAGGATATCGAGGCGTTGGTTGATGAGGAAATCGCAACTGCGACTGACCGTATCAAGGTTGTGGCGTTGAGGGTGGTTGCGGGCACTGCCGGCCCACAGTCCGCGACGCTGACATTGGACCTTGATGATGAGGGTGAGAAGACTGTGGAAGCGACCGGCAATGGGCCTGTGGATGCAATCTTCAATGCGATCCACGAGCTGGTTCCGCACGAGGCCAAGTTGGAGCTTTATCAAGTTCACGCAGTGACCGGTGGCACGGATGCACAGGCGGAGGTGTCGGTGCGATTGCAGGATGAAGGCCGGACAGCAACGTCGAAGGCGGCTGACCCCGACACACTGGTGGCTTCTGCAAAGGCATATGTCGGGGCGCTGAATAATTTGTTCCTGAAGCAATTGCGTGGAGCGCCAGCACAGCAGTTTGTGGGTGAGGGCGAGCGGCCGAGAGGCATGTGAATTGAGCGGGCCGCGGTGAACAAGACCTGGCTTTTAAGTTAAGTGCGAATTTTGACCCTGCGCTTAGAGCAGTGCGGGGCCAAAGTCGTGCGGCCTTTTGAATTGAGCGCGGAGAATGGGCATGGTGCAAGGCACACTATGCTTGTGTCGCTTGATGCATCTCGTCTTGGAAACGAAGATGTTCCATAAATTATAAAATATTATCGTAGATTGTTAAGTGGTCATAAGAGAAGGAGTTCTGTAATTATTCTGCGACCGAGTAGAAAATTTCAACCTGCTCTGTTAACCGTGTTAGAGCCTCGCGTGATCCGCTAACGCTCAGGACTATCACTAATGTTGACTAATGTCGCGAGTGTCTTTTCTGACGATATTGCCATTGATCTTGGAACGGCCAATACGCTGGTATATGTGTTGGGGCGGGGCATCATAATCGACGAGCCGTCCGTGGTCGCGATCCAGAATAGGAGCGGCATCAGGGAAGTGCTGGCGGTTGGCCAGAAAGCTAAAATGATGCTTGGGCGGACGTCTGGGTCGATCGAAACGATCCGTCCGTTGCGCGATGGGGTAATTGCGGACTTTATCTCTACCGAAGAAATGCTGCGCCAGTTTATTAAGCGGACGAAGACGCGATTTGGGTTTCGGCGTCCGAGGATACTGATTTGTGTTCCGGCAGGGGCGACACCGGTTGAGAGAAGGGCTGTCTATGAGACAGCGGTGTCGGCTGGAGCGCGTGCAGTTTACATGATTGAGGAGCCGGTGGCGGCATCGCTTGGCGCGGAGCTACCAATTGATGATCCGCGCGGATTGATGGTCGTCGATATCGGTGGCGGAACCACGGATATCGCAGTGATATCTCTTGGCAGTGTGGTGCAGGCGCGATCGTTACGTTGCGCAGGCAACGCCATGGATGAGGCAATTATTCGCCATATCCGGCGCAATCATCATTTGCTGATTGGGGAGGCGAACGCTGAACGAATCAAAATCGAGGCCGGCTCGGCGACACCCCAATCCGATTTGACTGATATGGAAATTCATATTCGTGGCCATGACCTGCAGCGGGGAAGGCCCAAGAGTGTTGTTTTAGGCTCGACCGACATAGCAAGAGCGTTAGAGCATCCGATCGAGGAGATGGCTGAGTTTATTAAGCGGGCGTTGGAAGATCTACCATCGAAGGTATCTTCAGATATTTGCGAGCGCGGGATTTACCTCACCGGTGGGGGGGCAAAACTAGACAAGCTTGACATTGAGTTGAAACGCCAAATTGGCGTGAAATTTTTTGTTCCTGAGAATCCAGAACACTGCGTGATCAAAGGAACGGCGTCAGTGCTTGAGCACCTACCGGCAAGAGACCACCTGTTGATCAAGCCTTAGGGTTTTTCGGAGTCAGAGTTAGGGCTCGTGTGATTCTATCAAAGATGTAGGCGCTCTAGAATTTCAGTGCGTTTTGGTAGGCTCGATAGCCCGCTGGATAGGTTGTGGGCATGCCTTGGTATTTTCCCATGAACTCGTTCAGCTTGAAGGGTGGACAGTTTCCGCGGCTTGATGCTATACGCGCCAATCCGGCGTCTCGCATTTGCGTGCCGGTTCGGTGCTTAGGCACTGGCGGGCGATTAGCTCAGTTGGTAGAGCAGCTGACTCTTAATCAGCGGGTCGAAGGTTCGAGCCCTTCATCGCCCACCAATATTTTCAATGACTTAGGCGATCCATCACCAAAAATAAGCTGAATGTTTTGCAATATGTTTTGCAATTCACGTTCCGTTCTCAATTCTCCCACTTGCGCACAGCCGCCTTGGCCAGCTTATTAAATTACCCAGGTATTCCATTTTCTCGTTCGTGATAGTTAGGCGCTGATACACCGGCATCGATAGCTGACGGCCAAGCGTATTGTCGCTAGTATTCCCAGATGAGCGTTTGGGGTGCGCAACCCGATACAAAAAATGAAAGTGGAGAATGCGATGCAGATTGTCGATGCCCAAATTCACCTATGGGGAAGTGGCTTGCCGAGTAATCTTTCGCATCGACAGGTGACCTCCTTTACGCCTGAGGAAGCCGTCATCTTGATGGACGAGGGAGGCATCGATGCCTCCGTTATTCATCCGCCGGGCTGGGATCCAGGTTCGACAAATATGGCATTTGATGCGGTTCGGAACTACCCTGGCCGGTTCGCGATTATGGGTTCGGTGCCGCTCGATCAGCCGGACTCTCGTGAATTAATTGCGGGTTGGAGAGATCAACCGGGCATGCTCGGTTTAAGGTATATGTTCCTGAATGATCCCGTGCGGCAATGGGTGAAGGATGGCACTCTCGATTGGCTTTGGGAGAGTGCTGAAGATGCCGATGTTCCGATTGCCGCGCTGGCGACGGATTCGCTGACGGACTTTGGCCGGATTGCCGAGCGGCACCCCGGACTACGGTTGACGATCGACCACCTGGGCGGCAGGGGCGGGACGACTATGCTGAAAGATGCCGAGGCGATGACCCACATGCCGGAGCTTCTGGCGTTGGCGAAGCTCCCCAATATTGCAGTTAAAGCGACTGGCGCACCGGGATATTCCAGCCAAGCCTATCCGTTTCCGGCGATGCACACCTATCTACGACAGATCTACGATGCATTTGGTCCAAGTCGAATGTTCTGGGGCACGGATATCACGAAGATGCCCTGTTCCTGGCGCCAATGCTCGACGATGTTTACCGAGGAATTGCCGTGGCTCAATGACGAGGACAAGAAACTCATCATGGGAGAGGCGCTTTGCGCTTGGTGGGGCTGGGATCGAGCAGCCTGACACGCATCTCAGATTTAACTGATCCTGAGCTATCCGCCCGAGCCTTATAATAAACCCGGGCCATACAATAAAAAAGGTGAGGTCCACAGCGCGTATTCTGAGCGTGCTCTCCAGGCAGCGCGGGCTTGAGCTTGGTTGCTGCCCTTGGCGTTGATTGCCAAAGCTAAACATCTCTGGGTGAGGCGGAGGGACAAGTTGCGCTTTTTGCTGGTTCGGCATTACAATCGTTAGGTCTTTCAGGACGAACGGAGGGAAGTGCTTGATGAGCCTTGAGCCAGTAGCCATTGTTGGAATTGGGGAGACACGGCCTGTCCGACGTTCCGAGAAGAGCTTGCGTGGGCTAGTCATTGAGGCTGTGCAGGCAGCACTTGCAGATGCCGGTCTCAAACCCACAGACGTTGATGCTATCGTGACGGACGGTCTTGTTATGCCGAACACGGTGCCCCGCGATTTCGTGGCTGCGCAGTTCGGGATTGATCGCCGGTTTGATGGTGGCTTGTCCTACACGGGCGCCGGTATCGCCAATGCTCCCAAGCTTGCGCAGTTCGCAATATCCAGTGGTCAAGCCGATGTCGTTCTTTGCTATTTTGGTGTCGATTGGGGGACGCGCGCTTCGGGGCCATATGGCTTTCACGATCTCTATGAAGGCAAAGGCACGTTCGAAAAGCCTTATGGATTTTCCGCCCAACCGTCCTATTTCGCGCTGTGGGCAACGCGCTATATGCATGAATACGGATTGACGGAACAAGACCTCGCAACGATTGCCGTGACTCAGCGCCAGAACGCACTGCTGCGAGAGCTGGCACAGGCAAAATCGCCGATGAGCTATGATGATTATTTTGCGGCTCGCGTCGTCTCTTCCCCGTTGCGGGTGCCTGATTGCTGCCTGATTACAGATGGGGCCGCTGCTTTTGTTATGACCAGCCGGGAGCGTGCCCGGGATCTTCGTCAACCACCGGTTCAGGTTCTTGGCGTGGGTTTTGGCAGCGAGCCGATTAGTGGGGATGACGGGTTCACCCAGCCCGGCGGCATGATGCATATAACCGGGGCTAAGGCTGCTGCTGATCGGGCGCTTGGCGAAGCTGGAATTGGGCTGGCCGACGTTAATTTTGCGGAGATTTATGACTGCTTCACGATATCGTGCTTGATGCAACTTGAGGCTATTGGATTTTGTGAACGTGGAGAGGGTCCGGCATTCATTCGCGAGATTGGTCTTGGCATTGGAGGCGGTTTGCCAGTTAACACGCATGGTGGCCTGCTTTCACACAGCTACCTGCTTGGGATTGAGCACATCATTGAGGGCGTTCGCCAGCTTCGCGGTCAGGCGGGTGACGCTCAGGTAAGCGATGCGGAAATCGGGCTTGTCGGGCTGCTGTCCAACCCCGATTACGGTGTATTATTGCTTGGGAGGGATGCGCGATGAGCTCTGATAAAGTATCGCCTGAGTTTGTCGGTTTTTTTGAGAATGCTCGACAAGGGCGCTTGGCGTTTCCAAAGTGCCGGGCATGTGGGCAGTTCCACTGGTATCCTATGCCGGTATGTCCTCACTGTTATGAAGACCAAATTTTTTGGCAGCCGGTTGCGGGAACTGGAGAAATTTTTAGCTACACGCACGTGCGCCATCCGTTTGATAAGAGCCGACGTGATGCGCTGCCATACACCGTTGCGCTGATATCTTTCCCAGATGCTCCGGGGGTGAATTTCATCACAAATATTATCGATGCAGCAGAAGCAGATATAACTATCGAAGGGAAGGTCAATCCGGTTTTTTCAACTTCGGAGACCGATGAACCGATTGTTTTGTTTCGATTGGCGGAATAACTAGGAGATGCAAAAATGACCGGAATGATGGATGCCAATACGCTGTGGTTGGGCCTTTTGGATACGGTTCAAACCAGCCCGGCGCTACCTTGCATTTCTATTCCGCCGCGTGATGTCCGGGATTATGTTCCCGAGGGGTTGTTATGGAATTATGGTGAAGTTGCGGAGCGCACGAATCGCCTGATCGATTGTTACACCGCGGCAGGCTACGGCAATGGTCATCGGATTTCGCTGCTATTGGAAAACCGTCCCGAGTTCATGCTGCATTTTCTGGCGCTTAACGCGATCGGGTGTTGGGTGATCCCGCTCAACCCTGATTTTCGCCAGGATGATTTTGCCTATATTCTGGGGCATTCCGAAGCCGATCTCATCATTTCTCTAGGCAAACATGTGCGAAACCTCGAAGCGGCGGTGGGGGCAATTCATCGCGCAATTCCGATCGTCGATGTTGCGACATTTGAAGATACACTACCGCGGGCCACAAGGCCCGCCAAGGCTGGCATGCCGGGGCGCGAATCAGAAGCCGTGTTGATGTACACCTCCGGCACAACCGGTATGCCGAAGGGATGCGTCATCGACAATGAATATTTCTTCTTCGCGGCCGAGCGCTATCTCGGCGCTGGCGGCACGATGAAGATCGAGCACGGGGAGGAGCGCCTCTACAACCCGTTGCCGCTATTTTATGCCAATGGGTTGGCGATCTCCAATCCCGCAATGATCCTGTCACGCAATTGCATGATCTTTTCTGACAGATTTCATGCCTCGACGTGGTGGGATGAGCTGGTCGCGACGGAAGCAACGATGTTTCATTATCTCGGGATTATCCCGCCGGTGTTGATGGCCAAACCAGAAGAGCCAATTGAGCGTCAGCACAAGGTGCGGTTCGGCGTCGGAGCGGGTGTTGATCCGGCGTTGCGAGTGGCATTTGAGAAACGGTTTGGCATTACGTTGGTCGAAATTTACGGGATGTCGGAAATCGGGATCTGTTCGGCCGATGTCACTACCGAACGAGATGGCGTGACGCGGTCTGTTGGCAGAGATATGCCCGGCATGGATTTTCAAATTGTCGATGACGATGGCAACCCACAGCCGGCGGGCACATCTGGTGAGCTCCGCGTTCGTCGGAAGGGGGCAGACCCGCGTCGTGGGCTGCTCAGGGGGTATCTCCATGATCCCGAAGTCACGGCCGAAGTGTGGCAGGATGGCTGGTTCCACACCGGCGATATCTTAGTCGAGACTCCTGCCGGTCTGGTTTTTGTTGACCGTAAGAAACACATGGTGCGCCGCAGTGGTCAAAACATCTCGTCCGGTGAAGTCGAAGCGACACTGCGCGCTCATCCTGCCGTTCATGAAGTCGCTATTATTCCTGTTGAGGACGAGTTGCGTGATGAGGAAGTGTTTGCTTGCGTAGTGGCGGAAGATCCATCGCAGAAAACCGCCGAGATTGCGGACGAACTTGTACGCTTCTCGCTTGAACGTCTCGCCTATTTCAAGGTGCCGGGGTGGGTGGCCTTTATGGATAAACTACCGACTACCTACACACAAAAACTGCGCAAGGGTGAGATTTTTGGCGAGGCCGATCCACGCCAGCACGATATGGCATTTGATCTGCGCGAAATCAAACAGACTCGCGGGAAAGGTCGCGATGATCAAGGACGCCGAATAGGTGGTTGATCGATGTCGGCTTGGGAAAGTCCAAGGTTCCCAAAGGTTGGTTGTTTTCTCGGCAACTCTCACCTGTCAGCGAGCGCTTTTGGTCAGGGTTCTTGAGACAGCGTCACGCCAGCCTGCATATTTGCGCTGTCGCTCGTCGGCTGCAATTTGTGGTTTGAAGCGGCGCTCTCTCGACCAGTGCTTGGCAAATGTTTCGCGATCTGGATAAAAGCCGACATGCATGCCAGCGAGGTAGGCTGCGCCTAGTGCCGTGGTTTCAAGAATGGTTGGTCGATCAACCGGCGCATCGAGCATGTCGGCAAGGCACTGCATGGTCCAATCTGATGCAACCATTCCACCGTCTACTCGTAGTACCGTTGCGCCCGTCATGCTCCAGTCGTTATGCATGGCTTCCAGCAGATCACGGGTTTGATAACAAACGCTTTCAAGGGCTGCGCGAGCGAGGTTTCCTGGGCCGGTGTTTCTTGTCAGGCCATAGATTGCGCCTCGGCATTCAGCGTCCCAGTAAGGTGCTCCGAGGCCGACGAAGGCCGGCACCAAGTAGACGGACTGGTCGGGTTCGGTGGCATCGGCAAGTTGGCTGATTGCAGCTGCGCTGTCAGCTATCTTCAACCCGTCGCGCAGCCATTGCACGGTCGCGCCTGCTGCAAAGATTGAGCCCTCCAGTGCGTAAGTGGGATGGCCGTCAATTTGGTAGGCTATGGTTGTCAGGAGGCGGTTTTGTGAGCGCACCTGCACGTCGCCTGTGTTGAGAACGGCGAAGCAGCCAGTACCGTATGTTGACTTGATCATTCCGGGCGTAAAGCAAGCCTGACCAACTGTTGCTGCTTGTTGATCGCCGGCAATGCCTGTGATCTTGATTGACCCACCGAAAAGTTCAGGCGCAGTCTCACCGAAATTGTTGGTGCTGTCCTTTACTTCCGGCAACAGTGAACGGGGTACGTCCAATAGGGTGCACAGGTCTTCGTGCCATCGTCCCTCACCGATGTCATAGAGGAGGGTGCGGCTTGCATTGGTGGCATCGGTCGCGTGTTCCTTGCCACCGGTTAGACGCCACAGCAAAAACGTGTCGACCGTTCCAAATGCAAGCTCACCCCGGTCGGCCTTTGCGCGTGCGCCTTTGACATTATCGAGTATCCAGGAAATTTTTGTGCCAGAGAAATAGGGATCAAGTAGCAGGCCGGTTTTCTGGGAGATCTGAGGTTCGTGGCCTGCTTCTTTCAGGTTGTTGCATAGGTTTGCGGTGCGTCGGTCCTGCCAAACTATCGCATTGTAAATGGGTTTTCCGGTTTGGCGATCCCAGATGATTGTGGTTTCGCGTTGGTTGGTTATTCCTATTGAGACGATGTCCGCAGCGCTGGCGCCAGCTTTTGCGATTGCCTTTCTGCAGGTTTCAAGTGTGGTATTCCAGAGGTCCTCGGGGTCATGCTCGACCCAGCCTGATCGGGGGAAGTGCTGTGGAAACTCTGCTTGTGCGTGGGCACAAACTTGGAATTTGTGATCGAACAGAATCGCGCGGGTAGAGGTTGTGCCCTGATCGATTGCGATGACGTACTTCGACATGATGCTATCTTCCTTGGGCAGCCTTGCGGGAGATCCTGGCATCAATTATGCCATAAATTCCAGTGGCAATAATTTGTGTAATGCCAAGTTCTTTTGCTCGCTCTCAGGAGGCTATCTTGATGGTGATCAATTCACGTATCAATGTTTTTAGTTTTAAGTTCAAGCAAGGGTTACGCCAAATAGATGACCGACGGCTGCGGTGGCTGCCATAGCGAGCGCACCCCAAAGGGTTACACGCGTTGCCGCAATGACAGGTGGGGCACCTCCTGTCCGGGCAGAAAGTGAACCAAGAATGGCAAGGCTTATCAGACAAGCAGTGGTTGTGCCCCAGATGACCAGGCTATCAGGAGAAATCGTGACAGAGATCAGAGGTAGAGCCGCGCCGACGGAGAAGCTCGCTCCAGATACGAGTGCTGCCTGAATAGGGTTGGTCTGGATAGTTTCGGATATCCCCAGTTCGTCTCGTGCATGAGCGCCTAGAGCATCCTTTATCATGAGCTGCTCGGCAACTTTTGCTGCGAGATCAGGCTCCAATCCACGATCTATATAAATAGATGTAAGCTCTTGATGTTCGAACTCAGGATTGGTTGCGAGCGCGATCTTCTCGCGTTCCAGGTCGGCCCGTTCACTGTCGGCTTGGGAACTGACGGATACATACTCACCAGCAGCCATCGACATGGCGCCTGCCACCAACCCGGCAATACCGGCAATCATGATGTCTTCCCGGGAGCTTGCGGCCGCCGCAACGCCAATTACCAATGAGCCGGTTGACACAATGCCGTCATTGGCGCCGAGAACAGCGGCGCGCAGCCACCCCATGCGGTTAATAAAATGCAATTCCCTCGGTGGCACGGCAAATCCTTTCAGAGCTAACTCCAGTATGCCATTGCCACGTGGCTATCAAAAGAGCTGATGGCCGGTCGGAGGCTTAACCCTTTGAGGAAAGAACGGCTAATACGAGTGCTTATCCGAATTGAAACGCTGACTCGACAGCGCCTAGGACTGTATCCTTCAACATTCTTCTTCCCGGGTCAGATCCTGCTGCGCCAACGATAACGTGCAGCGGCAAGAGGTGCTCTTCGCGGGGGTGAGCATTGCGGGCTTCGGGGGCGGTTTCCCATTCCACAAGCGCCTTTTGCCGCGTCTCGGGGTTCTGTTTGGTCAACGTATCGTTCAGCCAATCATCGAACACTTCACTTTCCTGGGCGATCTCTCTACCGCCACGCAAGTTGCGCATCAAGACTTGCATGTTGTGGTAGGTCATACCGCTGCCTACGATCAGCATGCCCTCTTGGCGCAAAGGTTGAAGCGCTCGGCCAATTTCGAGATGCGCCTCGGGGTTGAGATCAGTCCGCAGGGATACTTGAACAATCGGAATGTCAGCGTCTGGGAAAGCGACCTTCATTGGAATGAACACGCCATGGTCGAAGCCGCGTTCGGTATCGAATTTATTATCGATGCTTGCGGCCGTGAGCAGTGTCGCGATACGGTTAGAGACATCAGGCGAGCCCGGCGCGGGAAATTTAATCTGGTAAGTGCTCGCGGGAAATCCATTGTAGTCATAGAGGAGTGGAGGAGATGTGTTGTTTTGGATGGTGACAACTTCCTCCTCCCAGTGTCCGGATATCAGAACGATTGCCGCTGGTTTTTGGCCGATGTCGGCCTGAATTCCCCGTAGATATGCGGCCATCCGGTCCCACGTATCCGGCGGGTCCCAGTCCATGAAGAAACATGGCCCTCCGCCATGGGGAATAAACAGTGTGGGCATCGTGCTCATGTTGTTTTCTCCAGACAGGTTCGCGCCAAGCTCTATGCGACTCTCCAGACAATATAGTTCGTTTATTGCCTATAGTTTGGCAACTTATCTGCCTTTTTTTGGTTCATTTATTTCCGGGCATTTTCGGGAGTACAAAATCTCCGAATGCTACAAATGATCAAAGTCGACCACGACTTTCGACGTCGTTGGGCGAGATTGGCATGTGAGGACGAAACCCGCTTCTATTTCCCAAGGCTCTAGCGAATAATTGAGGGTCATGGAAACATCACCCTCGACTAGTTTCGCCCGGCAGGTGCAACACATCCCACCTTTGCACGAAAAGGGAAGCTCTATGCCGTTTCGGTGCGCCGCATCGATGATTGAAGCATCGCTGCCATCCATCTTGAATTGACGTGCGGTTCCGTCTAGGACGGCCACGATTTCAGCCCCCCCCTCAACCGGGACAGCGCGAATGTTGGACTTGCTGAGCGCCCTGTCATCTTCGGATGGGGTAAATCGTTCTTCGTGGATTTTATTTTCCGGCAGGCCAAGGTTGACCATTATGCTTTTTAGGCCGCTGATCATTTCCCCTGGTCCACACAAGAATGCATGATCCACGGTATTAGGGTCGAAAAAGACACCAGCAAATTCGCGTAGTTTTTCAACATCCAGCCGGCCTGAGAAAAGTGCTACGTCGGTGGCCTCCCGGCTCAGGATATGGAAGACTGAGAGCCTTTCAAGAAACAGGTCCTTCAAGTCATCCAATGATTCACGGAAGATGATCGAGTTTGTGTCTCGGTTTCCATAAAAGAGCGTAAAGGTCGAGTTGGGTTCGCGAAGCAGGATTGTTCGCATAATGGACATAATGGGCGTAATTCCGCTTCCGGCAGCAAAGCCCAGATAGTTTTTAGCCCGCTCCGGTTCGATTGGCCCCATGAAGCCGCCCATCGGCGTCATAACCTCAAGTTCCATTCCAGGTTTGAGTTCGTCGTTGGCGAAGTTTGAGAAGCGGCCGTTTGCCACTTTTTTGATAGCTACCCGCACTTCTCCGTCATCAAGGCCTGACGAAATCGAGTAACACCTGCGCACGTCGTCTCCCTCGATTGTATGTTGCAGGGTGAGATATCCACCCGGAGAGAACTTGTAATGTGGCGCCAAGTCGGCGGGTATATCGAATGTGACGGAGACTGCATCAGCCGTTTCGCGCCGTACATCTTTCACTTTCAATTTATTGAACTGCGGCGTCATTCTAACTTCCTTCTCCGACTGCCGCGGCCAGGGGCCGGGACAGTATATTGACAGCAGCGCATCGCTTGCGCAGGTTCTCAAATTTTGATGGATATCACCGGTTCATCGCCGTTCAAATGCATTTGAAATAGTCGAACGGCTCCAGGCAACTTTTACATCGGTAAAGCGCCTTGCACGAGGTCGAGCCAAATTCACTGACTCGTTCAGTGCTGTCGCTGCCGCATTTTGGGCAGGCGACCTCGACCGAGGAGAACAAGGCGCGTTTGGAGGTGGACGCTTTTACGGGAGGGGCAATGCCGTAGGCTCTGAGTTTTTCGCAAGCCTCGGGCGAAATCCAGTCAGTTGTCCAGGCAGGGGTGGCTTGCGTCACAATATGGTGTTTGGAAATGCCAGCTCGTTCGAGTGCCACCGTGATATCCAGCGCAATCATGCCCATGGCGGGGCAACCGGAATAGGTCGGCGTGATGATGACCTCAATTTCACCGTCCTCGCCAAGGCGGACATCGCGTAGAATGCCGATGTCCTCAATGGTGAGTACGGGGATTTCTGGATCGACAACGGCTTCGAGTGCGGCACGCGCTGCCACCAGTTGGTTATCTTTTGCCACTGTTACCATTGCTGACCTGGATAGGCGCGTTGCAAAAACTGCATATCCGACAACATGTGACCAAGGTGTTCGGTGTGCCGGCCAACACGCCCGCCACTGATCATCCAGCCGTCTTCCGGTTGCACAAGTGTTGCCTGTTTCAGAACGGGTTCGACTATCGCGTCCCACTGCGGTTTGATGGTCGAGGGGTCCACACCAATACCGGCCTCAATGACCGCTTGCTCGATATCGTCCGATTCAAACATTTCCCCTGTATACATCCATAAATTATCGAGAGCGTTCTGGGCCCGCCGATGGCTCTCCTCCGTGCCATCGCCGAGACGGATCAGCCATTCGCTGGAATGGCGGACGTGGTAGGTCGCCTCTTTTTCGGCTTTGGCTGCGATGCCGGCAAGTTCTTCGTCACTCGATCTTGTCAGGGCATTCCAATGGGGCTGGGCAAATGCAGAGTAGAGAAACTGACGGACGATGGTGTTGGCAAAGTCACCGTTTTTATTTTCAACGAGAAGCAGGTTGCGATATTGATGTGTATCGCGCAGAAATGCCAGTGCATCCTCATCCCGACCATCGCCCGAGACTTTTGCGGCATGGGCAAGCAAGGCACGCGCCTGACCGATCAGGTCCAAGCCGATGTTGGCCAAGGCCAATTCTTCTTCAATAGTTGGCGCCTTGCCAATCCATTCGGACATCCGGTGCCCCAGAACCAGATTCGAATCGGCCAATCGAAGCAGATAGTCGCTATGCAATTCCGGATTAATTGGCATTACATGTGTCCAACTTCGGGAGGAATTTTGTAAAATGTCGGATGGCGGTATGGCTTATGCTCGGGGTCTGACGGAGCGAAGTCGACGTCCTTGTCGGCAGGGTTCGTCGCAATAATGCTGTCACTTCGCACCACCCAGATGGAGCCAGCTTCTCCGCGTCGTGTATAGACGTCGCGTGCACTCTGGAGAGCCATAACGTCATCGGCAGCATGCAGGCTGCCAACGTGACGATGTGCAAGTCCGTTACGAGGCCGCAGAAACACTTCGTAGAGGGGGGTAGTTTTTTCCGGCATGGTTTATCTCCTGGTAGAAAATATCTCAGAGCCTGACGATTGAGTTCAATCAAGCGGCCGTTTTTGTTGAACGTGCCTCTTGTTTTTCAGCGTAAGCCAGCATTGCTTCGCGGACCCATGCTCCCTCTGCCGCGGCCTCTTGACGGGCCGCGAGGCGCTCGCGATTGCACGGTCCTTCACCCTTCACGACGCGCCAGAATTCCTCCCAGTCGATCTCGCCGTGGACCCAGGTTTTTGTCTCTTCGTCGAAATGGAGTCCCTTGTCGGGAATTTCGATACCTATGTGCTGGGCCTGGGGAACAGTGGCGTTGATGAATTTTTGGCGAAGACCATCATTGGTGAAATTCTTGATCTTCCACTTCATACCTTGCGCGCTATTGGCTGACTGGGTGTCAGATGGGCCAAACATCATCAAGCATGGCCACCACCAACGGTTAACTGCATCCTGGCCCATTCGGCGCTGTTCAGGAGAGCCGTTCATCAGCGCAACCATGGCCTCATAACCCTGGCGTTGGTGGAAACTTTCCTCTTTACAGACCAGCACCATGGCTCGCGCATAGGGGCCGTAAGAGCAACGGCAAAGCGGGATCTGGTTCATGATCGCGGCACCATCGGCCAACCAGCCGATCACGGCAATATCGGCCCATGTCAGTGTTGGATAGTTGAACACGCTCGAATATTTGGCTTTGCCCGAAAGTAACTGCTCGACCAACTCCTCACGCGACACACCAAGCGTTTCGGTTGCCGAGTAAATGTATAGGCCATGCCCGGCCTCGTCTTGTATCTTTGCCAGGAGTTGCAGTTTGCGGCGGAGTGTTGGTGCGCGGGTCACCCAATTGCCCTCGGGGTGCATTCCCACGATCTCGGAATGGGCATGTTGCGACATCTGCCGTATCAATGTCCGCCGATAGGCTGCGGGCATTTCATCCATTGGTTCGATTATGTCTCCGGCATCAATGCGGTCCTGGAAACGCTTAAGAAACGCATCGTCCTCGGTTGCCTCTAGTTTCTCGCCAATTAGGCCTTGAGCATACATAAATGCCTCCAAAGTCTTTGGGTATATCGAATAACCCAAATTATTGCTTCGATTCCATTTGCGCTGATATCGCTCCGCCCAGTCGTTTGCCCCAAAGCATACCAACCAAGTGTGGCGCTGAGAGCTTCGCGTAAGCTACCGTGGACGGCTTTGCCAATCAGTATTTTCTAATATTTGTATATTACACAATTTCGAACCACAACAAAAAGTTGTCACACCTCATCATGCGCCAAGATATACTTCGCGGACGCGCGGATCGACTGCGATCTCCGAAGATGTGCCTTCGAGAGCAACAGTTCCGGTTTCCATTACATAGGCGCGGTCGGCGAAAGCAAGTGCTGCATTGGCGTTCTGTTCGACGATGAGTATCGTCAAGCCTTCATCCTTGAGTTGCCGCAGCGTATCGAAAATTTCCGAAACGATGATCGGGGCAAGGCCCATGCTTGGTTCATCAAGCAGCAAGAGCTTGGGATGAGACATCATCGCGCGACTGATTGCGAGCATCTGTTGTTGACCACCGGATAGGCCGCCGGCCACCAATTTACGCTTTTCCTTCAGGATAGGAAAGGCATCGTAAGCCCAGTCCAGCCTCGAAGATTCGGCCCGAACGGCTCTGCTCAACGACCAACTGCCGACAAGCAGATTATCCTCAACCGACAGAGAAGAGAAGATGTGGCGGCCTTCCGGTACTTGGGAAATTCCAAGCCCGACACGACGGTGAGCGGAAGCACGGTCAAGGGAGGAGCCACTATATTCAATGGTGCCTGCAGATATCGGCTGGACGCCCGATATTGTGCGCATCAGGGTCGTCTTGCCCGCGCCGTTTGCACCTATCACCGCCACCACTTCGCCTCGGCTTACATTCAGTGAAATGCCGTGCAAGACTTCTATGCGGCCATAGCGCGAGCGCAGATCAGTTATTGTGAGCAACGGTATCTCCCTTGTCTGCGTCTTTGCCCAAATAGGCCTCGATGACAGCCGGGTTGATTTTCACTTGCTCTGCCGTGCCCTCCGCTAGCTTCTGCCCGAAATTGAGAACAATGATATGATTGGAGATCTTCATTACCAGGCGCATGTCATGCTCGACCAGAACGATAGCAACGCCGGTTCCAGCGATACGCTGGATGAGTTCGTCGATCTCTTCGGTTTCGCTTGGATTGCAACCTGCCGCAGGTTCATCAAGCAACAGGACTGATGGCTCAAGCGCCATCGCCCGTGCGATTTCCAGGCGCTTCAACGCTCCATACGGCATCGCGCCGGCAGATTTGTTGGCATAGTCAGATAGACCCACCATCTCCAGAAGGGATAATGCATGCTCGTGCGTTTCGTCGTGTTGCCGTCTCACAGAGGGCAGGGAAAGCATATGCGATAGGACATTGCGTTTTTCGTGGAGGTGGCGCCCAACCATGACATTCTCAACAGCGGTCATCCGGAAGAAGACTTGTAGGTTTTGGAATGTCCGGGTTAACCCCTGGCGGGCGAGGCGATGTGACGGCATCCCGGTGACATCCTTACCGTGCAGCATAATTCGTCCGCTACGGGTTGAGTAGATGCCGGTGATCAGATTGAATAGCGTGGTTTTACCAGCGCCGTTTGGGCCGATAACGGATAAGATCTCGCCGGGCTGGGCGGCAATAGAGACATTGTCGAGCGCTAACACCCCGCCAAATTCGATGCTAAGATTTTCAGCGCTGAGAATTGCGGTCATTGCCATCTCTCGCAAGAATATTCAAAAGGGACGGTACGATGCCGGACCGCAGCAAAATCATCGTCAAGATCATGATCAAACCGAGAAAGGCATGTTCATAGTCATGCAGGATGGTGAGGAATTGCGGCAGTATGATCAACAAGGCGGCACCTACAACCGAGCCAAGCACCGAACCCATTCCGCCGAGAACCACCATCGTGACAAATTGCACGGAAATCAGGAAGTCCGATAACCCCGGTGTTATATGTCCGTTGAACAATGCCAGCATGCCGCCGGCGGTGGCGGCATAGGCGGCTGAAATGACAAACACCGTCAGCTTGTAACGCGCAATATCAATGCCGATCAATGAGGATGCCACCTGGCTGTCATGAAGTGCCCGAAGCGCCCGCCCGGTAGGACTGTCGACGAGATTTAGCGCCAACCAGGCGCCCAACAACATCATGGCTGCCGAGATCCAATACCAGATCTGGTTTCCGTGGATGCTCCAGCCGAAGACCTTCAATCTGGCGACCCGCATTCCGTCTGGGCCGCCGGTCAGATTGACCTCGTTGCTTAGGGCCATGAACACCAGTATGCCAAGCCCCAATGTTGCAACAGCCAGATAGTGTCCCCGTAGCTGGAGGATAGGCCGCCCGATTACAAAGGCTATGGCGGAACAAAGGACAGTTCCCATCGGCAGGCTGACCCATGTTGGAAGTCCCAGGAATTGTGGTCCAATCGCGGTGGCATAGGCGCCGATCGCGAAAAAACCACCGTGACCCAGGCTGACCTGGCCAGCATAACCCATCAACAGATTGAGACCGATGGCTGCAAGCGAAAAGACCCAAACAATCACCATGATCCGCAAATGGAAATTGGATTTCAGCAATAACGGAAGGATGAATACGGTCGCGACAAGAAAGATCAGACTGCCCCGTCCTTCAAGAAACCACGCTGCGCGCTTAAACACGTTCATAGCCCCCCTTGCCGAACAATCCATTGGGGAATACGAAGAGAACAAGGATGATGATGATAAAGGCGGTGGCATCCTTGTAATCGGATGAAATATAACCGGCAGATAATGCTTCACTTAATCCGACCAGCAAGCCGCCGATAAGGGCGCCAGCCGGGTTTCCCATGCCGCCCAGCATTGCGGCGGCAAAGCCCTTGAGTGCCAGCAGCGTACCCATGTCGTAGCTGGCCAGTCCTATCGGTGCAATTAGTATGCCCGAGAGGGCGCCGATCACGGCGGAAACCACGAAGCTCAAACGGATGATCGAGCGGACGTTAATGCCGACCAATCGTGCCGCCATCGGATCGTCGGAAGTGGCGAGCAACCCTCTTCCCAGCAGTGTTTTATGCAACAATAGCCACAAGGCAATGACGATGGCGATCGTGCCTCCGATTACAACGAGGCTTTGGGGCAGGATTACCGCACCGCCAATAAGAATAGGCTGGTTGCCGGCAACGGGTGGAAGGGAGAAAAAACTCGTACTGAACGCAACCCGAGCTATGCCGCGTATAAGGATGGAGGCGCCGATGGTGATGATGATGAGTGCGAAGACTGGTGCGTTGCGCGCTGGACGTATGGCGAGATCATAAAGTGCGATGCTGACTAATGCCGTTGCGGCAACTGCGAGAGTTGCTGCTGCCGGATAAGGAATACCTGCGGCGATCCCGAATACAGTGAGCATGGCCCCGAGCATTACGAACTCGCCCTGAGCGAAATTCACGACATGCGAGGCGTTGTAGATCACCGTGAACCCCAACGCGACGGAACCGTAAATTACCCCGACTGTGATTCCCGAGAACACGAATTGAATGAATTCGGACATCGTATGGCGGCTCTTTTTGCTAGTAGATTTAGATGATACTGCGGAAATAGTGCCCTATCGAGCAGAGGCTCAAACAGCAGAGAAATGCACGCACCGGCGGGTGACAGGCATAGAGGGAAATGAAGAGGCATAACCTCGCGACGAGGCATCAAGGCAGGGCGCTAAGGCATTGTTTTAACGTATTCAAACCTACAGGAAAACCTATGGGCTCATGATGCTGATAGCAGATTTGGATGCGTCCCGACCTGACGGATCGGGACGCACAATAACGGGTAGTGACGATTCAGAGGATCATCACTTGGACAGCACCCAGTCTCCATTTTTGATGCTGACCATATACAGCGAGTTAGCGCCAATGCCCAGATGGTCTTTAGGGCTCATAGTGAACATGCCCGTAACACCGGGAAGGTTTTTAGTGGTCTCGATCGCATCGCGGATTGCGGACGGCTTCGCTGAGCCCGCTTTTTTGATTGCGTTGACGATGAGGAATAGCGCGTCATAGCTATAACCACCAAAGGTCGAAACGGGCTTGCCGGTAAGCTTGCGGAATGTATTTGTATATTTCACCGCAGCTGCTTTGAGTGGGTCTGAGGCTGGCAGAATGTTGGCTACAACTAGCAGTGGGCCTGAAACATGCACGCCTTCACTGGCCTTGCCGGCCAGTTTGATGAAAGTCTTGGATGCTGAGCCATGGCTATGGTACTGGGGAATTTTAACGCCGAGCTGGCCAAAGTTCCGAGTAACAACCGCCAACGATTGGCCGAACCCACCAACGAATATGGCGTCAACGCCTTTCGTATTTTTGATCTTGGTGATTTGCGGCGTCATGTCGACGTCTTTGGGGTTAAAGGTTTCGTCGGCGATGATAGCAATGGACTGGGCCGCAGCGGCAGCCGTGCATTCTTTGCGCATTGACTTGCCAACACCACCCGTGCCGGTGATCAGTGCTATTTTGTCGAAGCCACGTGCCTTAAACGTCGATATGATCTTGCCGCAAACCATACGGTCGGTATGCGGTGTCTTGAAGACATAGGGCCGGGCTGGTTCAACAATTGCAATGCCGGCGGCAAGTGAGATCAGCGGGATCTTGGCTTCTTCGAACACTGGCGCCAGGGCGAGCGTCCCGCCGGTGGTGCTTGCTCCGATCGCTGCAACGACCCCGTCGTCCTCTACAAGTCGGGTTGCGAACGTGCGTGCCTTGTTGGCGCTTGTGGTGTCATCATAGATGATCAATTCAAGAGGCCGCCCGAGCACGCCACCGGCCTTGTTGATTTCAGCTACATAGTGCTTCAGCGTTATATCCTGAGGCTCGCCGAGAAATGCTGCCGGGCCTGTTTTCGAGATGATTGCCCCAATTTTGATAGGCTTTTTCGCCTGACTGGGCATGGCGGTGAACACCAGGGCGGTTAATGCCGCGACGGCTATGGTTCGAATATTTTTCGTAATTGTAGTTTTCACAACTTCCTCCACTTTTGATTTTTAGTTTTTTTGACCACCATACTAGATGAAGGCCGGTCTTTGTTTCTGGTTCAGCCGGATTTTTCAGGAACGGGAAAGAAAGTTCCTGGGATGACACGCGAATGACCACGGAATTCGGCGACTGTTTTGCCTTCCTGGTTGGTCACCCGCACATCATAGATACCGGAACGCGTGCCACGGTTCCGCTCCTCGGCAACTGCGGTCAGCCTGTCGCCCTGTTTACTCGGGCGAAGGAAGGACACGCTGCAAAACTGAGCCACGGCATAGTTATTGTGGGTGTTGCACGCAAAAGCGAACGCCGAGTCGGCAAGCATGAAAATGAAGCCGCCATGCGCTATATCGTGTCCGTTGACCATGCTGTCGACGATAGTCATAGACATTTGTGCAGTGCCGGGCCCAACGGTGTCGATGACTATGCCGAGATTTTGGCTTGCGCGATCGGTGGACCACATAATATCGGCGCACGCCTGCGCCAACTGAGCCGGGTCGGACACGACGACATTGCTCATGAGGTTTTATTTCCAGTCGTGAATACGGGCGCGCGTTTTTCGATGAAGGCACGGACCCCTTCGAGATGATCTGGAGAAGAGCCGGCCTGGCTTTGTAAATCGCGTTCCAGGTCGAGTTGCTCGTCCAATGTGGCTGTCAGCGCCGCGTGCAGTGCTTTCTTAGTCAGTGCCAGCCCGGTTGGCGGGAAGGCTGAAAGTTTTTCGATAATTGCTTTAGCACTATCTAGGACTGCATCGTTCTCCACGACCTCCCAAACCAGCCCCCAGTTAAGTGCTGTTGCCGCATCGAGAGGCGTGCCAAGCATGGTTAGTGCGCGCGCTCGATGAGATCCGACCAATCGGGGCAAAGTCCACGTTGCACCGGAATCTGGAACAAGGCCGATTTTTGAGAAGGATTGGATAAAGCGGGCCGACTGTGCTGCGATGACGATATCGCAGGCAAAGGCAAGGCTTGCGCCGGCTCCCGCAGCAACGCCGTTGATCGCTCCGATCACGGGAACCGGAAGGTGCTGCAACCTGCGAACGAGCGGGTTGTAGTATCGTTCGATAACAGCTCCAAGATCTGGGCTTGAACCTGCTGCTTCTTGTGATTCCTGGAGATCCTGGCCCGCACAAAATGCCCGCCCGGCTCCGGTCAAAATTACGCCTCGGATGGCTGGATCGTTTTCAACGGAATTGAGTGCGGCCATGAGCTGCTGATGCATTTCAACGGTGAACGCATTCAAGCTCTCTGGCCGGTTGAGCGTGACAACCAAGCACTGCTCTTGCCGATCAACGATTACAGGATCACTCAAGTCGTTTGTCCTCCCACAGACCTGCGCATTTGTGTCACACCGCGCTATTTTAGCATTTAGACGCTTCTATCACAAAATGCAGAGGTTGAAACAAAATTTTGCACCATAAGTTACAAAGGGAATGTATGCTCGGTGGATTGGATGCCGAACAGCGTTCGGATGGGAAGGCCTCGCGCTGAGGTTTCCAGGTGAAGCTGCCCGGGAGGGGAGAGCTGTTGGCAAACTAAAGCCTTTTAGGGACCATTGCGGATGCAGAAGAAGACGGTTGAGGGTGTGAGTCTCGTAGCGGGCGGCCGGTTTGAAGAGGCCCTGGCGCGTGCACGGGCGGGCCTGCAAATCCGGCCCAAGTCGCTGATAATGACAATATTTGGAGACAGTATCGTCCCTCGAGGAGGCGTTATTTGGCTTGGCAGCATCGTTAAGCTCGCCGCCCTTTTTGACCTCGATGAGCCCTTGGTGCGGACGTCTGCTTTTCGATTGGTATCAAATGGATGGTTGACCCGCCAACCTGTCGGTAAGCTTAGTTATTATTCGATGAGCGAGGCGTATGTTGCAGCAGATTCTGCCTATCAAAGCCAGATCTACAGCCCAGGCGATGTTCTCCGGCGGAATGGGTGGACGATATTCCGCATGTTTGGCGATCAATTAGATCGTAAGGCGATATACAAGCTCCGAAAGACATTGACTGGTTCCGGGTTTGGACAGCTCGCTCCGTTCGTTTTTGTCCATCCGAGCATTGCCAAATCTGCCGTTCGTCAGATGATGGCATTCAACGGTAAAGACAGCAAAATCGGGGTGGCTTTTTTTGCCCAGGAGATCGAGCAGACCCCTGACATGATGCGGCACCTGGTAAGCGTTGCTTGGGACCTCGCAGAGGTAAGGCAAGGCTACGATAATTTCATTGCAAATTTCCAGGATTTGCCGGCTATTTTAGATACAGAAACGCCGCGACCGGAAGTTGCTTTTGCCCTTCGGACGCATATGGTTCATCAGTTTCGTCGCTTGGCACTGCGCGACCCACGGCTATCGACGGATCTATTTGTCGACGGTTGGCCAGGCGAAGAAGCGTTTGAACTGATTAGTGATGTCTATCCCCGTCTGCTGCCCGCATCTGAAGCATATTTGGACATGATATTTCAGGAAAAGGATGGCGTGGTGCCCACAGCCAACAAGCGTCTGTTTCAGCGCTTCTCGGGTGCAGTCTGATGTTCCGGCCAGCTTATGTAAAGCGGCATTCATACTCCACTCCAAGTTGATTTAGTTGCCATCTGATGCAATACGAAACCTGATTTGCATCGTGGTTTTGTGTGGTATAAATCGCGAAGAATATGGTGAGGGCAGAGCACGGTATTGAAGTATCTTTCGCCGTAGGCGCGCACGTACGAACGTGGTTAGAGGAGCCAAAATGGAATTCGTTACTATTTCTGATTTTCTGCACACGCATGCTATCCGTCGCCCAGACCATACGGCCTATGCCTATCTTCATGGCAGCATTACCTGGAAAGAGCTTGATCGGCGGATTGATGCGCTGGTCGCAGCGCTCTGGCAGCGCGGTGTTCGGCCGGGCGATGTTGTTGGAGTGTGCACGAGCGACGGACCCGTGCAGATCGAGGTGATTTTTGCTACGGCCCGGCTTGGAGCTATCCGCACCGGCTTGAATTATCGCTTTTCGGCGCTCGATATAGAGAAGCTTGTCGTCCATTCAGGCGTAAAACTGCTTATTGTCGAAACTGAGTTCGCAAATTTGACGGCTGGCTGTTCGACCGAGTTTGGCACAATCATCGCAGGCGACGGCCAGGGCGAGTGCGGTGAATACGAGGCATTTTTGGACTTTGAGACCCAGGTAACAGTGCCCAAAGTCCTCGGGTCGGATATCGCCCAGATCTGCTACACGACTGGTTCGACAGGCAATCCTAAAGGGGCCGTTTGGCGACATAGCAGCGTGGTCAGTGCGATGGGGTTCACGCTTCTCGATTTGAATTTTAACGAAGATGATATCTATCTGCACTGTCTGCCAGCAGCGGGCGTGCCATCGGTACTGGCAGCCTGGAATGTTATGCTTGGCTTTACCAACGTGATTATGCCACGTTTTCAGGCCGGGCTTGCTCTCGACCTGATTGAGAAGCATCGCTGCACGACGACTTTGTTTATTCCAACCATGTTGACGGCGGCCTGTGAGGAGGCGGAAGCCAAGCCACGCGATGTCTCCTGCATGCGCAAAATTGTTTACGGTTCCGCTTCGACCCCACCGGCGCTCATTCGGCGCGGAAGCCGGGTGTTTGATGGGATCGATTTTGAGCAGGTTTATGGCTCCACCGAGGGTGCGGGTGGCTGGTTTACGAAGCTGACGCCGCAGGATCACCGGGACGCACTTGAAGGCAATGAGGAATTGCTGGCATCCTGCGGGAGACCAATGATCCATGCGGGTGTTCGGGTGGTGGATGCAGATGGCAACCTGTGTGAACCTGGAGAAGTGGGTGAAATCCTGATCAGTGGCGATTTCATTATGGATGGCTACTACAAGGAAGAGGAATTGACCCGGAAGGCGTTAAAGGATGGTTGGCTGTTTACTGGGGACATGGGCAAACTAGACCAGCACGGTTATCTCTACCTTGTGGATCGTAAGCAATTTATGATTATTACGGGTGGTTACAATGTCTACCCGATCGAAATTGAAAATGTAATCGCGGCCCATCCCGACGTGCTCGAAGTCTGTGTGTTCGGTATTCCCGATGACAAATGGGGTGAGGCTATTCATGCGGCTGTGGTCCCGCGCAATGGCTGCACGGTCTCAGACAGTGATATCAAGTCTTGGTGCAGTGATAAATTGGCCAAGTTCAAGATTCCGAAATCCACCGAGATCCGTGAGGAGCTGATCCGCGGTGCCACCGGAAAGATACTGAAGCGTGCAGAGCGTGACCGGTTCGTCCAGCCAAGCTGACGATCTCAGGCTGCTCGCGCGATAAAACCCATTAAGCAAAGGAGCATTGAGCGACATGCGTATGTTGGAGATGTATTTCGACGATCTGTCCGTCGGACAAACAGAAACCTCCCATTGCCGGACGGTCACCGAGGCCGATATCACGATGTGGTGCATGTTCACGGGCGACTGGTTTCCGATCCATTGCGACGTTGTTTATGCAGCTGAAAGTTACTTCAAGCAAAGGCTTGCGCCTGGGGTGATGGTGATGGCGATTGCTGGTGGTTTGGCGGTGCCTCCGCAGACGAAAACGGTTATTGCTAACTACGGCACCGACCGTATCCGCTATCCCAATCCAACCTATATCGGCGATACCTTGCAAGTTCTTGCGACCATCGAAAAACTGCAAGAACGTGATGCCAACACCGGCATTGTCGACGTGCGCTGGGATGTGAATAACCAGGATAGCAAGATCGTTTGCAGCATCATCATGCGCATTCTAGTGAAGACCCGTGCGGCTGATGCTGGCTCGAAAGGCTAATGCGATGTCGGCAGTATCCGTTGAGGAATGGACGCTTCATTATCCTGATGAGCAGATCGAAGAAATGCGCCGCAGGTTGCGCCAGACACGGTTTCCTGCGAGCACGTGCCACGGGTGGACGGGCGGCGTCGACATCGATTTCTTGCGCCGGTTCACGAAATTTCTAGCGGATGAGTATTCGTGGGAGTCCGATTCTGCACGATTTGGCGGCAACCATTTCATGGTCAATGTGCCTGAGGGCGGCACGAAGCTTGCCATTCATTACAGCTTGCCTCTTGGCCACATTGCGGGCGCGCGGCCGATTGTTCTGCTGCATGGATGGCCGAGTTCCAGCTTCGAATTCGTCCACGTTGCCGAGTTGTTTCGCGGCAGCGGTTTCATGCCGGTGCTGGTCGATCTGCCCGGCTTTGGATTTTCATCGCCTACGCTTGCACCGATGGGGCCGCGAGCAATCGCAGGTTTACTAAGGCGGGCGCTTGTGGAGGGGGCGGGACTTCACGACATGGTTGTGCATGGCAATGACTGGGGCAGTACTATTGCCTCCTGGTTGGCGATTGATCATGCGGACATATTGTGTGGCATCCACCTGTCCATGACGGGGCTGAGGCCCAGCTTTCCTGACGGAACGCCGCCGCCGAGTGATGCAGAGCTGGCGTGGATCAAGGTCGTTCAGAAAAAACTTGCCAAGGATGCTGGTTATCGTGAGATGCTGGGAACTAAACCCAACACCGCAGCGATTGGGTTAGTGGATTCACCCGCAGCACTTGCCGCTTGGATTGTTGAGAAATTTCACGGGTGGAATGGGGGCGGCGCTACTGAGGATCCACCGGTTTCGCTTGAAGATCTTGCCGCGATCGTGACTGGCTATTGGTTGTCGGGTGCTATTCCTTCAGCCAATTGGATTTATTCGGCGGTTCGTGCACATGATGACACCGTGGCACCTGTTGGTGGCACGAGGGATGTCCCTGTTGGCTTTTCTCTTTTTGGAAATGGTTTTTTTCCTGCACCGCCTGAATCCTGGGCGCGGCGGATGCACAATGTTACTGACTACTCTATCCATAATACGGGCGGGCACTATCCGGCCCTGATGCAACCCAAGACGCTGGCCCAGGACATATTGCGCTTCACCCGCTCGTTTGACTGATGCAGGCTTTAGGCTGAAACAAAAGGGCTTCAACCTAAAGCAATCAGGCTCTATGCGATTGTCACGCCGCCATCGGCAACGATGACCTGGCCGGTAATGAATGACGCTGCAGGGGATGCCAGGAATGCGGCAATCCCGCCAATTTCATCAGGCGCGCCAAGACGTCGTAGTGGTGTGCGCTCTTCACGGGCTTTTCGGTTTTCCGGATTCTCCCACAACGTGCGAGCAAAATCAGTTGTCACGAGACCTGGTGCGATGGCGTTGATCCGGATGTTCTTGGGTCCCCATTCTACCGCCAGCGCACGGGCCACGCCAAAGTCCGCAGATTTCGAGATGCCATAAATGCCAAGTTTTGCAGAGCCTCTCAGCCCGCCAATCGATGAGACAATGGTGAAACTGCCGCCACCCATTTCAGCAATTTTCGGTAGGCTTTTATTGGCGAACCAAAGGGCGCTTTGGACGTTACTGGTCATCACCTTGTCAAAGGCTTCATCCGTAAGCTCGGTCAATGGGCCGTAGACTGGATTGACGGCTGCGTTGGCGACAAAGCAATCGAGCTGACCCCATTTCTCCAACGCCGCATCAACAAGGTTGTGGCATTCATCTTTTCGCGAGATGTTGCAGGCGACGGCAATTGCCTCGCCTCCTTTCGCGTTGATGCCCGCCGCGACTTCCTCGCAGGCATCGATTTTGCGGCTGGAGATAACGACCTTCGCGCCCTGGGCGCTCATTTGCTCGGCAATAGAACGCCCGATGCCCTTACTTGAGCCAGTGACGATGGCGACTTTGCCTTCGAGTGAAAAGAGGTTGCTCATTTTGGCGTTTCCCTATCTTTTTTCGATCTCTAATTCGTTGTCTTTGTTGCTACCATCCAGCGCTATCGCAAACATAGCTGTTGCAGGCACTATCGAACAGTGCGTGACGTGCGTCAGTTCATTATGCATACGGAAGAAAATGTACGCATTCTGTCAATGCCATCGATTGATAGATCACATTCGGAATTGTCCCGCAGTTAGAGCATGCGATCTCGTCCGGCTAAGGCTACGATACTTTCACAAGAAAAAGACATGCTTGAACGCGAAGAACATCAGTGTCGGAGAAAATCTTCCAGATGTCACAAATCTTAACCGCCGAAGCATTGAAATCGATGCTGTCGGAGCCTCGGGAGTTGGCGCTCCTGGATGTGCGAGAGCACGGAATATTTGGGGAAGGGCATTTGTTCTTTGCCATTCCAACGCCATACAGTCGCTTCGAGGCCGTGCTGCCTCAGCTCGTCCCCAACCCGCAAGTGCGCCTCGTCCTCTATGATGATAATGACGGCGTTGCAACAAAGGCCGCGGCGAACGCCGAAGCTCTTGGTTATGAGAATGTTTGGATTCTTGAAGGTGGTGCTGCCGCTTGGCAGGCTGCTGGATACACGCTTTTCCAAGGTGTGAATCTTCCGAGTAAGACGTTCGGTGAGCTCGTCGAAGTGCAGCGCCATACCCCCCACATCACTGCTATGGATCTCGAAAAGTTGCGCGCATCCGGAGAGGATTTTGTGATCGTGGATGGCCGCCCTCTAACTGAGCATTACAAAATGAGCATTCCCGGCGGTATCTGCTGTCCGAATGGTGAGTTGCCTTTGCGCATCGCCGATATTGCTCCCGACCCCAAGACCAAGATTGTTGTCAATTGTGCAGGTCGGACGCGATCGATCATTGGTGCGCAAATACTCATCGATGTCGGCGTCAAGAACCCGATCGCCGCACTGGAGAACGGGACGCAGGGTTGGTTCCTGGCAGGATTGGAGTTGGAACACGGTGCAACCGCCAAGTACCCAGAGGTGGTGTCGTCGTCCACTCGCGCGGATCGGTTGGTTGGAGCAGAAGCTTTTGCAAATAGGCATGGCGCCACGCCTGTGGAGGTCTCCGAGGTTCAGGGCTGGTTGGCAGAGCCTGAGCGCACGACCTATGTGTTCGATGTTCGCACGCCCGAAGAATTTGATGCCAATGGCGCACTTGGCACAGTCCATGCCCCAGGTGGGCAACTTATTCAAACGACCGACCAATGGATCGGCGTGCGCGGTGCTCGTATTGTCGTTGTTGATGATGATGACATTCGCGCACCTGTCATCGCGGGCTGGTTACAACAACTGGGGCACGAAGCCTACAGCCTGCGGGGCGGGTTGGATGCAGCGCGTGACTTATCCTTCAGCTGCCGCTTTGGGTCATTGGAACCCGACGCATGCTCAACCATGACCGCCAGCGAACTGGCCGCGGCGGTGCGCCGTAATGACGTGCAAATGATCGATATTCGTCCGAGTATGAGTTACCGCAAAGGCCATATCGAGCAGGCGGTCTGGTCTATTCGACCTCGCATCGGGAAGGTCATTGAGGATGCTGCGAAACCCGTTGTGCTGATCACAGATGAGATCACTGTCGGGGCTCTGGCAGCGGATGATCTTGCGAAGGCTGGTGTTGGCGATATCCACATTCACGAAGGTAACGTCGGAGATTGGCGCGCAGTTGGGCTGGAGATTGTGCAAACGCCAGATTTGCCGATCAATGAAGACTGCATTGATTATCTCTTCTTTACTCATGAGAGGCATGCAGGCAATGAAGCGGCCGCCCGGCAATATCTTGAATGGGAGGTCGGTCTTATCGATCAGCTTGATGAGCAAGAGCGCAGCGTGTTTCGCATAAAAGGGTAGCCGGAGTCGCGTACATGCCTCTCAGATAGGCGGCGCCGCCGCCTATCTCGCGCAAAAATTGGGGAACTATGAAAGTTTTTCTCGGCAGCATGGACAAGCCAAGAAGTCAGGCCGCTTTCTCTTTGATATTCGATCGTTGGACACGATCCAGGTTTGAACCTTCAATCCGGATCAACCTAACCGGATGCAAGCGGTCGACAGAGTGCACACCACCAATATCATAGAAGCGCGCGTCGCCCGGTTTCATGATGTAGCTGTCGACTTTCTCGACCAGGATTGGATCACCGCGCTCGACGATTTTCCATTCAGCCATGTGGGTCTCTCCTTCAGCCTGACCATAGATTGCCCAGCTCGGGCCGTGATCATGTGCCGGTGCCTTTGCGGGAGCGCTGTGCACATGGCCGCAGATGCAGAAGCCAAGGTCTGGATCTTCATAAAGCACTTTACGAGGAGTTTCTCCGGGTCTGCGGTCAGGAAGGTTTTCAGCGATAAATTCCTTATCGAGGAGTGCCTTTGATACTGCTTTGCAAATAGCGACTTTGCCATCAGGGCCAGCATCAGTTGTTAAGGCGCCGTGGATATCTTTCGCCAGTTCGGCAAGTGAGTAGGGCATGAACTGTTTCCTGTTTTAAGGAGGTGAAAATATGAAACTAGCACATGCTCGCGCATCTAATGGCCCGGTTCAAGTGGAAGATGCGCGCAGCAGTTTCCCTTCAGTCGAAGTTCATAAATTATGGGTTCGCGCATCAAGCAAAAAAGCCCGGCGTCATAGACACCGGGCTCGAAAATTTTCTGGAATGGATCAGATCCTGGTCTTAGTATGATCCGCTTACTCAAGGATCACGGGGCCATTTTTGATTTTTGGCATTATTTCTGGAAAACCTGCTCCTGCGGCATTCGATGTGATGTTCAACTTGCCATTCCCCTCCATGTAGAAACTGTCAGCAATCATGGTGAAGAATTTGGCCTCCTGATTAATCTCACCGTTACCACTGATATTGATCTTCCATTGAGGGGCGTAGATAATCCCCTCAAGTTTTAGGCTGCCACCGCCTTGGATGACCGTCTCGCGGATGCTCGGGTCGTACCAGTCGAATTTTCTATCGACGATAACGAAGCTAGCGAGTTCGCCCGATGTGGGGGCTTTGAAGTCGATATTGGCACCGCCACGAACTTCCATCTTAGTGTTTTGGCCATAAAAGAAGAAGGTGACGCCGTTGCCAGTAGCGGATGCGCCCGCCTGGACCTGGAAATATCCGTCGCGCATTACGTAAAGGCCTGGTTCGAATGTCACGATGGCCTGTGGTTTCAATATAGTGTTGCCGCAATAAACACCCGGCTGAAGTGTGTGGGTGCCATTTTTTAGTTGTAAGTTGTTGTGATCGCATGATGTGGCGACGTTGTAGTTCTCGAACTTTGAGTAGAACGGATCGCTCATTGGATCACAGCTAGAATAGGGTGGCGGGGAGAAATGTTCCGCGCCAGTGATCGAACCCGCCGTACAGAACCCTTGGGCTGTGCCTGATGATGCGCCGGTTGCATTGATCGAAGTGCTGCTCGTTGAATTGATCCATGCCCAACAATCAGACGATGAAACCTTATTGATTCCTTGTAAATGCAGTCCATCCGGCGTTGTAGGGTTGAGTGCGAGCAGGCACGTCACACCGCCATTTTGAATTTGGGAACGCGCCTTGGAATTTGCTTCCACGTCAATAGATCTGATTCCGATGAGGCCCATGAAAGCTGTTTGGACTGTAGCCGTGGCTGATACCGACACCTGAGCGTTGCTTGCCTGAATGGTCGGAATGATCGACGGACTAGACAGATTATCTGATGCCGATGGCACCACTTGCAAATTGCTGTTAAAGCTTTTGAGTACGGCATCTACCCGGTTCTGATTGGCCGTGGCTGGCAATCTGGCCCCTGCGGCTGCGGCTATGTCGGTAATCGCCTGCAGCCGTGTCTTTACACTCAGTGCCTGACCATAGTCGACCGCTGCGCCGACAAACGTTACTACAGGCACGGCAACTAACGCGAAGATAATTGCCATGGTACCGCGGCGGTCGCTGGCAAAGTTTTTGAGTGGCACAAGGTTCATCTGTATGCTCCATTGATTTGTAGGAGCAATGTGGCAAAAAGTGATGATAAAAGCCTTGTAGATTTAGTTCGAATTTTTCCTACCTGGTAAAAAACATAAAATAAAATTTAGTTCGTTCACAAATTACTCACTCTTCTCACATGCTGGTATTTCTCGGCTACGATGGCTGCTATCGCTGGCTAATGACTGCTCGACTTGATGCCTTTGATCTAAAAGTTGACTTGGCTTGGGTCCTGCTCCTGTAGCCTTCTTTTTACTCAACTTAGCCACCCGTCCAGTCTCGAAAATTATAATATTGTGCCATAAATTCGAGACAAAAGTACTTCGATCCGTCTAATCTATGCGCTGACACAATGTGACCAGCACACGGATCGGCCATGACACTATATGCACCACCAAAAGATCGACCTGCCTCAGTTTGGACTGAAATGCCTGGCGAGTTTCGTCGCAAGGGCCAGTTTCCACAATGGGGGGCCGCCAACAAACCCGGCCACGAGGTTGATTGTTTTTTGGAGGGGCCAAGTTTCGATCGTGATGGCAATCTTTACGTCACCGACATTCCTTACGGCCGTATTTTCAGTATCTCGGAGGATAAGACATGGACGCTTGTTGCTGAGTATGACGGTTGGCCGAATGGTCTCAAGATCCATCGTGACGGGAGGATCTTCATTACAGACTACAAACATGGGATTATGCAACTCGACCCTCGGTCAGGTACTGTGACGCCGATCCTCACCCATCGCCGGAGTGAGAGTTTTCGTGGCGTGAATGATTTGGTGTTCAGCAACGATGGGTTGATGTATTTTACCGATCAAGGCCAAACCGGCATGCATGATCCGACCGGCCGAGTATACCGCTACAACTTGGAGACGGAGGTGCTCGATCTGTTGATCGGCAACGCTCCAAGCCCAAACGGTTTGGTCTTAAGCCCGGAGCAAGATGTGCTTTATGTGGCGGTGACGCGCGGCAATGGGGTTTGGCGCCTGCCCTTGCTGGCGGATGGTGGGATAACCAAGGTTTCAATATTCACAGCCCTGGCTGGGGGCGTCAGCGGTGCGGATGGTATGGCCGTCGATAGCGATGGGCGATTATTTGTCTGTGATGCGGGTAACGGCTGCGCATGGGTGTTTACTAAGTGGGCGGAGCCCGTTTATCGAGTCCGTTCCATGACAGGTGGGCGTTCAACCACCAACCTTGCATTTGGCGGCCCTGATAATCGCCACGTTTTCATCACTGAATCAGATGCAGGCAATATACTTACAGTCGAGATGGATGTATCCGGCGAACCGATGTTTTCCCATCGCACTTAGAGTGTTTCGGGGCGTGTGTATCTGGGGTATGTTTTCGAGTTAACCCCGGAATGCTCTATTTTGGCGCAAACAAAAACACCGCGGCCAGTGTGCCAAGTAGTATAGCAATCGTTACAATTGCTGTAATTGCATCGGATCCGGGTGATTTCTTTTGCTTCTGTCCGTTGCCGGGTCCGCCCAGACCTCCCGAGCCACCAGCACCGCCAAACATACGTCCGCGTGAGGCCATTCCCATCGCGACGGTTCTGATCGCCTCGCGGTCTTCTTTGCTTTGTTCTTCTGTCATGGCTCTGGCTCCCGTAAAGCTAAATAGTCCGCACAAGTTCAGCCTAGATTATATATATGCCCGCGACAGGAGCACGCCAAGGCGGCGCGACCACCAAAACGAAGTTAGGTGGCCATCTTAGAACGGGCCATGTGGCTGTAATTTACCACTTGCCAATATTCGCCATCGACGCCCAAGGCTCCGCGGGAGTTTGCGCTTCGCCCTTTTGCAGCAACTCCAAGGAAATGTCATCCGGCGACCGCACAAACGCCATTCGTCCATCGCGCGGTGGGCGGTTAATTGTAACGCCAGCATCCATAAGCTTCTGGCAGGTATCATAAATATCATCGACTTCGAATGCGAGGTGCCCGAAGTTGCGCCCTTCGTCATAATCTTCCGGGTCCCAATTGTAAGTCAGTTCCAAGAGTGGGGCACGGTCGGCAATTCCGCTTTCTTTATCATCGCGTGCGGCAAGAAAAACCAGCGTAAAGCGTCCTGCCTCAACATCTACCCGGCGGACTTCCTCCATCCCTAGTTTGGTGACATAGAAATCGAGACTGTCTTCAATGCTGCGGACACGTACCATTGTATGCAGATATCGCATGATTTCTCTCCGCCCAGTTTCCAACTGATCACTCTTAGATATACGTCGCAATCCGAGGCTACACAACCTGCGCAGCATTTCGAGCAAAGCCACACTTCCGGGCATTGCTTCTGATTTCCGACCGTGGGGCGTTTGATCAAGTAATCACTCGAGCTTCCAGGCTCAAGCGGGTGTACAGGTAGTAAACAACTGCGGTAAAAAGATTGATCATCCAGAGAGCAGGAGTTAGGCGATGAGTAGGCCAGTGGTCGGCGTGATTGGTAACGCGCATCTCGTCGAAAACCGGTTTACTGTGCAACTTGTCGGAGAGAAAAATCTCCGAGCAGTGGCCGAAGTGGCCAATGCGTTGCCGGTCATGTTCGCGGGCGCGCCGGATATTACGGATATCGGCGCATTGCTGGACGTGGTTGATGGCATATTGCTGACGGGCGCCCGGGCAAATGTTCATCCGACCCGTTTTAGCGTTGAGCCGCATCCAGCGCATGAGCCCTATGACGAGGCTCGTGATGATATGGCGCTGGCATTGACCGAGATTTGTGTTGCCAGGGGCGTGCCGCTTTTTGGTATCTGCCGCGGCTTTCAAGAGATGAATGTTGCTTTCGGTGGCTCCCTGCATCCAGAGATCCGCGATCTGCCTGGACGAATGAACCATCGGATGCCGCGGTTGCAGACTGGTGAGGTTCATCCGGACCAAGCAGTTGTCTTCGCGGATCGCCATGATGTCAATCTGGTTCCAGGTGGCACCTTTGCTCAACTCTTTGGTCGGGAGATCATCCGCGTAAACTCTCTTCACGGTCAGGGCATTCTCAAGCCCGGTGGGCGGGTCATTGTTGAAGGGGTTGCGGAGGATGGCACGATTGAGGCTATTCGCATTGCTGATGCAGAGGGCTTTGCACTCGGCGTTCAGTGGCATGCTGAGTACGATCCACAATATAACCCGGTGAACCGGCAGTTGTTTCAAGCGTTCGGCGAGGCACTTTCAGCGAGCAAGAGCTCGGCTTAGAAAGTGTCTCTGAAATTGGTTTCATTGTGCCAAGCCGACTGGGTGGCAGGTTAGCCGGAGTATTCATCATCCAAGCCACTGAGGCCCTTGTGGGCGATCCAGGTCGTCATGCGCTCTTTGCTGCCATAGCAGCTGCGCGGCGTGTAGGTTTGCAGCCAAATGCAATAGGCATAAAGCGCTTGACGGTTTTTGGTATCCGCTCGCCCCATACACTCCATCAGGTCATTTTCAAGCAGTGCAGTTAGGAAGTGATTTGTTGGCCTGCCCTCCTCAAGATAAGTCCGAAGGTCTTCACCCTGGGGCAATATCTTGAAGTGTTCATTGTTGTAGCGATCGATGGTCAATAGCTGGGCTTCCGTGTGAATGCTGATGCTGCCTTCCCAGCTCAAGTCAGGTTCGGGCAAGCAGTTATCAACGACTACAAGAAATTGATCGGTAGTAATTTAGCCAGAGCAATCTCAATCGTCTACTAGCCTCGGTGGTTCCAACTTCCAAAGCTTCATTCAGGTGAGGCCGGGCGATCAGGCAGAGCCGGGTTGGCTTCTGCCTGATCGGATTTTTCTCTAGCTATGTTCCCCACCCAATGCCGCAAGCACTTTTGGCGGCGACATGGGCAAGTCAGTGAGGCGCAGGCCGGTAGCATTTTTGATGGCGTTGGCAACCGCTGCCATCGGTGGCACGATTGGCACCTCGCCAACGCCACGAATGCCAAGCGGATGCATATCGTTTGGCACCTCGATTATCACCGTATCAATCATCGGGAGGTCTGATGCGACGGGAATGCGATAGTCAAGAAACCCCGGATTCTCCAGCTGACCGTTTGAGTCATAAATGTATTCTTCGTTGAGTGCCCAACCGATGCCTTGGGCGACGCCGCCTTGGAGCTGCCCTTCGACGTAGCTGGGGTGGACCGCACGGCCGGCATCCTGGAAGGCTGTGTAACGGATAACTTGAACGCTGCCAGTTTCCGGATCGACCTCGACATCACAAATATGAGTGGCGAAGGCGGGTGCCGCACCTTGAACATTCATCGATGACTGCCCGTTGACCGGGCCACCCAGGGCGTTGGCCTTGGCAGCGATTTCGGCCAGTGAAAGCGGATCGAACTCGCCGGCGTTGGAGCCTGCGGGGTGGGCTTCACCATCGGCCCAAACGACCGCTTCGACATCGATGTCCCAGATCAGAGCGGCACGCTCCCGAAGGGTTTGGATGACCTTTTCGGCCGCCAGCATCACAACTTGGCCAGCGGCGAATGTTACACGACTCCCGCCGGTGGGGGCGCTGAACCCAATCGTGTTTGTATCACCAATCTGCGCTTCGACCTGGGAGACATGAATGCCAAGCAATTCTGCTGTTATGTTGACCATCGAGGCACGCGAGCCGCCGATATCGGGATGCCCGGTGACTACGATGACCGTTCCATCCTCATTGATAATTATCTGCGCGCTGGATTCACCACCCACGTTAAACCAAAACCCACTCGCAACGCCGCGACCCTGGTTGCTCTTCAGTGGGGCGTTGTAGTGAGGATGCTTGATGGCAGCCTGTAGGGTTTCTTCATATCCAATTTGGCGAAATGTCGGACCGTAGGCCGCTTTTGTTCCCTTTTTAGAGGCATTTTTGAGACGCAGTTCAAGTGGATCTATCTCTAGTGCTGAGGCTAGTTCATCAAGCGTGGATTCAACAGAGTGCGCGGCGATCGGCGAGCCTGGGGCGCGGTAGGCTGTGCATTTGGGCCTGTTTGTCACGACGTCATAACCAACGGCCTGCACATTCTCTATTGCGTAAGGTGCAAACGCGCAGGATGCTGCGGCGCGCGCAGGCGAGCCTGGGAAGGCACCGGCTTGGAAGCGCAAGGTTGCAGTCGCTGCCGTTATTTTTCCATCTTTAGTCGCGCCGATCTTGACAGTGTTGGACGAACCCGAGGTCGGGCCCGTTGCGCGGAACACCTCCTCACGCGTCATGACCATTTTGACCGCTCGGCCTGATTTGCGCGCCAGCACGAGTGCCAACGGCTCTAGATAAACAATCGTTTTGCCGCCGAAACCGCCACCGATCTCGGCAGGGATTGCGCGAATGTCTTTGAGCTTTGAGCCGGCAATTTTCGCCGTTATATGGCGCACCATGAAGTGGCCTTGACTGCTGCTCCAGATATCCGCGTGGCCCTTTTTCGAAATACTCACAAGGCAGGCATGGGGTTCGATATAGCCTTGGTGGACCGGTTTCGTTTTGAAGTTTCGCTCAATGATCACGTCTGCCGCGGCGAACCCGGCGTCAGGGTCGCCCAGCTTGAATTCGATCCGACTGGCTATATTCGATGGCTTTTCCGGAATCGGATCTATACCAGCGGTTCGGATGACGTCATGCAGGATGGGTGCGTCCGGCTGCATCGCTTCTTCAACGTCGATGACCCAAGGCAGAACCTCATAGTCAACTTCGATGAGCTTAAGGGCAGCAGTAGCAATTTTCGCAGATGTTGCAGCGACCGCAGCCACCGGATGACCGGCGTACAGAACCTTGTCGCGGGCCATTATATTGGGGCTGAGGAAACGCATGTCGGCTGTACCGATCATCACCGACGTGTCCCATGGGAAATCCACGAGATCGTTGCCAGTCATGACAGCTTTGACGCCTGGCAGAGCGGCAGCTTTGTCGAGATTGATTGCTTTGATGCGGGCATGGGGGTGAGGACTACGCAGCACCTTACCTCGCAGCATGCCTGGCTGTGAGAAGTCCGCACCGAATGTTGCGCGGCCGGTAACCTTATCTTCGCCGTCTGGCCGAATGGTGCGCTTACCAATCCACTTGTTGCTTGCATTATCTTCAGTCATTCGTGTTCTTTCTGTTATTTTTCTGCGCGTCCGCAATCTGAAAACTTTGCCCAAGTAGACACGGCCCTTCGTATTGTGTCGATCTGCATCCGGACCTGGGGCTAATCTTGAGACATTGCCAATGAGTGATAGCATGGAATTGTCACAGGGTAACGATAAGCACGATCGCAAAATGCGATGTGGACCGTATCTTGAAATTTCTCGATCAGCTCAGCAAGCCAGTTTCCCACTTCGGTGGCCTGGACAACTTTCCTGCCCTCCCCTTTGGCTTGCCGGATTAAGTATATTATTCGCATCAAAGCATATTGGATGGGAATCCTATGCTTTCGAAGATGACGAGAAGGCATGCGAAGGTTATTTGACGCTGATCAACGTCAAGATTTTGGAGGGAGGTAAACTTCGCAACGATTGAGCATCTGATTTGCAAGGAGGTCTCGATGAAAGCGCAAGATATTATGACGTCTGAAATTGTGAGTGTTGGACCAAATGCGACTGTGCAGGCGACCGCGGCTTTGATGGCCGAACAGCGCATCAGTGGCTTGCCTGTTCTATCCGAAAAGGGAGAGGTGCTGGGAATTGTCAGTGAGGCCGATCTCTTGCGCCGTGTGGAACTTGGGACCGCCGAAGAAGCATCACGATGGACCCGCGTATTTTCTGATCCGGATAAACTGGCGCGAGAGTTCGCGCGCTCTCACGGGTTGAAAGCCCATGAGGTGATGTCTCGGCCGGTAGTATCTGTTCAGGCTGATGCCGATGTGAAAGATGTCGCCGATACGCTTGGACATTACCGGATCAAGCGCGTACCCGTCATGAAAGACGGAAAGATAGTTGGCATGATTACGCGTAGCGATTTGGTGGCTGCTTTCAGTCGTCTGCAAGCTTCGAGTGAGGCGACCGCGCCGGGTAGTGCGGCTATACACGCAGCGATCATGGCGAAAATGAAAGCTCAGCCATGGCTTGATGCAAGCTACATGAACATAAGGGTAAAGGATGGAGTGGTCGATATTTCGGGTTATGTGCAGACGGAAGATCAGCGAACTGCCGTGCTGGTTTTGATTGAGGAGGTGGAGGGTGTGGTGCGCACGGACGATGGGTTACAACTCGGCGTACCGGAATTGTTGTGGGAAGGCGTTCGGTAAAGGCTATTTCTCACTTCGTTCGAGCCTGTACTTTCTCTGATCTTACTGTGATGCAGCGGCCGCCAAATTATTATCGTGTACAGCTTTGGGCCGCTCACCCTGCCCTAAACGAAGCTCAGATAAGAAGGTTTAACTCGAAGTTGGGCTTCAATCTACAGCGTAGCCACAATCTACAGCATTGCCACTGGCCGCACCGGGCAACCGGTTGCGCCCTTGAATTTTACCGGTAGTACGATGAAGCAGAACTCCCGTATGCCGTTTGCCACCAGAGCGTCGAGCACCATGTTCTCGATAAGATAAACGCCGGCCTCGACTAGGCAGTGCTGATGCACCGGCATTATACTGATTGGATGGTCGGTGCCGGGCAATACCTCGACCGCCATGTTGTCAGCACCGATTGCCACCGTGCCTTGTTCAGTCAGCCATCGTGCAGCTCCAACATCAAGACCGGGTTCACCGGAGACGTATTTGTCGCTGTCCGTCACAAAGAAGCGGCCCCAGCCTGTATTAATGAATACCGCGTCGCCCGGGGCTGGCTGCAGGCCAGCGCCATCGCACCAGCGCTTCAGATCGTCGGCCGAGACGGTGCGCCCCGAAGCCAGATGATCAGCACCATCCAGTCCCGATACATCAATGCATAGGCCACGGGTAACGATTGATGGTATTTGCTCGACGCCAAGGCTTTCAAGCCCCCTGTCACCAACCACCTCTTCGGCGCTTTGGTGTCCGTACATGTAATCACCGATAGTGAAATGACCGAGCGCGTCGATGTGTGTGCCGACGTGCGTAGTCAATTCCATGCGTTCAAGATTCGATCCTGCCTCGTTGGTCGCTCCCAGTGAGGCTCGATGACGTATCGTATTCCGTGAAGTCGCTGAGGTAGTAATCAGATATGGTGTCTGGTTAGGAGCGATCCGAGGGGCACCTATCTCAATGACGTGGCTGAGATCGACAAGTTTTCCCTGCTTTACTTTCGCTAGAGCTGCAAGGGTGGTTTGCTCGGTTAGAAGGTTGCCAGCCCCCTTCTGATCTCCGTCTCCCCATCGACTATGATCGTGAATGCAATTGGTGATGAGGTTTCTCCCAGCAAGAAAATTATTCTACGGATTTTATACGGCTCGATAAGGGGTTGGACGATATGGTGTGATGAAAAGGCTGTCAATTTGGATGCCATACCCGGCACACACCATAGTTAGTGTGACAGGACCCGGCGAATTGTTAAGATGAGAACATCATTTGGCAGGGAGACAACTAACATGCGCGCGACTAGTTCTGGAGGCTCAGACAAAGATTGCGGTCAACCAAGGTCATGCTATATCAACGTTCAGGGCCATGAGATCCACTATATGGAATGGGGCCGAGCCGGTGCACCTGGGCTCGTCATGTGGCACGGGCTTGCGCGAAGCGGGCGGGACTTTGACACAATCGCCTCGGCACTGGCCAATCAGTTCCATATTATCTGTCCCGACACCACCGGCCGTGGGTATTCGGAATGGAGCAAAAATCCGGATGAGGACTATTGTCTTGAGGTCTATGCACTGCTGGCCCGGGAAGTGGCTAATGCCGTTGGCTTCGAGCAGATGAGTTGGCTCGGCACATCCATGGGTGGGTCACTAGGCATTAGGGTGGCGGCGAGCGTACTCAAGGGACGTATCGATCGGTTGGTTATTAACGACATTGGGCCGACGTTTCCTCCGGCGCCCTATGATCGGATCAAGGCTTATGTTGGTACGCCTCCGGAGTTCGCGACAATTGCTGAGCTTGAGGCCTATTTTCGTACAATTTATACGCCATTCGGTTATCACACCGATGCTCAATGGCGGCATATGGCTGAAACTTCGATGCGGCGATTGCCATCGGGTGGCATCACCACGCACTATGACCCGGCGATCGTTCAGCAGTTTTTCGTCCATCCGACCGACTATGAACAATGGGAGTATTGGGACGAAATAGAGGCTCCAACATTGGTGCTACGAGGCGTGGATTCGGATCTGCTGCTTCCCGAAATCGCGCAAGAGATGACTCAGCGTGGGCCAAAAGCAAGCATCGTCGAGATTGAAGGATGCGGCCATGCACCAGCGTTGAACGTGGAAAATCAGATCAAAATCGTACGGGAATTTCTCGTTTGATGGTCACTCATTGGGTTCAGTGAACCGGGTGGGGGCCCAGCGAACCGGGTGGCCAATTTTGGCGAGACTAGGCGTGGTGCTTGTTGTCCTGGTTGCGCAGGTTCCCGTTGATGCTGAGTTGTGTTCGCTTTCGTGCTGGCGATTAGGTGGCCGAACTCCGGAGTTCGGCACTAAAACAGCAGAAGAGTTTCTTGGACCAATCGATCACGGATTTGATATGATTGCGGAGGCAGCGCTGGGCGGACGAGTTTGTGCAATCATGATTTAGGGAGGCGGTATTTTCTCCGCCACAATATTGCTCGGTCATTCCTTAGTTGATCGCAGCCAACGCGCGAGGCAAATATGCGTCAAGTCCATTTTGTTGCATTTCTTCAGGCTCAGAACTGCACCACTATACCGGCCTCATGGAGGCATCCCGATGCGCGGACCGATAGCTATTCTCCGCAGTACTACCAGCACATCGCGCGGGTTCTGGAGGAGGGAAAGTTCGACGCCGGTTTCTTTGATGACCGTTTGGCGATGCCGGACATGTTCGGCGGCGATCACGCACACACAGTTGAGAACGGCATTCGCTGTGTGAAACTTGATGCGGCGACATGTTTGATGACGATGGCAGCTGCGACCACGCATTTGGGCCTCGGCGCGACCTACTCGACGACTTATTTCGAACCATTTCATGTTGCCCGGGCTTTCCAGACCATGGACCTGATGACGCAAGGGCGGGTTGCTTGGAATGTGGTGACGTCGGTTAATGATAACGAGGCACGGAACATGGGCCGTGGCGATCAGGTGATCGACCATGACACTCGGTATGACCGCGCGGACGAGTTTATGGAGATCGTGCTCGGGCACTGGGATAGCTGGGATGACGACGCGATTGTCGTCGACAAAGTCAACAATCTTTACGCCCATCCTGACAAGGTTCGCCGCTTGGACTTCAAGGGTGAGTACATGTCGTCGCGCGGGCCTTTCACGGTGCCGCGCTCACCGCAGGGGCACCCTGTGGTGATGCAAGCGGGGATGAGTGGCCGTGGTCAGAAGTTTGCTGCGCGTTGGGGTGAGCTGTTGTTCGTTTCGCAGCGCAAGCTCGATGTTGCGAAAGCTGCCTACAAGAAGCAAAAAGATGCCGCTGCAGCCGTGGGGCGCGATCCTGACAGTATGAAAATTGCCGCGCTGTTTTATCCGATGGTGGGCGAAACGCTGGCTGAGGCTGAGGACAAAAAAGCAGCATACGATAAACTTCCTAACGAGGTCGACCAGCTTTCGCTGCTGTCTGAGGCATTGAATTTCGACTTTGCAGCCAAGGGCATGGATGAAGAGTTTACCGACGAAGAAATTTCCGGCATTGGCGGGATGCAGTCGATGCGCGACCGTGTTTTGGATGCGGGTTACCCCAATCCGACGGTGCGCGACTTTATGCGGGTGACGGGGCGCGGGTTGCTGCATGAGCCGTGGGTCGGTGGTCCGAAAGAGATTGCGGACATGATTGAGGAGTGGTGGTCGACGCCAGCGTGTGATGGATTTGTTGTTGGGCCTACGCATCAACCGGGGACATTTGAGGATTTTGTCCGGCTGGTCGTGCCTGAGCTGCAAAAACGGGGAATTTATCGGAAGGAGTATTCCGGGACCACGCTTCGTGACCACCTCGGTCTCGCACGTCCGAAGATTGGCGCCTGGAAAATCTAGTAAGCTATTGAAGTTCGTTTTATCACTTTTGGAGTGAGTGAAATGTTTTTGGAGCTTCCCATTGAGTGTAGAATCCATATGGGGTTCCAAATTTTTTTTCGGGTTGTGCCGCAGAAATATTTTAGGGTGCTGTGTTTGGAAAATGGGTTGAGGGGAAGCAATGGACATCTTTGACGCGATACGGTCACGCAAATCCATCCGAGCCTTTAAGCCGGACCCGGTGGATAAGAAAACCCTGGACGGGTTATTTGAGATTGCGCAACGGGCACCGAGCGGGACCAACACCCAGCCCTGGCATGTCTACGTTTGTACGGGGGATGTGAAGCAGGCGATCACGGCGGATGTTCTGGAAATGGTTCGTTCCGGAAAAGGTAAGAAATACGAAGATTACGATTACTACCCGCCGGAGTGGAAAGACGTCCACCGTGATCGCCGCCGTGGCGTCGGCTGGGCGTTGTTCGGTCTGCTTGGCATCAAGAAGGGCGATCGGGATGCGAGCGAGCGGCAGAGCGCGCGAAATTTCGAGTTTTTCGATGCTCCGGTAGGGGTGTTTGTGACGACTGAAACCTATCTCGGCCGAGGGAGTTGGGCGGATGCCGGGATGTATCTTCAGACCGTCATGTTGGCAGCCAAGGGGCTAGGCCTCGACACCTGCCCTCAGGCGGCCTGGATTCCTTACCAAGAAGTGGTGTTTCGACACCTCGGCATTCCGGACGATCAGCAACTCGTGTCGGGGCTAAGCCTCGGTTATGCGGATGCCAGCAAAATTGAGAATACGCTCGTCAGCGATCGTGAGGCGATATCAAATGTCGTGCACTTTAGCGGGTTTGTTTGATGGCAGCGATTGCAACGGTCGAGAGGTAGTGCGAGACGGGTTGTAACATTATCTCTCAGCATTGAGGCGTGTGTACCATCCATCATTAATGCGCGCAGCCGTCGATCCACGGCCGCAAATATCACTTAAAACGCTTCGCCGGTTTTGTGGCGAAGCGATTGAGATATGGCCAGTGGTGATCGCTACAGCTGTGGTGTCCTGCTTGAATCCGAGTCCTGCTAATTCCGAGCCGGGCGGGGTTCGCCCGTTCCGTCAGGCATCCGGTTGTTTTG